>ERZ808035.456-NODE-456-length-36655-cov-9.376483_pt1 | contig 36655 bp, 29 predicted proteins | sample MGYA00380189_ERZ808035 | MGnify/ENA primary metagenome ERZ808035 (study PRJEB31490, sample SAMN06133407) | mouse gut metagenome | isolation source: M5_1 | host: mice | place: China: Chengdu | collected 2015-05 ...
ATCAAGATCATCGGCGACCACACCGACAAGTACGTCCAGGCGTACTTCCAGTACGACTCCAAGAAGACCGGCGGCGTCACCGTCAGCCACCTGCGCTTCGGCGACCAGCCCATCCGCGCCCCCTACTATATCAACAAGGCCGACTTTGTGGCCTGCCATGTGCCCGCCTATATCATCAAGGCCTTCCCCATGGTGCGGGACGTGAAGCCCGGCGGCACCTTCCTCATCAACTGCCAGTGGTCTGACGAGGAGCTCAACAGGCACATGCCCGCCGTGGCCAAGCGCTATATCGCCGAGAACAACATCCAGGTCTACACCATCAACGCCATCGACCTGGCCAAGGACATCGGCATGGGCAAGCGCACCAACACCATCCTCCAGTCCGCCTTCTTCTCCCTGGCCAAGGTCATGCCCGAGAGCGAGGCCATCGGCTATATGAAGGACGCCGCCACCCACTCCTACCTGAAGAAGGGCCAGGACGTGGTGGATATGAACCACAAGGCCATCGACGCCGGCGCCACCGCCTACAGGAAGTTTGAGGTGCCCGCCGACTGGGCCACCGCCACAGACGAGCCCGACACCACCGTGCTGGAGGGCCGCCCCGAGCTGGTGGAGCAGGTGAAGACCATTCTGAATCCCGTGGGCAAGATGGACGGCGACAGCCTGCCCGTCTCCGCCTTCGTCAAGCACGTGGACGGCCAGTTCGAGCTGGGCGCCGCCGCCTATGAGAAGCGCGGCGTTGCCGTCACCGTCCCCAACTGGGATTCCACCAAGTGCATCCAGTGCAACAACTGCGCCTATGTCTGCCCCCACGCCACCATCCGTCCCTACGCGCTGACGGAGGAGGAGGCCAAGAACGCCCCCGCCGCCGCCAAGATTGTGGACGTCAAGGCCGGCAAGGGCAAGGGCGTGTACAAGTACACCATGGCCGTCAGCCCCCTGGACTGCATGGGCTGCGGCGTGTGCGTGGGCGTGTGCCCGGTGGGTGCCCTGTCCATGCAGCCCCAGGAGCAGGAGAGTGCCCAGCAGGATGTGTTCAACTACTGCGTGAGCAAGGTCGAAGAGAAGAAGGACATGCAGGACGCCACCGTCAAGGGCAGCCAGTTCCGCAAGCCGCTGCTTGAGTTCTCCGGCTCCTGCGCCGGCTGCGCCGAGACCAGCTATGCCCGCCTGATCACCCAGCTCTTCGGCGACCGGATGTATATCTCCAACGCCACCGGCTGTTCCTCCATCTGGGGCGGACCGGCTGCCACCTCTCCCTACTGCACCAACAAGGACGGCCACGGCCCCGCCTGGTCCAACTCCCTGTTCGAGGACAACGCCGAGCACGGCCTGGGCATGTATCTGGGCCAGAAGGCCATCCGCGACCGGCTGGCCGACCGCACCCGCGCCCTGATTGCGGTGCCCCACACCTATCAGCCCCTGAAGGACGCCGCCCAGAAGTGGCTGGACACCATGGAGGACAGCGCCGCCAACGGCGAGGCCGCCAAGGAGTATGTCAAGCTGCTGGAAGAGAGCCTCATGTCCGTTGACGATATCGTCGCCTTTACCTCCAGCCCCGACGCCGCCAAGGTGTTTGGCGATCAGCTGCCTCAGTTCCAGGCCCATGCCAAGGAGCTGAAGGCCAGCGGCGCGAAGCACTGCGACTGTGACGCCTGCAAGCTGGTGGCGGAGATCCTCAAGGACAAGGAGTATCTGGCCAAGAAGTCCGTCTGGATCTTCGGCGGCGACGGCTGGGCCTACGACATCGGCTTCGGCGGCGTGGATCACGTCCTGGCCTCCGGCAACGACGTGAATATCTTCGTCTTCGACACCGAGGTGTACTCCAACACCGGCGGCCAGGCCTCCAAGGCCTCCAACATCGGCCAGGTGGCGCAGTTCGCCGCGGCCGGCAAGGAGATTAAGAAGAAGTCCCTGGCGGAGATCGCCATGAGCTACGGATACATCTACGTAGCCCAGGTGGCCATGGGCGCCAATCCCGCCCAGACCCTCAAGGCCATCCAGGAGGCCGAGGCCTATCCCGGCCCGTCCCTGGTCATCGGCTACTCCCCCTGCGAGATGCACAGCATCAAGGGCGGCATGATGAACTGCCAGGCCGAGATGAAGAAGGCCGTGGAGTGCGGCTACTGGAACCTGTTCCGGTTTAACCCCGCCGCCGAGGGCGCCAAGTTCACCCTGGACTCCAAGGAGCCCAAGGGCGGCTATCAGGAGTTCCTGATGAACGAGGCCCGCTACAGCCGCCTGACCCGCGAGTTCCCCGACCGCGCCAGCGAGCTGTTCCAGCGCAACGAGAAGGCGGCCATGGACCGCTACGAGCACCTGCTGAAGCTCAAGGCCATGTACGAGGGCTGAGGCGTGCCTCCACAAACCTCCAAATAAGCGCAAAGGGCCCCCGGAGCTTTCGCTCCGGGGGCCCTGCTGTCCTGTTTTCTCCGTTGTGCCTCGCTGCCGGTTCCGGCAGGCGTCACAGGTATTTTACCAGATCTTCCACCGGCCTGCGGTCGCTGTGGAGCCGTGCGGGATGGGCGTCCTCCGCCGGGTAGCCCAGGGGCAGGAGGGCGACGGGCGTTGTGCCCGCCATCTCCGGGAACGCCGCCAGCAGCTTCTCCGGCTCAAACATACCCACGTAAGTGGTGCCCAGGCCCAGGTCTGCCGCCTGAAGCATCATCTGGGTGGCGGCAATGGCGGCGTCGATCTCGCCGTGATCCTTGCCGTCCGTCTCCCGCTTCCAGGAGACGGCGGGATCATAGGCCACTGCCAGGATCACCGGGGGATGAAAGTGGCTGCCCATGCAGCCATCGGCCTTCTCCAGCGCCCCGGCAGACTGAAGGACAAAGATCCGCTGGGGCTGGAAGTTGTGGGCGGTGGGGGCATTGCGGCCCGCCTCTAAGATCAGGGCCAGCTTCTCCGGCTCCACCGGCTGGGGACTGAACTTCCGCAGGGAGTACCGGGCGGCGGACAGGGCTTGAAAATCCATGGAAATCTCCTCGTTTCTTAGAGCCGGTTTTAAAACAGACTCTAGTAGTATATTTGAATTTTACCACAGCTTTCCCGGTGCTGCAAGTCCGCGGTTTTACACGGCGCCGCGGCGGGGAGATACGAAAACGGGGTATCTTGACAGATATTGTGAAATCCTCTATGATATAGGTGGCAAGGGGCGAAAAAATCCTTGCCGCCTGTATCACGGGGCTGTTGGCCGTGCTTTTGATTTCCGGCGGGGATTCGGGGGTGCAAATGGCGGTTGGCTGCGTCGGGGATTCTGACGGATGCCGGTCTGCCCCCTGTTTGCCGTGAAGTTTGAGGGATGGCACAGTGAAAATGTAAAGAGAGAGGGAAATCGCTATGGACATGAATTTTGATGTCAAGGCCAAAATTGAAGAGCTGGTGGGAAAGATTCAGAAAGACCCCGCCCTGCTCAAGAGTTTTCAATCCGATCCCGTTAAGACTGTGGAGAGACTCTTGGGCGTGGATCTGCCGGACGACAAACTCCGGCCTCTGGTGGCCGGCATTAAGGCCAAGCTGACGGCTGCCGACCTGGGCGACAAACTGGGCGGCCTGAAAAACCTGTTTTGATCCGGGGCGGTGCCGCGGCACCGGCATTTATCCGGATAAAAAAATCCCCGGAGGATTTCTCCGGGGATTTTTTACGTTCCGTATTACTTTTTGCTCTCTGCCACGGCCACGGCAACCGCCACGGTGGCGCCCACCATGGGGTTGTTGCCCATGCCCAGGAAGCCCATCATCTCCACGTGGGCGGGGACGGAGCTGGACCCGGCGAACTGGGCGTCGGAGTGCATCCGGCCCATGGTGTCGGTCATGCCGTAGCTGGCGGGGCCGGCGGCCATGTTGTCCGGGTGCAGGGTGCGGCCGGTGCCGCCGCCGGAGGCCACGGAGAAGTACTTCTTCCCCTGCTCCACGCACTCCTTCTTATAGGTGCCCGCCACGGGGTGCTGGAACCGGGTGGGGTTGGTGGAGTTGCCGGTGATGGACACGTCCACGCCCTCCAGGTGCATGATGGCCACGCCCTCCCGGACGTCGTCGGCGCCGTAGCAGCGGACGTTGGCCCGCTCGCCCTCGGAGTACCGGGTCTCCTTGACCACCTTTACCTCGCCGCTTGCGTAGTCGAACCGGGTCTGGACATAGGTGAAGCCGTTGATACGGGAGATGATCTGGGCGGCGTCCTTGCCCAGGCCGTTGAGGATGACCCGCAGGGGCTCCTTGCGGGCCTTGTTGGCGTTGCGGACGATGCCGATGGCGCCCTCGGCGGCGGCGAAGGACTCGTGGCCCGCCAGGAAGGCGAAGCACTTGGTCTCGTCCCGGAGGAGCATCGCGCCAAGGTTGCCGTGGCCCAGGCCCACCCTGCGGTCGTCGGCCACGGACCCGGGGATGCAGAAGGCCTGGAGACCCTCGCCGATGGCCTCGGCGGCCTCGGCGGCGGTGGCCACGTTCTTCTTCAGCGCGATAGCCGCGCCCACGCAGTAGGCCCAGCAGGCGTTCTCAAAGCAGATGGGCTGGATGCCCTTGACGATCTCGTAGGGGTCGAAGCCGGCGGCCTGGCAGAGCTCCCGGCACTCCTCCACGCTCTTGATTCCGTACTGAGACAGGACGGAATTGATCTTGTCGATTCTTCTCTCGTAGCTTTCAAACAGAGCCATTTCTCAATTCCTCCTTTTCTTACTCGTGGCGGGGGTCGATATACTTGGCGGCCCCGTCAAACTGGCCGTAGTGCCCCTTGGCCTTCTCCAGGGCCTCATTTGCATCGGTGCCCTTTTTGATGGCGTCCATCATCTTGCCCAGGTTCACAAACTCGTAGCCGATGATCTCGTCGTCCTTGTTCAGGGCGATGCGGGTGACGTAGCCCTCGGCCATCTCCAGGTAGCGGGGGCCCTTGGCCTTGGTGCCGAACATGGTGCCCACCTGGCTCCTGAGGCCCTTGCCCAGGTCCTCCAGGGAGGCGCCCACAGGCAGGCCGCCCTCGGAGAAGGCGGTCTGGGTGCGGCCGTAGACGATCTGGAGGAACAGCTCCCGCATGGCGGTGTTGATGGCGTCGCACACCAGGTCGGTGTTCAGCGCCTCCAGCAGCGTCTTGCCGATGAGGATCTCGCTGGCCATAGCGGCGGAGTGGGTCATGCCGGAGCAGCCCAGGGTCTCCACCAGGGCCTCCTCAATGATCCCGTCCTTGACGTTGAGGGTCAGCTTGCAGGCGCCCTGCTGGGGGGCGCACCAGCCCACACCGTGGGTGAGGCCGGAGATGTCCTTGATCTCCTTGGCCTGAACCCACTTGCCTTCCTCGGGGATGGGGGCCGGGCCATGGTAGGCGCCCTTGGCGACGGGGCACATGTTCTGCACTTCGGTGGAATAGATCATGTTTACACAGTCCTTTCCTGATATGATTTTGCGGAGCTCCGGCGCCTGCCGGAGGGTTCCGGGGAATTTTCCGTTGCTATTATATCGGTAAACGATTACCTTGTCAAGGCAAGTCCCGTGGATTCCCGGCACTTTTCTCGGCATAAATTTGGAGGAGACGGCGCTTGTCCGTCCTGCCGGAGGGGGGATTTCTGATTCCCTCGGAATCCGCCCCGCCGGGGCGGACGGAGCACAACCCCCCGGTAATTTGAACCGGCCCCCAAAATAAAATCCCCCCGCCTGCCGGCGGGGGGATCGGTAAAACCGGAGATCAGAGCATCTTCATCAGGTTGAAGGCCAGGATCAGCCCGGAGAACACGATGGACACAGTGGAGCACAGCTTAATCAGAATGTTCAGAGACGGACCGGAGGTATCCTTGAAGGGATCGCCCACGGTGTCGCCCACCACAGCCGCCTTGTGCTGATCGGAGCCCTTGCCGCCGTGGTGTCCGCTCTCGATGTACTTCTTGGCGTTGTCCCAGGCGCCGCCGGCGTTGGACATGAACACCGCCATGGCAAAGCCGGTGACGGACACGCCGCCCAGCAGTCCCACCACGCCGGTGGGCCCCAGGATCAATCCGGTGAGAATGGGCACGATGATGGCCAGCACGGCGGGAACCACCATCTCATGAAGCGCACCCTTGGTGCAAAGCCCCACGCAGGAGGCATAGTCCGGATCGGCCTTGTACTCCATGATGCCGGGGATCTCCTTGAACTGGCGGCGAACCTCCACCACGATGGACTGGGCCGCCTTCTGCACGGCGCTCATGGTCTCGGCGGTGAAGACGAAGGTCAGCATGGCGCCCACAAACAGGCCCACCAGGACCGTGGGGCTGGTGAGGGTGAAGTTCAGAATCTCGTCGGTGTTCTCCTGGACGATGTTGACATAGCTGACCAGCAGGGCCAGGGCGGTGAGGGAGGCGGAGCCGATGGCGAAGCCCTTGCCGGTGGCGGCGGTGGTGTTGCCCAGGGAGTCCAGGGCGTCGGTCCGCTGGCGGACGGTCTCGGGCAGGCCGCTCATCTCGGCGATGCCGCCGGCGTTGTCGGCCACGGGGCCGTAAGCGTCGGTGGCCAGGGTGATGCCCAGGGTGGACAGCATGCCCACGCCGGCGATGCCGATACCGTACAGGCCCTGGTTGAAGGCGGCGGTGAAATGACCGGCGCCGTCCACAATCTGAATGGTTCCGCCGGCGGCGAAGTAGCTCACAAGAACCGCTGCGGCCACAATGAGGATGGAGGTCATGGTGGACTTGAGGCCCAGGGAGATACCGCCGATGATGATGGTGGCGGAGCCGGTCTCGGAGGCCGCCGCCAGCTCCTGGGTGGGCTTATAGGTATCGGAGGTGTAGTACTCGGTAAAGTAGCCGATGGCACATCCGCCGATCAGCCCGCAGAGAATGGCGATGTATACGCCCCAGCTGCCCAGGATCCAATAGGTGAGGGGAGCCGCCAGCACAGCCGCCAGCACAGCTGCGGTGTAGGTGCCGGTGCGCAGGCTCTTCAGCAGGGACTCCTGGGTGGCGTTCTCCTTGGTCTTTACCAGGAAGGAGCCCAGAATGGAGCACACAATGCCGCACACGGCCAGCACCACGGGCAGCAGCATGCCGTTCCAGCCGTAGCCGCCCACGGCGCCCAGGGCAAAGGTGGCCAGGATGGAGCCCACATAGGACTCGTACAGGTCCGCGCCCATGCCGGCCACGTCGCCCACATTGTCGCCCACGTTGTCGGCGATGGTGGCGGGGTTCCGGGGATCGTCCTCGGGAATGCCGGCCTCCACTTTTCCGACGAGATCCGCGCCCACGTCGGCGGCCTTGGTGTAGATGCCGCCGCCCACACGGGCGAACAGGGCCATAAAGCTGGCGCCCATGCCGTTCATGACCATGATGTTGCCCAGGGCCAGCGGGTCGTTGACGCCGAAGGCGTAGCGCAGCAGGAAGAACCACATGGTGATGTCCAGCATGCCCAGGCCCACCACGGTAAAGCCCATGACGGAGCCGGAGGAGAAGGCCACCCGCAGCCCCTTGTTCAGGCTCTCGGAGGCCGCCTGGGCGGTACGGGCATTGGAGTTGGTGGCGATCTTCATGCCGATGAAGCCCGCCAGCATGGAGAAGATGCCGCCGGTGACAAAGGCAAAGGGGGTGAACTTGGAGAGCATCTTCCCGCCGGTGGCAAAGGCCAGGATCAGCAGGATGACGAACACCACCACAAAGACCTTAAATACCGTTGTGTACTGCTGCTTCAGATAAGCGTTTGCGCCGGCACGGATATTGGCGGCGATTTTCTGCATCCGCTCGGTACCCTCGGAATAGGACATCACTTTTTTGGCCTGCATCACTGCAAACAGGCCGGCGATGACCGCGCCGATAAATCCGATCCAAAACAAGTTTTCCATAGTTCCACTCCTTCTGCACTCTTTTCTGTGCTCTCTTATTGTAGCATACGTGAACGTTTTTTCAAGTAATACTTACGCTACATTTTACGCAAACGTTGTAATTTTTACCTTTTGCATAAAACTAAACGGAACTTTCTTTACAATTTGCCTTAAATTTCGCAATTTTTTGCGTAAATTTAGAAGTTTTGTAGCGCAAATTTTGTTAATGAGTTGACAAATGCCCGGGGCATTTTGAAAATGTCCCGGGCTGCCGCTGACTTTTGCGTGAAATTTGCAGAAATTTGCGCAGAAATTTGCGGAGAGGCCCCCTGTCAGCAGACCAGCCGGAAATCCGTAAAGACCCAGCGCCCGTCCACATAGGCAAAGGGGAAGGACCAGCACTCCAATCCGATAACCGTGCTCCGGCTGCTGTCCAGCAGATCCACGGAGACCTCCAGGGAATAGGTCCGGCTGTCCAACCGGACGACCTCCACCTGAACCGTTCCCTTTCCGGCGTCCCGGGCCCTGCCGGGGGCGGAGACGTAGAGCGCCCCGTCAATATCCCGGTAAAAGGGGCGGCTGCCGCCTGTTTCCAGCAGCCGGTCTGTCAGCTCGGCGGAAAACAGGCCCCGCAGATAGGTGCGCAGATCCCCCAGATCCTCCATGCCGGGGGAGTTCACCCGGCGATAGACCGTGTCCTCCAGCCGGACGGTCTCTCCGCTGTCCGGCAGCGGGGTGAGATCAAACCAGCCGAAGGCCTCCTCTGCCCGGTAGTAGGCGGCCAGAATCTCCTCCACAGTCAGCGGGCGGGGCTCCGCCTCCAGCTGGGTTGCAGACAGCCCGGCGTCCTCCCCCGCAGGCTGTCCGGAGGAGGTGTCCTCCGGTGCGGCGGCGCCGCCCGCATCCCCGCACCCGGACAGGAAAAACAACAGCGACAGCAGCAGCGGCCATATGCGCCTTTTCATCCCGATCTCCCTTCCCCCGGGAGAATTCTGCCTCCCCGGGATCCTTCTTCTCTTCCTCTTTTAGCGTATCATATCTCCGGCAAAAATGCTACGGGAATTTTCCGTTTTTTTGCTTTTTTACGACCTGTTTTTTGCCGCCTGTATTGTACTTGCAGGGGAAATAGGGTAAAATAGGTCATCATTGATAGCGAGGAGGCCGGCTATGAAATTGGTGTCCTGGAACGTAAATGGCCTGCGGGCCTGTCTGGGGAAGGGATTTCTGGATTTCTGCGCTTTTGCAGATGCGGACATCATTTGCCTGCAGGAGACGAAAATGCGCCCGGAGCAGGCGGAATTTGATCTGCCCGGCTACGCGCGGTTTTGGAACTGCGCCGATAAAGCGGGTTATTCCGGTACGGCGGTCTTTACCCGGCCGGCGCCGCTGTGCGTGACCTGTGACTTTGGCATCGACGAGCACCGCCACGAGGGGCGGGTCATCACGGCGGAGTATCCGGCGTTCTACCTGGTGTGCTGCTACACGCCCAACTCCAAGGACCAATTGGCCCGGCTGGACTACCGCATGGCGTGGGAGGACGACATCCGGGAGTACCTGCTGGAGCTGGACGGCAGAAAGCCCGTGATCTACTGCGGGGACCTGAACGTGGCCCACCGGGAGATTGACCTGAAAAATCCCCAGAGCAACCGGAGGAACCCCGGCTTCTCCGACGAGGAGCGGGAGAAGATGACCCGGCTGCTGGAGAGCGGGTTTGTGGACACCTTCCGGGCGCTGTACCCCGATAAGACGGGGGCGTACTCCTGGTGGAGCTACCGCTTCAACGCCAGGGCGAACAACGCCGGATGGCGCATCGACTACTTTATCGTCTCGGAGCGGCTGCGCCCCAATATCCGCGGCGCGGATATCTGGAGCGAGGTCACAGGGAGCGACCACTGTCCGGTGGTGCTGGACATTGAGATATAGAGATATAGGGATACCGGGATATAGGGATATCCCGGTATCCTGTTTATTCAAAGCCCCAGGACCACAGAGGCCACCTGAAAATAGATCAGCAGAGACAGCGCGTCCACAATGGTGGTGATGAAGGGCGAGGCCATCACCGCCGGGTCAAAGCCCACCCGCTTGGCCAGCAGCGGCAGGGAGCACCCCACCAGCTTTGCGCACACCACCGTGCACACCAGCGTGGCGCAGACCACCAGCGCCACCTGGGGCGTCACCGTGGGGTTGCGCAGCAGCCAGCGGTCCACAAGGAGCATTTTGGCAAAGTTGGCGGCCGCCAGGCACAGCCCGCAGCACAGGGACACCCGCAGCTCCTTCCACACCACCCGGAACAGGTCGGCAAACCGCACCTCCCCCAGGGACAGGGCCCGGATCACGGCGGTGGAGGCCTGGGTGCCGCTGTTGCCGCCGGTACCGGAGAGCATGGGGATAAAGGAGGTCAAAATGGCGCAGGCCATCAGGGACGTCTCGAAGTGGGTGAGGATGATGCCGGTGAAGGTGGCGGAGAGCATCAGCAGCATCAGCCAGGGGGTGCGGGCCTTCCAGGTCTCAAACACGCCGGTTTTCAGATAGGGCTTGTCGCCGGGGAGGATGGCCGCCATCTTCTCGATATCCTCAGTGACCTCCTCCTGGAGGACGTCCATGGCGTCGTCCACGGTGACGATGCCCACCAGACGGTTCTCCGTGTCCACCACCGGCAGGGCCAGAAAGTCGTACTTGCTCAGGGCCCGGGCGGTGGTCTCCTGGTCGTCCAGGGTCTGGACGGCGATGAAGTTCCGCTCCATAATGTCGCCGATGACGTCGTCCTCCTCCGCCAGCAGCAGCGTGCGGATGGTCAGAAGGCCGATGAGGTGCCGCTGGTCGTCGATGACATAGGAGATGTTGATGGTCTCCTTGTCCGGACCGGTGCGGCGGATGCGCTTGAGGGCGTCCTCCACCGTCATGGTCTCCTTCAGGTCCACGAACTCCGTGGTCATGATGCTGCCGGTGGAGTCCTCCGGGTACTTCAGGATCTCGTTGATGCTCTTGCGGGTCTCCGGGTCGGCGTGCTGCAATATGCGCTTCACCACCCCTGCCGGCATCTCCTCCACAATATCCACGGCGTCGTCCAGGTACAGCTCGTCCAGCACCTCTTTCAGCTCCGTGTTGGAAAAGCCCCGGATCAAAAGCTCCTGCTCGTCACTGTCCAGCTCCACAAACACCTCCGCCGCCAGCTCCTTGGGCAGCAGGCGAAACACCAGAATGGGAGCCCGCTCGTCCAGTTCGTCGCACAGCCATGCGATATCCGCCGCCTCCATGGGCAGCAGGAGGTCCCGCAGCTCCGCATATCGCTTCCGGGACACCAGATCTTCCACTCGTTCTACCAGCTCTTCCCACTTGTTCTCAGATTCAAGCACGCCGCGCGACCTCCTTTCCAAAGATAAAAAGCGTTTGCATCATTTTTTTCCAGAGTGTCCGGCTGCCCCGAGAGGGGGCGAGGGCACTGGCCGGAATCTGATATTTTTTATTGCGGAGCAATAAAAAATCCCCAATCGTGCCACCCGGTACGACTGGAGAGTCCCTTCCTGCCGGAGAAACTGCCTGCGGACAGTGTTCCCCCAACCGTTCAAGCTTTAGCCTCACAAGGCGATGAAATCGCATTAGATGATACCTTCCTGTTCGATATCGCCTGTTCAAACCCTCTCATGATGTCTCCATCACTCTGCGGCAGCGACCCGTATCCTTGTGGTAGCCTTACCTACCGGACAATATGCACTTCTATGTCTCTATAATATGCCCGATTCCGCCGCTTGTCAACCCGGAGGCGGGAAATTCTGTCAGCCGGCCGGAGCGGGAGGGGCCGCATTTTGGCCGGCAGCCCCGACCCCTGCCGCCGTATCCCTGTTCCCGAAAGTCCGGCCGCCGCAGGCAGTGCCGTCCCAGGGTGTCGAAAGGGGTCTTGGGGGCTTTTCGGACAGGCTGCCGGCATCTCCGCTTCCCAACCGCTGTGCGGTCTGAAAATCTGCCGCTCCGCACTGTCCCGGCCCGGGGGCCGCCCGGTATTTCCGTCACCGGCTCCCACTGTCTGCCGGTCTTTTGGCTCTTTGCGGCGGCATTGCCGCCCTTGGCGGGCGTCAGCCCTCCCGTGCCCTCCGCCCTGCCGTGCAGTCCCCGCTTTCCCCATCAATTCCGGGAATTGCCCGGGGAGCAAACCGGAGGAACAGGGCGGCTGAGATCACACTGGCCGCCGCGTCGCAGAAGGGCTCGGCGGCAAAAGCGGCGGAGGCGGTAAACAGCACAGGGAACAGCAGGATTCCGCCCAAAAACAGGCTTTTGCGCATCAGGGAGCAGAACAGCGCCAGCCGAACCTGCCCCAGGGCGGTGGCCATATCCACGCACATCCACTGGACGGCCATAAACAGCGCCCCCGCCGTGTAGATTTTGATATACCGCACGCTCCGGACCAGAATCTCCCCGTCTTTTGAGAAAAAACGGACGAACCGGGGGGCAAAGAGCTGTGTCGCCGCCAGCATCAGGGCGGCAAAGACAGTGCAGAGCAGAAATACGCCCCAGAGCGCCTGCTTCACACGCTGCCGGTCTCCCGCCCCCAGATTGAAGCTGACCACCCCCTGGCAGCCCAGGGTGATGCCGCTCATGGGCATGGAGAGCAGCAGCATATAGCTCTGCACAATGGCCGCACAGGTAATCAGGATGTCCCCCTCTCCGGGGCCGCCGTAGTGCTGGAGCGCCGTGTTGAGAATGATCAGAATTACGCTGTCCAGGGCATAGGTGAGGAAGGGGGACAGCCCCAGAGCCAGAATCTGCCGGCACAGTGCCGGCTGGAATTTTCCCCGGCACAGAGGCGCCGGAAGCCCCGGCAGCCGCAGGGAGACCAGCGCAAAGGAACAGGCTGCGGCCTGGGAGAGGACGGTGGCCCACGCCGCGCCGGAGACCCCCATCCCCAGCAGGAAGATAAACACCGGATCCAGCCCGATATTCAGCACGGCCCCCAGCACCACCGTGCCCATCCCCAGGCCGGAGCGCCCCTGGGCAATCAAAAAGCTGTTCAGCCCGCCGGAGAGCAGGGCAAAGGCCGTGCCCGCGATATAGACGGTAATATACTCCATGGCATACGGGAAGGTGTCCGCGCTTGCCCCGAACCACCAGAGAAACCGGCGGCGGAGGAGGAAGAACAGAACGCTCAGCCCCACCGCCAAGCCCAGCAGGAGCCGAAAGCAGTTGGACAGGATCCCGGCGGCGGCCCTGCGGTCTCCGGCTCCCAGCTTCATGGCCATCAGCGGCGTACCGCCCAGCCCGATGAGGAGGGAGAAGGAGGAGAGCAGCGTGATAATGGGCCCGCAGACGCCGACTCCCGCCAGCGCCAGACTGCCGATGCCGGGAATGTGCCCGATGAACATCCGGTCAACGATGCTGTACAAGACGTTGATCAGCTGTGCCAGCATGGTGGGAACTGCCAGACGGAGCAGCAGCCCGGGCATCGGATCCCGGCCCAAATCATTTTTCCTCCGCAACGGAATCAGCCTCCCTCAGAAGCTGTACCAATACCGTCGATTGACAAGGGGAAACACGGCTGCCGGCGTCTGTTTTAGTCCCGAAAAACCGTATTTCCCCTTGTCAATCGATGGTATGCTTCGGCCATTGGTACAGCTTCTAAAAAATTTTGCCTGCGGGTTGCTATTATACTCGCCTCACGGCAAAAATCAAGGGCCGGCGCCGCACGGGGCGGCCGGCGGTTCGGCCGCCTTGGGACAGGGGCTAGCCCCTTGCAATCGTTACAAACCCGCGTACATTCCTCAGCGCGCCGCCCTCCGTGTGGACGAACAGGCGGTAATTTCCCGGCTTGACAGGCGCCTCCCAGACCATGGGGCCGGATTTGACCTCCGTCTTTCCGTCGGTGCGTCGGCAGGAGACCTGATAATATCTGGGATCGGTTTGCCCCGGCCTGGCAAACCCCACGTCCAGTCGGTCTCCCGTCTCCGCCGGGACCACAGCAATAGTATATATGGATGCCGCCCTTTTTTGATATTCCCCCGGAGACGGAATGCCGGACAGTTTATTCAATGTGACATGCGACGCATCCGGGGCCCCTTCCCGCCCGGCCGGAGCGGTGCGCCCCCTGGTCCGGCCGCGCGGTTTTGCAGAACGCGGCGGATTGCCGCCCGGCATCAGGCCGCTTGCGTCCCGCCGGCGTCCAGCGCGCGAAAGACACCCCCGGAGTAAGCTGCCGTGACCGCCGCCGCAGCCGCCGCGCCCAGAAGGACGGCCCAGGCCGGATGCGCCTCAAACAGCGTGCCGTAGACCGCCTGGCCCAGGGGCGAGGCGCAGTTTGAGATTGCCATGATAAAGGCCATTACCTTGCCCAGCAGCTCCGGCGGCGTCTGCCCCTGAACCGCGGCGCTGAGCAGCACCACCAGCATGGTGGATAAGACCATAAGGGCAAAGCTCATGGCTGTAATGACCCCCCATCCAATGGATGGAGGGATCCCCGGCAGCAGGGCCGATCCCATACCTGCCGCCGTCAGGCTGGCTGCCAGCAGCAAAATGCCGCCCTGCCGCAGCCGCAGCCGGCTCCCCAGACATGCCGTCAGGATCCCGCCGAAGAGCCCGCCCAGGCCCATGGCCCCCTGGGTGAGCCCCAGGCGGCTGTCGCTCATGCCGAGTGCCTGAACCACTGCCACGGGGATACCCACAATCAGCGCGGCAGACAGCACCAGGTTGAACAGTGCCAGCACTGCCAGGACGGACAGGAATACCGGCCGTTCCCGGCGGATGAACCGCCAGCTCTCCGCCAGATCCCGGCGCACCGTGGCCAGTACGCCGCCCGCCGCCGCCCGGGGACAATGGGGAATGCGGATAAACAGCTCCATGACGGCGGAGAGGAGGAAGCAGCCGATGCTGACCTGCAAAATGGGCCGGATGCCGAAGGCGCCGAACAGCACACCGCCGATCACCGGCCCCAGCAGCCCGGACAGCGTACCCACCATGTTGATGACGGCGTTGGCGCCGGTCAGCTGCTCCGTACCCGCTAAAAGGGGGATGCTGGCCTGCACCGCCGGCTGGTAGGCCCCCGCAATACCGTACAGCAGCATGAGGCATACCACCATCAGCGGCACCAGCGGGGCCCTCCCCAGGAGGAGGGCGAAGACCAGAATCAGGCCCGCCGTGGAGAAGTCCAGAACCACCATGATGTTCCGCTTGTTCACCCGGTCCGCCACCACGCCGCCTGCGGGCGAGCACAGCACGGCAGGGATAAACGCCGCCGCCCCCGCCGCGCCGAACAGCCGGGCGGACCCGGTTTGCCGCAGAAGGTAGAGCGGCAGGGCAAAGCGCAGGATGGCGTTGCCGAAGAGGGATATGATCTGCCCGATGACCACCAGGGTAAAGTCCCGGCGGAACAATCGATTTTGCCTGGTATCCATAGTATTTCTCCTTTTATAAACCGACCGTCGGTTTTTATATTGCCAAAGAGAAACTGCCTGCGGGCAGCAGCTTCTCTTCAGTCGTTTTTATCTGCGTCCGGAGACGGGGGATGGGCCATCTCCGCATAGCTTATCAGTGTGTCAATAATCTCCCGGTCAATCAGCTCCGTAATGCCGAATCCCTCGAAAAGGCGGTTATATACGGCGCACCGGGCTTCGATCTCCTCCGGAGAGGTGGGGCGGACGATGGGGTTGATCCAGACGTCCGACAGCAGGAGCATGGCCTCCGCCAGCTCCCTGGGGCGGTCCGTGCGGATGGAGCCGTCGGCCATGCCCTGGCGGAGGATGGGCTCCATAAAGACGGGGACTACCTCCGTAAAGATGCTCCGTATCTCCGTGGCGAGGAACTTGTCGTTATCCAGCAGATAGGGCATCATGCAGAACATCTTGGCCTGCCGGTCCGGATGGAGGGAGGCTTTGAAAATGGCACGCAGCTTCTCCAGACCGTTCAGCCCGGGATTGTCCCGGACTTTTGCCAGGATCTGTCCGTTCCGCCGGCCGATGCGGTCGCAGACGGAGTAGAAGATATCCTCCTTGGAGGTAAAGTGGTGGTAGATGGCCCCCTTGGAGAGGCCTGTCCCCTCGATGATCTCCTGGAGGGAGGCCCGGTCATAGCCCTTTTCGATGAACAGGCGCTCCGCCGTGTCCAGAATCTTCCGCACGGTCTCCTCCGGATACTTGTTCCGTGACATGAGGTCTCCCCCTCTCAAACAGACCGATGGTCTATTTTAAAATACCACAGCCACCCTCCGGTGTCAAGCAGGAAAAGGTGCCAAAGGCCGCACAGCGGGTTTGGCACAGTCCCCGAGGGGCAGTATAGCCTGTTTTTCCCTATGTCAAGAGCTTTGCCGCCGCCATTTATAGTATTGAACAGTGAGCTGCGAGAGGGTGAAAAGCCCCCTCCTGCCCGCCGCGGCACGATCTGCCCCTGTGCCGTTGGGCCAAAAGCGGACGGCGCCGCGCACGGGTGTGGAAGCGGCGCCGTCTGAGAGACGGGTTTGTGCAGACGGCGTTCTGCCGTGTGCCACATAAATAGGGCCGTCAGGCGGCGTGTCTCCGGCTTTTGCTTCGGGAGACGGCAATACGCTTAAGCAGATAACCGGCCAACACCCAAAGGGACATAACAGCCAACAGCTCGCCAAACACCTGTACAGGCGCTTTTTCATAGTCAAAAAAGGCAAATTCGGTCTTTAGAAACAGATAGTCCGCAATATCCTGACGGATAAAACACAGGGCCCCGCAGAGGGCGGCGGCTCCCGCCGCGGCACGCAGGGCAAGCGTCCCCCGGGCCGGGAGCGGTTTTCCGCCCCGCAGCCTCCGGCCCATTGCCAGGAATACGCCCCAGTGCAGACCCAGATGCAGGGAGACCAGAAGGAAGCTCCAGTATCCGCAGGAAAGGTGAACCAATCGGGCGGCAGAGACGGGCAGGGGGAGGTCTAAGAAGGGCAGCGCATGGCGGGACATGGCGACGCCGCTGATCACCTGGGCGGTCATGCTGAGAAGCAGCAGGGCGGCCAGTGCCGATTGCAGGATTCTGGCCGGAGGATAGATGCCTTTTGCCACGGAGCGGAGCCATCGCAAATTGAGCAGATGGTGGAAAACAGACAGGAGAGACAGCGCGATCCCGAGCCACTCATGAACCGCCTGCCCGGTGACGGAACAGGCCATCAGCAAGAGCAGGAGAACGGTCATAGCAAGGTCGGTACCATGGCGTATAAGAGGGTTTTGCCTCATGACCCGATATGATTGAGCCACCGCTCCACCTGGGCCTCTGCCCGCAGGCCGCCGTCCCCCTGGACGGACAGGAGCGGAAGAACGTCGCAGCCCGTACAGCAGGATTGTATGTCGCGGGCAATATGCCCCTCGCCGCCTCCGCCGTGTGTGCAGAAGGGGGCGACCGTTATACCGGCAGGCATGGCTTCACACAGGAAGGCGGATACCGGTGGGGCAACGGACGACCACCAGTTGGGCGTTCCCAGATAGATCACATCGTATGCGCTCCAATCCGCGCCGACGGGCCGCAGAGCGGGATACTGCCTCTTCTGAATTTCCTGTTTTGCCTGGGAGAGCACGGTATTATAATTTTGGGAATAAGGGGTCTCCGGCTGAAGCTCCCGCAGCTCCGCCCCGGTTTTTTCGGCAATGATCCGGGCAATGCGCCGGGTGTTGCCGGACCAGGAGTAGAACAGGACCAAACTCTTTTTTGACATAACGGATCGACCTCCTCGGTAATTGGGGGTGTTTTCAGGCGGGGCCGGGTGGAAAGACGGCAGGGCGGCTCCCGCCTGTACCCCCCTGATACCATCGGTTGACAAGGGGAAACACGCCTGCCGGCGGTCAAAACGGGCGCCGGACTCCGTCCTCGGATTTGGCGGGCTCTCGCCCGGCAAACGAGGATAACGCTGCCTGCGTCTGTCTCAGCCCCGAAAAACCGTATTTCCCCTTGCCAACCGATGGTATATATCATAGACCAAAGAGACTGCATCGTCTAATACCTATATTGAATAATTTATCATGCCTGAATTGTATTATTCTACATGCTCCGTTTCCCGGATATACTCCCGAAAACGGTTTGCCGCCGAGTGAAACACACGGTTTTTTTTCCAGGCCAGCACATGACCGGTGGTGCGTACCGGCGAGAGAGGGACAAAGCACAGGTTTTCGCCGCCGCGGATCTCAAAGCTGCCGCCCACGCAGACCACATAACCCAATCCCGCCTCCGCCAGCAGGGCGGCGTTATTGAGCAGGTTGTGTCCTGCAAACACGTTGAGCCGGCTCCGGTCCACGCCGAACCATCCGGCGATATGGTCCTGGACGATCTCCCGCCGGGGCAGGATCAGCGGGACGGACAGCACATCCTCTTTTTTGATGGATTCCCGTTGTGCCAGCGGGTCGTCCCTCCGCATCAAAACGCCCCACGTCTCCCAATAGGGCAGGCGGAAAAAGTCGTACTTCGCCGCCTCTACCGGCTCTACCAGAATGCCGAAGTCCAGGTCGCCCCGGTCCAGCTTTTCCCGGATGTCGTCCCCGTCGGCGCTGTAGATCTCGTACTGGATTTTTGGATATTGGGCCGAAAATCCCGTCAGCGCCTTTGGCAGCATCCGGGACGCGCAGGTTTCCACACAGCCGATGGCCACCGTTCCCCCTAACAGGTCGTCCTGGTCGGCGATGTCCCGCATGGTCTTTTCCATCAGGGAGATGATCTCCTCTGCCCTCTGCTGGAACAGGATTCCCGCCTCGGTGAGCGTAATCTGCCGCTTTCCGCGGATCAGCAGCGGGGTTCCCACGGCCTCCTCCAGGTCCATCAGCTGGCGGCTGATTGTGGGCTGTGTGACATGGAGCTGCTGGGAGGCGCGGGTGATGTTTCCGTATTTTGCCACAGCCAGAAAGTACTCCAACAACCGAATATCCACATGGCATCCCCCTGTCCATCTCTCTTTTTTACCCTATTATCCGAAATGCTGCGGGGGAAGTCAAGCCGTTTTTCGGTTTTATCATACAAAATAGGTATAATAAACAATTCGGAATAAGTATTTTACATTTTTGAAAAATGCCGGTACAATCGGGCTTACGGAACAGACATGGAGGTTTTTCCTATGCGTATGTTGAAAAGGATGTTTCCGCTGATGCTGGCGGGCCTGCTGTCGCTGGGCATGGCCCTTCCCTCCTCCGCGGCGGCGGAGGACACCGGCTTTTCCGATGTAAGCCCGGATTCCTGGTATGCCGAGGCGGTTGTGTACTGCCGGGAACATGGCCTGATGGCCGGCGTCGGAAACGGCCGCTTTGAGCCGGAGAGCCGCCTGACCAGAGCGCAGCTGGCGGCGGTCCTCTATCGGATCGCCGGCTCCCCGGCTGTGACCGGGACGGACGCCTTTACCGACACGCCCGATGATGCGTGGTATAGTGACGCGGTGCTGTGGGCCTGGCAGCAGGGGTTGGCAGGAGGATACGGCGGCGGGCGCTTCGGCCCCAACGACCCGGTTTCCCGTGAACAGATGACCGCCATACTCTGGCGCAGTGCGAGCAGCCCTGCGGCGGAGGGGACCGGCGGTTACAGCGATGCCTCCGCCGTCTCCTCCTACGCGGCCACCGCCGCGGCCTGGGCCGGCAATAGGCGCATTGTGCGCCCGGTCTCCGGCGGGGCGTTCGCCCCCGGGCGCAGCGCCACCCGCGCCCAGATTGCGGATGCGCTGATGAACTATGACCGCAGCGCACACTCCGCCCCCTCCGGCGTGCCCGGCGCCGGGACAAACGTGCTGGTGGCCTATTTCTCCCGCTACGGCAACACGGACTACGGCGGCAGCGTGGACGCGGTGACTTCCGCCAGCGTTGTTGTGGAGGATGGCCGGCGGCAGGGGACCACCGAGCTGATTGCCCGTACGATCTCGGAGCGGACGGGGGGCGACCTGCATCTGATCGAAACGGTTGAGGCGTATCCCCCGGACTTCGGCGACGTGAGAGAGCAGAACCACCGGGAAATCGCCGACGGGACGCGGCCCGCCCTGGCCTCCCGTATTGATGTAGGTGCCTATGATGTGATTTTTGTGGGCTATCCGGTTTGGGCCTCTACGGCGCCTGCCCCGGTACTGTCCTTTCTGGAGAGCTGTGCCCTGTCCGGGAAAACAGTTATTCCCTTCTGCACCCATGACGGATACGGCGCGGGCAGCAGTTATTCCGCTGTCCGCAGTTCCAGCCCTGGGGCTGTGGTGGAGCAGGGGCTGGCAGTCGAGGCCTCCGGCGCAGCATCCTCCGAACGCGCGGTTTTGAACTGGCTGAACGGCCTGTATTTGCCCGCTGCAGAAACCGCAGACGGCACGGCGATCCGCATTACCGTTGACGGGCAGGAATTGGACGGTGTCCTGTATGACAGCGGCATGGCGCGGCAGTTTGCCGCCCAGCTTCCGCAGACCGTCTCCATGAGCAATTACGGGGGCCGGGAGGTCTACGGCGGAATCCGCCGGGCGATTGACGCGGAGGGTGAGGGGCAGCTCCGTTTTGAGGATGGGGACATCACCTACTGCCCTGGCAATAACACTGTCGCTGTCTTTTATGCCCAGTCCGGCCGCCCGAACCTGACCATGACCGTCTATCCCATTGGAAAGGTTACGTCCGACCTCTCCGCTTTCCCCGATCTGCCCGGCCGGGTGGAGATCGCCTTTGAAGTTGCTTCATAAGTAAAAAGGAGTTCTTTCATGAAAAAATCCCTCTCTTTTTTGTTCGCCTTTGCGCTGTGCTGTGCCCTGGCCGCCTGCGGCGGCGGCCGGAACACGGGCGGCAGCCTGCCTCCGCCCACCGCGGAAACCCAACCGGCGGAACCGCCTGCCGGCTCCCGGCCTTGGAAAACGCCGGACGATGCCGCTTTTGCAGACGGCTCCGACGGCCCCGGGGCAGAGGGGAAGGCGGAGGCTGGAGATGGTATCCTGATCGCCTACTTTACCTATGGCGAGAATGCGCCCCTGGGCGATGGCGTAGACGCCTCCACCTCCGCCAGCATCCAGTACCGGGGGGATGAACTGACCGGAAATACCGGCCTTGTGGCGGATATGATTGCCGACGCCACCGGAGGCGAGCTGTTTTCCATCCTGACGGCGGAGCAGTACCCGGACAGCTATGGCGATACCGTTGAGGCCGGGCAGGCGGAGCGGCGCGCCGGCGCCCGTCCGGAGCTGGCTTCCCATCTGGACAGCCTGGACGGATACGGCACCGTATTTCTTGGCTTTCCCAACTGGTGGGGTGATATGCCCATGGCGGTTTACAGCTTTTTGGACGAGTACGATCTCAGCGGCAAGACCATCGTCCCCTTTGTCACCTCCGGCGGCAGCGGATTTTCGGGCACGATGCAAGCCATTGAGCAGGCTGAGCCGGACGCCGAGGTGCTGGAGGGGCTCTCAATCCGCGACAGCCGCTCGATCCGGGCGGAGGACGATGTGGCGGAGTGGCTGGCCCGGATTGGATTGGCCGGTTAGTATGGGTGCCGTATTTTGCAGCTGCCGCTGTGAGCGGCGGGCAAGACGCCCTGCACCCGTGTGGACGGACTGCCCGCGCCCTCCATCCTGCCCTGCGGCCCCTGTCCTCGCCTCTGTTTTCCCGCTATTTCCGGGAGCCGTTCCGACTGCTCCGAATTTCGGCAACAGAGAGGAGGGAATGACATGGTGCGCAGATTGTGCGCAGCGGCGCTCCTTGCGCTGCTTTTCCTGGGCCTGATCGCCTGCGGTGAGGCAGATGTGCCGGCAGAGGGGATGCCGCCGGCGAGTCCTTCCCTGCCGCAGGGTGCCGCCCTGTCCGGACAGGATGCGCCGGAGCAGTCCGGGGCTGCGGCCGGCGCAGAGGAAAACGGGCAGGAACAGCCTTCAAAATCGCCGGAGCCGGCGCCGCCGGAGGAAGCCCCGGTATCAGAGGCCGGATTGCCCCCGGCCCGGCCGCAGGAATCGGCCCGGCCGGAACCGCCTGCCGGGGAAACACGCCCGGAGGCACAGGGGAATAAAATCCTGATTGCCTACTTCACCTGGGCTGAGAACACAGTTGTAGACGACCCTGCGGCGGTGGACGTGGATGCCACGACCTCGGCCAGCGTACTGGCGCCCGGCCATGTGGCACAGATGGCCGGCTGGATTCAGGCCGAGACCGGAGGGGATCTGTTCTCCATCGTGACAACAGCCCCCTACTCCAGCGACTACGACGAATGCCTGGAGCGGGCGGCCGATGAAAAGGCGGACAGTGCCAGACCTGCGCTGGCCGGTACGGTTGAGAACATGGCGGAGTATGATGTGGTCTTTCTTGGATATCCCGACTGGTGGGCGACCTGCCCCATGGCGGTATTCGCCTTCCTGGACAGCTATGATTTTACAGGAAAAACCGTGATTCCCTTCTGCGCCCACGGAACCAGCGGCATAGCCGCCAGTGTCAGGGACATCCGGGCGGCGCTGCCCGGCATCACCGTGCTGGATGCGGCAGGCGTCCAGCGGCCAGGGATGGATACGGATTTGGACGCAGCCCGCTCCACCGTAATAAACTGGCTGGACGGACTGGGTAATTGAAACTGGCCGCGGCAGATGGGAGACGTCTCCTCCGCGCGGGTTCAGCCGCCCTGCTGCCGGTGCTGTCCGACGGGAGCATCCGGCCAACGGCCTGGCCGATGCCTTTGCCCCCGGTGAAACGGAAGAGGGGAGGTAACGGCGATTCGGCGTGAAACAGGGTAAATTCAAAGATCGGGGCGTATTGATGTGCTGTTTTCTGACAGAGATCTGAAAAAACTGCTGATCCCTTTGGTGGTTGAGCAGGTGCTGGTCATGATGGTTGGCATGGCGGACACCGCGATGGTGTCCGCCGCTGGAGAGGCCGCCGTGTCCGGCGTGGCGCTGGTGGACATGGTAAACTATCTGATTATTACCGTACTGACCGCCCTGACCACCGGCGGCGCGGTAATCCTCTCCCAGTACCTGGGCAGCGGACAGCTGGACAGAGCGGAGTTCTCGGCCGGACAGCTCATGGCGGTCTCCGCCGTATTCTCCTCCGGAACTGCGGCGCTGTGCATCCTGTTCCGGCAGGCGTTCCTCCGCCTGTTCTTCGGGGCTGTGGAGGCGGCGGTGATGGATGCCGCTCTGACATATTTCACTGTGACGGCCTGCTCCTTTCCCCTCCTGGGCATTTACAGTGCGGCGGCGGCTCAGTTCCGCGCCATGGGCCGCACCGACACGACCATGTATGTCTCCCTGCTGATGAACGCCGTCAATATTGCGGGGGACTTTATCGGGGTGTCCCTGCTCCATGCCGGGGTGCTGGGGGTGGCGGTTCCCACCCTGGTCTCCAGGGCGGTGGCGGCGGGCCTCCTGTCCGCCCTGGCGTTCCGCCCGGCCAATCAGGTGCGGCTCCGCTGGCGCGGCATCCTCGCCTGGAGCCGGAGGGACGTCCGCCGCATTCTGCGGATTGCCGTACCGGGCGGCATAGAGAACGGGCTGTTCGCGCTGGGAAAAGTCCTGGTCACTGGCCTTGTGGCCCGGTTTGGGACGGTGCAGATCGCCGCCAACGGCGTGTCCAACAGCGTCAACCAGATTGCCATTATTGTGGTAAGCGCCGTGAATCTGGCGGTGATTACCGTGGTTGGGCAGTGCGTGGGGGCGCGGGAGTACGGGCAGGCGGAATATTACACCAAAAAGCTGATGAAGATCTCCTATATCTCCACAGCTGTTTTGGGCGGCATCGTCTGCCTGTGCCTCCCCCTGCTCCTGCGGTTCTACCGTCTGGAGCCGGAGACGCTGCAGCTGGCCGCGGTGCTGATTGCAATGCATAACCTGCTGGCCGCGGCGCTCCATCCCACATCCTTCAACCTTGCCAACAGCCTGCGGGCGGCAGGGGATGTGAAATATACCATGTATGTGGGCGTGTTCTGTATGGTTGTGTTCCGGCTGGGGTCGGCGCTGCTGTTTGGCGCTGTTTTGGGATGGGGCGTGATTGGAGTGTGGATTGCCATGGGCATGGACTGGCTGGCCCGGTCGGTGTGCTTTGTCTGCCGCTGCCGCAAAAGGGACTGGCAGCGCTGCCGTGTAATCGCTTAATGCTGCCGGGAGGTGAGATTTTGAGTATTGTGATGAATCTGTACTATACGGGGCGTAATGGGGACGCCCGCAGGTTTGCCGAGGAGATGGAGCGCAGCGGAACCGCCGATTTGATCCGCAGGGAGCCCGGCAATCTGCACTATGAGTATTTCGGCTCCTTCAATGATTCCGAAACCGTCCTTCTCATAGATATTTGGCGGGATCAGACGGCGCTGGATCTGCACCACGCCTCTCCCATGATGGGGAAGATCCTTCAGCTGAGGGAAAAATACAATTTGCAGGTAAGGGCGGAGCGATATGCAGCAGACGAGAGGGGCATTCCGGATGCAGATACAAAGTTTATAAAATAGAATCCATGTGAAGGATTTGACCTCTGGACAGCCGATATAAAATGAAAAGGAGTACAGAATATGCGTAACATAAAGAGATTGACCGCATTGCTGACAGTGGCCGCGCTGATCCTGTCCCTGTCTGTCACCGCCCTTGCAGCCGTGGAGGACACCGGCTTTTCCGATGTGGACGCCGGTGCGTGGTATGCCGAGGCTGCCATGTACTGCCGGGAGCATGGCCTGATGAACGGGACCTCCGGCACCACCTTTGAGCCGGAGGCCAGTCTGACCCGCGCCATGCTGGTGACGGTGCTCTACCGAAGCGCCGGAAGCCCCGCTGTCACAGGCCGCGATCACTTCACGGATACCGCAGAGGGGGCCTATTACGCAAACGCGGTTCTCTGGGCCTCTCAACAGGGGCTGGCCGGCGGCTATGGCGACGGCCGGTTTGGGACGAATGACCCGGTCTCCCGTGAGCAGATGACCGCCATCCTCTGGCGGTATGCGGGAAGCCCGGCGGCCGCAGGTGCGGACAGCTACAGCGACGAGGGCTCTATCGCGCCCTATGCGGCCTCTGCGGTGGATTGGGCCGGTGAAAACAACATTGTGGCGCCCGTGTCTGACGGCGTATTTGCCCCTAAGCGCAGCGCCACCCGCGCCCAGGTTGCCGCCGCCCTGATGAATTTCACCCGTAATGTACAGCCCGCCCCTGCGCCGGATACGGCCCCCGGCGGCGGGACCAGGGTGCTGGTCGCCTATTTCTCCGCGACCAACACCACAAAGCCCCTGGCAGAGTATATTGCTGATGGGCTGGATGCCGACATCTATGAGATCGTCCCGGAGACGCCTTACACCTCCGCAGACCTGAATTACAGCAATTCTTCCAGCCGTGCCACTGCGGAGATGAATGATCCCGGCGCCCGCCCCGCCATTTCCGGCGGCGTGGACAATATGGAGCAGTACGACATTGTCTTTATCGGCTACCCCATCTGGTGGGGGCAGGCTCCCCGGATTGTCAGCACGTTCTTTGAGAGCTATGACTTCAGCGGCAAGACCGTCGTCCCCTTCTGCACCTCCGGCAGCAGCGGTATTGGCTCCAGCGCCAGGAACCTGCAGGCCCTGACCGCGGGTGCAACATGGCTGGAGGGCCGGCGATTCGGCGGCGGAACGTCCCGCAGCGCCATGATACAGTGGGTGAACGGCCTGGGCCTTAATGTGACGGCCGACTAGACCGTCTCTGAGATACCATTGCCGGGGCGGAGCGATATGCTCCGCCCGGCGGCTTTGGCAGTACCAAAGGCAACCCCCGGCTGGGCCGGGGGTAAAAAACATCTTATGCTGATTTTTAATAAAACGGTGCAACCATTTTATTGGGCCGCAGAATGCGGCCCGGCGGCGTGAAACGCCGCCATAAAAAGATTTCAAATATTTTTATCAGGAAATAGTATTATAGCGAGGAGTGAAGCAGAAAAGAGAAGCGCCCCCTGTTGGTTCAGCCTCTTAAAATAAGGGTGGTTTGCCCACCAAACATACCCCGTCGACGTGAGGCGCCGCAGAGCGGTTATAACCCCGTTGAGCGCCAATGCACGGGGACGGAGAGCGGCGGCGGGAGGCCGGGCATGCCCCCAAAGGGGCCCCCAGGCCTCCTGCCGCCGCTTTAAATCAGTATCGCACCGGTCCCCGCCCTCCGGCCGGTTTTCCAGGATACGGAGGCCCACGCGGCCCGTCCTGCCTCCCCGGTCACGACCGCTGATTTTACTTGCCAGTCCGCCGGGAATCGTATATAATATTTTCCACCATGATGTATGGCGCCGTCTTCCCGGGACCGCGCCGCAAGGAGGGTATCACCTTGCCGGGCATCGAACTGACCTCACTCTCGGAAATCGAATACAGCCGCCTCAGCTCCCAGGAGATGACCCCCGACATGGCGGCCAAATACCTCTGGAGCGGCGAGATCGTCCTGCGCACGTTCCACGACACCCTGCGGGAGTTCTACCCCTATCCGGATCTGTTCTCCCGCCTGAGCGCCGACTTTCAGGCCGACGACCGGTCGGGAAAGCCGGACTCCATCGCCAAGAACCTGCGCAACTGGATCAGCGGCCGCAGCCAGCCCACCAGCCGGGAGGACATCTTTCACATCGCCTTTGCCCTGTCTCTCTCGGAGGCGCAGGCCGGCTACCTCCTGGGGCTTTGCACCGACTATGCCATCCACTACCGGGACGGGCGGGAGGTGGTATACGCCTGGTTTTTGCGCACGGGGCGGAGCTACGGCGAGGCCCGTGACTTCTTTCAGTCCCTGCCTCCCGCGCCCCGGCTGAACAGCCTGCCGGAGGGCGGCGACAGCCACCTGACGCGGGATATGCAAAACGAGTTCCTCCGGGTGCAGACCACCGATGATCTGCGCGCGTGCTACCTGCGGAACCTGGAGAACTTCGGAGCCCTCCACCTGCGGGCCTACACCTATTTCAGCAAGTACTTAAAACAGCTGATGAAACCCGCCTCCCCCCTGGACGGCATCCGGGAGCCGGACTACTCCATAGAGGCGGTCATGGCCCAGTACCTCTCCCTGAAAATGCCCTCCGGCAAGGACCGCAGCGGTTACTCCGCGGTGCAAAAGCTCATCAAGCGCAACTGGCCCAACACCACGGCGCTGAAAAACATCCGCCTGCGGCGGGAGGACGTGCCCCGGAAGCTGCTGCTTTTGCTCTACGTCATCACGGAGAACGTGGTGGACGGGGAGTACAACGAGCTGGACGAGGACTACATCTCCCCCCAGGAGCGGCTGGAGGACCACTGGTACTGCCTCAACGCCATCCTGGCCGACTGCGGGATGCCCCGCCTGGACCCCCGCAACGCCACCGACTGGCTGGTGCTCTACGCCATCACCGCCGGGGACGACGAGTCCATGAGCGGGCGCATGGAGCAGGTCATTGAGGCGCTGTACGCCGACGTGAGATAATAGAGATACAGCGCCCCCGGCCTCTTTGAGGCCGGGGGCGCTCAGACTGCCGAAAAACGCTGAGGGTTTATGCGGCGGTAAGAAGATATGTGCGGGGAACCCCCAAGGGGGTTCCCCGCGCCTTTGGCGTTTTTCAGTTCGAGATGAGCTCTTCCGGTACGCCGGTGATGGTCCCCGCCGCCCATGGCTGGAGCTTGCCGCCGTTGTCGATCTCCACCGTGCCGCGGTTTTCCAGGGAGCCGGATACCTTGAGGTATTCCTCGCCGTCGAACCAGACGAAAAGATATCCCTCGTTTACCACCGGGCCGCCGAGCACCGCCTGGCTGGTGATCTCCAGCCGGCCGGCGTTGGCCAGGCGGCAGTCGAACTCCAGGTCGCCCCAGCCGCCGAGAGCCATGCTGCCGCGGTTGGTGATCTCGGTATCCGGATCAAAATACACCCCGCGGCCATTTGTTATGAACTCGCCGGGATCACAGACCTCCACCGAGCATCCGTACATGCTCACGCTGTTGAGACACCGCAGCAGCGCCCTGTCAATGTACACCCGGCTCCCGTGGAGCTCCAGAGGTTCCATACAGCAGAGATACCGGGCCTGGGACAGCTGGATCTCCGCCCCCTCGTCCAGGGCCAGAGGTGCCCGGGTCAGCAGGTAGCCCTCATTTCTCAGCGTCACACCGCCGCAGTCCGTCAGGAAATCCACCAGGGCGGTGGCCCTGTCCCGGACGGTGAACACGCCGCCGCGGAGATCCAGGGCGCCGTCGCAGACCAGGTATCCGCTCTCGCCGGCCACCGTCAGGGCGGCCCCGTCCATGGTCAACGAGGCGCTGTTCGGGACGGCCAGGCCCTTGGTGAGGACCAGGTCCTCCGTCAGCGTCAGGGCCGTCCCGTCGTTCAGAACGATCCAGGCGCAGTCCCGGTCCTCCAGGGCCTGCCGGAAGGTCTCCCGGTCGGAGACCTGGCGGAAGGACGGGTTTTCCTCCATGCCCGCGTACCAGCCGAAGGGGAGCACCCCGCCGCCGTCCTCGCTGTGGACGCGGCTCAGGTCCACCGGCGTCTCCGGCCCCGCCTGAACCAGCCCCACATTGTAGCAGCGGGATGTGTCTATGGCGCAGTCTGATCCCGTGTTCCACAGCCAGCCCATGTTGTTGATCTCCGCCGTCTGCTCCGTCGCGGCGATCTCGCCGAAGTTCAGCACCGTGGCATTGTTGTTCAGCTCGCCGTAGGCCCCCAGGAGGACCGTGCCGTGGTTGGCGAACCGGGTGCCCCCGGCCACATCGATCCGGCTGCGGCGGTCCCGGTCCTGGCCCTCCAGTACGATCTCGCCGCCGTTGTAGAAATAGCATCCGATGAGGTCAATGAAGTAATCCCCGCTGTCCGGTGAGATGGGCACCGCCGTCTCGCCCTCCGGGGCGATGACGCCATGGAGGAGGGTGCCCAGGTTGTAGAAACTGGTCCTTCGGAACTGGGTTCTGGAAATGTCCATCCGGCCCAGATTCACCGCCACACTGTCGTTGTTTTCGTCGTACCCCGTGCCCACGCTGCCGTATAGGGTGCCGAAGTTGATCAACAGGCTGGTGTCCTCCCGGCTGTCTCCGTTCCAGTCGCCCAGGTCGATGCGGCCCCGGAGAGTGCCCCGGTTGATGAAGATACTTCCGTCCACGGTCCAGTAGCCGGGGCCGGTGAGAGCGTCCCCGTAGGCATCGTCATCCCCCCAGGAGCCTGTCACCGTCACGCCCTCGACGATGAGGACGGGGACGCGGGCGTTCCGCACCTCGTCCGCCCGGGAGAAGTCGATGTCCGCGTCAATGACGATAGGCCGCTCCCCCTCCAGCGCCGCGTCCAGCGCCTCCAGCGTGGTCACATGGACGGCGTCGGCGAAGATCCGGTCAATGGGCAGGGCGTCCAGCTTGGCCTGGATCTCCGCCGGATCCGCTTCCAGGTCGTTTTGCCGGAGCCAGGTCATGAGCTCCTCGGCCTGGCGGAGGCCCGCCTGGTAGTCCGTGCCATTCCCGCTCTGCTCCGGCAGCTGCGCGGGGGCCGAAGCATCCGACGCCGGCGGGTTCTTTTCCTCCGGCGCGGAGGGCCCCGTCACCCGGGGCAGCACCGTCGCCAGCAAAATCACCAGCGCCAGCGCCGCCGCAGTGCCCGCCGCCAGCAGCTTGTTTTTCTTCAGCCAGGCCGCCGGGTCAACGGCGGGCCCGGGCTTGGGAGCGGGCCCGGTCTCCCCGGTCCTCTCAGCGGCGGCGCCGGTGGTGGTGTCGGTGACAGTCTCCGCCGCGTCCCGGGCCTCCGGCCCGCGGGCGGCGGAGTCCGTGCCTGCCGTGTCGGGGACAAAGCCCTCATAGAGGGCCGTGTGGAACTCCTCCATGCTCTGGAACCGCCGCGTGGGCGGGATGGCCATGCCGTGGAGCAGGGCTTTTTCCTGCTTTTGGGTCAAGTCCACCCCCAGCTTCCGGGGCGGGACCAGCCCATCCTCCCCCAGCCGGTCCACGGCCTGGGGCGGCTTGTGTCCCGTGAGGCAGTAGTAGATGGTGGCCGACAGGGCGTAGACGTCCGTCCAGGGCCCCTGGCCCTTGCTCTGGTACTGCTCCACCGGGGCGTAGCCGTGCTTCAGGGCCACGGTCAGCGTGTTGTCGCCGCCCATGGACTCCCGGGCGCAGCCGAAGTCCAGCAATCGCACCTCGCCCTTTTCCAGCATCAGGTTCTCCGGGCTGATGTCCCGGTGGATCAGGCCGTTATGATGCATCTCCTTCAGGGCGAAGAACAGCGGCTCGATGAGGTACAGCAGCTCTCCGGCGGGAATGCGCCCGCCCCGCTGGGCCACCAGATCCTTAAACGTGGTGCCCTCCACGTACTCCATGACGATGTAGGCGGTGTGGTTGATCTCGAAGAAGTCCCGGACGTTGACAATCACCGGCTGTTTGTCCATCCGGGCAATGGTCCGGGCCTCCTGGAGAAACCGCTTGAGCCCCTTGTCGTAGTTGACGCCCGCGGCGCCGGCGTAGCTGGACACGTCCAGCGACGCCTGGGAGACCCGGCTGGCCTTGTCCGTGGGAAAGTACTCCTTGATGGCCACCTTCAGCTCCAGCTGCAGGTCACAGCCGATGTAAGTGATGCCAAAGCCGCCCTCTCCCAGCACCCGGCCCACCAGGTAGCGGTCCCGCAGCACCGTGCCCGGCGGCAGGTGATGGGGAGACGGGGTATAGCTGCCCTCGGTCAAACCGCAGGCCCCGCAGGGCTTTCCCTCCTCCACGGGGGACATGCAGTAGGGGCAGAATCGATGCTCCATCCAGCGCACCCTCTCTCTGTACGAAATTGATTATACCCTATCCCGTGCACCTTTGCACCGGTTATTTTTTCTGCCGCCGGAACAGGGCCAAAAAACGCCGCCAAATGCCGGGCCGGGGCGCAGGCGCCGGCTGGGGGTCGGGCGCGGGGTCCGGCTCCAGGTCCGGAAACAGCGCCCGGGAGAACTCCCCCATGGTCTGGGGCCGGTCCTTGGGCAGAACCGCCAGGCCCCACATCAGCGCCGCCTCCTCCTCCGGGGCCAGGGCCACCCCCAGGGAGGTGGGAAGCGGGAGCTCCTTGCCGTCCATCAGCCGCTCCGAGGCCTGGGCCGGCACCGTGGCGGTGAGACAGTAGTAGATGGTGGCGGCCATGGCGTACACGTCGGTGTAGGTCCCCTGGCCGTGGCTCTGGAGCTGCTCCACGGGGGCGAAGCCGTACTTGAGCATCAGCGTCATGGACTGGTCGCCCTCCGTGGATCGGGCGCTGCCGAAGTCCAGCAGCTTCAGCGTGCCGTCGGGCATCCACATGATGTTGTCCGGGGCGATGTCCCGGTGGATGACCTTCTTCTCGTGGAGAAGGCCGATGTCCCGCAGCAGCCCCCTCAGGGGCGGCAGCAGCTTTTCCGGCGGGATGCGCCTGTTGGTCTTGGGGTCCACCATGCGGTGCAGCGGCGTGCCCTCCAGATACTCCATCACCAGGTACGCCGTGTTGTTGAGCTCCAGGTACGCCAGGGCCTGGACCACGGAGGGCATTCCCTCCAGCTTTGAGAGCACCCGGGCCTCCTTGACGAAGCTGTAGCGCCCCTTTTCGTAGGTCTCATCCATGCCCGGCAGGGCCTCCACCGTGACGCCGTCCTGGGCCCGCCGTGCGCACCGGGTGGGGAAGTACTCCTTGATGGCCACCCGGCGGAGCGTGGAGAGCTCCTGGCCCACGTAGGTGGCGCCGAAGCCCCCCTGCCCCAGCACCGCGCCCACCTGGTAGCCCCCCTGGGCGGGGTGGTCCGGCGGGGTCAGAATAGCGCCTACCGGCAGAAGGAACCCGGGGTTCTGCCGGTCCATCTCCCCGCCGCACTGGGGACAGCGGGGCCCCTCTCCCTCTATGTAGGTCATACAGCCGGGGCAAAGGCGCTTTTCGCTCATGTCAGGCTTCCTCCCTTGCCGGTGATGATGAAGCTCTCCTTCTCAGAGCCCAGATAGAACCGGTCGCCCGGCCGCAGTGTCACGCCCTGGTTGGGCGTCAGCCGCTGGCCGCCGGCCAGGAACGTGCCGTAGCTGGAGCCCAGGTCGGTCAAAATCACCTGCCCGCCGGAGAGGGCCACCGTGCAGTGATGCCCACTGATGCCCGGGGTGCCGTCGGGGTAAACCAGGTCGTTTCCACCGGGATCCCGGCCGATGCGCACCTGGCCGCTGATGGAGAACCGCCGGCCGGCGAAGACGCCGCTGTGTCCCTGGAGCCGCAGCTCCACCGTCCCGACGGGGGCGGGGGCGGTCCCGCTGCCGCTGGGCGCGGGCTTCTTCTTCCGCAGCACCGCCACCAGGATCACCGACACAACGGCCACAGCCGCCACAGCCGCCAGAATCAGCACCACCGGGGAGAGGCCGGACTTGTAGACGTCGTAGTGGATGCCCAGGGAGTTCAGGGCGTCCTTGGCGTACTTGATGCGCAGGGCGTAGTAGCTGTTGGACACCGCCTGGCTCCCGCCGTGGTAGGTGTAGGTATTGATGCCCACCACGGCCCCGTTCTCATCCAGCAGAGGGCCGCCGGAGTTCCCGCCGTTGATGATGGCGTTGTGCTGGATCAGGTGGCCCGTCAGGGCGCCGCTGTTGGTGTCCACGGCGGAGACGCTGTCGTAGAACCGGGAGATGTCGCCGCTGTTCACGGTTACGTCATCCACGCCCGCCAGCAGATAGCCCTCGGAGGTGGCGCTGTCGGAGGCCCCGGGATAGCCCAGGCTGCTGACCCGGGCCGCCACCTGCAGGCTGTCCTCATCACCCAGAAGGGGCAGGGCCACCCGCCCCTGGACAGGCTCCGCGGCCTTGAGCACGGCCACATCCGCGTCCTCGCTCTGCCCCAGATAGGTCACGGTGCAGGGGATCGCCCGGCTGGTGTCCAGGGTGAACGTATCCGTGTGGTAGGCGAAGCTGTCCAGCAGGATGTAGTATCCGGTGATGTTGTAGGCACAGTAGTAGGTATCGCCCTGGAGCTCAAGGGGTCCGTCCTCCCGGGTAACAACGTGGCGGTTGGTGATGAACACATCGGTCTCCTTGCCCGCGGTGCCCACGCCGAAGGCGCTGCCGCTGGAATAGCCGTTGACCGTCCCCACGTATTCCTCGCTTTTGAGGTCGTACACATCCGCCTCATAGAGGGCCACCACCCGCACCACGCCGCTGCGGCTGTCGGCCGCCGAACTGCCGGCGGCGGCAGCGCAGACAGCGCCGCTCAGGTATAAAAGCGTCAGCACCGTCAGAAATACCCCGCGCAAAGATCTCTTTTTCATGTCGCTCTCCTCCTTTTTCTCTACCTGGTCAGCCACACGGCGGCGGCTGTGTTGTTGTCGTTGTCCCCGCGTACCCGCTCCCGGAGGCGCCGGCGCATCCGCACAAGCCAGTCCTCCGGCCCGCCGGCCGCCCGCAGGTCCTCCTCCATCTCCCGCTCCAGCACGTACTCCCAAAAGCCGTCGCTGCAGAGGAGAAATGCGTGCTGCCCGGCGCCCAGGGTCTCCTCCCCGGTCTCCACCGTCAGCTCTCCCTCCTGGCCCAGGGCCCGGAGCACCCGGCTGCGGTCCTCGTGAAAGCGGATCTGGTCCGCGGTGATCTCCCCCAGCATCACGCCCAGCTGCGCCGCGCTGTGGTCCCGGGTCTGAAAGGCCAGCGCACCGTCCCGGAAGTAGTACAGCCGGGAGTCCCCGGCGTGGGCCCAGACGGCCCGCTCCCCCGCCAGGGTCAGCACCGCCGCCGTGGTCTTCATGGCGCACCGGGGCGTCTGGATGGCCTGCACCCGGCGGTTGGCCTCCTGTAAGAGGGCCTTCAGCTTTCCGCTGTCCGCCGTCCCGTCCCAGCCCTGGCAGATGCACTCCGCCGCCGTGGACGAGGCCAGCTCCCCGCCGCCGTGCCCCCCCAGGCCGTCGGCCAGCACCAGGCACAGCTCCTCCGCCCCTTTGGAGGCGGAGCGAACCGTGTCCTCGTTTCGCTCCCGGCCCCCGATGTCCGTATAGGTCGCAATCTCCAGCATAGGCAGCCTCCTCCCGATGCTCAGCAGTTCAAAATGACCGCCGTGTAGTTGTCCTGGTTCTGGTAGCCCTTGGCCCGGATGACCTCATTCAGCGCCTGGGCGGTCTGTCCCGCCTCCTTGGACAAGGCGGCGGTCAGCTCCTGGGGCGTCAGGGCGTTGTACACCCCGTCGCTCATGAGGACAAAGCGGTCCCCCGGCCGGATGGCCACGGGCTCCGCCGGCAGGTCGATGTACTTGAGGCGGCCCATGCCCAAAAAGCTGCTGAGCCCCGTCCCCTTGGGGTGGGTTACGGCCCCCTCCAGCGTCTCCTCGCCGTTGATATAGCTCAGATACAGTTCGTTTCGGTAGACGTGCTCCCGGTTCAGCTGGTAGAGAATCCCCTGGCGGTAGAGGCAGATGCGGCTGTCTCCGATGGAGAGGCAGTGGAACGCCCCCTCCCGGATCAGCCCCGCCGTGAGAGTGGAGCCGCTGCGGTAGACGCCGTCGTCTCCCAGGAGGCGGTTCACCGCCGTGTTGGCCTGCTCCGCCAGCTGGACCAGCACCTGCTGGGGCGTGCCCCTGGCGTGGTAAAAGGCCTGGGCCATGGCGGACACCGCCGTCTGGCTCACCTTGTCCCCGTCGCTCAGGCCCCCCATGCCGTCGGCCACCACCGCCAAAAGACCCGCGGCCTCCTCCGCCGGGGAGACGAAGAAGCTGTCCTGCTGCCCGGGCCGGGCCCCCTGCTCGTGGAGCTTCTCCACAGTGACGGCCCCGCTCCAGGGCGCCTGCGCCGGGTCGGGCTTTGCCCTCCGCTGCCGCAGCCAGGCGGACACCGCCGCCGCGGCCAGCGCCGCCAGCAGTCCGGCCAAAAGGCCCAGGCCGGCCCAGCCGCCGCAGGAGATACCCCCCGCCCCGGGCTCCCGGAGCCACAGGGCCAGGGTTCCGCCCTCGCCGGGCGCCGCCTCCGCGGGGACGGCGGATACGTGCGCTTCGGCGGCGGTCTCCGGCGCGTCCGCCGCCGTGTCGGGCGAAGAAAAGACCTCCTCCCCGTCGGAGGAGGTCCGATCCAGCCTCAAGTGAATCCAATCAGCCATTTTCCAAGTCCCTCTTTTCCCAGCTGAACGCCTCTCCGCAGAGGCCCATGAAGATCAGCCTGGTGGTGCCGATGGAGATGATGTCGTAGTTCTTCAGCGCCACGGCCTGCAAAACCGCGTGGCCGTTGACCTTGATGAGGTTGCGCCCGGCGGAGGGCCCCACGAAGTACAGGTGCTCTCCGCTGTCATAGGCCACCATGGCGTGGTTCTGGCGGGAGATCTGCTGATCGCCGCGGATGCGCACGTCCCCGGACTCCCGGCCGATGTAGTTGTACCCGGCGTGGAGGCGGTAGTCGGTGCCCCGGGCGGGGCCCTCAATGCACACCAGCCAGCCCACCACCGGCTCGGAGATGTCGCCGTCGGCCCGGTAGCCGCCGATGACCGTGGGCACGTCAAAGGGGTTTGCCCCGCCGCCGCCCGGCTGCGGCCCCGCGTCCGGCGGGGTCGTGGCGCCGAAATTGGCGCTGTACCCGCCGCCGCCCGAAGCGCCGCCCGGGGCCTCGGTGTGGGCAAAGCTGCCGTTTAAGGGCTCGGTGGCCGAAAAGCCGCCGCCGGGGGACTCCGTGGCGGCAAAGCCGCCGCAGCGGGGACAGCAGGGGGTCTTGGCGCTGTCATAGGGGTGGCCGCAGTTGGGGCAGTTGACCATCGACGTCTTGATTTCCATGGTATCTTCCTCCTCGTTGGTATGATCTATCTAATGTCGGTTGCGGGCAATCCCGCTGTGTGTATCATCTCCCGATCAGAGATCCGGAAATAACACGGTTGATTTTTTCATCCGTTCTGCCCGCCGCCGCAGACGGTGGCAGCCGCAAAATATGGCGGATGTCCCTTCCGCCCTTTCCGTTCGGAGGGAATCGTCAGGGCAGCGAGACCTGAAAGAGGCACCGGGTGTCCCCCAGGTAAAAGCGGCTCCCCGCCGCCAGCTGATGGGGATAATTGGGCGGCAGCTTTCGCCCGTCCCCCATAAACGTGCCGTAGGTGGAGTTCAGGTCGATCAGCGCCGCCACCCCCTGCTGCCAGCGGATGCAGCAGTGCCGGCGGCTGACGCCGGGCGTGCCCGCGGGGATGCGCACCGCGCAGGCGGCGTCGCACCCGAACAGCAGCCCCTCCTGGCCCACCGGGTAGGACTGCCCCCGCAGCGGGCCGGATAGCGCGGTGACATACAGCGTGTTGCCCTGCACGGGCCGCGGGACGCGGTCCATCCGTTCCGGAGGCGGGGTCCCGCCCCGCTGGGGCCAGGCGAAGTCCGTCTTCTTGATGAAGATGGCCAGGACGAAGCCAATGGCCACCGGGATCTCCAGCCCCGGCAGCAGGCCGCTGAAGATGCAGCACAGCATTCCCAGCTGCCCCAGGCCCGGGCGGTTCATATACCGCCCCAGCAGCAGCGGCAGCAGGCCCACCAGCGCCCCCAGCAGCATCAGTGCCGCGGCGCCCAGGATCAAGTAGATGATATCCGTCACGCGCACCCCCGTTCTCACCGTTTTGACAGGGACACTCTACCACACCGCTTTGCGGAATCGTCCATCCCGTTTCCGCCGCCCCTCCGCCGCGGGCCGGACCGCCGGCCCGGCAGTGGTTTCCGGCATGCAGCGAGCCCCGCCCGGGCTGTCCCGGGCGGGGCTCTGTCCGCTCATGGAGAGTATCGTTCTGCACAGTGTTTCAAAGGGCAGCTTTCGGTTCCGTGTGAAATCCCGTTTGGGATTGGTCGTGTATCGGGGCAGCTCCTCCCGCATTTGGCATATGGTATCCAGGAGTTTTCTTTTCAGGGCATTTGGGTAGTTTTTCCTGGGCGTAACCTCCTTGAAATTGCTCTCAAGGCGTTGCCGCCGGTTTTTTCTGTTTTGTCAGGGGTTTTTCTGTCTCTTTTAATATTTGCCAATGCTACCATCGATTGACAAGGGAAAACACGCCTGCCGGCGGCCAAAACGGGCGCCGGACTTCGTTCTCGGATTTGGCGGGCGACAGCCCGCCTGCATCCTGCGGCCTTGCCAGCCCCCATTTTAG
>ERZ808035.460-NODE-460-length-36175-cov-21.235304_pt1 | contig 36175 bp, 40 predicted proteins | sample MGYA00380189_ERZ808035 | MGnify/ENA primary metagenome ERZ808035 (study PRJEB31490, sample SAMN06133407) | mouse gut metagenome | isolation source: M5_1 | host: mice | place: China: Chengdu | collected 2015-05 ...
CACGAATGGCAGGAGGTCGGCTTCGGCATCTATCGTTGTCCCAACTGCGGAGAGAGGGTCGAGATACGCAACACCAAAGAGCGTGTACGCCGAGACAAATCCTATTTCAACGTAATCACCACTATGGAGGGCTATCAGGTAGTGAGAATGTTCCTGATGATAGTTGAGATGCGCAAGGGAATGAAGGCAAAACCCGCCTATCTTGAAATCGGTCAATATTGGATTGACCCCAAGGGACACGCCACGGTCGTGGGGCTTCAGCGAACACTCGGCTACTACGTTGACTCTTTCGCTTTCGGCTCTCCGTTGGAGATAAGGAGCGACAACGATGCCTTCCGTCACATCGCAGGGCAATGGGTATATCCTCGTATCAAGTCAACCGATACCATAAAGCGCAACGGGTTCAAGGGTTGTTGCCACGCAATGCACCCCGTGACACTCTTTCAGCAGTTGCTCACCAATCCAAAAGCCGAGACGCTGATGAAATCCGGAGACATCGAAATGCTCCGCTATCTATGCCAGCATCCGCAGGAGGTTGACAAGTATTGGAACGCCATCAAGGTAGCCAAGAGAGCAGGATATACATTCAACGCACCGAGTATGTGGTTCGACTACATCAAGATGCTGGAACGTATGGGCAGAGACCTCCATTCTCCGTCATTGGTTGCACCCAAAGACCTCAAACACGCCCACGATGAGTATGTGGAGAAAGTCAACCGACAGAGGGCGAAGGAGCAGAGGGAAGCCAACCGCAAGAAAGCGGAAGCCGACCAAGCCAAGTTCGAGGAACTCAAAGGTCGCTTCATTGGACTGACAATGACAGACGGAACAATCCGGCTCAATACCCTCGACAGCGTAGCCGACTACTACGATGAAGGCACCAGACAGCACATCTGCGTAGGTTCTGCGGGCTACTATCTCAAAGCCGACACATTGGTGTTCACCGCCACGATGGGAGGCAAGACCATCGCCACCGTAGAAATCTCGCTGAAGGACTACTCAATAGTTCAATGCCGAGCCTTCGCCAACAAGGTCTGCGAATACACCGAGCAGATAGCCGGCATCATCAATGCCAACAAGAAGATGATTGCCGAGCGCAAGAGAGCATAAGTTTAACCCGACCACCGCCAACTCCGGCGGTGGTCACAACACCCCCAAGACTATGACACGAATGACCCAAAACGGAATATCGACCACCCAAGCCGGACAGGAGCAGTATGAGACCTTTTACTCCGCTCACCGAGGTCGCAAGGTAACGAGAGTAATGTACGATTATAGAACTGCGGAAGGAGAACTCTTTTCGGTAGTCGCCCCAACCCTCAGAGAGTGCCGTCACAAACGTGACGAGTGGCTCGCCAAACGAAACAAATAACCAACCTTTAGCTCGGTGAGGCTTGTCCGAGCCAAAGCCATATCAGTGAAGAAGGCGGTGAAGCGTGATGCTCCATCGCCTTCAATTTGCCAAAAATTTCGGCCGCCACAGGCGGCGAAGGGGGTGCTTGCAAGGTTGCAACATTATTTATCCCCGATATTGATGTTTCAATTTGTAATGTTTCGGAAGTTCCAAGAATACTTATTCTCAGATGTAATTTTGCGGCGTAAATCAAAAACATCATTCAAATGAAAAAATTAATATTACTTCTGACAATCTTGCTATCTACGTTAGCAGGTATGGCTCAAACGCCATTTGTGACAACTGCGAATCTCAACATGAGAACCCTTCCTTGCACATGTGCAGGTATCACAACAACTATTCCGAAAGGAGCAACTATATATGTGTTGAATTATGAAGATGACACATGGGCGAGAGTAACGTATAATGGGCATACAAACTATGTTTCCAGAAAATATATAACGAGGAAAACTATATCTTCAACAAGATATTCAAATCATAATTCAGGATATACCTCGTCAACTTCGTCTGTTAAATATTATACTAACACTTATGGAGAAAAAGTCCAATCTCCTACATACTATCAAACGGCACCCTCCGGTGCAACGGCACTATGCAGAAATGGCACATATAGTTTCAGTCGTAGTAGAAGAGGAACGTGTTCACATCATGGAGGGGTAGCGAAATGGTTGTAAAATATTCGGTCGTGAATCATATGATTTACGACCAATTCCTATTTGCTATCCGTAAAACGAGGGAACCAATCGACCGCATTGTTACTCAAATTCTTATCGAAATCAAAGGATTTTGTGTACTTATAAAATACAATATGTGGTATAACAAAAGACAATATGGTTAATGGAGTTGCAATAATCATCCATAATCCCAACACCGTAAACCCATATTTATCTGCATCTATTATGAATGCAATTACAATTGAAAGAATTGCAAGCAATGCACTATATTTAATTATCGTAATAGGTAGCATTGTTGTCCATGCTCTTCTTCGATGACATTTCTCACAAATCCGATAACCTCCATATCTAATTAGATATCCCGGAGACGGATGAAGCGTATACTCTCTGGATAATTCAATTTTTTCGAGTTTGGCATCAGATAAAAGAAAGCTCTTTCCACAACAAGGACATACAAAGTCTTTCCGCAATGCATTAATTGATTGCTCCTTTTCGTAACTATTATCCGGATTGTATTTCCCCATTATTTTTTATTTATGGAATTTAATTGTGGATATTATAGAGTCTCCCAGTAATTCCAGTGATCCATCATCATGCCAGTCAAAAGTGTTGTTTAGATAATAGAGATCTTTATCAACCATGACAACCATTTGTTTATGAATCAGGGTGTCTCCAGATTCCAAAGCGACAACGAAACCTGCCATAGCAGCAGGATATGGCCCAAAACTGAGAGAGTCCAGCATATAACTATCCACAGTCCCGATGTATTGATCATCGAATTGCTTGAACTGAACAGATGCATCGCGCCATTCTTCAGGCGTTTTGAAGCACTCGAACATGGCAGATTTCTGAACCATTACAGTATGCCATTTGCTGTATGGATTGGAACTATAAAATGTACTCCTTATGCCTTTTGACATAGCGGGTATTGTGTCATTCATATTGTTGATTTCCTCTTCATATTCCCAATCTGAGGGATACATTAACGAGAAAAATTCATTGCTATATTCTTGCATCGTAAGAGTGTTCTGTGATTTATTGTCCTTCTTTTTATCAGAAGAACAAGCACAAAGGCAAGTACAAAGGAACAATCCCGCAATGATTAAAACCAGAGACTTTTTCATTTTATTCTATTGAAATAGAGGAAATACCTTCTTCAAAAAGGTCAATCAAACGAACACGATATGCAGATGCTTGTCTTGCAAAATTAGTAAACTCTTCAGATGATAATTGAGGCAGACCGGCTATTTCATTATTATATATGGCATTATTTACTTTCGCAGCTTGTTCGTCAAACCATCCACCCATTTTAATATACTCAGCTTGATGAGCTTGTTGAAAATCGTTCCCAGCTAACCAAAAAGCAAGGGGGCAGTAGGTCATAAAGAATGTTGTATTGTTCACAATCGAGGAGTATCGGAATGCCTGTGTCTCATTTTTTAGGTTTTTGAAGAGAGCATTAGTCTTCGCGGCATTCATCATATTCATTTCTTGATTGCTTGCTACAAATGACGGTTCCCCGTCTGCATACTGAGTGCCAAGTTCCATGAAAATGCCGAAATTGGCATATGCAGATTGCTCAAATATAATAAGCAACCGAGCATTTTCAAATCCCGAACTTTTCAAAGAATCAATACTCGCATAGGAGTGTTGCATGATCATTCGTGCATTTTCAGCTGCTTCAGGATTTGTGTATGTGCCGATGACTGAAACGAAATATGACATTCCGTATGCAATCATATTCTGTATTTCATATAGCTTGGCAAGTTGTTCACCATTAGACATGGTTGGATGCTCCAGCAAAGCAGTTCCCATCGAATCGACCTGAGACGCGGCCCATTGTGTTTCGGTATCATCGCAAACTCTGGGGTACATCACACGTGCGACCTTTTTCCAAGCATTGACTTCCGGCTTTATGATTTCCTCATGGAAATTCCCGTTAAAGGCGAGAAAATTATCAGAAGAACCGGATGTTTCGAGGCGGTTATTACCCTTACAGGATGTGCTGCCCAATAGTAAACACGCTACTAAAATTGAGATAATATGTTTCAGTCTCATTGTTTAATCTTTATGTAAGGAAAGGAAATATTCATAATGTCCCTTTGCAGCTTCATTATCAATGTCATTGGCTAAGTCCATTAACTTTTGCGCAACAATAGGTTCATCCATCTTATGTGTAGCTGCCGCTCCGAGAATATATGCTCCGAACAATACACTATTTGGGTTTTTGGGAAATCCATTCTCATTAGCATATATTATTTCAAGAAGAGAATATGCCTCTTTATAATTGCCCTCAATGTAATTGATAAGGGCAAGCTGGTAGTCTGATTCAAATAAGACCTGTGGCACGGCACTACCCTTATTACCGGCATCTGTCAAGACTCTACCGTATAGGTTCTTGGCATTCTGTAAATCTTCTTTAGCAAAACACGCATCACCCATATATTTCAAGATTATCGTATTAGTGCTATCGACCTCCCATGATTCAAATCCAAATTTAAGGACTTCATCATACATTTCATGATTACCGAATAATTGGATAGCTTTGGAGTAATTATCCATACATTTCTCTGCGTCTTTTGTCGCGTAGATATGAGCGAGATGAATATAAGGTCTGGCATATCCGGGATTGACTCTAATGGAATTATTGTATGAATCAATGGCTTTCACTGTATCATTCAATTCTGAATATGCCACTCCAAGAGTATGATAAGCATAAAAATCCTGTGGATTTACAGTGGATATATGATGTATTATTTCCGCTACTGCCTTATCTGCTTGACCGGAGGCAATCAGAGCTTCGCAGTATGCCACATCAAAGCCCTTATCTCCAATATAATCGGTATAAGAAATGCCATTATTTCGGAGCGAGTCAGTCAGCTGAATTACCTGTTCCCATTTCCCGTTCTTATATGCTTCGGAAATTTGAGGGAGCAGTTTTGATTTCAAATCCTCGTTAGACCCATTACAGGAACTCAGCGATAGGAGGCCGACAAATAATGCGATGAGACAATATAGAGACTTCATTTTTAAGACTGATTACCTGTAACTTGTTTGATGTATTCCAGTTCTCCAACAGCAAAATCATGGCAAGCTGGAGATTCTTTTAGTTGTTCCAACAGATTACGTGCATTATCCCACATCTTATAGTCGATGAATAGATAAGCTAATCGTCGTGCAAGGAAGTCATAAAAGAACGACATTTCCTCAGAATCAATTTGCTTTTTGCCCTCGTTGAACTCCGAAAGATAGTGCTGTACTATTCTCATGGCACGAGGGTCGCCATTGTTCACCAGCGAATTTATATATTCGATGATGTACTTTGGTCTGTCATAGCCCTGAATTAAATCGAGGTAATATGCAGCCCGGTCAAACTGCTCCATTTCATTGAAGCAGAATCCAAGGTTAAAACAAGTCTCGGCAAAGACTTCGTGAAGTCTATCATAATCTGTGACGACCGCTGTCTTCAGATGGTCATATGCTTTCATCAATGGCATCAAAGCATCGGCAAAACGATTCTCAGACACAAGCCATCTTCCATACCCGAAATCATATCCCAAATCTTTGGAATAAGTTATGCCTTCAAGAACAGTTTTCTCTTCTGAGGATAAATCCTCACCTCGATTGGACTTTTCGATTAAAGATTGCTCTATTTCATCATATCGTTTTAATCTTTTCTCTGGGGGAACAATGTCAAAGCCCAGAACGAAACTTATCGTAAACGGAGCATTTTTAGAATGGCTTGTACGGAAGTCATCTGGACTCGTGAAGTTAGGTATCATAACAGATACTCGCATATATGCCGTTTCATACATAAACGGACCTATTCCACGAAGGAACATTATTATTGAGTTATCCGTACACAGCTTTGATTTATCGTTTTTCTCTTCTCGATTATCGAAAACGACGTCGCCGGGTCGATAGGATATTACGAGAACGGTATTCATTCCTGTTCGGGGGACAGTGTCGCCATCCTTATTTACATAAAGGAGAGCATCGTAAGGCTTAAATGCCAGTACATCAGACTGAGATTCGATAACCTCAGTTTTCTCTGTACGTCCAAATTCTCCACGACTTACTATGGTCATTGAGCCTATATCAGTAGGAGATATGTTAAGCAGTTCCTTGATGATATAGCCAAGAGAAATCGGCTCATCTTTTGAGGAGCGTTTTACCGACACCTGTTGATGCCGGAACTTGGCCTCGTTCATAAGGAACGAACCCCAGAACCAATCATCCGGATTCAAATTGGTGTCTTGAGGTGTCTCCGTTTCCTCAGATTTATTCTTTTTTGAAAAGCGATCGAATAATCCCATACTATTTCATTATTGATTTTTTTATATTGCGAATTCCAGATAAGAAGGCATCATTTGTTTCAATCAATGAGTCTGACAACTGATTCGTCAAATTAACAGCATAAATAAGTAAAGTGTCATGCCAAATCTTGAGTATGGGTGAACCCTACTGGACGACGAGACTTCTTTTCCTGTTGTTGCTGAAATTCTATTTGTTGGAAATTTTTGCGGACATGTTCTTTTGTATCAAAGAAAGAATCCAGCACGGCCTTTATATACAGAACATTGTCTGGGCAAGAGGGATGAAGCATAATATCGCGGCGGCTATGCAATCCAATATCTCCATCTTCATCAGGAGCAGTCGAAACGACTGTAGGCCCGAAATTGAAGTTGGTTGCATTTATAGCTTCTTTAATCTTTGGTAAATCCGGATCATCACCCTTTATGCCGGCCCACATCGGATCCCATATACGGGCATATCTTCCACCAAACTCCAAATAGAAATTTTCTCCTTGATAGCTCACGCCAACTGACCCATCTTTATGTATCTCCGGTTGACAGCCAAGTTCGGTCAGACATTTTATTGCGATTTCTTTTGCTTCTATATCAACCTTGGATGTAACTTTCTGTCCTGCATTTTTCATATTATACCAAATGCCCATCACCATACCGATAACATAAGGGAGTCCGAACAGTATCGGAATTGCGATTGCGCCCCAATTGAGGACGTCATATTGGATACCCAGAGCCACTGCGACTGTTAGCACAATAGCAAACACTGGATATACCCACTTTCTCATAGTGGAGTTTTCCCATTTTTCCTTTAAGCTGTCAGGAATATAATCGCCACAATTATAAAGGATAACAGCAATCAGTATTGCAAAAATGCCGTACATAATGAAGTTATTTGAAATGAGTTATGATTAGTTTTAAGGCAGAGTTGTCGATTTCTATTTTTCCGAGACGTCCAAGGACAGACTGCCCAAGGAGAAGAGGGGCTTTCTGGTTGCGCACAACTGAAGCACGAACATTATCAAGTTCAAGACCTCCGAAATTAACGGAGCGGAGATTAACAATCGTACCCTCAGTTATATCGCCATTTGCATCCATATAGCGAGCCGAACCTACTATATCAGTTGGTTTTATGTAGTCATTTTTCAACATGAAATTTGCTTCCACCATTGACATCGTAACATCTGCCGCTCCCGTGTCGAATACGAAATGCAGAGGTAAGCCATTGATTGTGCATTTGACTTTTGTAACACCTCCCTCTTTAGTGAAGGGGACTTCGACTGTTTCAGTAATGCCTTCTGAAATATCATCCTGACCCTTTGCGTTACCTTCATGAAGCTCCTTTGAGTATTGTTCTAATAATGCTTTGTATTCCGGCAACTCTCGAATGTTGTCAAGATCATGGTCTGCATAGGTATGAGCAATTCTGCGATATCCTTGTTCAAATGCTTGTCTCAGATAAGAGATTGCCTTTTCCTTTTCTCCCATTATTGAATACAAACAAGCCGCATCATATAGGCTCCCAGCCCTATCCTCATTCTTGGCGATTAGACTGTCCATAAATGCAATTGCTTTATCTGTTTGTCCAAGGTAATAATAGGCATAATGAGCGCAAGACGAACCTGGATCGGGGACAGTATCCAATTCAATGACTTTCTCAAAATCAGCTCTTGCAAGGTCTTTTTTCCCTTGCTCATCATAAAATTTACCTCTTCCACAGTAGGCGTAGGCATATTTCGGCTCTAAGGTAATAGACATAGTATAGTCTTCGATAGCACCGTCAATATCATTGGCTTCGTCCTTAAACCAACCTCTTCGATAATAGCCGAAGAAATTGTCTGGGTATTTTTCGATGTATTTATCCAATTCCGCAATAGCCTCAGGATATTTACCCATCTCATTGAATATGTTTCCCTTCACTAATACAAAATCATAGTCACTATTATCCATAAATATGGCACGATCGATATTATCCAAAGCCGTATCATATTCACCTAAATCAAAATAACAGTTTGCGATGCGCTCCAAGAATGCGGCATTTGCATCTCGCTCATGAGCTTGCTCATAAAATGAAATAGCCTCTCTCTGACGATTATTTTGTTCATACACCTGTCCCAAATAATAGAGCCATTCAGCTTCATTTGGATTCTTATTGGCTTGAATTTGGAGTTTTGCCTTTATTAACGGGAGTGCCTCTTTATCCATGGTGACAAGAAGATAGTAAGCCTTCCTATCTCCACTTATGGACAATGCTTTAATTATATCATCAAGAGCCTCAGAGTATCTCTTTTGTGCAATATAGCATTCAGCCCGGAATGAGTACCCTGAGTCATAATCCGGCTCCATCTTAACGACATAATTGAACTGTTGCAAGGCATCCTCATAATGGCCTTGTTCTTTTGCATTACGACCAATACCCATGTATCCCATTACATCTCCGGGATCAAGGCTTACCATTTGCTTATAGTCTGCATCGGCAAGGTCATACTTGTGCTGTTCAAAGTAAACTTGGGCACGACGTTCATAATGAGCTTTGTTTTGAGGCTCTAATCTAATAGCCGTATCGTAGTCACGGAGTGCGCTAATAGTATCCTCCATTGTCAGATAAATACCAGCACGAGTACCATAGGCTAACGCGGTATATTCTTTGTCCTTTTTAGGTAACTTTTTTAGTGCCTGATTAATGGCTGTCAATGCTTTGCCATATTCATCATTTCCATAACGAAGGGCAGAAATATATATGAATGCGTAGCCATTATCAGGATGTTCACCAATTTCTTTGTTAAACCAATCAAGTGCATCTTGATTTTTACCCTCCTGATAAGCTTCGACTCCACGAGTAAAGGCGTATGTGTCCGGAAGTTTGGTTTCAGACTTAGCCCAAGCTGAAATAGCAACTGCTAAGAAAGTGAGAAGAAATATCGTTTTGAAATGCATAATGATTTGTCGTTGTATGTGATTGATCGGTTTTACAAAGTTATATACCATTTTTCGCAGGTTGGTAAACAGCTATGATGCGATGTATAAACAACCTGATATATTGTATGAACTGCTTTATTTGCCGAAGATGCTTTTAATTATCATCTTGCCAATTTTGCGTTCAAGACCCGCTTTTGAAGTAGGTATACCAGTTCGTCTGGCAAACTGTTGTTTCGCTTGGGTTACACCGAGTGCTCTTTTCCATGAGAATGATAATCCTGGAATCTTCATATTCTGAATTAATATGATAGCGCATCGGACACTTGGCCCGATGCGCTATCGGGTTTTAATAGTTATCTTTTGAAAAGACGGTAGATCTCTCTAACCCAAAGAACCAGAGAGGAGGCTGCCACAATTATCAGCAGGTCTATAGCTCCCGAGGGGTTAAAGCTCCAGTCAAGGGTGTGAAGCATCGGCTCTACGTTGAAGAACTCGTATGCAATCTCCGTGATGAAGAGCTGACCGATAACGATGATGCCCACAATCGTCCAGAAGCCCTGACTCATTTTGAGCTTGAATACGCTCTCTCCAGTCTCAAAGCTACGGGCGTTGAACATATACCAGAAATGTGTCCAGACGAATATCGAGAACAGCAGGGTTGCCTCGTATGGTGTCATTGGATTCTCGGCACCGACAACAGCATGGAACATCTGCGGAATCGATGTGACTTCTGCATGATTGAAGAGCCAGTAGAATCCGAGGGTGATTGCGAAGAAAATAAAGCCTACACTGCAAAGCTCCCCAAGCATCGGCTTTGACAGAATAGATGCCTCACGCTTGCGGGGTTTATCATTCATCACAGAGCGCGAAGGAGGGAGGGATGCAAGGGCCATAGCTCCGAATGTGTCCATGATGAGGTTGACCCACAGCATCTGCGTTACTGTAAGAGGCGACTCTGTACCCATGAATGAACCGAACAGCACGAGGAAGCAGGCGGCGACGTTGACCGTGAGCTGGAAGAGAAGGAAGCGCTGGATGTTCTTATAGAGGGAGCGACCCCACATGACAGCACGGCCGATTGAGGAGAAAGAGTTGTCGATAATCGTGATGTCGGAAGCCTCTTTTGCTACCGAAGTACCGTCGCCCATCGAAAGACCTACATGCGCAGTCTTGAGTGCGGGGGCATCGTTGGTGCCGTCACCGGTAACGGCAACGACCTCGTTGTTTGCCTGAAGTGCCTCTACGAGACGCTTCTTATCCATAGGACGGGCACGGGCGATGATTTTCAGTTCACCGACGCGCTCTTTGAGCTGTTTGTCGGAAAGTTCAGCAAACTCCGGACCTGTGATGATGTTGCGGTCTGTATCTGTCGCATCGTTCCAGAGACCAATCTGGCGACCAATCTCCTTGGCGGTTCCCGGAGTATCGCCTGTAACAATCTTGACCTTGATTCCTGCGTCGATAACCTCGCCGACAGCCGCAGGTACGTCAATGCGCACGGGGTCAGAGATAGCGACGATACCAAGGAACGTCAGTTTGTCGGCAACGACTTTGCCATTGGAAATAGTGGCGTCCTTGTCACCGAGTTCCTGATATGCGAAACCGAGAGTACGCATAGCCTGATTCTGATAATCAAGCAACTGGGCATCGATTTCAGCCTTTGTCACGCCGCAGGTATTCTTGCACATACCGAAAACAATTTCCGGTGCGCCTTTAACATAGAGAATGTTCTTGCCGGTTGCAGATTTCACAACAGTTGCCATATATTTGCGCTCAGTCGTGAAAGGCAGCTCTTCAAGGCGGGTTGCGCCATTACGAAGATCGATGTAATTCGCTCCGCGTTCATTAAGCCAAAGGAGAAGCGCACCTTCTGTGGGATTTCCAAGCACTTGAGGTTTATCGCCTGAAAGATCAAGCTGTGCAGTCGAGTTTACGGCAATTCCTTCATAGAGTACCTCATTCGAGGGCTCTCCGAAGAAATTTGTCTTGTAAACCTGCATCTGATTCTGAGTGAGTGTACCGGTTTTGTCAGTGCAGATTACAGTTGTGGCACCCATTGTCTCGCAGGCGTGCATCTTGCGAACAAGGTTATTAGTCTTCAGCATTCGGCTCATCGAGTAAGCCAGCGACAGAGTCACGGCCATCGGCAGACCCTCAGGCACAGCAACCACGATAAGGGTTACGGCAACCATCAGCGTTTTTAGAGTATGCGCCAGCAGAAGCGACCATGTTGCGCTGTCAGCTCCGGGATTGAGCATGGAGAATGCGCCAATCACCATAGCAAAGAAGATGATAAAGAATCCTACAATCGTAAGGATACATTTGGCTCTGGACCAGTCCTCGAATTTTTTGATGACAAGCCAGAAGAACAGAGCCACGGGAATTACCAGCAGCCATGCCTGCCATGCGCCCCAACCGAGGAAGTGTATCAGCTGACCAACAATAATCAGGCCGGCAAAGATATAGCTGACATTTGTAATCCAGTCAGCAAGACCATCGAGCTGTTCGTTGAGGGGAGTCTTAACAGAATCATCAATCTGTGCCTCCTCAAACACCTTGCCCATCTCGGTTGCATCTCCGACTTTGAGAACACGCATTACGCCGTGACCTTCCATGACCTTTGTGCCACGCATCACGTGATTCGAGGGATATGTGGCATCCTTGTCGAAATGAGCGGGGTCGGTGGTCTTTACACACAGAGGCTCGCCGGTAAGCGAAGATTCATCCACGCTGAGAGTAACCGCATCAAGCAACTCACCATCGGCAGGAATTTCATCGCCAGTATTGAGTACAACGATGTCGCCGACAACCACATCCTTGCGGGGAATAGTTGTCATGGTGCCGTTTCGCATCACCTCCACCAGTTCATCATCATTGACCTGATTGAGAATCTTGAAAGCCTTGTTAGCCTTCTGCTCGAAGATGAACGCAAGTGTTGTAGCAAGACCGATGGCAACAAAAATGCCGATGGGCTCGAAGAACACTTTCCAATCCTGTCCGAGACCGAAAAACTCATAGAACGAGATTCCGATAGACAGAACACCTGCTACCAACAGGATAATGATAAGCGGGTCGGAGAATTTATCAAGAAATTCTTTCCACCACGGATCCTGTTCCGGAGGCGTGAGAACATTCACGCCGTTTTTTTTACGGCTTTCCAATACTTCCGCATCGGTCAAGCCTGTGTAACGATTTTTTTGTGACATATGATTTTGTTATTATTGATTTTGATTCGTTAATGCTCTGGTCGATTCGAGAATGGGAAGATTTGTTTCGGTAGGCACGTAGATGACAGTTTTATCACTGAGATCTGATTGCTGACGTACCCAGAGATATTGGATATAAGTCGGTGTAATGCTGCCGTTCTCTATGCGGATAGCCTCAGCTGCGCCTTTGGCACGCTCTATTTCAGCCTGAGCGTTCAACTTCTCTGCTTCAAGATTGGCTTTTGCCTCCTCAATCTTGATTTTTCGGTTCTGTTCAGCTTTGGCAAATTCAGCCTTCCCTTCCATCTCCTGAGACCACACATTGTACCAGGGGCGGATAAATGCCATTGCCACTATAAGGATGACGATTCCTGCGATGCCCCATAATGCTCCTTTGATGAGCTTAGGCGAGATATTGATGTTGTTATTGTTATACATTTTGTTTCGCTTTTGATGAAATTAGTAATTGGATTCAAATTGCTTAGCAGATATAGAGGGTCCTAAACCACTTCCATAAGATGATAACTGGAAAGACATCTCACCCTCGGTCCATTCACTACTTGTGCAGGTTACAGAGAATTTCCCTCCATCATGATATGATACCTGCCCATAAGAGGAAGCAGCCTTGATTTTGAGTTTGAAATTTCCCGATTTGGGAAAGCTTACCTTAGACGAGGTATGCGGTCTCAAAGACACTGTAGAATAGTATCCGCCACCGGCGTATAGTATTCTGAGAGTCATTGTATAGTCAGATTGATTCCTGAAAGTGATAGATGCGTTTTGTTTGGAAGAATAGGATGAGTTTCCATACGTTCCTCCATAGTTGTACTGTGCATTTACGGTGACGGCTGATACCAGTCCGATGATGAGAGCCAAGATAAGTCTTTTCATTGCTGAGGTCTTTTGAGTTTTACTTTGTTTTGATGTCGCAAAGTTACATACACAATAATCTCTATTCCGGTAAACCGGAATGTTACAACGATTCTCTATTCTTGAAACACCCATATTCATTGCAACCTTGCAAGACTGTTATCCAAGTTTTGACAACCCGGCAAAAAGAGATGATTCAAGGGCATTTATAGCCTCGGAGTTTTGAAAATCTTTACATTGAAAGACATCAAGATGCGCAGATAGGCCATAAATACCATTCTTATCTCGATTGATAATGAAGCGATCTGCATCATATATCTTCTCTCGTTGTTTGGTTATGGCTCGTCTAATGCCACTAATCATAGGAAGACGTATATCAGCCTTTGTTATATCGGGGGCATTATCTGCATCTCCTCCAAACGCAGCATAGATTTTGGCATATTTTCTTTGGAGTAATTCCATGCGACGGTTAAATCTTGCCAACTGTTTCGCAGAGGTAGGAGGCGTAAAGTTAATGCCGCCGTTCTGCTTTACGACACCGTCTTCATCCTTTATTGCAGTGTTAAATGCCTCATACACAAAAAGAGTGTAGAGAGCTTTCTCTTTACGGTGTAAGCCTGACAAAGTTAAATCTATTTCTGGGAATGAGATAGTTCCATGTATCAGGTTAATTAAGAGATGGCACATCACTGATTTCTGCAACAATAGAATCTCAAAAACTTGCCTATAAAAGCCATTATAGAGGAAACTGCCTTTCTCATCTTTTTTATGAGACACTACTATACGATCGCTACCATTATACGATAGAAACGTATCGACCAAATCTTGGACAATGGTCAGGACCTCAGAAGTAAGTTCAACCCTTAGGAAATTCGTATATATTTTATTCCCGACCTTAGACTGACTTATTCGGAACATCAGTGCTGGCGGAGTATCCGCCAATTCTTCAAATCCCAATTTATGATGAAGTTGCTCAATACAGAATGTATCTGTCTTAAACAGTTTAATTTTCGTAAGAAGTCCAGCAATCGCACTTTCTGACAATGAAGGAGAAAGCATGGCAACGACTTCATTTAATAGCTCTCTGGGAGTTGTAATATAATGATGAACAACTTGAGGGAGATATACGAAATCCAAGCCACATAATTTGAGTTCTCTGGATATTGCTCGATGATTGGAACTTATACCAAAGTTGATATCTTTTGCATGGCGAGACTCAACATAAAGTACCTGACGTTCATCAAACCAAGATTCCTCTATAATTGTAGATATTACATCACAATCCAAATCTTGACAATTTAGACAATATTGCAACATCAGCATTAGTAATGCCTCTTCTCTTGCACAGAAACCATCACTGACTGTCATATCTTCAAAAGTCCCGAGTATATCGGAAACAATACTTTGGTCCATTTCCTTAAGGACGTTGACAGCTTTACTAAGAGTCATTGTGTAAGCCTCAATTTCATCTTTTCGTGTGATGGAAAATTGAGTTTTCAAATGCCGATATAAAGCCATTTCTCGGCTGTCGATTACTTTATCCGCCTTGATTAAATCAATGAGGATTCTGGCTATTGACGCTCTTTCTATTGCTTTCATGGCGGATTACTTTATTAGCTTTGATTGATAATTCTGTCCTTGCTTAAGATATGTTGTCAGTAAGAATACTGCTATGAACGTGATGGGTAATGCAATCAGCATACCTAAATATGTACTACAGAATGTATCGTATAATCCATGTAGTACACTTGGAATTGTTATTGAGAGGAAATACAATGCGTGTCGGTACAGAGGATAGAGTTTCGCAAACCCTATGAAGTAGCCTGCAATACCTGTCCAAATTGCATGTAAAAACGGCAGGCTTGTCAATCTTGCTATATTCATAAAAAAAGATGAAGTATAGTCAAGATTTATATTTACAGACATCTGGTATTGAACGCCCTCAAATACACCGAATGCTATACCAGACATTAGTCCATAAAATACAAGTGTTTTAGGTTGGAGAGGTTCTTTAGCGAATCTATATATTATAAGCAGAGGGAGGAGCTTCACAAACTCCTCAGTCAAACCAACTCCAAAAATATAGCCAAATAGATCAAAAATGAAAATGGTATCTATTAATTGGTAGAATGGATTGAGCGTAGGCAAACCAAGTATGTCCCATAAAAGGAATACAAAACCCTGGGTCAAGAAGAAGACAGATAGGGTAATCTTTAATGAAACTTGATTCGTCTTAAAGAAATAATAAAAGAATAATCCCCAGATGGCAGAGAAATACAGGGCGACGGCATAAAATACCATAAAGCCTTGTATGGGCAATAACATTATTACACTTGGGCCCAGACCAATCAAGGCTAACAGTAACAACCTTTTATCTGACAACCATTGTCTGCTCTTCAGCAAACTGATAGGTAAGATTAACTCAGAGCCGATTGCTTTCAGCTGATCGACGAAAGAACCTTTGCTTTTAATGTGGCACTTTAACCCATTTGCCTTCAAGTAATATCCTACAGTATTGACACAACCGGTTGAAGCATCTTTTGCCTGATCATGCTTTAAGATTTTACCGTCATTCACATACTGTCGTATGGCCGTAATGTCATACGGACCATATTCTGTGCCGTTTCGTAGGATATAGTAAGCCATCACAAAAATTCCAGATTGTTAATTATATATGCTACCGGAGAATCACCTTCGGCACTTGAATATCCCGACACAAGACAAACTTTTCCTGTCTTGTGATCGAAAACAAGAGCAAACTCCCAATCGACAGGATTATCAACTTTAATTCGTACTAACTTATAAAATACGGTGATATTCTCGTTTGTCTGTTTATCATCCTTTACAACATCGTATTCTAATCCATTTAATTCATCGGATTTCCATCCTCGCCAATATTGATTAAAGTTCTTTTTAGTTATTTCATTGTCGTAGTCACTTACAATGGTAACTTCCGCTCCTGTTTCGGGGTCTGAAACAGAGAATACTTTTGTGTTTTCGGCCATCGACTCTTCACAATCAACGCCATTAGGAAGAGTAAGGACGATTCGCCCATCCGTGAACTGATTTGACGAAAGCGTCAAATTAGACATTGCTGCTGTTTCCGTTTCTGTATGTGATTGCTTCTCAGATGCTATCCCTAATCCAATACAGATAAAAGGCAACAATATCACGGAAGCGATAATAATCCAATCACGTGTTTTAGTTTTTCTATACGATACTGGTATTAGCCTTTCTACTTGATTTGAATTGCAAAGAAAAATGAACCATATACAGCACCAGATTATCGAGCGAATCATGCTTGTGACTACTTTCGTACTGTTATCTTCTCCATCCATTGTGATTAATCCCAATAGATTTGAAGCGAAACATAACACGACAAAAGTCTTAGCCAAGAATACGGCATCCGTATCTCTTTTGTGAAAAGCTACGATTGTGAAAATTCCCGTAACAAGGTAAACCAATGAGAATACCACATCCGAGGATGACATCCAAAAATTGTCTCCAGAATCAAAAGTCACAAAATTTAGGATGACCGAACCTACAGATCCGATGCCAACAAATACGATTAGAAAGAATTTCAACCATCCATGAATATCCTCATCACTCGGTACTTCAACATCTTCTTCGCATTCTACTGCGTTATCAGAAGATGGATCATACTGAGGTAGCTGAGAATTTTCATTTTCCTTATCGAGATTTATTCGTTTCTCATAAATATCACAACTTGTTCCATCATAAGACGGAACAAGTTTATTGCAGTTGTCGTCTCCGTAAAAGCGGCAATTTTCGCACTGGTCTTTTATAGCCATACCATATTAGTTCTTAACGAGTTGAACTATAATTAAGCGTCCACCATTCTTCTTGGATAAAAGGATTTTTCGACCTTCGGTAAGCGGGACGTATCCACCTACAGGAATTTGTTTGTCATCGGTCTTATCCCACATGTCAGGAAGCCGACGGTTTATAAGAATCCATTGCCCGTTATGAAAATGGAAATCTCCTACAGGTTTTTTGTCTTCATCTGAGGTCTTCTCATTAGCAACCACAAACCGATTCACATGCCACATATAGAGAGTCTGTTTGTCGTAAACCATCAAGCGATAGTTCTCCGGCGTAAACTTTCCGTCATTTCTCGGCGAATAATATAGATTAAGCACCGGTAATTGACCGTGATATTCTGTCCCACAGAAAGGGCAACGAGGTTTCATCTTATTATCAAAGACAAACCAATGCGCTTCACACGACGGATTTTGGCAAGGTTGCATTAAATCCGTAGTCTTTACAAGTGCCTGCTCCCATTCATCAGCAGTCGGACGTTTCGAGGGATCATGCAATCCTGTAATGAAGGCTCTGTCAAACAATTCTTTGAGATATGGGCCGCATATAGTATATGGCAGTTTGCCGGGATCTCCTTGAGGAAGTTCTGCTTTGCCAAGATTCTGGGGCTTCACACGATTTGATGTATCCGTAGGATGTTCAATGAAGAGAGCTTTTTCACCCATAGAGAGTGCCTCGTCTCTTTTCTCATCGTTAACATCATGAACCTTCCCACCGCGTAAAGGATGTCGATATAAAAGATTCATATATATCATCACTGCTAATGCATGAAGGTCAGTTGCTCGGCAAGGTAGTTTCTTATTCGGATCGTCTATTTTCAGCTCACGCGTCTGCAAAACTTCCGGAGCGATAAAATCCGGAGTACCGACTACCTCAGGGGGATACTTACCCGGGACGACAAGGGTATCACAGTCTATAATACAGGCATTACCTCCTGCCGGATCAAGTAATACATTATTATATGACAGATCGGAATGGGCAAGACCAGCAGCATGAAGGCGTTTCACGGCTCTCGCAATCTTTATCAGCATATGAAAATGGCTTAGCCATGTTCCTTTGTCTTGTGGACGAAGATGACGGTTCCTGAGCTTTGCAGAAGCAAACCATTTCCCGTTTTTCTCCTTACCTTTGAATGGACCGTCAGCAAAGAAGAAGTGAGCATGATATGCGGGACAAACAATTCCTATTTTCCCATTCCATTCTACTAATTTTGTCGGCCAACAAAAGAGATTCTTCCAATAGTCGCCTCCGACTTGTTTAAATATCCTTTCATAGTACAATCCAACGATGTTATTCAACCTGTCTTTGGATTGTGCATCTATTTTCTCTCTGAAGAACAATACCACCTCTTTCTTGCCGGGGCACCAATACATATCCTTCATGCCGCCCTGTGCAGAGATTTCGTTAAAAAACTCTACAGTCGAACCGTCTGAGGCCTTGACTTTAATTACGTCTGCCATATCGAATATTTGTATTGTTAATATAATATGGCAATCGTGCGGTCATCATGATTGCCGGGACTCCAGAAATCCAACCACTTCAATAATTGATACTGGGATTGTTCATTGTCATCTGTGAACTCAACCTCCTTGGAGAGATTCTCCCAAAGGGCATCCCATTTTTCTTTCTTAGCGAGATTGGAATCTGTCTCAAAGAATGGATCGCTTATGCCGTCTGTCATCAGCATTAAAGCGGTGAAGTCTGGGACAATAGACATCTTGATGCGGGTTCTGTCTCTGAAAATGGATTCCATTGTCAGGAAGCGAGTCTGTCCTGCATATTCGCCGCCATCCGGCTCGTTTAGCAGTTTAATACCATCTGCATCCTTGTCATAAATAGCGATTGCACCGTCTCCAACTCCAAACGATGCTATAAACCAGCCAAAACTGAATTTGCGACAAACAGCCAGAAGCAATGTTGTCGAAAAATCTTTAATTACTGCGGAGCCTTGGCAATCCTCAACTTTCTTTGATATTGCCTTGTACCCTTCAGTTGCGGCCTTAAAGAGAATTTCGTGAATTTTCTCGATGACTGGCTTAAGATTTTCTTGGGACTTATCTTCAGCATAAGCCCTTACAGCTTGTTCAAAAGCCTCACCTTGTTCCGCAAGACGCTCTTTGCAGTAGGTTTCAACCGTTTCGCAAGCAACCCTTGACCCTTCCCTTGAGTATTTCGCAGAGCCCGCTCCATCAGCAACGGCAAGTATATACCACCCGTTTTGAGGATTGAAACTAACTCGGAAATCGTCATCTCTCGGCTTCCCTTCCTGAGCATGACTTCTTCCTCGTTTACTTGCAACTACTATGTCTTTTTGAGGCAAGCCCTCAAATTCCGATACAAGGACATAGTTACAATCTTCGTCTTTTTTGGGGTACTGTATATTGTCAGGCACAGGTTTTGACACCCATAAATCTCTCGGGTCGGGATTGAAAGCAATGCTGAATTTCTTTTCAAGAATGGGATCTCCATGTTGCCATCCTTTAAGTTTGAAGCATATTTTGAACTCGAAATCTTTAGCCTCTGCGGGTACACCTGATAAAGTAATCGAGCCGCTCTCAAAATCTATTGTTTCTTTTAATCCGGTGGGGTCAAGATTCTCTACCCAAACATCATCGTATTTGGGCGCATCGAACTGGATAGACCGATTATAAGCTTCTCCCTTCTTGCCGTTAGGAAAAGACATAGAATAGTCATTGAGATTATTTTGTTCTATTACATAGTTGTTCATACGTTCCTCTTGGTAGCGTTTCCATTCATCTTTGATACGCCATGCCTGAAAATCGTCAATCTGACTTTTTGATGGAGTTACTCCCACACTATGAAGTACCTCAATTACGAGTGTCCGTCCATCGTCAACAATAGTACGAATCCGGCGTATGATTCTTTCTTCTCGTTTCATGGTTTATCCTCTTGTTCTGGATATGTCAATACCACCCTCTGCGGTTCCGAGAGTTCCCTCCATGCCACACCAGGGACATTTGTTAACCGGACTCTCTCCTACGCAGAATACATTGCCACATTCACAAGTAACAAGTCCAAACTGATTACCACAGCAAGGACATGTCGGTGCCCCTACAAGTTCCATAGAATTGATTTTCCGATTTGTATTTTTACCATCAGACAGTTTGTCGTAGGCTTCTCCATCAATAGGATACGCTCCAACGAGTTTGAAGTCAGTGGCATTAAACATCTCAAGTCCTTCAAGCTTATGAGAACGCTTTGCGTATTTTATGAGATACTTTTTTCCTGTAGTCTGACATTTGCCTACAAGAACGGCGAAATTCTCATCAACTTTGAGTTGCTTATTGGGATCAACTTTTTCAAGATTGATACCATCTATAGGTGCAAGCTTTATTTCGTCGTCGTTATAGTCGGTAACTGACATACTTGTCGTTTTTATCGAGTCCGTCACCCACTTGAAAAAATATTTGTAGGATAGAGAGTCTGAAGGATTAAAGCGTATTATCTCTCCTGTCAATTGACCGAATAACAGAGGATCAATATTATCCCCGATTGAAATCACAACCATCTGAGTACGGCTACGATATTTTTCATTCCATCGCTGGATTGCCTTTGTCGGATCGTCCGTTGGCGTGCCGTCGGTGAAAAGGAAAATGATTGGTTTCCAATCTCCTTTTTGTTCTGCTGTCGTTTTTACAATATTGGTATCAATATCCCTCATTAGATAATCCAATGCAGCTCCTAATGAAGTACCTCCGCCAATGGGAATTACTGGTGGATAAAACTTGAACAACTCTGTAAGCGGAGTCAGGGTCTGAGCTTTTCCAGCATAGGCTATTACTGAGGCCCACGCGGTTTCTAAAGCATAAGGATCCGTGCGTAACTCCTGAATTATGTCACGCATTCCTTTCTGTACTTGTTCGATGGGCTCGCCTACCATCGACTCTGATACGTCTATGACGAAATATATCGGTAATCTTCGCATCGTGATAATTATTGGTTTGCTGGTTGGTAAAAAGTGCCAGGAGAAAGATAAACCTGTCCCGGACCTGTTATTTTCAACATACTTAGCCCTTCGCCACCTAAGAGATTGCCAAGAGACCAATTAGAAGACATTTGATTTTCGCTAATGGAGTGTAAAGCTATAATGTGGTCCTCATCAACTTCTATCGTTTCTCCCGGACGCAAATTTATTGAGATTGGTGTACCTTTTGTGTCAAGAAAAACCGTAGAATTGCCAGAAATCTTTTGAAGCAGCAACCCCATCCCTCCAACCAAACCGGTTATGGAGATTTTTGTGCTAACATCTACCTTATTATTTGACGCCACATAGACTCCTCTATGACAAATCATAGTTTCTCCTGTTATTTTTACAGGATGAAGACCATAATGGCTGCCAATAACAATTTTCCTTGGCTGATTGCTGATATTGTACAGTCGTATGATGAAAAGCGATTCACCGGAGAGTTTGGCACCTATTAGCCTTCCCAATCCGGACCCGTTAAAACTCAGTTCCTTTTCTATCCCACTTTCAAGATAAATGAGGGACCCTTTTTCAGCATAGAAGTCCTCTCCCGGAGATAACATAACCTCCAGATGCTGAACAAAATTTCCAACGAGCTTGCAGTTCATATCCTATACAATTAGATTCACTTCTTCGGGAGGAGGTGGTAACGTCATATCATCCGTTGAACTTACACTCTTGCTGCCTTCGTTAATGACCCCAGTCACCCATTTGAAGAATTGCTTGAATGTGGCACTGTCCAGAGTATCCAATGTGTAGACATTGTCTGTTAGCAGTTTCAGTGGTTCTGTCTTTGCCCTCATTCCAGCAGCACATGCCACAATATTCGCAAATTTTCTTTTCTTTACTTCTGGGATTATTTGATTGTAAAGTTGGATATCCGCAGGTTTCCCATCTGTCATAAGAAAAAGCAGCGGCATCCAATCTCCTTTTTGCTCTTTTGTACTCAGGTGTACTTCTTTATCCACTTGTTCACACAACATTTTCAATGCTGCGCCAGTATGAGTGGGTCCAGACTCTGGTGTCGTGATTTCCGGAAGCTGTAAATCTTCTAAAGGTGTAAGAGGTACCAAACACTTCACATCCCGGTCATAAGTGATGATACTTATACATGCCGATTCTAAAGCAAAAGGATCTTGTCGAAGACTTGATACCATAGCTTCAAGACCGACCTTTACCGACTCGATAGGTTCTCCTTTCATGGAGCCGGAAGTGTCAATGAGTATATATACTGGTAGACGCCTCATAGTCATTTGTAGCGAGGGGTGATTCATTTTAATCAAACCACCCCTCGTATGTTTGTTCGTCGATTATACTACTATATTTACTTCGGGCGGGGGCGGCGGAAGTTCGCTGAGTCCGGTAACTTCGCCGAAACCGTCTTCAACCTTCATTGAGCTTGTGCTGATAGAGGCGGAAACCCATTTGAAGAACGATTTTATAGTCGCACTGTCTGCCGTGTCAAGTTGGACAACACATTCTGTGATTTTTTTGAGTGTATCCGTGTTTGCGCCCTGACCGGCTGCACACGCAACAACGACACCCCACTTACGTTTGTTGAACTCAGCCAACCCTTTTTGGAGATCGTCGGTCGGTTCACCATCGGTCATGATGAATACGAGTGGTTTCCAATCCCCCTTTTGCTCTGCTGTAGTTTTGGTTATTTCCGCATCTGCCTTTTGTGCAAGGAGGGACAAAGCACCTCCAAGTGCGGTACATCCACTTGCGGTAAGCGATGGCTGCTGGAATGAAGCAAGTTCTGTGAGGGGAACATCCTGTTGTGCTGTGCTATTGAATGTAATGACACTCAAATACGCGGTTTCGAGAGCGTAGGGGTCACTACGCAATGTGGACACCAGAACTTGAACGCCGTTCTTTACGGCCTCAATCGGCTCTCCATACATGGAGCCAGAGGTGTCAAGAAGAATATATACTGGAAGTCTTCTCATGTGGGAAAGGGTTAACGTGAATAATCTTTTATGACGCGGGCGATGGTGTTGACAATAGATTTGTCAGGGAAAGCATCGCCGATGGCGTTGAATTTCCAGTCTCCGTTGCGGCGATAGAGTTTGCCGAGAACGAGACCACGCATTCCAACGCAGTCTGTTTTAGTGGAGACGTCGTACTGAGCGAATACCTCCTTTACCTTTGTGGGAGTGCCTTCATACATACGTATGTACGCATAGGGAATTCCGGAGAAATCGCCGGAGTAATCCTCGTTGTTGTATATGTTGAGGAAAAAGACGATAGAGTTGACATTCGGATTTATCCGGTTGAGATCAACAGTGATAATCTCATTGTCGAGACCATCATCACCACCGGTATCTCCGGTAAGGTCATCTCCTGTGTGATGGAGAGCCCGGTCTAATGTGTCGAGCTTGCCATTGGGCAATCCAACATTCCTGTCTCCGAAACGATAGAGAGGGGAATAGATGTGATCCACGGGCTTACCCTCCGCATCAAAAAGCAAGCAGCTGAGGTCTAAATCCACATCTACAACAGATGAGGACAGTCCGAAGAAAGCCTTTTTTGTCACGGCACCCCAGTTACAGCCTACGCAGAACTGAGTGAGTTTAGAACCATTGTTTTTTTCAAGGTTGATTCTCTGACCTTTTTCTAATCGTATTGCCATATTCTTGGGGAATTTAGTCTTTAGAACCTGGTGAATAATTGAACCCCCATCCATATGTCTGGTCACAGTCTTTGTGCCCATTATGGAATGTGACGAGTTTCTTCACAGTTATTGAGTTATCTCCATTGAAGTCTAATTGGGCGATTGCACAAAACTTTTTGTTAGTATTCTGCTGTCCCATTTTCACTTCGACTGTTTCGACACCCGGAACGGTTACCTTAACAACCGCATCGGTTTCTGCCCAACGAGCAACGCCATCATAGATAAAGGTGTATACTATGATACGTTTAATGTCATTGACTCCAGCCGGATTCACAGAAATAGTTTCACCGGAACCGCCGGTGCGGACATCACCATAGTGCCAGATATATGGAGGCTTGGTATAACAACCTTGTCGAGTCTGCTGGTCTCTGTTTCCACCTCTACCGTGCGAGAACTGAACACCATCTATAAGCATTTTTGAGCCATCCCGCATCTCATAGAAGCATCCGAGGTCAAGGTCTATGGCATTCTTAAACATTCCAAGAAAACCACTTTTCCCATCGCTCCAATCAAGATTGATTGTGATCTCGCCATTGAGATTTGACCCGGTACGTTTAGTAAGGTCTATGCGGTGAGTATCACCTCCTTTTTTGAGTTCGATAGCCATAATTACGTGAATTTTGCGACCAGTTCATCAAATTCGCCATGATGTCCCACCCCAAGGGCTTTTACCTTCCATGAGCCATTATGACGGTATAATTGCACGAACTCAACCGATGCACATGTAGAAAAGTCTTCGGTGAGGTCATATATGATTTCCTCTTGCCCCAGACTTTCATGACCATCAGAATAAATCCGGACATAGGCATTTTCTACCTGACCAAAATTTTGGCGACGATTCTGTGCATCATATATGCTGACGCAAATGATGATTTTCTCGATGTCATTGCGAACTTTTGACAATTCCATATCAATAGTCTCTGCATCGCCTTCATCCTTATGGTCTTCATCACCTTCGTCATCCAACGACCCGATAACAGAGATTTCGGGATCTACGGGGCGTGATTCTGCCCGCATGTCATCATTGGATTTCCAATCAGTGAATGGAACTATTTTTAGCGGTTTAATCAAGTCGCCATCTTTATTAACTCTCAGTCGCTTTTCAGAGTTATAGAAGACGAGGTAATCGTCAGTCGGAATTTTGCCAGACGCATCCACCATAAAGGCTGACACATCAAGGTCAAAGTCATCCTTTGCTGAGGCGTCTTCTCGCACCTGCCAACCTAAGCCTACAGAAAATTTCTCCAGCTTGATTTCGGTCGAGCCACCTTTTTGAATGCGTATTGCCATGATATTTCTTAGTAAGCGTATTTGTTAACAAAGTGTTCCAGTCCGCCTTTGTAGCCATTGCCAATAGCCTCGAACTTCCATTCGCCATTACGACGATAAAGTCGGCCAAACTCTACGGCAGTTTCGATAGAGAAGTCTTCGTCAAGGTCATACTTGGCAATCTCCTCATCATTGACAGCATTATATATGCGGATATAGCTATTATGAACCTGACCAAAGTTTTGGCGACGGTTCTCAGCATCGTGGATAGTTGCAGTGAACAGTATTTCAGTCACGCGGGGATCAACTTTTGACAGGTCAACCGTCAAGGTTTCATCATCTCCACCATCACTGTTTCCACCAGTGAGGTCATCTCCCGAGGACTCAACTGCTCCATCCGGAGATTTCTGATTGTTGTAGAACACGAAGAACTCGTCTGCGGGAAGCTTCTTGTTTTCTCCGAGCATAAACGCAGATGCGTCTAAGTCGAAATCATACCCAGTGCTTTCATTGGGATCCCATCCCAATCCAACGCCGACTTTCTGTAAGCCTATTCCAATGCGTTGTCCTTTTTGAAGATTTATTGCCATAATCAGTTTATTATGTTGTTTATTTTTATACTGCAAAATTACGATAGGATTATGCCACTTGTCCGAGTTCTAAAATGTTTTAAGGATTTGGTCCATGGTATCACTTCGTAAGGTTGCAAGGTTTCAACTCGGCTATAATACTCTCTTGAAAAGAGATTTGGATTACAATCATCGCGTTGAAATTCAGGGATTTCATGCTGATTGCTATAACCTAATATTAAACAGGATTCTTGTTTTTAGATTAATTGGTCAAATATTTCCGAATTTAAGCCATCTGTTTCAGAATAAATTTGTAACTTTGTGTTTGGCTAAGGCTCTCTTTTCAAGAGATTTGGACGATTGCTCAACAACGAGCATGGTATCTTCGCTCCCTCTAAAAAGGAGCGTTGATTTATTTGAGATTTCATGGTTTCCATTGTCATTATGTGATTGATTGCTGAAGCCTCTCTAAATAAGAGTTATGGATTATAGTCAACACAAACATAATCAACCCTTTAATACCTTTCGCGATTTATTTCCCTAAACATTCTGTGCATTGATAGATAATTTCAATGACATGCCATTATTTTTTATCATGCCAAACCATGCTCATTTGCAGAAAAATGACTAACTTTGCATATTGAGTAAGTCTCTCTTATTTAGAGAGTTGGAAGATTGCTAAACAATTAAAGCCTCAATCTCCCTGACGGGAAACTGAGGCTTAGCCTAAAGGCTTTTGAGGATTAGGGAGTTGGCTTTGTCAACGACGGAGGTGTCGAGGCTGGCGAGGTAGATTTGGGTGGTTGCTTCGCTGTCGTGTCCCATGCCTTCGGAGATTACTGAGAGAGGGATGCCTTTGGCTTTGGCGGCGGAAGCCCAGCTATGACGGGCAACGTAGAGGGTCAGAGGGATTGTGACTCCGACCATTCCGGCGATGCGTTTCAGACTGTGGTTGATGTTGTAGCCGGTGTTGCGGTAAGTGCATCGCTCATTGAGTCCGGGATTGCGGATAACCGGCAGTAGATAGTCGCTCTTGTTTTCAGGGTACTTGTCAAGTATCATCTGCATCTCCTTTGTCCATTCGATGATAAGTTGCTGACCTGTCTTGCGGCGGCGATAAGTGACGTAGCCGTTTTTAAGGTCAGTCTTTTTCAGGAAAGCCATGTCGATGAAACTCATTCCCCTGAGATAAAAGCTCATAAGGAACATATCACGGGCGTAGTCGAGTGCCGGGGTCAGAGACAAGTCCAGAGCCTTGATCTTCTTGATAACAGCAAGGGGAAGCGCACGTTTGACCGTCTTGTCAACACCGGTATAGACATGACGGAACGGATTGCGGTTCTCGATGATGTCGTCCTCGACCGCACGGTTATAGACTGCACGGAGGATGCGTGTGTAGAACGAGATGGTATTCGGCGCGACCCCTCGATTCTTGTGCCATGCCTCATAAGCCTCCATCGTTTCCGAGGTGATGCAATCGAGCATTATGTCTTCATCCTCTCGGAACTTCTTGAAGCTGTTGAGTGTGGATTTGTATGTCTCGGAGGTACGGATTTTGCCGTTATGTTTCAGTTTGGCGATGATGCTCTCCATGAAGTTGAACAGAGAGTATTCATGCGCATAGCGGTTGAACTCGTCGATTACGTCATCAGCAGTGTATATCAGACCGTTGGCGTCCAGTTTGCGGTCAATCTTCGTCAACCGCTCTATGTCCCAGCGGATACGCTCACGGATAGATAGGATGAACGATTTACGCTCGCTTTTATGGGTGGTCGTAACCATTGAGCGGCTTTCATCCCACTCGACTGGGAAAACTTTATACTCGGTCAGAAGCTGCCGCACCTTCCTCTCATGGATGATCTGATAGTAGATTGTGCCCTCGTGGTCAGCGACAGTCGAGGGTCGGAACTTTACTTTTATCGAAGCCATTTGATTTTTTGTTGATTTGTTTACAAGATACATCAAGGGGACACACTCCGAAAAGAGTGCATCCCCTCGGTGCATTTATTAGACGCTGATTTTACGGAATAAAAAGTGCGGCGAACTCGGTCAAGCGACGAGTGTATAAGCCTTTATGTTTCTTTCCTTTGTAGCGGCAGTGGGAAACGTAGGACTTGAAGATGTCGCGGTTGCCGGCTTTCAGTTTCTTCAGGACGGTGGATTTGTTGACGACGCCGGGGCCGCAGTTATAGGCGAGTGCGCCGAGAAGAACGGAGTCCTTGCCGTATTTGGAGTACATGGCGCAGAACTTGGCGAGGTCTTTACGGAGCAATGCGTCAGCCTGTGCTTCAGTGAGCTGGACGCCACGGCGATATGGCTCGCCCAGCTGAACCTGATGTCCGTAGCCGACATAGGGCCAGTGCTTCGGTTTGTGGAGCGTCTCGAATTTCTTGATTATCAGAACTGCCCGCTCAAAGAGCGGCAGTTCCATGATACTTCGCTTCGAGGCGAAAGCCGGCGAAGTGACCGTGACGGCCACTATCGCCATTAGGAATATCAGGATTTTTCTCATCGGATAATCGGGGTTACGGGTCCTACAATCGGTCCGATGATTCCGGGAGTCTCGCCACCGTCATCGTCGCCGTTCTTGCCGTTGAACTCGAAAGTCTGTTCCCACGGTGTCGAGCCGAAGTTATCTTCAATCACGATAAGGAACTTGTGAGCCTCCGAGGTACGGGCAGTGTAGTTGAGTCGGAATGTCTTGCTTTCCAGAAGGACACGGTCGTTATTTACCAGCACCGGGCCATCGACGAGCTTTAGCGAACCTTCTCCGTCATACTGGAAGTAACGGATTGTGTAGAGGGTATTGGAGTAGTTGCCTTCGGGCTTGATCTCGAAGCGCAGCTCAACGGTCTGCCCCTTGACAATCTTGTCGCCGTAGGGCATCACATCGACTGTGAATGGATAGGACTGCTGGACATCGAGGTCATCGGAGCAGGAGGTCGTTGCGAAGACGATTGCAAATAGTGCAATCCAGAAGCCGAAGAAACGGCTCGGAGTAAGGCGGATTCCGCCGAGTCTGTTGAGAATTGTTTTCACGTTTTTCAGAGTTTGAGTTTTGATGATTTTTTCGGATAGAGCGACATAAGGTAGTCGTTCAAATCCTTGTGATTGGGATAAATAGTCGATTTATCCATGACCCTGTCGCCAAACTCACGCCTGAGTCTGGCGAGAGCCGCACGACCTGCGGCGTCATTGTCAAGATAGCACTGGATAACGGTATAGTCAGTCAACGGCGTTATGGCTTTTGAAACATTGGCAACGGAATTGAGAACTACCGAGTCCATGCCGTCATTGAAGCCAAGCCTTTCAGCCGAAAGGAAGTCGATGAAACCCTCGAAGACATTGCACCGGGCATTACCGTTGGCAATATGAGTGATATGCTTCGGAGGATAACTCCCCTTAAAGAAAGGGTTCCTAAGCTCTACTCCATGTGCATTGTTCTCGAAGCCGATGGCATAGTAGTCCTTGCCATGTAGCTCATAATTAACCTGCACGCAGTATCGCTGGGCGATGTCACGGGGAATACCTCGGTCAGAGAGATATTTCAGCAGCGCAGGGGAAGAAAGCCGCGACACCTTCACATTCTCGAATGTGGGTTCCTCGACAAACGGCGTTGGCTTATAGGGCTTGGCGACCGGGAGGCGCATCTTCTCCGCGATGTAATCGGCCTGCCTCAAAAAGTCCGTCTTACCGGACATTTCTCTGGCAAGCGAGAAGATGTCGCCTCCCGCGCCCGTCCCAAAGTCAAACCAAACCTGACGGTTAGGATTGACATGGAACGACGGTTTTCTCTCACTGCGATACGGAGCATAGAACCACAGACCTTTGCTGTCGCGGCCGGTAGGCTGATAGCCCAACTGGTTCATGAACTCCACAAGGGAGATTTGTTTGATTTCGTCTATATTCATAGGCGCATCTTCCGTTTGGGTCGGGCAACATCATCATCTTTCGGAGGCTCTTTCGGCTCCTGACGGATACTGACCTTCTGGATATTCGACATTTCTCCTGCGATATACATATTCAGTTCACGCATATTGGCGGAGCCAGTCATCTCATACGCGAGGTCATAGATACCGCCGTATGCTCCGGACTTGGTGTCACGCCAGAGGTTTGTCTCAATGTTGATTACCATTGTCGGCTCACCCTTCGGGTCATACGGAGCCTTGTAAATACGGAGATTGCCGTCAGCCGCCACGGGATGTTCCTGACCGATTGCTTTCATAAAATCAGTGAGCCTTATTTTACGGATGTCGGGAGTCACCACCTTCGGTTCCAAAGGTTGACGCACCTTAGCAGAAAGTTCCTTGCCATTCTCATAGTCGTTCATGTACTTGACTATGAAGTCTCGCGGGTCCGTGTAAAGCTTCGGATTCATCTTCAAGGCTGCAAGGTCAATGATGTCTCCGCTTTGATCGGTTGCATGATCATACCAGTGATTAGTGTTGGTATCGACAACCAGCATCGGCTCCGGGTCATCACGCTGAGGCGCATAGTAGAGCTTCATGTCCTCGAAAGCCTTTACAGGCTTTTCGCCGAGAGCAGCCATGAACTCCGTAAGCGGAATATCCTTTATGTCATTTTTTGTGTACCTCATAGCCTAAAACTGGTATTTAAGGTGGATGCCGTAGGCGAACAGGAAATGCCCGGTATCGTTGCCGAAGATGAACTTCTCTTTCAGATGGGCACCGAGTGCCACATGGTCCGAGAGATAGAAGTCTGCCGAAAGACTGACGGCACCGCCATAGATAAAGGCGTCTTTCGCCTGAATGGTCGAACCATCGCGGAGAACGCTCTCGCCCCAGTTGACGGTCTCGTATCCTGCGAGAGCCGATACACCGCCGTATAGGTGGAAAGTCTGCGAGTAGTCGCTCACGATGCGGAGATTGTAGCCGACCTCGCCTGTGAACTGAGCCACGGGGATGCGACCTTTCTCGCCGTAAGGCTTGTAGGTCTGGAGGTATTCACCGCCGAAAGACCATGTATTTGCGTTGTTGCCTTTGATGACGGAGTAGAACACTCCGAGATTGTATCCACAGTTGCGGGAGTTACCGGTATAGAAACCGTTTACCATGTCGGCACGTACCTCGACCGCCGACATTCCGGGTAGATTCCGCTGGGCGAATGCCTTCCCTGCAAACAGGGAAAGCACCGCCACAGCGAAGATTGAAAGAATCTTCTTCATGGGCTGATTACTGGATTGAAAGTTCGTCAATTACGTTTGCTCTCACGATGTCCTCGTTATCGACCACAAAGGACTGATGACGGCCGCCTTCCTTCTCGGCGACCTCGATAACAAGCTGCTTATCGTCAGGAATGGTGAATTTCTCCAAGGCGAACACCGTCCTTTCGGAATACTTGCCATGTACCACCGTCACATAGTTCTGGGCACGGAGAGGTTCCAATACCTGCTCCTGCATGGCGGTTCGCTTGATGACCTTCTTGTCCACGATCTTGAAGCTCACATAGTCGATGTCGAAAGCGATGTTGGAAGTATTCTTCAGTTCCGTGTGGAAGTAAAGAAGTCCATTATTCGTGTGGATGGATTTCAGAAGGAACTGCACGCCGAAACGCTTTGAGCCTATATGCTTAATCTCTCGCTTGTTCTGCTTGTAGATGCTCTTCATTATCAGCTTTACAAGCACCGGCGATTCCTGACCGAGTTTCTCCAGATAGATCTCCTGCGCGTTGTTGGGACGGTTGACCGATTCCCCGTCATGAAGAAAGTCAGTCATCTCAATGCTCAGGAGCAGAGGCTCTTTGGCGAATTTGACGTTGAAGGTATAATAGCTCCCATCATCGGTTATTACCGAAAGATTGGTCTCCTGCTTGAACGACTTGAAGGCGGATTTTACACGCAGCACGTTCTTCGCGCCGTCGGCGAGACCGGCCACGAGATTCTCGTTTCCGAGGTCCACATAGACCACCTCCGAGGGAAAGATAATATGAGTCGTTTTGTCGAAACATACCTCCAATGCGTGAGGCGGAATCATCCGGTCGAAACCCACTTTACGGGTCAGACCGTCGAACTTGTCGCCGTCGGTGTAGTTGGAGCCGTACACTTTGAGATCATGTTCGGCTACCTGTTCCGTTCCTGACGACACGTTGTTATCGGTGTTTTTGGGCGATTTGGCGTTGACAGCAATGGCCACTCCGAGGAGTGCCACTGCCGCAACGAAGAATTTTGTGATTGTTTTCATTCGTTGTTGTTGGGGGATGGTTGATTTACTGCTCGTTCTGTTTGAGCATGATTTTGTAGCCGGATTTCAGGTGTATCTTGGGTGTTCTTAACTTCTTATTAAGGTATTGAGAAACACCGTTTATAAGTCCTTTGCCGACATCGGAGGCGAGCTGCGCACCGGCGTTGGTAGTCAGGTTGATGGAACTGCCCATCGTACTTCCCATATTGGCACCGATTTCATGGAGCGCATCGCTTTCCATCGAGTTGGGAATATTGATACCTTCCTGACCGTCGGAATCATAGACCGAAAGGTCAACCTCCATTATGCAGCCGAGAGCCTCGATAGACTCCACTTTGATTTCAAGACGCTCACCCTGCAACCGCGCCGCTCCCACCACAGGGGTATTCTTTGGCAACAAGGAGTTGCCAATCCACATAGGTTCGAGCGTGCGGAGCCTGACGCTCTGGCCGTCGGTAATTGACTGGTCAGAAGCTACACAGGCTGAAATGGTGTTCTTGAAATTCGTGCGTTTTGTTCCAACAGCGGTAGAGAAAGAGCGGGCGTTATCAGTTGAGGCACTGAGAGAAGACACAACATTGCGGTTCACCTGATTGACGGGCATAACCTTACGTTCCTTCTCCGGCTCATCGATAATAACCGCCTGCTGACTGCCGCCGGTGCCCAGATACTGCGCCGCGAGCTTGTAGGATTGTTCCATCAGCTCCATCTCGCTGGGTTGCTGAGTCTGCTGCTGCGCCATCAGGTTCTGCGCCTCCAGCTCGTCGATACGGGCTTGAAGTTCCGCTACCTGCATAGCCTCGGTGTTCTCAGGTATGAAGAAGTCATCGAGCGAAGCCTGTACCTCCTGATATGCCAGATTTGAAGCCTCCACCATATTAGGTTGAGTTTCTTCACGCACTTTGGGAACAGAATCCACAAGAGGAATACTTTCGGCAGTCACATTGATTGTATCCTTCTGCGTTGCGTAGGCGTCTCGCTTGTCGCTGACAATCTCTTTCGCATCAGGCTCCGGCATATTCTGATTGAAACCGCTTGTCTGGGTAGCGGCTCCGTCGCCGAAACTGTCGAATATCAGCCACAGGATTATGCCGGTAGTTAGGAACATTGCGGGGAAAGCCACGAGATATTTCATCCGCATCTTCCGCTCCGCCTCGGTAGTGGGTCTTCTGAGTTTATTCCATAGCGTCTTCAGATCCATAGAAAATTTCCGATGAGGTTTTGTCGCCCTTTTCGGGTATCGGCATCTGCTTTATAGTGCCGAAGTCGGGATTGCTATGCACCCCGTTGTAGATGTTATATATTGACTTGCCGAAGACAAAGAGAGCGAGAAGGGCAAACAGGACGAAAGCCACTGCCACGACCCGGAACCGCTTCTGCGGGGGTATGTCGTCGCATTTGCGACGAACATACTCCACAGCACTCTCTTTGCGGCTGGACACCTTATTGTAAAGGAGTCCGGTTTTCTCTTTCAGAGTTTTGAAGATCATTTCTTAATTGTCAGTATATCTTTGTTTTCGATTACGGTAAAGTTCTCAATGATGAATCCGTTGGGATTGTCGTCGGAGCGTCCGGAGTTCTTCAACTTACAACTGCTGACCAGCGACCTCTCGGTGACATTGCTCTGACGGATGATCATCTGCTTGGCGTAAGTTCTCACGTCGTAGGGATAGTTGGTGAAGTTCACCACCACGCTATCTACCTTCAGCACCTGATTGATGTTGCCGGCGATAATGCGGTTATAATATCCCTGTTCCGTGAAGTCGCGGTAGTAGTTGTAGGCACTCTTGTCGGCGAGCAACAGGGCACGGCTGACATTGTGCTCGATGGCTGACTTTTCGGGCGAGAGCGTGAAGAACAGCTCATGGAAACGACGGACATGTTCGCGTGCTTCTGCCGGACGGTTCTGCTCCATGTCCTGCGACAAGGCAAGCATAAGAGACTTGCCATTGTCGAGGACATAGATTTTCTCGCGCTGCTTTTCGGCGAAGTTCAGAGAGAGCACCACGGAGGCGACAGCCACCACAGCGCATAGACTCACGAATACAACTCCGAAAAGACGTATCTGCCGGAACGACGACTCGATGTTTTTCAGTGATTTGAATTCCATTTTCATATTACTTCAGAAGTTTTCCGACACGACCTGCCACGTTACCAGCCGCAGACCCGGCGACACCTGCTATTGCTGAACCGCCCTGCATACCCACAGAGTTGATATGTCTGCCGTAGGCACCCATACCGCCGCCGGCCTGAATAATCCAGCCTGCCACGGTCGGGATCGTGAAATACCCGATGATACCGATAATCATGAATATCGTGTAGCAAGTATTTGAACTATCGAGGTTTACGTTGGGATTGTTCGTCAACTCAGATATGTCGTTCTGGAGCATCAGTACCTGAATTTTCGCCAATATCGTTGAAAACAGGTCCGCGACCGGTAGCCATAGATATGTCTGTATATATCGCTGAATCCACATCGTCATGGTTGACTGGAACCCGTCCCACACCGATATGGCGAAGGCAATCGGTCCGAGTATCGCCAGGACTATGAGGAAGAATGTCCTTATTGTGTCGATGGTCAGCGATGCCGCCTGAAAGAGCATCTCCAGCAATTCCCGAAAGAAATTCTGGATTGCCTTCTTCACTTTATACATACCTCTCTCGATATACATTCCTGCGGCGGTGCCGATTTCCGTCACTCCAAGCTCATCTATCTGCCGGTCAAACTCCGCGTCATCCACGAGGTAGGCTGTCGAGGGGTCATTCATCATGGCCTCATACTCCAGCCGGTCTTTCTCCTCGCGGTAATGTTGCATATCGAGAGTCTGACCTTCGAGCATCGTCGCCGTTCCCTGAACAATCGGCTGCATTACCGAATTGATGGTGCCGAGTACGATTGTCGGAAAGAACATGATGCACAATCCGATGGCGAAAGGACGCAACAGAGGAAACACATCCACCGGCTCTGCGGCGGCAAGCGATTTCCAGATACGCACCGCCACATAGAACAGTGCGCCGAGTCCGGCTATCGCCTGTGCCACGCCAGCCATGTCGCTGCACAGAGACATCATCTCGTCATATAGCGAGCGGAGGACGGTGTGCAAGTTGTCAAAATCTATCGCGCAAAGCATAGTGATTACCAGTATTTTTCGGAGCCGTCACCGTAGAGGTTGACGACACGCTGGGTATCTGCCTTCTTCTTTGCCCGCAGGTACGACACGGAGATGTTCTTGTTTGTGTAGTAGGATGTAAGGTTCTTCAGCCTTTTCATCTCCTTGTAGCAGTCATCGACCACATCCATACGGTCCTTGTCCGTCATGGAGAGAGTCGTGATGTTGACCACCTGTTTCAGATCCGTCAGTACGCCGTTGGCTTCTTCCAGAATCTTTGTGTAGCCGGAGGCGATGGCAGAGAGTTCGGCACTCGTGAAGTTCGGGTCTGTCAGCATCTTCTGGAAGTTGTTGACATAATATCCGGAGATATTGCCGAGCATCAGGATTGTCTGCTGTACCTTGCGGGCGTCGCGGACAAGGTTGTTGACCGACTGAAGGGCATCGTAATACTTCTTCGCCTGCTGGTAAATTTTCACGGTTTCCTGAAAATTCTTCACCATGTTCGTCGCTGTCGTTGACTCCTGAACAAGTGATTTGGAGTTGTTTACGATACTCTGGGCGATGTTCGATGGGTCGATTACCGTCCACTGGGCGGAGGCTCGGTTTGCTCCAAAGAGCAGAACCATAGCCACCACCGCGATGATTGTTTTGAGATGTTTCATTCGCTTTTGGGTTTCAGTTGAGTTTTGAGGCAAAACCTCCGATTATCTTTACTCCCACATAAAGCAAGAGTAAAGGGAAAGTGATTAGAGCAAGGATGCCAACGAGTAAGCCGGCAAGTATCAGCCACAGGATATAGAGGAATTTCATAATGGCAGCCATTGAACGAGATGGTGAGCGATGTTTGAAAGAGTCTCCGCCACAAACGGTTTGGCAAATACCACCATTCTATATGCCGCTACAAACGCGACAGAAAGAACGGCTATCCCAATGAGAAAAAGGATTGCTCCTATCAGCACTCCGAGAATCGGGTGGAAGCATTTGGGTATCTTCATCTTCATGTGACACCCTCCCTTCTCTCATTGGCGAGCATCTTTATTGCCGCCTCAACACTGCCTCCGAGTTGTGCGGCTTTGTTAAGAACCTGAATCTTCTCCGTTTCCTCGGTGGTGTAGCAGAGATATTCCTCTGTCGA
>ERZ808035.471-NODE-471-length-35277-cov-6.233011_pt1 | contig 35277 bp, 28 predicted proteins | sample MGYA00380189_ERZ808035 | MGnify/ENA primary metagenome ERZ808035 (study PRJEB31490, sample SAMN06133407) | mouse gut metagenome | isolation source: M5_1 | host: mice | place: China: Chengdu | collected 2015-05 ...
TCGGCTGTATCCTTCCCACTACCAGGGCGGATTGGGGACTTGCACCCGTTAGAAACGTGCGCCGCAAGGCGCACCATTACAATACGGGATGACGCACACGCGTCATCCCGCATTCCTCACTTTCCGCAGTATATTCGAATCGCCTCTGCAGTAAACTGTGCCGTTCCCGCACCTCCTGCCCGGTCAATGTTCTCCGTAAATTCCCCGCCGGCGGCGTACATCTGCCCCAGCCCGTCTAAAATCTCATCGGTACACTGATAAAAGTGTTCCGTAATATAATCCTGCAGAATTTTTACCTGACTGCGGGCATCCGCAGATCTCGGATCGGTATCCTTCAATTTCCCGAAATCTGCAAAAATCTGCATGAAATTTTCCATTACGGCCTTTTCTTCCTCCTTGCTCCTGCCTGCTGCCTTCTGCACACTCTCCTTATACGCATCAGTCTTTCCCCACCGCTGTTTTGCCTGTTTCGCATATTCATCAATCTTCTGCGTATCAAATACTGAAAAATCCATTGTCGTCTCTCCTTTCATCTGTATTTCACGGGCAAATCCGATCAGATTTTCCAAATGCTCTTTTTTCATGGTAAGCAGTGTAATCTGCTCTTCCAAAGCCTTCTTTTTGTCAAAATCAGGCGAAGATATGATCTTTCTGATCTCTTTAAGCGGAAATTCCAGTTCCCGAAACAGTAAAATCTGCTGTAGCATTTCCAGCGCTGCATCGTCATACAGCCGGTAACCTGACTCTGTGTATCCGGCAGGACTTAAGAGTCCGATCTTGTCATAATATTGCAGAGCGCGTATACTCACTCCTGTCAATTTGCTTACTTCATTTACTGTCATCATAGCTGTTTTTCCTCCAAAGCTCGTTTTCGCTCAGGAATTTCCTGTCCCGTAAAAACAGCATAAACTATTACGCTGCGTAAGAGTCAAGGAGTTTTTGCAATTTGTTATCGTTTACTCATATACAGTTTTCTTCTTCATAAAATCATGTAATCATACTCAAGTCATGTAATAATGCTCTCAAAAATACTCTTATTCAAGACAGCAGTCAAAGCATATCATGATTGGCAGATTGAATGTTTATGCTGCCGCGCGCCGGGAATCAGTCTGTATCTGCATCACTCAGTGCACCAACCAGGCTTTTCATATTTCCCGGTGTTAAGTGCTCTTTATAAGTGAGCCCCATATTGGTAATGTGCAAAACCGGGTATTTCCCTTTCGTCTGTACAATGTATTTTTTATCGATCAGCCAGTATATGGCAGCCGTAACTTCTTCTCTGCTCAAATACGGCATGGAATCATATTCCGGGGCTTCATCCAGATGATATTTTGATATACGTTCCGCCTGCGAACCGCGCAAAACACCTGCTAATATGGTAACACCGAAATAATGCTTATCACTTATATGTACCAACGCCTGTAAGATCGTTTCAGCAATCTGGAAAACATTATGTTCCCTGTACAGCGGAAATTGTTCTTCGACGATCTCATGCTCCTGTGCGCGTTCTATAAGTTCCTGCTCCCAGTTTTTCTTCCGCTCAGTCTGGTTCCATTCCTCATATGCCGTTTTTCCCGCCTGTGTTCCTTGCACATCACCATGTTCCGCCGACTTTCCGCTATTATCCTTTTTAACGCAACTGTTTTCAGACTGCTGTGAGACATTATGCACATCACGTTCCGGTCTGTCCGCATTAAATGCACTCTTATGACGCTCCGCCGGCTCAGAACCGGTGCGATCTTTACCCCCGCTCTCTGTCCATGCATATTCCATCATCTTGTAATAGTCGCGCATAGATACCGTATTATTACAGCCTGTATTATTTGTTTTATAGTTGGAACATCCCAGGAAGTACCCGCCCTTTTCTGAAAATTTAACAATCAGATATCCGTCCTGACATTCAGCACATTTCATGACAGACATTTTCCCGCCCGAAAGATTATTTGACATAAAACTGCAAATTTCAGGCTCGTTTGTACAAATATATAATTTCAGACCATAAGCTGCCTTATACTTAAGCTGCAAGGGAAATCCGCATATCGGGCATTTTTTCTTACCCATTCTCACCGGCTCCTCTTCCGACCACCTGCCCCGAAGATATACATTTTTATACTCCCGTTTTATTTCCAGCAAAAACTCCGATGGATTTTTCTCTGGTGCGATAAAATATACTCTGTTTTTCGTGCGCGTCATGGCGACATAAAACAGACGGCGTTCCTCGGCATACTGCATGGATCTGTCTTCTTTCACCACCAGTGACAACACCGGATCATCCTCTATTTTAGATGGAAATCCATATGTTTCATTGCGGCCGTTGACAACAATTACATTGTCGTATCCGAGTCCCTTGGATGCGTGAGCCGTCATAAATGTAATATTAAGCTTCGGATATTTGACCGATCTTATCTTCGCCCCGCGGTTTACATACTCAAAAAGACCTGTTCTCGCTAAACGTTCCCCGTCAAACCCGAATCTTCCCAGCAAAAGAATTTTTGATGTAAAAGTATTCTTTCCGTTTTTTCTGTCATACTCCATGATCTGTTCAAGCGCTGTCTGGACAGCAAATGCCATGGCATAATTTGCGCCGCTGCGTCTGTCAGCTTTAGGTGATTTGCTTGCACTGTCATATGTATAAATAATAACCGGCTCCTCAATATGCTTCGGAGAAATTAACGATTTTTGGATCTGGGATGTATTTTTCTGGATAAAATTGCCGGCAATATCGATCACTTCCTGAGAATTTCGATATGTACGTACAATCTTCATCAGTTTTGCATATCCCATCTTTTCTTCAAACTTCGTAAAAAGAGTAATATCGGAACCGCTGAATGCATAAATAGACTGCCAGTCATCTCCAACCGCCACAATTTTTGCATCGGTAACTTCTGAAAATGATTTCACAAGATCAAATCTCTGTCTTGAAATATCCTGATACTCATCCACAATCAAATATTTAAAATCGAGCTTTTCTTTCATTTCTTTTACTTCATTGAGAACGCGGGCTGATTCATTGATCATGTCTTCAAAATCAACAGCATGATTTTCGATCAGATACTTTTTATATTCCAGAAAACAGGCATGACAGATATCGAGAAAAAGTTTTGTCCTGACATTAGATGTCTTTCGCGCCAGTTCATCAAACTCACTCTCATCGTATCCGTTTACCTTAAAGTTTCTAATAAAATTGATCACAAGGAATACAAGACGATTGATATATTTGTTTTCTTCCAGCGCAATCAGTTTTTTTACAATTTCTTCATTAGAGCGCCTGTTCAGCTGAAAACCATGCTTCATCAAACACTCTTCCAGATGCTCTGAGATACTCCGTCCGTCATTGTAAGATGAAAAGGTATAAATCAGTACCGTACCGTGCTTTCTGTGCAAAAGTATTTTATCTGTGACTGCTTTCTTATATGCCGCTAATTCACTCTCATCATACAAAAAGTTCTTTCCGTCTTCGGTAACACCGAAATGCTCAATATACGCCAGACGATCCCCCTGTTTAATCATAAAATCAGGTGTATAAGGTTTTGAAGACATCAGAATATGATACGGATATATCGGTTCATATGTATAATCAATCCCGTTTAAATAAAGAAAATTGGCAACCTCCACTTCCTGAACTGACCTTACAATCTCATTTTGGATCGTGATCTTCTGTTTACTTTTTCTGTCGATCACTTCCTCTTTAAAATCTTCCAGTTCACTCCTCATAGTCGCATAATTTGCATTTGCCATGTGATTAAAGAAATGATTGATATCATCTCCTTCGTAGGGTGCGTCAAAATAAGAAGCAAAAAACATAATAAGACTATTGACTACACTTGGATTTTTTAAAATTGTTCCTCTAAAATACCCCTGTACACAATAATATAATTTACTTCCGTCTACGATATTCAATTTTTCAGGATTATTCTTATGTAAAATGGCATTTCCGGTAGAATGAAAAGTTGCAATCGGACAGGGAAGATTGAGGTCCTTATTTATTTTCTCTTTCAGTTCGTTAACAGCTTTGTTGGTAAACGAAATAATCAAGATCTGATTTGGATCAATTTGCTGTCTTTCCACCAGATACTTCACTTTTGCCGCAACTGTAGTTGTTTTTCCTGCTCCTGCACCGGCTATCACCAGACTATAATCTTCATCAGCAATTACGACTCTTCTTTGATCCTCGTCCAAACTGATCACCGGATCTATTTCTCGCAGAATATCATCAAGATAAGCCTTTTCTCCTATTAGTTTTGCATCAATGAATTTATCATTTATTTCGTCTACAATGCTTGTTATGTTCTCATAATCTGCATACAGCTCTCTTGCCCTTTCAGCCGAAAAACCATTGTTGCTGCAGAATTGAGACAACATACCATTTTCATCCATTGTCTTGACAAGCTGCATAATATCAGAAAACTGCTGTACCTCGCATGTATATTCTTTTCTTGAAATAAACTGATCGGCGGTCCTTAATTTTGCAAGGAACCGTTCCCATTCCAAAAGTTCCAGACATCTCCCGGTAACTTCCTGTGACACTGGATGCTGCACCGTATTCTTTTTAAATATATTTCTCAAAAGTCCCATGTTTTTCTCCGACACCTTCATAGTTCCATAAATTCCAGATCCAGAACGTGCATTCTTTTGTTCAGACTTATTTTGTAATACCCAAAAAGTATACCATGCCTTAATGTTTTTTTCTATTTAAATCCCCTGTTTTTCCAATCTTTTTTCGTATGCAGACTTTTCCTTCTTCCCATAATACAACAGGCAGCCTAAGAGGGCTGCCCGTCTATACCATTTTCGGTTAAAAAATAAAGTTATAAAAACCCGTTTCAATCTATTCCTGCTTTACATGTCCTTCCTTTGTTTTCCTGCAAAGTACAATTCCAATCAAAAGCAATACAGGAAATACGATTCCCGCCAGAACACCCTTTTTCAGATCATCACCCAGCGCACCCGATATCATGCCGACTAACGTAGGCCCGCCCGAACAGCCCACGTCTCCGCCCAGCGCCAGAAGTGCAAACATAGCCGTTCCACCTTTGGGCAAAGCTGCGGATGCCTTACTGAAAGTTCCCGGCCACATGATCCCCACGGACAGACCGCAGACCGCACAGGCAATCAGGCCAAGCTGCGGAAACGGCGAAAGAGAAATGCCCAGATAAGACAGGATGCACAGACAGCTGCTGTAAACCATAAAACGCTCCAGATGAATGCGCTCACCATATTTTCCGTAAAACAGTCTGGACGTTCCCATCAGAATCGCAAATGCCAGCGGTCCGGCCAGATCACCTGCCGTTTTGGAAATTCCCAGCCCTTTCTCCGCAAAGGTCGAAGCCCACTGGCTTACCGCCTGTTCACTTGCCCCTGCGCATACCATCATCACCAGCAAAATCCAAAATACTTTCAGCCGGAACAGTTCCCGTAATCTCATCCCCGACTCGCCATCCTCCATCAACGGCGCAATAGGAACCCTGGTAAAGACAAACGCGTTTGCAAGCGGAATCAGCGCCCAGATCACCGCTAAGACTTTCCAGTTTTCAATGCCTGCCACATAGAAAAACAAGGTAGAAAGAAGGACCACCCCGGCATGTCCCCAGCAGTAAAAGGAATGGAGCATGCTCATCGCTTTCTCCTTATTGTCAGAGGGACACGCCTCCACAACCGGACTGACCAGAACCTCCAAAAGTCCACCGCCAATGGCATAGATCATAACAGCGGTCAAAATCCCGGCAAAAGGAACGGGTAAAATCTCCGGCAGAACGGTAAGCAGGATCAAACCGGCTGCCGACAGCACATGGGCAATGACCATCGAGGCACGATATCCTATTTTATCTACAAATCCGACCGAAAGAAGATCCACTAACAGCTGTATTCCGAAATTAAACGTTACCAGCAGCGTAATCTGGGAAAGCGGAATGTGGTAGCTTTTCTGGAAAAACAAGAAAAGCAGCGGTGTAAAATTATTGACGATGGCCTGTACGATATATCCTGTAAAACAGGCTGAAATTGTTTTATTATATTGGTTCTGCATATTAATTTCCTCCTCGCAAATGAGATTATATTGCATGGATTATACTGTGTCATTGCACAGAATCGCCTTTTTATGGTACAATATCTCAAATTGCACAATACTTTTATATCATAAGCGGAGATACTTTATGAGTCTTTATAAGATCACTACTGATGAAACACTCCGGGAGACCGTCCGGCACGGAAGCACTGCATATCCCTTTGCCTACTATCCGGAAAATATCTGGCAGTTTGATTTTCACAGGATTGACTGGCACTGGCACCATGAACTGGAATTTATATTTGTCGCCGAAGGTAGCGCACACTGTCTGGCAGGAACAGGTAAAATAGATCTGCCCGAAGGCTGCGGTCTGTTTGTCAACAGTGGTGTTCTCCACCGCTTTGAAGCACAAAGCAGCGTGTTCGTCCCGAATATTGTTTTTTCACCAACCCTGTTAGCGCCTGAAAAAAGTCTCCTTTATGAAAAATACATCAGTCCCGTTATCAACTCATCTGTTCCGTACCAGATTTTCGCTCCATGCACGGTATGGCAAAATCAGGTACTGCAAATCCTGTCACAGATTTTTACACTTCAGGAAACCGGAGAAGACAATGAATTATGTACCGTACAGCTTCTTTTCCAAATGTGGGATCTATTGTTCAGACATTTGAATCTGACTTCAGATTCTGCAGATTTGCGCCGTTTTAATCACAAGCAGGCAAGACTGCAGTCTATGATGCAGTACATTCATGACCATTTTGCGGAAGAAATAACCCTGGATATGATCGCAGCGTCCGCATCCATCAGCAAAAGCGGAGCACTGCATATTTTTCAGTCCGGTATTCATACCTCCCCGGTAACATATCTCATTCAATACCGGCTGGCACAGGCGGCCGAACTGCTCCATACTACGCAAAAATCCGTCTCCTCCATCGCGGAAGAAACGGGATTTACAAGTGCCGGCTATTTTTGCCGGAAATTCAGACAGCATTATCATATGAGTCCTAATGAATACAGGCGTCAGAAAACCTGACCGCATCCTTTTCTTTAAAATACCTTCTCCATCACTTCATAAACCAGAACCACACCGTTATCCAGAGGATATTGTTCATGCCGCAGCGTGCGGTATCCTCTGTGTTCATATAACCGGCAGGCCGGCAGAGAAGCGTCCAGCACCGCCGACGGGTAGTTCGCCGCAATTGTATCTTCCAGACACTGCATGATAAAACTGCCGTAACCTTTTCCCTGACATTCCGGCAGAACATAGACTCTGGTAATATGGCCGCCCTCATGGCTTCCGGTTCCAATGATCCGGCCGTCCTCCACCAGAACGCCCACGCTTCCGTTTTCTATGTCCCCGGCAATCTTTTCTCTGCTATGGAGGCTGCAGAAAAAATCTACAACCTCTCCCGGATAATATTTCGGATAAACTGACCGGACTGTCTCCTGCACAAGTTCAAAAACATTGGCGGTTTGTTCTTTTACAGCCTGTATGTATTGCATTTTGGTTCTCTCCTCACACCGTAATTTCAATCAGATTATCTTCCAAACCGACAATACAGCTTTCATAATATCCGTCCCCTGTCGTTCTCGGACCGCTCGTCACCTGAAATCCGTCCTTTTTCAACCGGTCTGTAAGATCGTCTACCGCTTCCCTGCTGCCCACGCTGAATGCAAGGTGGCTATAACCGGTGCGGTTGATCGCTTTCTCACCATCACTCATACCCGGCTTATTCATGATCTCTAATCTTGCGCCATCATCAAAAGTCAGAAAATAAGAACGAAAGCCGGTGTTCTGATTATGATAACCGGCATTCGATGAGGCGTTAAAATATTTGATAAAAAAGTCCCTGACCGATTCCAGTTCATTGACATACATGGCAATATGTTCGATACGCATAATTTCCTCCGTTCTCACTTGTTCATCTCATCCACGACATCCGCCGGTTTCGCCGTCATTTCCACCCACGCCGGAATGAAGCCGCTCTTGACCGCATTCCGCGCCGACCTGATGTTAGACCATGCCGAACAATAGAAAGGCACTTTCCCTCTCCGCAGGATTTCCAGCGCCAGGCCGCTTGTCAACGCCGCCGCCACTCCCTGTCTCCTGTATTCCGGCAGTACATCGACGCCGATCTGCCACATAGTATCACAATCGGCAGAACAGGCCGCAAATCCGATCAGTCTGCCGGAATCATACGCGCCTATCCCCAGCACATCCAACTCTTTTCTGTCCTCGCAAAGCGCATTGCTCCATTCAGGCTTATATAACGCTGCGAAATCAGGCTGCCCCAGAACCTTCATCTCATACGCACACGGCAGCGCGCGGAGATTCCTGACATCCGGCAGATAGTATTCCGCCATAAAGCAGATCTTCTGCCCCTTTTCCAGCAGTCTCTCATTGAGCCAGTGCATGTTCGGTGTCTCGAAGCAGTGATAAAATTCAAATTTTCCTATGTACGCTTCTACTATTTCTCTATACTCGTCCCGAACGGAAGCAACAATGTTATTCCCGTAGGAAACAAGGTTGCAGGCTATCGGTTCTTTATAATATTTCCGCGCGTCCGGCCCTACACCGGACTTAACAATCACATGCCGGCTCTGCAGGAAATCTTCTGCGTTGCAGTTAATGTCTAATGCAGACTGCCGCATCGCGGTTTGCAGGATCTGTTCGTTGGTCATGTTTCCCTCCCGTTTTCGTTATGTTGATGATTCTCTCTAAAGCAGCCCTTGCAACAGGGACTTCAGACTTATGTTACAGGAACATGCGCCTGCGTTCAAGACTGCCTTTCGCTCTGATTATATAGCTGCTGCCGCTGGAACACAATCCGGTAATTGTTTTTTACAGTCGGATTTATTAATCTCACCCGAAAGAACTCTTGATCTTCCGGAGTTCACTTTCTCTTTCCACCCAGTTCTCCACGTATCCGCAATCGCAGCACACATGCCGGATCACGGGAATCTTACCGATCAACGTCAGCGTTCCGGTATAAATATTGTTACCACTGGCATATCGATTCGGATGATCCGGGATACGAACAGTATTCAGCGAGCCACATTTGGGACATTTCCCTGTATTTTTCATTTGACACCTCCTGTTATGTGTTGCAATTAACTTCTTATTATCACAATATCAACTTCTACCGGTCACGCTCCATAATATAACCACAATCTCCACAGCCAGTAATGCCGTCAGTACCGGTACAATCGCCGGTATCGTCCCGACAATACCCGCAAGCAGAAGCATAGCCGCCGGAACAATGTATTTCCGCGGATGGTGCCACAGATCGCTCTCGATCTTCCACCCTCTGAGGGGATAAAACCACTCCAGCAGCACGGCGCCCACGGCGCTTTGTAAGGCAAAGATAACCGCCGTCAGGGTCACATTCACATCTGCCGCAGTGCCGCCCGTCCCGAATTTCCCGTTCATGACATGCCAGCTGGCAAGAAAAATCACGTCCGCCGTCATATTATACAGAAAAATAAACAGGCAGTAAGGCACGCAAAAGGCTTTCTTCTGACCGGGCAGGAAACGTACCGCCTGTTCCAGATCCAAATCGCAGGACAAAAGGATACAGAGCGGCGTATTCAGGGACAGAATTGCGAATCCGACAGGCATAACAGACATGCCCAGGCCTCCCGTCTGCCGCAGAAAAACAGGCATTACGCATGCTGCCAGCCACATTACGGCAGTGTTCATCAGATAGTTGGGGTGGGCCGCCAGATACCGGAACAGATACCGCCATACGAAGGCTCGCTTTCCGCCTCTCGCAACCCGACTTTTTCCGCCAGACGGCGCATAAAACGAATACGCGTCGGCGCCGCACAATAGCAGAAATGCCAGTAAAATATTGCCTATGATCAACGGCACGAAGAAAGCTTTATCCCACAGCAACACCATACCTGTAACCACGGCACATACCCAAAGCATACAAAATATCCTGCAGGCCGCATGACCCAAAATCCTGCCGAAAACCGCTTGACTTTTTCCTACCCGTAACCTGCAACAACCTGCCTGATCTGCACATGCAAAAGCTCCAACCTGGCTCTTGCACCTGCTCCCCGCATATATACAGGCTGTCATAAGAACCGCACTGACCGCGCAGAGAACACTGACCGCCGCTTCCACGGCACTCCATGAAGAAACCGCCAGCACTACCGCCATGAGTCCCGCAGTTTTGGTCAGAAGCGTATAGGTTCCCAGCGCAGACACATAAGAAAAGATAAAATGTTTTTCGCGAAAAGGCAGCATAAGCAGATTTTGCATATTCTCGGCATTGCTCTTCGAAGACAACGCCTGCCACATCACGCCCGCGCTGAAACTGCTGACCATCAGGTACAGAATAGACGGCGCAATCTGCACCCGAAAGCCTGCCAGATGCAGCCCGTAAAACACAGACAGCCAGATCAGCAGCGTTTTGCTTAATCTTTCATATTTGACCCCATTTTTGCGCTGCTTTTTGCGCATAAACGAGTTTGTGGCAAGCAACGCGCAGGCACAAATCTCGCGATTGAAAATTTTATTTTCAATCTTGACACCGAATAACTTTCTTGCGAAAACTCTGTACATCCCCTTCACCTCTCTCTAGGCGTGCAGTGCCTCCCGAATCCCGCCGGCATTGATCTGTTCTCCTTCAAAACTCCGGCGGATTTTTCCGTTTTCCAGCACCAGTACCCTGTCGGACGTTAACGTAATGCTTTCCAGAATATGGGAAACAAACAGAACCGTTCCGTACTCTTTGTAACCCGCAATCAATTCATAAAGAAATTCCGTACTCTGAAAATCCAGCCCGTTCACCGGCTCATCCAGCAGGAGGAGCTTCGGCTTCAACGCAAACGCCGTGATCAGGAAAGCCTTTTTCTTATTGCCGGTTGATAAATCTTTTAAAAGAACGTCTGTATAATTCTCAAAATGAAATCCCCGGACCAGAGGTTGTGCGTCCTGTTGTTTCTGTCCGTAAGCGGCGAACACATAGGACATATATTCCCTGAATGTAAAATACTGAAAAGAATGATCCTCCGCAAATACCGTATAGCGGCAGGTCTTAAACCCCTGATCCCGGAATTTTACTGGACCCTCGTACAGCCGGATCTCTTCTGCATGAAAGGATTCATGCAGACCGGATAAGGTCTTGATAAACGTCGTCTTTCCGGCGCCGTTTAGGCCGATCAGTCCCACCACCTCATGTTCCTGCAATTCTATGGAAAAGTCCCTCAATACGGTATTCTCACGGTTATACCACGCACTGAGATCAGCAATTGTCAAAAGCCTGCCATTCATCTTATCTGTCTCCTTTATCATCCTTACCTCTGTTCCATGCATTGTACGCAGAATACAGGAACATGCCGCCCATAATAATGTAAACAACAGTCAGTTCCATCCTCCCGGACACACCGCAGGCAATTGCCGCTGCCACCCATACCAAAGCCAAAATACCACGAATATAAATATGACGCATACATTTTTCCTCCTTCACAATCAGTTTCCTGTTCCCTGAAACGCTTTACACCTGGTTTACTGTGCTTACAGCATAACCGATTATGAAAGTTTCTGCGGAAGTGTCCGCAAACGGTTGGTTTTTGACCGTGAAATGTCCCCCAAAAAAAGAAGGCCATCTCTTTATTGTGACAGCCTTCTTGTCTTTATTGATAGATCAATAAATATATGCGATATAACATCATTACCTCAAATACATATGATAATATACTTTTACTAATCGGTCATGTCATCCAATTCTATCAGCGGAGAGTCATTTGTTTCAGTCAGTTCCTCCACGCTGCGCAGAGTACGATTAATTGCCTTTGTTCGCCTGCCGACAATTTCACTGAGTGTTTTATCAGCAGTCTGAAGCTGCTTTTGAGCTTTTTCAAGCATATCTCCAAACTTACCGAATTCAGATTTTACAGCACGGAGAGTATCCCATACCTCCTGTGACCGTTGCTCAATTGCAAGTGTCTTAAAGCCCATTTGCAGTGATGCAAGAAACGCTGAGAGTGTAGTAGCACCAACTGCCGTAATCTTATACTTATCACGCAATTCCTCGAACAAAGCCACGTTTTGAACCACTTCCGCATATAATCCTTCAGTAGGCAGAAACATCAATGCAAAATCTGTAGTTTTCGGCGGAACAATATATTTGTCATGAATGTCTTTCGCAAAACTACGAATTTTCGCTACAAGGGAACGCCTCGCCTCATCAATTAGCACTTTATCCTCAGCATCGAGCAATCTGTTATAATCTTCAATCGGAAACTTACTGTCAATTGGCAATAGCAGTGGTGCATCACCATTGCCGGGGAGCTTTATGGCAAACTCCACTCGTCTGCCATTCGCAATTTCCACATTCATTTCATATTGACCCGGAGCAAGAATGTCCGAGAGCAGTTTTTCAAGCCGAACCTCACCGTATGTACCCCGCTCTTTCACATTTGTGAGAACATTTTTCAACGACTTTGCATCCGAAGCGAGAGCTTTCATCTCGCCCAGCCCCTGGCCTACACTTTCCAGCTGCTTGCTGACTAATTCAAAGGACTGTGAAAGACGAGTTTCAAGTGTTTTCTGCAATTTTTCATCCACCACGCCTTGCATCTGTTCAAGTCGCTTTTCATTACTTTCCTGTAATTCTTTCATTTTTGTTTCAAGCGTGGCGTTTATCTTTTCAATACTCTCAGTATTGGCATGTTGAACTGCGGAGAGGCGCCCCTCAACCTGATCTCCAAATTTACTGAGTTGTTTATTCTGCTCCTCGCGGCTGTTTTGCAGAGAAACCGTTACGGTTCGTCCAATCTGCTCATTACTTTCGGTACTGGCTTTTTGAATATCAGCCAGTTTTGTTTCCATCTGTCGCTGAAACCCGTCAAGCTGCCGGTTGACTTCCTCACGATTTACTGACAAAGTGTCTTGAATGCTTTTCTGAATAACACTAAAACGTTCAAACTGCTCTGTCGCACCATTTGCTATTTGTTTTTGTACGCCATCACGTTGTTCTTCTGCGGTACGCTTCAGTAATGATATTATCGCGTCAGTGTCGGACCGCTTATGTCCTAAAACCTGTAAAACAATAACCACAAAAAGCAAAGCAACCGTTACAAGACCTAAAATTTCCAGTAATCCCATTTAACAATTTCTCCTTTTACTATATTTTATTTCACAATTATACTACATCCAATTTTATATTTCCAGCTTAATTCTCAATGAGCCTGTTCCACCCCCTGAAAAGACAGCGTGGCAACCGCCCGGAACGTATTTGCCTCACAACAGGTCTGTACCATACCGTCATATTTCTCTGCCGCAGTCCGGGCGCTCTTCAATCCCCAGCCGTGCAGACCGCCCTCTGTCTTGGTTGTTTTCAGTTCCCCTTCCACCTGTACGGCTGCAGCCGCAAAACCATTCTCCACCTTGATCACCAGCATTTGATTGATCCGGCGTATCGTCAGTCTGACCATCCGCCGCTCCGGCTCAGTCACCTGTTGCGCCGCCTCCAAAGCATTGTCCAGAAGATTCCCTAAGATCGCGCACAGATCTGCGCTGCGGATGTTCGTATGACGGGGATATTCCACCTGGATCTGCAGGCGCACACCACAGGCCGCTGCTGCCGCCACCTTACTGTTGATCAGATAGTCCGCCGTCTCATCACCCGTCCAGACAGTGTCCGCCATCTCCCGCACGGGCGCCTGCAGTTCATCCAGATACTGCACCGCGTCGGCATATTTCTCATGAGACAGGAGCTGCCGCAGCACACCGATATGATTGTGGAAATCGTGGAACAGCCTGGCATTGACGGCGTATGCATTATTCAGCGCGGTATAGTCCCGCTCCAACAGTTCCGCCTGCCCGGATTTCAATCTTGCCAGTTCCTTTTCACTTTCATACTGGCGGTTTATATTAAATACCACAACAGACATCATCAGCACCACTGACTGAATCGTCCACGTACCAAGGCTGTCCTCCGGAATCGGAAGAACTGTCTGCTCGGACAACGTGATCACAGCAATCAGACCTGCTGCCGAGACACCGGAAGCAAGACGAAAAGCATCTTTTCCTGGAAGATCCGGATTTTTCTGAAGATAAAGTATTCCGACCACCAGCACGATATGCAGCAGCCAGACAGCGCTCTGTCCGCCTGCAGTTCCTTTCTCCAAAAAAGCCGGTGAACGAAACAGAATGCCCATGCCCGCCATGCAAAGAAAAATCCAGAATGCGACCGCGATCTCATAATAAATACCGATAAACAGTCCCATTCTGGCATCCGCATTCTGTAACCGGCGGGCACACACCGCGATCCAGACCGCCTCCAATGCCATCCGGTACAAATCCGGCAGTCCTGCCAGAGAAACCCCGGCGGCTATTACAAACGCACCGGCACCTGCCGTCACAACGCTTCTCCTGTCCGGCATATCCGCCGACAGCAGACGTGAAATAAGAAACATACAAATACCGGCCCGCAGACCGCCTGCCAGCATATCGGAAAGTAAAATAAGTGTCATATATGCGTCCCCCAATAGGTGTTGATCTGTTCCTTTACCGCCTGTAAATGGGAACGGCTGACGGGAAGCGACGTACCGTTTTTCAGAACGGCCATGCCGTCTCTGATTTGCATAATATGTATCATATTGACGATACAGCCCCGGTCAATATAGATAAATTCCTCTGCCGCCAGTTCCTCATAAACCTGCTGAAGACTCTTGCGCACCCTGGATACACCGGCAGCGGTTGTGATACTTGCGTTTTTCCCGTCCCGCTCGATATAGCAGATCTCTTTATAGGGGATCTTCTCAAGCCTGCTGTTTGTCCGGATCGTATAGACTTTGCCCTCCTCCAGCATAAGCAGCCTGACGGCGTCCGTAATCGCCGCGGGCAGCCTTCTGGCAGTATCATCCTTGGGCACATAACGAAAAACAGCCAGTTCAAAGGCATCGATGGCGTATTCGATATGGGATGTGATAAAGATGATCTTCACATGAGGCAGGTACGGCTTGATCTTCTCCGCAAGCTCCATGCCGTTTCTGCCGGGCATTTCTATATCCAGCAGGATCAGGTCAAAGTAATATCCGTCCTCTGTAATGTCATAGAGCAGATTCGCGCTGTCGGTATAGACTGCGGTCTCACCCATACTTCCGCATTCCCTCAGACAGTTCTCCGCAATCCGCTTATGTATTTGCACCACATCCGTATCATCATCACAGACTGCTATGTGCAGCATAGTATCATCTCGTTTCTTTCTGTTATTTCATCGACCCAATAGCCGACACTGCCGGTCACATTCCGCGTTGTTTTTAATACCGCAGCCAGACAATTCTCCATACCGCGCCATTCATCGATCATATTTTTCTCCATTTCTGCGCTGCTTTTGTCTCAACTATGTTGAGACGTCGCATTAAACGAGTTTGTGTTAAGCAACGCGCAGACACAAATCTCGCGATTGAAAATTTTAATTTTCAATCTTCTTACCTGTTTTCCGGCACCGGATAGCAGTCCACCTGTCTGCTTCCCCGCTGCCCGGCAGGTATACATTTAGTATACACTTCGTATCAGAAATTATCAATTTGCACCGCCCGGAAAGACTGCTTCGTTCCCCACTGATTAAGCACATATTCCCCTAATTCTTTATCTCCTTTTCCGCCTTAATCCATGTACCATCAAAAGCATCAGCATAACAGGAAGCAATAACAAGTATTCGAATTTTATTTCTGGCGCATAATATATAGTATTTAAAACTACCAAAAACAGTTTAGATAGCTTTACATCGTAATATTTACACGCAAATCAATTGCATTTACCGCCAAAACGTAGTATTCTATATATCAATAAAGGCTATGTGCCTGGTTCGCCTGATCGTTCCGGTTCATTACGATTCACGCTCACCACGGCTTTTTCATTTTTATATATTTTCGCACAAATAGTAATTTTTTATTGATAATTTATAGCGCAATGTAAATACAATATACTCAAGGAAGGTCTTTTTCAACATGAGAGAAACATTTCATATTATCAGCGACGGCTCCTGTGATCTGCCGTCAGAATTAGTGCAGGAAAAGAATATCACGGTTGTGCCGTTCTATGTTTCTTTTGACGATGAACATTATTTTAAGGAAAATGTGGAAATCGGTATTCGTGATTTCTATCAGCAGATGATCGATAAGAAAGGCGTATACCCGAAATCCTCCATGCCCTCCATTCAGGATTATGAAGAAGTGTTCCTGCCGTTTGCCATGGATAACATGCCCGTGATCTGTATCTGTATCACCACGAAGTTCAGCGGTTCCATGCAGTCTGCGCTCAACGCCAGATCTCTTGTGCTGGAAAAATATCCCCAGGCGCAAATCACCGTCATTGACGCCACCATCAACACGGTCCTGCAGGGACAGTATGTGTTGGAGGCCGCCGAGCTGCGCGATCACGGCTTCAGCTATCAGGATGCCGCAGCGCGTCTGGAAGAGATCAAAAGCACTGGAAGGATCTTTTTCACAGTGGGAAACATGGAATATTTAAAACACGGCGGAAGAATCGGCAAAGTAGCTGCCCTTGCAGGCGGCGCACTGGATATCCGCCCCGTTATCACGTTAAAGAAAGGCGAGATCTTCCCCTCCGGTATCGACAGGGGACGGAAGCGCACGCTCAAGAAAGTTATGAATCTCCTTTTGGAATATCTGCAGGAAAGCAGTCTTTCATGTGAATGCTACAGCCTCGCGGTAGGCTACGGCTATGATGTGGAAGAAGGAATCGCATTCCGCGACCAGGCGCTGTCCGTACTGCATGAGAAGGGTTATGCCATAAAGGAAATCCCCCTCTACCAGATCGGCGCCACCATCAGCGTGCACACCGGTCCCTACCCGCTTGGCTTCGGGATCATCGAGCGAGGGATACATTAATTTTCCGCCACGTTGCGTAGCATTGCGGCGAGCTGCTCCTTCTCACCGCTGCCGTTGGTCTGAAACCGTAATAGCGGAATCCCATACAGTTCCAATATGTGGTTCTTCATCAAATCACGCCCGGCCTGTACGGTATTGCCTTTATGATATTCGTATCCATCGACCTCTACGGCCAGAACAGGCTTCTTGCTGATCCTGTTATACAACAGGAAATCAACATGTGTCGCCCGGTTCATAGCATATCGGCATTCCTGCTCACTTAACAACGTTGCATCCTTGATCAACATATGCAGCGGATAGTGATCCAGTATCTCTAAACTGCTATATATATCTTCTGACAGTACATCTTCGATCAATGCATACATCAGATTCTCCGAGTCATATTCCGAAATTCTTTTATGTTTCTGCAAATAGGCTTTTCGTTCCTGTGCATACTGCCTGTACAAATAATCAAAAACCGAATAGATCTTACTGTCCGTAACCGTAAAATTATGATACTCAATATAATCTATCAAATCCGTTATATTGCGTTCCTTAACCTGTTCATTTCCCGTCACCACCAGAATCAGTTTTTTCTTTGCTCTGGAAACCGCCACATTGATCAAATACGGATCATCCGCAAAATCCGATATTTCATCGTCCACCGTCGAGATAATAATGGTATCTTTCTCCTTACCCTGAAACTTATGTACTGTTGCAGCGTCGATCCCTTCCAGTTCTCTTTCCAGCGCCTCCACCTGATTCCGATAAGGCGCTATGATTCCTGTTTCTTCTGCATTTACAACATATTTCGGCACAATTTCATTTCTGATCACATCGATCTGACGCTGGCTGTAATGATTGCGGACATGGTTCCCCGGCACGGTTTTCACTACCGCTAAGACATCCTCTTCCCCCTCATCCGCTGTCATAATAATCAGTTCTCCTCTGTAAAACTTCTGATTGCAGAACTCAATGATTCTGGGGTGACATCTGTAATGTTCCCTTAGCATTGTCTGCGTCACATCGGGGATCACGTCCATTACAGACTGTAAAAAACTTCTCGTATACTGATATCCCTCATTGATATCATAACTGTCAAATATCGCTTTTGCCCGCGCCTTAACATCCTTCGTCACGACATTCGGCAGCTGCTTTGTATCGCCCACGATCACCACATTTCTGGCACAGGACAACGCCAGCGCACCTGTTGCAATATCTACCTGTGACGCTTCATCCATAATCAGATAATCATACATAACCTTAGCACCCAGACTGTTGCCTGATGAAAATGTAGTACTTAAAATAACCGGATATTCCGCCAAAACATCATATGGATTTTTCCACAAGTCCTCTTCGCTGAATATCCTTCGCTCCACCTGATAATCATATTTTCCTGCCAGCATGTCTTTTAACAGCACCATCGACTGCTCACACAAATCCGTAAGCAGCCCTTGATCGACACTGTTCAGGGATTGCTCGATTTCCGCAATTTCCTGTGTCAATTCTGCCAGTTTTGTATGATAATACATCGTTTGAAACGCAGTAATGATCTTAATCATATCCTGCTTATAAAAACTCCGGTCGGCAATGCCGTACTTTATAAAGCTTTTTATCTGGAATAAAATGCCGACTTTCTCTTTTTCTCCTGATATCATCTGACATTCCTGCCATATTTCCATCCAGTTTTTTGCCAAAAGTTTTCTAAGCGATTTAATGCCGCCGGTTTCCATATCAGTCTCTTTCACATACCGGTCAAAATATGCAGACTCTGTCATCAGTTGTGCCTGTTCCTGCTTCAAATGCGCTAACCGCTCCTGCTGATCAAAAACTTTTCTAAGCTGTACTGATTTTTCAGAAATGCTCTGCTGCAGTTCTTTCGGATCTTCAGCCAGCTTCCAGGATGTAAAATCCGGATATCTGCCGTCCTGCCGTTCAATAAATGCTTCTTTGTTCTTCGCACTGCCTAATGCCGCTACGATAAAGCCGAAACCATACTTTTTCGACGACAGTTTTTCGTATACGTTTTCCGTCGCCGAATTATTATTGGAGACGATCTGCACTGTTTTTCCCTGCAACAGTATATTAGCAATGATATTCAATATCGTCTGCGTCTTTCCCGTTCCGGGCGGTCCCTGAATCACGCTGATCTGGTTTTCCATAGCACGTTTAACAGCCTTATACTGACTGTTATTACACCCAAACGGAAAAACAGGTATCCATTCCCGTGTACTTTTATTACGCTGTAACGAAGATGGATCAAGATACTTTGCCAGCGCAGTGTCATTTGCTACAAATGACATTTTCGCAAACTTCTTCATAAGCAGTTTCTCACCGGTATCCGCGTTTTTAAGATCATTTAATCCCGCAATCTGCTTTAGATATTCAAATACACCACCTGCACGACTGTTGCTCAGACAGGATTCGACAATTTCCAGTTCGCTCTGATGACAATCTTTCTCACTACCATTAGCAAAGCAAATATGCCAGTATGCGTCCCCGTTGCTTTCATCTTTATCCCGAAATACATAAATCGCCTCTATGTTAAAGAGTTCTCTGCCTTCTTTATTGATATGATATAAATCGGGATTGAGAACTTCGGGTTCCCTGAACCATTTCACATTTGAACATGCATACGGATATTTTCCTCCGCTGGTAAACCCGACCTCCATTCTATGTGTATCCGGATTATATCGACAATGTCTTATTTCTTTTGTTCTTATTTCACCATTTAGAATAATCATATGTCTTCTTGTGTCCATCTGCTTTTACCTTTTCTGACATACATGTCATAATATCGTATATCCTGCTTTATCCGAGGTTTTGTATCTTACTACGTTTTTATATCTTATCATATGTCGTTTTATTTTTCTATGAAAAGAACAAAAAGTGCACTACATATACTTTCGTGCCAAGCCCGCCGACAGGCACCGCTTCTATTCCGCTTATTATAATCCTATGTGTTGCTAAAGGCACTCTGAAAAACTTGACAAAAAATGAGGTGACTTATAATATTTTATAAACATATAGACTGTACTGAATGAAAGCAGCGGACGGAGCGGACAGCCGTCACCCCGGTTGGAGAGGCGGGAACTGTCACCCGCCTATTTCATTCAAAGTTTAAACCCTCGCAAAATGCGGTTTTTTTGATAAGTGTATCCCCCTTTGCAGCTTACCTGCACACCCCATATTTTCCACAAGTAAAATCAAGTAAATTGCTTTTATATTCTGTAAAATAAAAGTAAATTTGCTACGCAAATTAACTTTGCGAGTTTCGCTTCGCGAACTCGAATGTCCGGACACATATCTGAGTAAATTTGCTGCGCAAATTAACTTTACGAGTTTCGCAAAGCGAACTCGTAACTCAGGGGGTACAAGCCACGGAAATCGGAGAGAGCACAAATGTACGAATGGCACAGGCAGATTCAGTCGCTGATTGACGAAATAGACGTGTATATCAAAAGGAACGATAATGATTCTTTATCACTGGGTTATCTTTCCCGTAAATTCGGCTATTCCGAATTTCATCTTTCCAAAAAATTCAAGGAGATTTCCGGTATGCAGTTTAGGGATTATCTTCGCTATCGAAGACTGGCCTTTGCTCTGAAAGAGCTCCGGGATACCGAAACCGGAATCCTGGATATTGCCTTGCAGTACGGTTTTTCCTCTCATGAAGCTTTTACCCGTGCTTTCAAAGAAGCCTATGGCATTACCCCCAGCGAGTACCGCAGGCACCCGGGACCTGTCGCACTCCGCACAATCTTGAAACCTTTTGACTGTTACTTATCAGAAATACGAGGAGGCAATCATATGCAAAACTCAGAAAGAGACATTAAAACTTATTTTGTAACAATTCCGGCACACAAATTTCTGCACATCAAAAACTATGAAAGCATCGGATACTGGGATTTCTGGCAGAAACAGAGCCAGATTCCGGGACAGGACTGTGAAACCATCTGCGGTCTGCTTGACAGTATCAAAGGCAAGTTAGACGATAACGGCGGAAACGAAGCAAACAGTGGAAGCGGCCAGATCATGGCCTTCATCAATGATCCGGCGGGCCGGATCTGCAGCTGGGGAATCCCTCTGGCAGAGTGTTACGGCGTGCGTCTTCCGGTTGACTACACCGGTGATGTCCCTTCACAAATGCTTCTCATCGATGTGCCCGAGGGAGAATACATCGTTTTTGAGCACGGTCCGTTTGATTTTGAAAAAGAAAACCAGCGTGTGGAAGAAAAGATCGAAGCGGCTATGAAGGAATTTGATTACGCTGCTTCCGGCTATTGTCTCGATACGACCCCCGGCAGAATCTTTTACTTCTATCATGACACGGAGCGGTTCTGGAAATATGTAAGACCGGTACGGAAAAGAGAGTAGGGGAATCATATGATTCCCCCGCTCTCTTTAATGCTGAATATCCCCTTTCGCCATCATGTCCATCATATTAAACGGTGAAAGTATGCTGTCGATCTTCTCATATAATTTATCATCAAACTGATACCGCAGTTCGCACTCCCTGTCAAAGATCATAGTCGGCTCCTGCGCAGGCGTCACCGGTTCCCACACGGGTAACTTGTCACTCTCCGGTTTTCCCGTCCTGACAAAAGACATAAATGCTTCAAAGATCTGCGCTTCCAGTCTCTCACGAACCTCCGGGATCTGACACACCTCTACCAGTTCCGTATTGCGGAAGAAAAATGGGATATCGGAGCAGTGCCATGCAATCTTCTCATGAAAAATCGGAAATTCCAGCGTAAATTCATACAGATACGTGCCGATGTTTCCGCCTTCCGCATGCATTCTGGCAAGCCGCTTCGTGGGCTGTCTCAGCGCCCGGTCAACCACAAGCAGATCGGTCGGGTTTTTCCCCGGGAAGGTCTCTCGAAACAGCTTTATCATCTCATCGGTATGCTCTCCGTATACCGGCTGAATCATCTCATTGATCTGTTCTTCTGTCAGTTCGTTCTTATCATACGACGCGGGCATAAACGCAAACTCACCGAATACGCTGCCCATCATAAGCGGAACTTCATATGCCCGTTCTCTGAATCCATAATCCAGCGGATCGCCTTTGTAATACGCATTCACAAGCGGCCCGCCGCCGATATATCCGCCCTGTGCGGCGATCGCCGGACTGACTTTGGTATAGGCACGCACCAGATCATAATACGGAACCGTCTCCAGTTTATCCACCTCATTTTCCGGAATGCCAAGTCCCTGCAGGATCGCCGTGACAATGGCCCGGCCGTCTCCCGTACATGGCGGCATAAGCGTTACGTCATTTACACCGCTCATAATAAGTCCTTTGTGAAAAAGTCCGTCCGCCTCTGCAATCTGCAGGAGGTCGGCAACCTTCATCCCGCCGCCGGACTGGCCGAAAATCGTCACATTATCGGGATCGCCACCAAACAAGGCAATATTATCGCGAACCCACTGCAGTGCCGCAACCAGATCCGCGTGACCAGCATTGCCGGAATTCTGATACTTCATACCAAATGGAGATAAGTCCAGATACCCGAGGATGTTCAGACGATGATTCACAGACACTACGACTACATCCCCGTCCATGCACAGATTGAAGCCGTCGTACGCCGTCTGCTCGATCGAAGACCCCGCAGCATATCCGCCGCCGTGCAGCCAGACAATGACAGGCATCTTCTTTCCGTCTTCCAGACTTTTGGTCCAGATATTCAGGTTCTGGCAGTGTTCGTCCTGCGGCCAGTAGCGGTGTGGCACCATCAGTTCCGCACAAGGGTTATCCCTCTCCATTAGCGGGCACACAAATCCATAAGACATCGCCTCTTTTATCCCGTCCCACTTCGCTTCCCGCGGCTGCCTAAATCTGTCCGCATATGCATACGGTACTCCCTTGAAAATATATGCTCCGTTGTAGAAATATCCCTTGAGCTTTCCGCCGGTTGTCTCTAACACAGGCACATCATCGAAGCAAAATTTTTTGGTCATAGACATATCCTCCTCTTTGATTTCATTCTCCACCGCCATACATTACTCCACGAGTAAAATTGCTCTGTATGCGATCCTGCAAGTTGTGCAAGCGTCAGAATACTTGTTACACCGCCTCATATACAAGCCTGTCGCGCCCGCTGTTCTTGCCCTCATACAGCCTCGCGTCCGCGTCGCGTACAATATGCTCGATCCTGCCCCCGTTCCCTTCCGTCAGGCCAAAGGTCATCGTGATGCTGAGCGATGTGTCCTCATACACAATACGTTTGGAACGGATATCTTCCATCAGTTCTTCGATACAGCCTGCCGCCGTTTCCAGTTCCATATTAGCATACACCAGCAGGACCTCCTCTCCGCCCCACCTGGCAACAAATCCGCGTCCTTTCATATGTTCCTGAATCTGTGCGGCAATCTCCATAAGCGCCACATCGCCGCATTCATGACCGTAAGTATCATTGACTCTCTTAAAGTGATCAATATCGCCGATCGCAACACAGAACGGCGTTCCTTCCTTCTGGTAATTCATATGCGCGGTTCTCAACATCTGCTCACCACTTCTCCGGTTATATAATCCGGTAAGCGTGTCCTGTTCCACTAAATTGCGGAGCGCCTGCTGCATCTTGATCAGATACTGCCCCATATCCCCCAGTTCATCTTTCCGGTTCAGAACATCTGCAGCAAATTCCGTATGCAGATTCCCCTTGGCGATCGTCTCCACGAAAGACTCTGTTTTACGGATCGCACTGACAAGTTTATTAGAAAAGCCGACCGTCACAAGGCATACAATAAGCATCGTAAGAATACAAAATCCGATCGTCGGTATAAGCGAATTTCGCACCAGTCTCCTCACCTCGGCGGAAGGCTTGCCAAGAAAGAACATGCCGATGCAGCTGCCGTCAGAAGCATAAATCGGTTCATAATAGGAAAAATACCGGACGCCCTCCACCATGGTACTGGCATAAAAATGCGGCTGTCCCCCTTGCAATACATCCTGAACTACCGTATCATTGGCTTTTGTTCCGATCGCCCGCATACCGTCGTTGTTCTGAACCGTCGTGATCACACGGGTATCCTGATAAAAAATAGTAACATCAACGCCCGTCTGCTCTTTAATAGAATCAATAATCTCAAAATTGCCGTTTAACGGCTGTTCTCCCTTCATCATAACAGTCGAACCGTTTACATCGTCTGTATGATAGTCTCCCTCATACACTGTATCATACAGCGTCATGACTGTATGGCACAGATCCACCAGACCGTTCTGCGCCTCCCGGTTCATCGATGCTGCAAACCGGGCAGCGCTGAATGTCGTAATGACTAACGTCAAAAGTATAAGCGGCAGCATATTCATTTTAAGCAGCGCCCAGAAGAAGCTGCCTTTTCCTAATTTTGTTTTCCCTGATAACTCCTCATTCACTGCAAAATATCCTCCATGTCAAAGCCTCCGGTTGCCTCAAAGCAGAGTTCTGTCCTTCCTGCACAAATATTATTTTTATTATAACAGATAAAAGGAAAAAAGTGTAACTTTTGGGATATATCGCTCCTTTAAAGGTATATTTTGCAGGTTTGTTTATTCACAGGTTGGAAGTTGGAAGACAAATCGGAAGACCGTTAGACAAAGAAACGGCACAACCCGCAGGCTGCACCGCTTCTTATAAAAAATCATCCCGTTAGATTCCGGCACATACTCTTTCTATGATGGCCTTCATCTCCTCCCACTTTTCTTCCATATCCGCAACAAGCTTGAACTGCGTCCTTGCCCTGTCCAGATTGTGATTCTCCCGATGGATCTTGAAATAATGGTCTCCTGTCAGATAATCCGCCAGGAACCGTATGCCGCACTCGTAAGTCATCAGTTTTGCTCCCATAGGAAGCATCTCAATCTCTGTATCGGTGAGACTCCCCGCACATCCTTCCAGATATCCTTTGGTAAACATCTCAAACAGGGACAGGTCCAATTGCACTTTACTTAAATCCGTCTCATCCTCAGCCCCCGTGCTTGCTCCAAAGCGGATAGAATCTCCGAAATCATACAGCGAAAGTCCCGGCATGATCGTGTCGAGGTCGATAACGCACAGTGCCTCCCTCGTATCCGCATCAAACAGGATATTATTCAATTTGGTATCGTTATGTGTCACCCGAAGCGGCAGCTTTCCTTCCGCCAGAAGGTTGGTCAGTACTGCCGTATCCTGTTCCCTGTCAAGAGCGAAGGCAATCTCCTTGCCGGCAGTCTCCACTCTCTCTTTGTCACCTTCCCGTACAGCCTTCTGAAAATCCTGAAAGCGCGAAGGCGTATTATGGAAATTAACAATCGTTTCATGAAGGGTCTCTACCGGAAAATCTGCCAGCATTTTCTGAAAGTTTCCAAATGCAACTGCGCTGTCATAGAAGTCTTTCTGATCCTCCACTTTTTCAAGACACAGAGACCTTTCAATAAACGGAAAGGCTCTCCAATAATTGCCGTTACAGTCCTGATAGAAGTTTGCACCTTCTCTTGTTTTCACTACATTTAAAGTCTCTCTGTCCGGATCACCGCCCTGAGAAATAATGATCCCTCGCAGATATTCTGTAACATGAACCACATTTTCCATCAATTGAGACGGATTTTTAAAAATATCATGGTTGATTCTTTGCAGAATAAAGCTTTTTTCTTTTTGATCCTGTGTCTTGCAGCAAAGGCGAAACGTATCGTTGATATGGCCGTTTCCATAGGGAATCTGTTCCGACAGTTTTCCGTTTTCATCAGTCTCTATGGGAAATGCAGCGATCACTTCATTCATTACATTGCAATTCATCATTTTTCCTCCATGCCGTGATAATCATCTTCCAGTCAGTCTGCCGGACGCTCATACGTCAGCCACCGCATTTCCATAGGTGCCAGTTCAAGATGCGCATACAGTTCTCCCATCACATACAGATCCGTATTTCTTGACTCTCTGGAATTATTGATCACAGCAATTTCTCCTGTTTTCTCAAAAACAGCCAGTTCTGTATCCACATTTGTGACATAAAATTTCTTCATCTCGTCTTCCATGTGTGCGGCATAGTAAATGGCACGCAGCAGAAGACGGCAGTTCTGCGGCGAATACGGAAGACCTGTGAAATACACACTTCTGCCCCTGCCGTATTCATTGACTACCAGACGGCTGTATTTTCCGTCCATATTCAGGATCTGATAATGTTCTCCCTGTGCATAGATCCGGCTTTTTCCTTCTCCAAAATCAATCTCATCGGGAATATCTTCCAGAATAAAATGTTCACGGTTCAGTTCATTGTATTTATCCGTGCTCATAGAGAATCCAAGTTCCCTGTCAACCCCCAGCACATCGCTCAGCTGGAAAAAGCGCCCCTGATACTGACAGGCACTGGGTTCTCCCACGCCGATAAAGCCGCCGCCCTCATCGACGAATCTGCGGATCGCACAGACCACCTTCTCGTCTTTCCAGTTCTCGGCGCCGCTCCATGATGTATAAGCGTCCCCGGCATTGATAATCACTTTGATCTCCGGATCAATTCCGTTCTTTATCTGCTCAAAATCAATAAATTCAACATCGATCGGCATTCCGCTCAGGCATTCGATCACGCCCACATAAGAATAAATTTCTCTGTACCACAGGGCATGGTGCACCTGGTTCGACATCCACCGCCGGATATTGCCCCAGCAGTTCAGAATGCCAACTTTAAAGGGCGCTGTATAAGCCTTTGTTCCGTCCATGTGCTGGTGGATCTGACGAAATTCATCCACAACTTTACAAATCTGATCTATAAAGCCGGGCCATTCCGACGCCAGCTTGAGATAGCCGCCATATCCGATCCTGTCCAGCGGGGAACGCAGAATCGCTCTTCTTGCCTTCAGCCAGTTCTCCTGCGCTTCTCCGATGGGGTCTCCCCCTTCCGTAAACACATCCGGGAAAAAGTACGGAAGCAGACGTCCTTCTGTATACTTCACACCCTTGATATCCGAGATCATCCGCAGTGTCACGCCATCTCCCACAGATCCCACAACGGCATCCAGCCCGATGTCTTTGAAATACTTTCCGAAAGGTTCTGTTCCAATCCAGTGATCTCCCAGGAACATCATGGCTTCCTTGCCATAGCTGTGCACAATATCTACCAGTTCCTTTGCCAGCTTCGAAACTTCGATCTGCTGGAACTCAATAAAATCGCGAAACTCTTTGGAAGGAACCCGGAACGTAGAGTTGTGATACCCCTGGTCTACGATATATTCCGGCCGGAACGGATAGCCCGCCCATTTTTCAAACTGCTCTAATATGTACGGGCTGACGCTGGCGCTGTAGCCGAACCATTCCACGTACTTCTCCCGCTTTTTATCGTCAAAGGTCAGTGTAAACTGATGAAAAAAGGTCGTGAACCGCACCACATTCACATGGGGATTGTCTTCGCACCATTTCCGCAGCTTTTCCTTGACGTAGCTTTGTGTCTTGGGCTGGCGCACGTCATAAGTCAGTTGATGCGGAGCATCCTTCCAGTCATTTGTGATAAAATTATACATATGGACAGGATCCCAAATCAAAAACGCAAGGAAACTGACCGTATATTGATGGTAAGGCGTGGTCTCGATCACAACCTCACCTGTCTCTTCATCATACTCCCACTTCTCTGCCGGTACGACCTCCCCCGTGGTTCTGTCTATAACTTCCCACCAGCGTTTCGGGGAATCAATCGTGTTTACCTTAAGCTGTTCCGTATGAAACCCCTTCATCAACTCAATGCGCAGGCTCTCTCCCTTAGCCGTTATCCGGTCGCTGATCAGATACTCCTGCTGGATCTCCTCCGGGTTTTTCATTGCCCAGTCATTGTCTTTTCTGGTTGTATAATAGGTTGCATAAATTTTGGCGTCCTGACTCAACAGTTCCTCAGGCATCGTTGTTCCGTCACAATCCCGCAAAGCGTCAGCGCCAAGCATATTTTTCAGTCGTATCGTTTCATCGACCATATCCGCATCTGTAGGCAGAGTCAGCCTGCCGGTGCTTCCCATAATCATCGCCCAATACCTCCCCTATTTTTGATATTTACTGTTATAGTGATAAAGGAGAACTAATATTCCCAAAAGTCCCAAAAGCATAACTCCAAGCCCGCCCGGGCCGATCGTATGCTGTCCTGTAATGACAAGCGCTATGCATCCGATGAAAATCAGCAGATACAGCAGTCTGATGACATATTTCATATACATTCCTCCTTTGGATTAACCTTTTAATCCGCCAAGGCTCATGCCCTGTGTCAGTTTCTTCTGCACCATTATGTACAAAATCAGAGTCGGCAGCATTACGATTACAAGTCCGGCATAAAGCTGTCCGTAATTTGCGGCTGCTTTCTGTGCCTGCATCAGCTGCATCAAACCTACCGGCAGTGTCTTGGACTCCTTTGTAAGCAGTGTCATGGAGATGATATATTCATTCCAGAAAGATAAAAAGTTAAACAAAATAACCGTGATAATACTCGGCATCGCCATGGGCATCATGATCTGCACCATTGTTCTGAAATAGCCACAGCCATCCATGTAGGCGGCCTCTTCATAATCATGCGGTATCGTAACAAAGAAACCGGAAAGCAGATAGATCGTAAACGGCAGCGCCGTGGCCGCATAAACCAGTGCGACAATAAAAAGATTGTTCAGGAAAAAACCGTCGCCGCCCAGATTTCTCAGAAACTTGTCAGCGTCAACGAACATCAGGAAAATGGGGACTACAATATAGTTCACATTGATAAACAGGCCGCCCATAAACATGATATTAAACAATTTGCTTCCAAAAAAACGATAGCGTGCCAGCACATAAGCCGCAGGCAGCGCAACCACCAACAGAATACCAAGCGCCAGCGCGGTTACCAGTATCGAATTTAAGAAATATTCTCCCATCTGCGCCTTTTCAAACGCATCGATGAAGTTCTGGAAATAAAAACCCTTGGGCATTGTCCACGGATTTCCGTAAAATTCAGAGTTTTCCTTGATGGACGCCAGAAATACCCAGCCTACCGGTACCACAATGCTGATCGCAAGCGTCAACAGGGCAACATAGATGAAAAGTTTATACAACTTGTTCGTATTCATTTTCTACCCCCTCCTTTAAAATTCCAAAGGCTCTCTCTTGGTAACGAAGTTGATCAATGCCGACAATCCAAAGGAGAACAGGAAAACGACAACACCAATCGCCATACCATAGCCATAAGAAGAATTTGTGTACGCCTGCTTATACATGTAACTTAAGAATACCTCCGTCGCACCATCCGGACCGCCGTTTGTCAACGCTTTTACAATCAAAAAGCTGATGTTGATCGAACTGATCACGAAGAAAGTCAGGGTAGTCCTGATATTTGTCCAGATCAGCGGCAGCGTAATGGTGAAAAACTGATGTATTTTGCCGGCTCCCTCAAGATTCGCGGATTCATACAGGCTTTCCGGAACGCTTGCCATACTCGCCATGTACATAACCATGTAATATCCGATTGCCTGCCAGGTCATCGCAATGACCAGACTGTAGATGACCAGCTTCTGATCGCCCAGCCAGAGGATCGGCGTCTTATCGCTTCCCCGGAAGATACCGATTATGCTGTTCAAAAGACCGTTGTTCGGGTCATAAATTGCCGAAAAAATAGCCGAAATTACTACGACTGATAAAATATTGGGTATGTAAAAAATAATGCGGAAGAAATTCTGTCCTTTGATCTTTTCACGCGAAAGAATACCTGCAAAGATCAAAGAAAGTGCCATTGTAACGATCGTCACACAAACGATCAAAAGGACCGTATTCTGGAAAGACCGGAAGAAGTTCATATCTTCCACCAGGATCTTAAAATTATTCAGCCCTACAAATTCTTTGGTGTTGGAATAGCCGCCCCACTTATACAGTGACATCTTAAAGACATTAAAGGTGGGAATCAGCATAAAAATGATAAACAATATTACCGCCGGTGCCACACAAACGGTAATAAAAATTGATTTCCCTTTGACTTTTTTCACATTCATACCTCCAGTTTTGGCGTTTCTGTTAAAAAAAGTAATTTGCTCCGCAAATAACTTTGCGAGGTCTGCTTCGCGGACTCTTATATCCGGAACTTTTTGCTGCTGCTAAGACAAAAACGCCCCAAAGGCAGAAACCTTTGGAGCGCTCCTAAATCCTTATTCCATTGCTGCTCTTAATTTATCACTTGCTTCTTCTACAGCTGCCTGCCACTCTTCAACAGTCTTGTCACCACTTACAATACTGTTAACTGTTCCACACAGCGTATCGAGCATGTTCACGCCCTCTACCGGTGCGGTTGATGCAAATCCGCCCATAACTGCGGTAGCACCGTTGTCATAGATACTGTAGAACATCTTGTTGTCGCCGTCCAGTGAATCGCTGACGCCTGTGATCGGCTGGATTGCCGTGGATTTTGCAAAGATCTGTGCTGCCTCGTCAGAGTACATGTAAGCTACAAATTCTTTTGCCATATCCTGATTCTGCGCTGCTGCCGGAATCCACATCTGCTCAAACCAGCAGAAAGAACATCCTGCACCACCTGCATTCACTGCCGGGATTGCCATGAAGCCCCACTCAAAACCGTCAGCTCTCGGTGCGTCAGCCATCTCGCCCGGAAGCCATGTTCCGTTCGGACAGAAGATTGCCTTGTTGTCGAGGATCAGCTGCTGGTTCTTCGTAAAGTTGTCATTGTTCGCATTGGCAACTGTTGTACCTTCTGTATATTCGCCCAGCTTCGCAATCAGCTCAAATACCTTCGTCGCATTTTCGCTTTCCCAGATGCCATCCTCGTATGTCATACAGCTGTTAAAGAAGTCTGATCCGCCTGCTGAGGAAAGTGTTGCATAAGTAAATGCGTCAAAATATCCGGTTGTAGGATATGTGAACAGTGCAATGCCTTCAGCTGCTGCCGTGTCACCAAGGGCCCACATCTCTTCCCATGTTGTAGGAACATCCCAGCCTTTTTCCTTGAAAAGACCCGCGTTGTAGAACAGACCGCAAGGGCTGTAGAACATCGGTGCATAGTAGGTTACGCCGTCTCCGTAAGGATTGGTTGCCAGCGTGTCAAGGAAACCGGGAACAATCTTGTCTTTTACTTTTACGCTCTCACCGGGAACTGTCATTTCCAGAACATCTGTCAGCGGAAGCAGTGCCTTTTCCTTTGTCAGTGTCTCTGTCAGAGCTGCCTCACGTCCGGTTGCAAGATGTACAACATCCGGATAATCTCCGGCCTTCATTGCAGGACTGATCACATCTTCAATTTTCTTGTCAATGGTAAGCTCTACGGTCACGCCAGGGTGAGAAGCCTCAAATGCTGCCACAACCTCTGACCACATATCTGCGCCGTATCCGCCCTCAAAAGCTGCCACTTTCAATGTCTGCTCTTCAACCGGTGCCGCCTCGGAAGACTCCTCTGCCGGAGCTTCTTCTGCAGGCTCAGCCTCAGAAGCACTGCTGTCAGCCGCAGTATCTGCCGGGGCACTGTCCTGTGCCGGTGTGTTGCCGGAACCGCCGCAGCCGGCAAGAAGTGATGCAACCATTGCTGTTGCGAGTAACGTTGAAATTACTTTCTTTTTCATAAAAACCCTCCCTTGTTTAAGTTCCTGTGAACCTGTTTCAAGTAATGAAATACTGCCTGAATCATTTTTTTATATTGATCAGGTACGACTTAAGCATATAAAAAGCAGACAATATAATCAATCCCATAGTTGCTTCATATTTTAGATATCTTGCTTTTAATAAATATTGTTAAAATGAAACACCCGAAAATTTCAATATTTGACCGCCCACTGTATCTAAAACTTCCGAAAAATTCAGATTGTATACATGTTTTTATGGATTTTGCAAATACCGTATTTATAGACAAGATATATAAAGTGTATTATAATAGCATTCAAAACCGGGGCATATACAGCCGGGATGATTACTCAGACAAATTGCACAGAAAGGACGCCCATGGGAAATACAAGACATTACATCGGGAACAACGAGCCTTCCCGCTTTAACGGATTAAAACTTTTATATGTTTCCACTTCAAAATATGAAGGTGACTGGCAGAGTATACAGCACTCGCACGCTTTCTGTGAACTGTTCTATGTTGTGAAAGGACGCGGCTCTTTTATTACAGAAGACATGGAATTTCCGGTGAACGAACACGACATGGTTATTATCAGCCCGCATGTGCAGCATACGGAAAAATCCCTGCACGCATCGCCCCTTGAATATATAGCATTAGGAATAGAAGGCCTGACATTCTCATTTGAAAATATCGCATCCGCCCAGGACAGTCTCCTGATCCAGACCGCTTCAGGCAATGTGTATAAGTACAATACCAGAAATTCAAATGTGTATGCCTATCTGAATATTATGCTGACAGAGATCACAAACAAAGAAGAAAACTACGAGGCGGTGTGCCAGAGTCTTCTGGAAGTGGTCATGCTCTGTATGCTCCGCAACAGCCACCTGTCTATCAGCCAGAACAACAACTCCTATTTAAACAGGGAATGTGTCCAGATCAAAAATTATCTGGATGCAAGCTACATGGAAAATATTACCCTGGACACACTGGCGAGCCGCTCCCATATGAATAAGTATTATCTGGTCCATGCTTTCACAAAATACGTAGGAGTTTCCCCTATCACCTATCTTCTCCAACGGAGAATTGATGAAGGAAAATATCTGCTCAGTTCCACATCCCATTCCATCTCGCAGATTGCCTCCATCCTGGGATTCTCCTCACAGTCCTATTTTTCACAGGCTTTCAAGAAATCCGTCGGACAGACACCGGTGCAGTACCGGAATACCTGCAGACAGCAATACAAACAGCAGCGGCAGCCGGACATGCGCTCTGACCCTGAGAAAATTTAATTTATGAACACCCGGATAGCAAAAGAATAGTATTTATCCCCTCAATATGGTAAAATAAACACATTGAGGAGGAACTGATATGGCATATAATTTGAAGGAAGACTGGAATCAGTTCAAAAAAGTTACAACGCAGTTAGTAAACGAAACCCGTTACAGTTCATCCTGCCAGGTCTGGAACAACGATATGACCAGATTAGTCAATGATTACAAGCAGGAAGAAATGGCATGGTACAACAGCCAGCAGATTACGGAGAACGGATTTATGACGACGACCCAGAATCTGTGGTATACACATTACCTCAATAAAAGGCGGCTTATGTCGCTCGGATTGACGGCGCATTATGATTACATAAAGCCCACAGAGTATGAAAGAGGCGAGAACCGGCGCTATCCGTATTGGAACTACAGCCACGATGGCAAAAATCTGATCTGTAAAATCACCGACGAGATGAATTACAGAAAGTCTTTCTATAACGGCACCCGCCGCGTATGGTCTGATGAGAGAAAGCAATCACCGGGAGAATACTATATGATTCAGTCGAGAAGCCTGAACGGAAATTATATCTGTCCAAGCTGCGGCTGGGAAGGTACGCTGGAACACTTTGTAGACGGCTGCGACTATTGTCAGACAAAATTCCATATTGAAGATTTAAAACAAAAGGTTTCTTCCGTATTTAATCCGGGAGACCGGACACAGCGCAGAGACGGTTTTACGATTTATAAGAATTTTATACCCATGTATGTGATACTTGTTATTATTGTATTTGCCCTTCTGGCGGTCGGGATCAATACGGGCGGTGCCATGCTGTCACTGACTCCACTGTTCGGAATCGGCGCCATGATGATATTTGTAGCACTCTTTATAGGAAAGAAATCCAGGGAGAGTGTGAAAGGCGGCCCCGCCAGAACGAACCGGACACTTGAGAAGATACGAAACGTGGACAAACATTTTTCCCTTGAGACTTTCATCGGAAATCTGTCTAACAAGCTGCTCAGTATCTGTTATGCAGGTTCCGCAAGAGAAGTCGGCCCCTTTGCGGTATGCGACGTGACTGCACTCATCGCAGGATACGGCGGCGTGATTGATTGTAAACTGCTGGAATGCGTGCTGATGGACTACCGGACAGAAGGTGATTTCCAGCATTTGCAGGTAAAAGCCGGAATGCTGCTTACCAGATACGAAAATGGCGGCGTGTGCCAGTACAAGTCATACCTGCAGCTTAGTCTCGTCAAAAGTATCCATGCGCTGACGCAGAGCATTAACGATGTAAACGTATATCGCTGCGATTCCTGCGGTGCGAGTCTGTCACTGTTAAACGGCGGCAGGTGTGAATACTGCGGCCAGGGTCTGGACTTAAAAAAATACGATTGGGTGATTGAAGGATATAAACGCGGGTAAATAAATTTACATGTTTCTCAACCTTGCAAATTTAAAAAATCAGAGGGTTCTGTTTTCTTCTATCCATTTTACGGCAAAATCTACCAGTGCCCTCTGGTTCATCATGGATAGATAGGTGAACTGTCTCCAAAAATGTCAGACAGGCCATGAGATCGTAAGTCGTTCCCTTCCCATCTATCGCTGCGTGTTCAGAAACATCATATAAAGTTCAACCCCTTCTGCAAGACGTTTCATTCCATCTTCCAGCCGGCTCCGGGGACATGCAATATTCATTCTGATAAAGGAATTTCCATTTTCCCCATACTGTCGTCCTTCCGATAGATACAATCCTGTGTGCTCCCGCAGATATCCTGTAAATTCCGCTGCGCACCCTTGCATTTTCCGGCAGTCCAGCCACACCAGATAGGTCGCCTGTGCGGAAACGGGACTAATCTGAGGAATCTCTTTCTTCAAAAAATTCTCCACAAAATTTCTATTTTCCTGAACATATTCTCTCAAAGCATCCAGCCATGCCTCCCCCTTGGTAAAGGCCGCTACCGCCGCTTCTGTCGCAAAGAAATTCGGCTCTGCCACCTCATCCGTGTTCAGTCCTCGCCAGACTTTATGCCGCAGATTTGGATCAGGAACGGCCACCGCTGCTGTTTGCAGTCCCGCCAGATTAAAGGTTTTTGTGGGCGCAATACAGGTAATGCTGTTATTTCTGCAGTTTTCCGACACAGAAGCAAAAGGGATATATTCCTGTCCGGGACTGGTCAGATCACAATGTATTTCATCCGAAAGCACAATTACATGATGTTTCCTGCACAGATCGCCAACCCGCCCCAGTTCCTCCCGGTTCCAGATTCTTCCTGCCGGATTGTGAGGGTTACACAAAATCATCAAGGTAGTTTGCGGATCGGAAAGTTTTTGTTCCAGATCCTCAAAATCCATATAATAAGTGTTTCCGTCATATTGCAGCGGATTTTCTACAATATTTCTTCCGTTATTCACAATGGAATTGAAGAAATTACCGTAAACCGGTGTCTGTACCAGCACATTTTCCCCCACTGTGGTCAGCTTGCGTACCATACTGGAAATAGCCGTAATCACTCCTGTGCAGAAAACAAGCCACTCTTTTTCCATGGAAAAAGAGTGCCGCCGCTGCCACCAGTCCATATAAGCCTGATACCATTCTTCCGGCACAATGGAATAGCCAAATACACCATGGGCGG
>ERZ808035.474-NODE-474-length-35058-cov-6.209256_pt1 | contig 35058 bp, 28 predicted proteins | sample MGYA00380189_ERZ808035 | MGnify/ENA primary metagenome ERZ808035 (study PRJEB31490, sample SAMN06133407) | mouse gut metagenome | isolation source: M5_1 | host: mice | place: China: Chengdu | collected 2015-05 ...
GTGTAATATCAACGCCCCATTCATCCGTTGCCCCATTTACCAGATTCTTCTCCCACGCATATGCACCGGTACTGTCTTTCATGTACAGATTACATGTTTTCTTACTGTCAAACGCAATATTCCCCGGCACAGAAAAAGTGATCGTATACCAGTTCTCATGTTCCGTGTCCGCTGTAAAAGAATAGCCAACACCGCCGTCAACATCTTCTTTTCCCGTCAGTTCCGTCAGTTCTCCCGTCGCTTCCGCTACTGCAACAATAGATGCATTCTCCGGCACCTGCAGATAAGGCACATTGTCTGCACTGTACATATGCATGGTAACATTCCGCATAACAACAACTGCCTTGTCCAGCTCTGTCACCTCATCAGTTCCGATATAATCTTTACCGTTCTTATGTGCACAAGCTGTATTTTTCCCGCTTACAATCGCGCCATAAGTATCTGCATTTTTATCTGTACCATTATATTGTACAACCGGTGCCGCGGGACTGCTGCTTGTAAAAATCTCAAACCCTGAATCAACACCGCCGTTTGAAAGTGTAACCGGAACACTGTACCAGCCTGTATATCCGTTTTCCCGCGTAAACAAATAGACATTGTCATTTTCATATGCTTTCCAGGATGCCGGATCTGCCGTTGTAGAGATATTGTCTCCCCAGTAATACAGTCCGATTTCATCCTTTGTCTCACCAGCATAATAATAGAAAGTTATGTCTGCATCCGTTGAAGATGACTGCAGTGCATCCATGGCTTTCTGCAGTGCAACATAAGCTGTCATAATTTCCATGGCTTTATCCGCATCTGTTGCGCCACCGTCTACCAATGACTTCGCCGCTGATTTCTTCTCAGCAAATACCGACCATGTTTCCGCCGTATAATCGGCTTCCTGTTTTTCATCTGCACTTGTAAGAAGTGTCTGCAGGTCTGCAAGCTTATAAGTCACAAAGCTTATATCATCTATATTCAATTGCTCTTCGCGGTCCACACCAATTTTACCCGATATCGTAATCTTAACATTAACTTCTGATTTTTCACCGGAAACCGCTACCGCGAACGGCTCTGTCTCAATCTCATTCCACTTTTCCCAGCCATCGCATTCTCCCAGACTCTGTGTAACCAGTTCCTCAATGACTGTTGAATATTCTTCGTCATTCTCATCTGACTGTTCTACACTTTCCACCTTTAAACTGATCTGGTCTTTCGTATAAATACCGCTGGCATTCATCACAACAATATATGCACCCGGCTCCATGTTCTGAATTACCTGGCTGATCGTTATATCTGTCGCCTCATTATTTTTCCAGATAAAGAGCGAATTGTTTCCATGCCCGGTGCCAATCGTCTTCGTCTTAAACCCATCTCCACTTTCTCCGGTAAACGCCGGATTGAATGTCCACGCGTCAGGTGTCCAGACGCCGTTTACTTCTGTTCCGTTTTCAAAGCCCCCGTTTTCTAACGTACCATACTCGGTAGAAGCCCCGTCCTCTTCCGCCGTCACATTCACGTCGTTCTTCTCCGGAATCGGCTTGCTGTCATCTTCTGCATCACTGTCAGCCGCATCCGTATCTTCCAAGTCGTCAACGTCAGATTCATCTTCCCGGCCACCGTCTGCTATGTCTCCATCCTCAGCGTTGCTGCCGTCCTCACTGTGATCAGGCAATGTCGCATCAGTACCCGGCTGATCTTGTCCATCCGTGTTCTCCTGCCCGGCATCAACATCTGCAGAATCATCAGTGCCCGTGCCATTGCCGGAATCTGCCGCGTCATCACTGTCCGCATCAGGATTCTGAACCGTATCCTGGTTTTCTTCGGACGGAGTCGTATCCACACTGCTGTCCACATCATCCGTCTGTTCCGCATTTTCCACATCCGGCTCTACTGCATACACGGTCATGCCGGAAATTGATGAGCCTGTCAGGATCATCGCCGCGCTCAAAATACCGCACAGACTTCTTCGCAAATACTGCCTTACCTGTTTTCTCATTATCTTCCTCCCATTCTTTATGAATGTACTTCCGAACCCCAATCAGCTTTGGACGTAATCCGCACAGCATTTCTGTTTCCTGAATGATTCCATCCCTCTCTGTGCCTGTAACGATTCCCTTGTGTCTTTTCGGGCATGTTACTTCTTTCCTGTCGGCTGACCTGTCGAATGTACACCGATTTCACCACCCCTGTACCTTCCACATGGGTATGCAGCGCAACGTTGCGCAATCGGTTGCGCTAATACATATCATCATTATATAGAATGAGTTTATTTTTCGCAAGCCGTGGTATTTACCAATCTTCTATCATCTTTTTTATGAAAAAATCACAATGAGAACCTTTCCGGCAATCATGCCTGCTCCATCATACTCCCGTTTTGCGTCGGCAGCGCTCTCCGAAAATGCACAAGGGCAGCTGCAAACCTTTACCGGTTCGTAACTGCCCTTGTATTGACTCAATATATATTTTTACGAAACTGTCCTCCGCATACCGCACACGCTTGTTTCACTCACCACAGGAGCGCCCAGCACGCATTCCCTGTCGCCAAAGGAACCCTTCATCGTAACGGGACATTCGATCATCGAAAGCCCGGAGGACTGAATCTCCTCTTCTCCGGCAAGCTTAAGGCCGATCGTTGTCAGGAAGGTAATTGGAGATTCCGTTTCAGTGTCTGCTTCGCGATCGAACCGGAATCCTGCCGTGGAGCCGTCCCAAACCGCCTTTTCAACCTTATATGAGCGGTATTCCGATATATCAATAACTCCCGGATGTCTGACAGCATCCCCGTAGGCATATGTGTCGACAGATACCTTTGCCGCTTCCTCATCAACCTGAAATCTCACGGATTCAAACTGTTCCTGCCATTCCTCTTTCTCAAAAGAATACAGTTCTATCGTTCCCGTATCATACCGGTCCGCCAGATACAGATTCCATACTTCCGAACGTCCGGTATTCTCCGCGCACACCTGAAAAGCAAAACTTCTGGGCCTGCCATCTTCGGCTTTCTCCAGCATCATCACCTCAATGCCGCGGGATGTAACCGCCCACGGTATGTCAAAAGTATTCACATCCCCGTCGATCAGCGTCTTGACACCCCGGCAGCCAAATTCTTCGGTGAACAATCCGTAAAAATCTATTCCGTCCTCTTCATCCCGTCGAAGCAGATACCAGTTTCCATCCTCCAAAGGATTCTTCTTATCACGATACAGATCATCATAATATGCCGCCGGTTCTATACCGGCCGCCGATGTCAGCCCGGAATCATCTGCTCCGGCCAGCATTTCAGTGAATTTTTCTGTTGCAGTCTCCTTCTTTTTTGACTCTATTTTGTCCGGGTCACTCTCTTCTTTCTCAAGCTGTTCCTTTGTTTCAATTGTCACCTCTGCATTCTCTCCCGTGTCTTCCACTACAGTCAGAACATCTTCTCCACCCGTATTTGTCACCTGATCATTTTCCTCCCGGCCTGCTGTATCCTTGCCGTTTTCTTCATGGCCTGCGGCATCCTGTCCATTCTCCGCCTGTCCGTCAGTATCAGCGTCCGCTTTATCACGCACCGTCATGCTGCTCTCCGCCGCATCCGTTTCTTCTTTTTCTGCTCCGGTAAAAGAACAGCCGCAGGCCAGTAACATGATCAGAACCACAACGCCTGCTGCAATACTGCTTTTCTTCTTTTTTCCTGCAATCATAAACACCCTCTCCTTTATTCTTTTTCCACTGCCATCCATTGTCAGTACCATGCCCGTACAGCTGCTCCCCCTGTGTCCGCCGCCCAGAAAAGCCAGCAGTGTCCTTCCGTATGCATACCGCTCCAGTTCCCCTAACAATCCGATTGCCCGCTCGTCGGCGGCAAGCTCACTGTCCTGCTTTGCCTCATATGCCGTCACCCAGGCAAAGGGATAGAACCAGTAAACTGCACACAATACGCTGCGCAGAAACGCCCAGAGCGTATCTTTCTGAACCCCATGGGCATATTCGTGAGCCAGCACATGGGCCAGTTGTTCCCTGTCTTCCAGCAGTTCCGGTAAAATATAGATACTGCGGCCTGCCATACACGGACTCGGCAGTCCTGCCACCGTATAAACCTGCATCCTGTGCTTTTCCAGCCGGCTTGCCCACACATCCGGCAGCCGATCCGGTAAAACTGCTTTCCTGATCCGGCGCAAATGCCCAACCAGACGTACCTGTCCGATCAGCATATATCCCCCCGTAATCACCATCCCCGCAATCCAGATGATGAGAAAGACATATCTCGTAACAATGCCATCTGCCGGCATGTTTCCGGTATTCCCGGCTGTATCATCCACTGCGGCATCCGTCTTCCCTGCCGCAATACCATCTGCATCCGCCACGATCCCCGGATCCACTTCTCCGATCTCCGATGCTGCCGTCTTCACAAGATTGTTTCCCTTGTATGTGCCTGCTGTTTCCGGCAGTTTTACGAAATTCGTTTTCCCGGTGCCTTCTGCATCCGTCCTGTTCCCGAAGTTCGTTTTCCCGGTGCCTTCTGCACCCGCCGTTATTCCGAAATTCATCATACCCGTATCTGCTGCTCCGTAATCCGCTGCATGATACCTGCTCTTTGCATCCGCATCTTCACCCGGATTCGCTCCGGTGTGTCTGCCCGCCCTATTCACTGTAACATTTTCAAAAAGTATGTCTGTCCGCACCAGGTTCAGCACACTGACCGGACTGTTTCCGAAACTCACCGGCATAAGTAATCTCACCGCAACCAAAAGCCACAAAGCATAGCGCATTTCCATGCTGATCCTGCCCATCGTAACCCGCCGGAGAATCAACACAATCAATATCAAAACCGTCGTACTCACAATTATCTCTGCCATAGCCAGCCCTCCTGTATGTCAATCCGCTACTGCTGTTTCTCCTCCGCACGGCGCAGGATCTCATACATCTCAGCGATCTCTTCTTTCGACAATGCCTTTTTCTCCACCAGCGTGTTGAGCATCAGCCCCATTCTGCCGCCAAATACCTTATCCAGAAATTCCTCCGTCTCCTGCAGAACTGCTTCCTCCTGCTTTATGTCGGGATAATACAGTTTTGCCCGCTCTCCATCTTCATGGTGGAGGGCATGTTTTTCTTCCATACGGCGTAAAAATGTCATCACCGTGTGCTTCGTCCATCCTGTTGTATCTTTAAAATGATTGGTAAGCTGCATCATTGTCTGGGGCGACTCCCGCCACAGCAGGCTCATCACTTTCCATTCTGCTTCTGATAGTTTTATCATTCCCGTTCTCCTCTGCATCCCGTTTGTTTGGTTTACGTTTGCCTACCTACAATCTAGCATATGGGTAGTCATATGTCAACCCACTTTTTCGTTTTTCAAATTAAGGTAGCAAAGGTGCTTTTTGCAAGGTGTAATCCACGCTCCCGGCCTGTCCTGAACATCTTTTTTCCCTTCTGATCTGCACAGTCAAAATATTTTAATATTTTCTGAAAATTCAACATTTTATGGGATTATTTTTAGATTTCTTATTCCATTTTCTCGATTAATCTGTTAAAATGGTGTTAAGAAAAAAAGATTCCTGCCGATACTATAAATAGAACAAGAGGTTCACAAATATATTGTCCAAGGAGGGATTACCGCAGTATATGCATACGAAAAGAATTATAAAGTTGAGGCGGTTATGGCGATTTCCCCGTTAAGGAAGGTTTCTTCCAATGACAAAAAACACCAGTCCAGACAGAACCCGTCCCAGACCTTCGCGCAGACGTTTTTTTCTCAGGTTTTGGATGAGGCATGTGAACGGGAACAGGCGAAGAACATCCATATCAGTACCAACGGTTACACGAAGAATGCACTTCCCTATCACAATTTTATCAGCATGCGCGAATACTGCTAAACGCAAGAAGCCGGCGTGATCATGATCTTGTCATCATACACGCCGGCTTATTCTGTTACACTGTGGCAGTATCCATCTCATTGATCTGCTCTGGCGGAAGCCATTTTTTCAATATGGCGGCCAGCATTTCCAGATCAATAGGTTTCGGCAGAAAATCGTTCATGCCGCCCACCAGAAATTCATCCTCCATACCTTTAACCGCATTGGCAGACAGCGCCACAACAGGAAGTCTGTCCGTATAAGGCGTACCAATCCCCCGAATCAGCTTCGTGGCCTCTATACCGTCAAGTTCCGGCATCATATGATCCATAAATACAAGATCATACTGCGCCTGCCTGCGGATCATGTCCACACTGTCCCGGCCGTTATCCACCAGATCCGGCACAATGCCGAACTTGCGAAGAAGGCCGGCCGCCACGCGGAGATTGACCTTATTGTCATCTACCACCAGCACTCTGGCTTCCGGAGCCTTGAAATTGATCTCAAAAGGCCTGCATTCCACCACGCGCTTATTTTTACTATACTCACAGGGCGCACTGTCTACGACTTTCTGCAGGATATCAAAAGTAAAAGTGCTGCCCTTGCCGTATTCGCTTTCCACCCGGATGCTGCCGCCCATATTTTCCACCAGAAGTCTGGAAATGGACAGGCCAAGCCCTGTTCCCTCCACGCCTCTGTTCTTCTTCATATCCACCTGCTCAAAAGAGCGGAAAAGTTTATCCCGGTCTTCCTCCTTAATACCGATGCCTGTATCCGCAACACTGAAAACAAGCCGGCCTGTATCCTTTTCTTCCTGTTTCCAGAAAACCGTAAGCGTAACGGAACCTTCATGGGTAAATTTCATGGCGTTTCCCATGACATTAATCACGACCTGCTTGACTCTTCCGATATCCCCGTACAACTTACGGGGCACGTCATCCGAAATTTTTGCTGACAGTTCTACAGGTTTTCCTTTGCCTCGTATCTCCATCATGCTCATCACGTCATGAATCATGGACGCAAAATAATACTCTTCCGGAATAACCGGCATTTTACCCGACTCTATCTTGGAAAAATCAAGAATATCATTGATAATGCTGAGCAGCCCTTCCCCCGATGACTTAATGGTCGTCGCATACTCCCTTCCTTTTTCCGTCAGATCTTCATCAAGCAGCATATCCGTCATACCGCAAATCGCATTCATAGGCGTCCGGATCTCATGGGACATATTTGCCAGAAAAACGCTTTTCGCCTCGTTAGAAGCCTCTGCCTGATGCATCAGCTGTTCCATCTCTTCCATATTATGTTTGATCGTCATCGTATTTTCTACAGCGATCACACAAAGTACCCGGCACCCGAACAGGATGCACAGCACATTGATAAACATATTCATAACACGCAGGAAATATACAATCGACGCATTTTCGATCACGTACACCGGATCCTTGAAATTACCCAGGCTTAACTCTACAAAATAAAACGCACAGATGACCATGAAGTTCGCCATCGGATGAAAGTCTTTTCTTTCCTGGTTCTGACAGTTCAAAACATAGCTGGTCAGGAAGGTAAACGGCATCATGGCAAGACAATACAGGCCAAACTGTGTCGCCTCGCCCAGTATATACACAGAGATCATCGAGTATAGCAGCACCTCAGTAGTAAAAATATGATATACAAGCCTGATCCTTTTTCGTCTTGCGTAAAAAAAGGCCGACGCATAAACAATAATACTGACGATATTCAGTTTGCTCAGGAAAAACATTCCCCCGATATCAAGCACCGCCATCAGGGTAAAATGTATAAAAGCAAGCAGTACCGCACAGATCTGCAGAAATATATGATAATTCAAAATACTCAGTCTGAAATGTTTTATCCGCTCCCACAACTTTACGATTCCACTCATATACAGTTCCTCACCTGTATCTGTTGTATTTTCTCTGACGCTGCTGTTCCTTCTGTTCGGGCTTCAGGTAAAATCTCATACCTGATCTCCGCCTTACAATATGATTATTTATACTACGCTCCCTGTTTTTTGTCAATGTCCGTGCACGCGTTATCATTCCTCCTGGCTGAAGCAGCAATATTTTGCTTTATCACTGTTAAGAAAACCATACAATCCTACGATATATAAAATAAGAAATGGTCCAAAAGGGATCATCAGTAAGTAAACGGATTTACGAACCAGGCTAAGGAGGGCATGTATCATGAACAAAGTAAGCGGATACAACGCGTATCAAAACAATTATTACGATAATTCCGTGCGAAGCAAAGAAAAGCAGGCTAAGACATCCGGCGCGGATTCGACAAAGAAAGCCGACAGCACAAAGAAGACGGACAAAAATCCCGTACAGCTGAGCAGCAGAGCCAAGGCGCTTTTGCAGGAATTAAAGAAAACCTACAGCAACATGGATTTCATGGTTGCCGACTATGAATCCGATGAGGAAGCTGCATCCTATCTCTCCCGCAGCACAAAAGAGTACAGCGTTTTGATTGATTCGGAAGAATTAGAGCGTATGGCGGCTGATGAAGATGTCAAGAAACAGAACCTTTCTCTTCTTGATGATGCGGTAGGCAAACTTGATGATGTAAAGGAGCAGCTGGGTGACCACAAGGATGAGGTTGTCCGCATGGGAATCTCCATCGGCAAGGACGGCGAGATGTCCTTCTTCGCAGAATTGGAGAAAGCCGGTGAACGTCAGAAGGAATTCGTAGATAAGATCAGAGCCGACAAGAAAGAGGCTGCCGGGAAAGCCCAGGCAGACAAGACCGACCCCAGGCATCCCCAGCAATACAAATATGAGCATAGCAAACGCACTACCGTATATGCTTCCACCGCTGAGGAGTTGTTAGACAAGATCTCGAATGTCGACTGGGACAACATTAAGGAAGAAACTTCCGTTCCCATGCCGGGGGATCATTTTAGCTTTTCTGTATAAAAAAAGTAAATTTGCTTCGCAAATTAACTTTGCGAGATCCGCTTCGCGGACTCGGATAAGCGGTGGAATTTCCTATATCATTAAAAAGTAATTTGCTTCGCAAATTAACTTTGCGAGATCCGCTTCGCGGACTCGGATAAGCGATGGAATTTCCTAATATCACAAAAAAGCAATTTGCTTCGCAAATTAACTTTGTCTCAAGCACAAAAGCGCAGGCGGCGATATCCTGCGCTTTTATCTTTCAACTTATTATAGTCACTGCTGTATATTACTTTACTTTATTACATGCCTAAAAGTTCTTTTCTCTTGATCTCCTCAAAGAAATCATCGATGGACTTTGTGATCTGAGACGGCTCCATGGATTTCAACAGATACCCTTGCGGTTTCAATGCCATAACATCCATAATCGTCTCCTTGTCACCTTTGTTGGTCAGGAAGATAACCGGAATATCCGCAAACTCATGCTCGCTCCGGATCATCTCAAGCACCTGCTTGCCATCTACGATAGGCATCTCATAATCCAGGAGTACAAGATCCGGCCTGTTCGTAGACAGATACTTAATAGCCATCGCACCGGAATTCGCCAGTGTTACCTGATATGACTCTTCCAGCCATCCCTTTATATTACGAAGCATTGTTCCGGAATCATCTACTACAAGAATCTTCTTCTTATTCTGTTTACCGTGTTTCTTCTCATAATTGGTGATCGTGCTTACCACTTCGCTGACATTGATGGGCCGCTGAAATCTCTGACGGATCAGATTCTTGGTGATTACCTTCTCCACAGTATTAAGTTCATCCGCATCACCAACTGCAAAAAGTGGAATATCCTCCTCTGCTGCCTTATCTTTGATAAAGTTAAGCGCCTGCTGCTCCTCGATCATCTTCTCGTCTACATAGAGCAGAATAATACCGATCTGCTCTTCAATCTTGTTGATCGCATCGATATCCGCCTTCACCGTGATGACTTCGTACTCCGCGCGCTCAAACCAATCCTTCAGGGATACAATAAGATAACTTTGAATCTGTGAGATAATAACTACGTTCTGCATTTTAACACTCTCCCGCACTAATGTCTGTATGTATAATGTGTAACTGACATCTATTTTGTTTTTCCAACAACATACGAATTTATTATATCAAACTCTATATTTATCCGCAAGCCATATCCCAGCTTTTATTTACTTTTTCTGCAACTTTTCAGACAAAAAATATGTCCTTCTGCATCCCCTGTCCGATCCGGCACAATCACACACAGTTTTCCAGATATCTTCTCCCCTCTGCCACAGCCTTCCCGTACATTTCCATGGTTATGGTATGATACTCTCTGATATATGCCAGCACTTCCTGCCTGTGCAGGGCATCTTTTTTCTGCATCTCCTTCGCCGCCCGTTCCAGACCGTCTGCCTCCTCCGATAACTTCTTTGCACCCACACTGAGAGCCGAGGATTTCAGTCCGTGTACTATGATCGCATAATCTTTCCAGTTTCCTTCCCAATAAGTCCGTTCTATCTTCTGCCTGTCCTCCGTCTCCACATCACAGAATTCTGTCAGAACCTCCCGGTATACCTCCTCGCTGTCACCACAGTACCGGATTCCCAGCGCAGTATCCAAAAGTCCTGAAAAAGTTGATTTTACGGCTTTTACCGTATCTTGTTCTGCCGGCTTCTTCTGTTCTGCCACGGTCTGAAGCTTCTGCGGGGGAATATATTTCTTAAGCATCTCTTCCAGTTCCGCCCCCTCCACCGGCTTACTCAGATAGTCATCAAAGCCTGCCTCGATATATGTATCACGCACGCCCACGATCGCATTGGCCGTCAGTGCAATAACAGGTGTATCCGGACACATATGGCCGGTTTCACTCTTCATGCGCCTAAGCGTCTCCATCCCGTCCATTTCCGGCATCATATGATCCAGAAGGATCACGTCATACTGTTTCTTCCGAATCATTTCCAGGCACTCCCGGCCGCTGGCACAGGTGTCGATCTGCATATGGGTTTTCTTAAGAAGCTGAGTGATCACAAGAAGGTTCATGGCGGTATCATCCACCACCAGCATCTTTACCTGCGGCGCTGTAAAGCTCTCCCGGTATTGATGCCTGTTCTGCCTTACCGCCATCTGATATCTCAGTTGGAAATCTCCCAGCGGACTGTCATTGACAACACCCTGGGGCAGATATACGGTAAAAACAGACCCGGATCCGTACTCGCTTTCCACCTCGATACGTCCGTTCATCTGTTCCACCAGCCTGCATGTAATGGCAAGCCCAAGCCCTGTTCCTTCCACGTTTCTGTTCTCTTCCAGATTGAGACGTTCAAAGTTGCGAAACAGCCTCGGCCGGTCCTCTTCTTTGATCCCGATTCCCGTGTCGGTGATCCGTATCCTCAGAAGAATCCTACCCTTTGCCGCAGGCTGCCCCGACACATCAAATGTCACGCCGCCCTCCTTCGTATATTTAACCGCGTTATTCAGAAGATTGACCGCGATCTGACAGTTGCGGACCGCATCTCCCCACAATTCACACGGCAGATTCTCATCTACATTTATGTGGAACCACAAATTCTTGCTTTCCGCCTTGACACGCACCATGTTGACCACATCATTGAGCAGAGACGCGGCATCATAGGCACCTTCCACAATTTCCATTTTACCGGACTCAATTTTAGAAAAATCCAGAATATCATTGATCAGCGACAACAGCGTCTGGCTTGCCCCCTGTATGTTCCGCGCATATTCTCTGATCTCTTCCTGTTCACACTCCCGCAGGATCATCTCGTTCATGCCCATAACCGCATTGATAGGCGTTCGTATCTCATGTGATATATTTGCAAGAAAATCACTTTTGGCACGGTTCGCCTTGTCCGCCATCAGTTTAGCTTCCCGAAGTTCGTTGCTTTCACGCACCTTTTCCTCCGCTCCGAACAGATAGACCATACCGACCACCAGCACCACCATGAGCAGCGTAAACACCCACAGAACCAGTACGATCAGATAGGATATGCCTTTCATGGCCACATCCTTCGGCACAATTCCCGCAAGAATCATATCTGTATCTGCTATCTCAGCCGAAAAAAGAAAAAAATCACCCGCTCTCGTCTCCACATAGGAGGCGGCCGCCGTCATGACCTGCAGCTGCTCCCGCATATGCGCAAATCCTTTTCGGATTTCCTCTGACTGCATCAGACGTACATCTTCCTCTGCCGCATCGCTGCCGGGAATGACGATCTGGTCACTGTTGTCCAGAAGCATCGTTCTGCCTTTTCCCTCATAACAGACCAGACCGAACTTATTATAAAGACAGCTTATATCATACATCTTATACAATACATACCGCACGTTCCTTCCTCTGTAGACCGGTACTGTAAACAACAGCCCCTGGTCTTCATTGTAACTGACAGCATTTTGTCCCCGGAAAGACTGTCTGATCCCGTCAAATGCGAGAAAATCCAGCGCCTCTCCGCACACTGCACTGCCATCCGTCTCAAGCAGTCCGACAGAAATCTTCTCTTCATTCCCTACAAAAGTATTCACGATATCCTGTTTTTCCGCCTCATGATCTTTTACATATTCCGCCGTCCAGTTAAGCTGTTCCAGCTCCGACTCAAACTGATTCTCGGTCATCTGTGCCAGAAGCTGCGCCTGCCTCACCGCCTGCTGCTCCACATAATAATTTAACAGCGTCTTCATCTTATTCTGCATCAGAATACCTACCACGCTGAATATCACGATAAAAATGAAAATACCGGCAATGATCTTTCTATTCCTTTTCACCCACTCTTTCTTCATAGAGTTCTACGCCTTCCACATACCAGTCAAAACCATTGAGCATGTCATCATCTGTCATGCTTTCCATCTCACGGATGCGGAGTTCTCCTTCCGAATCCGTAACCGGCCCATAAAATACATCAAAAGTTCCGCTCATGAACTTCTCACGCTCCTGTGCCACCCGTTCCGCAATCCCCTCTTTCACATTTCCGCTCAACGGCGCAAGGGAAACAACACCGGTTTTTGCTCCTTCCCAATAATGCTTGCCCCGGAATTTTCCCTGCAGGCATCCCAGCAGATAAGGCTCATAAAAATTTTCCCATTCAAACACGGGCGCCGTCAGAAACGTATTCGGATACAGTTCTGCATTATCCATATTATAGCCGATGCTCCAAATCCCCCGCTCTTCCGCAATCTCCAATGTCCTGTTGGTGTCGGTATGGATCGTGACAACATCAATGTCCTGCCCGTCAAGCAGACGTTCAGTAGCTTCTGCCGCCTCCTTTTCCCCTGTCCAGGAGTGGGTCCACTCCACATACACCTGCGCGTCAGGATTGACTTCCCGCACCCCAAGCGTAAATGCATTGATCCCCCGGTTCACTTCTGAAATGGGATACGCCGCCACATAACCGATCTTGTCGGTCTCAGTCTGTAATCCCGCCACGATTCCGCTCAAATACCGCATCTGATAGATCCTGCCGAAATAAGTGGCCAGATTATGTGCTTCCTCCACGCCTGTGGCATGAAAAAAATAAATGTCACGATGCTCCTGAGCCGCTTCCAGCACATAATCTCCATAGCCAAAAGAATTACAGATAATAATTTTGCAGCCCTGTCCGATCAGTTCCTCTATGCATTCCTTACAGCTTTCATCAGCCGGAATATTTTCCTTATAAATAACCGAAAGGTTCAGACTGCCGGCACACTGTTCCATCCCTTCAAAATGTGACTGTCCCCAGCTATGGTCATCAATACTTCCGTTAAGGATAAATCCCACTTTTGTCTGATTTCTGGTCACCTCGGTGTCCGTCTCCCTCACGCTGATCAATACGATTCCGATAACAATGATGCCTACGATCGCACCTGCGATACCCAATATTTTCTTCATGTTTTCTTCCGTTTCATACTCCGGACAATCCATCACTCTTTATTCTGCCGGATGTCTCCTGCACCTCCAATAATACCACATCCCCGTCAGATCCGCCAGAATCCATCCGATCGGCACAGACACCCAGATCCCCGTCACGCCGATCCACGCCACAGACGACAATGCATAGGCCAGAACCACACGGGTACCCAGGGAGATCACCGTCAAAACCACCGATATCCCCGGTTTATGAACGGCGCGGTAATAACCGTACAAAAGAAACAGCAGACCGATGCCAAAGTAAAAGGCACCTTCGATCCTCAGATATCCCGCACCCACCGAGATTGCTTCCACGCTCTCCTCATTCAGAAACAGTCCCATAAGCTGACTGGCAAACACCACCACCAGAACGGAGATGACAGTGCAGAATACAAACGCCCCCAGGGCGGCATCCCGCATTCCCCGGCGGATTCTCTCTGTCTTGCCCGCTCCGTAATTCTGTGCCACATAGGTGGAAAAAGCATTGCCGAAATCCTGTACCGGTGCATAGGCAAAGGAATCAATCTTCACCGCCGCGGCAAAAGCTGCCATCACCACCGGACCGAAACTGTTCACAAGGCCCTGTACCATCAGAATGCCAAAGTTCATGATGGACTGCTGCAGGCAGGTAAGTGTCGAAAGTCCTGCCAGTTCCCGCAAAATGCCGGTATCAAAATGCCGGTTTTGTTTCGTCACCTTAAGCTGCGGATACTTGAGAAAGTAATACAGCACAATACCGATCCCCGCCAGATACTGGGAGATCACCGTAGCAGCCGCAGCACCGCCCACGCCCCATCCCAGACCTCTGATGAAATACAGGTCCAGCACGATATTGACCACGGCAGATATTCCGAGAAACACAAGGGGTATCACGGAATTGCCCACAGCCCGGAGCAGATTCGCTGCAAAATTATAGAGAAATACCGCCATAATCCCCGCAAAAATCCACACCAGGTACTCCCTCATCAGCGGTGCAACCTCTTTCGGCACGCGCAGAAAGACAAGTATGCCGCTCATTGCACCATAAACAATGCCGTTCAGAATAAACGCAACGATACCGATAGCCACAAAAGCAATGAAAATCCCTTTTTCAAGCCTGTTCTGATCCTTCGCACCGAACTGCATGGAAAAAAAAGCGCTGCTGCCCATGCAAAGGCCGATCATGATTGATGTGATAAATACCATAAGTGCGTAAGAAGATCCCACCGCCGCCAGCGCTTTTTCTCCCAGATAACGCCCCACAATCAGCGTATCCACAATATTATACAACTGCTGAAGCAGATTCCCCACCATAATGGGGAATGCAAACTTCAGCAGTTTATCCATAATGCTGCCTTCTGTTAAGTCATAATTCTTCATAACAATTCCCATGCATATCGTAAACCTGCTTGCGATACTGCTTAAATAGAAAGTTGAAAATCTTTGATTTTTTAACCCGTGTCCTGTAACAGATTTTCAATCCTTCTTCTTGTTTTTTACAGATCATAATACATCTTAAATTCTGCCGGATTCGGAATCTGCTCCATTTTCTTAAGTTCCGCCCGCTTGCGCGCCACCCAGACATCAATCAGTCTCTCCGGGAACACGCCGCCTCTGGTCAGATAATCATGGTCCTGCTCAAGCGCATCCAGCGCCTCTCCAAGAGATTTCGGCAGACCTTTGATCTTCTTCTGCTCCTCCTCGGACAATGTATACAGGTTAAAGTCATAAGGCCCCCACCCGTTTGCCTCCGGGTCGATCTGATTCTCAATACCGTCCAGTCCTGCCATCAGAATCGCCGCATAAGCATAGTACGGATTCGCCGTCGCATCCGGGTTGCGCAGTTCGAAACGCTTAGTCTCCGGTGTCTTGGCATAGGCCGGAATACGAATCACTGCACTGCGGTTCGAGGTGGCATATCCCACTGTCACCGGTGCCTCAAATCCGGGTACAAGCCGCTTAAAGGAATTGGTTGACGGATTGGTAAATGCACACAGAGATCCGATATGCTTAAGCAGGCCGCCAATAAAATAATGAGCCGTGCGGCTTAAGCCCGAATATCCCTCTGCATCATAGAACAAAGGCTGTCCATCTTTCATTAACAGCATATGTACGTGCAGGCCGCTGCCTGCCTCCTGATAGATCGGCTTAGGCATGAAAGTAGCTGTCTTTCCTTCCTTTGCCGCCAGATTCTTGATAATATATTTGATGATCATGGTATTGTCCGCCATAGCCGGCATATCCGCCAGTTCCACCTCGATCTCCATCTGTCCCGGACCGCCCACTTCATGATGATGGTATTTCACACGGATACCCCAGTCCTCCATCATCATACACATACGGCTTCGGAGATCATAGCCCACATCCTGCGGTGCCGCCACATGATAACCGCCCTTATAAGGCACTTCATAGCCATTGTTACCCGGTTTATACTCATCCAGCGTACAGTTCCAGTCAGCCTGTCTGGTGTCCACACGGTAACCGCACTGCTGAGGAGACACTTCATACCGTGCCGTGTCAAACAGATAAAATTCAAACTCCGGCCCGATGATCATCTGATCTGCGATGCCGCTTTCTTTCATATATTCTACCGCACGCAGACTGACATTCTTCGGATACTGGTCAAAAGGCCTGTTCTCCCCTTTTCCGATGGTGCATACATTACCGCACATGGTCAGCGTGGGCACTGTCGCAAACGGATCCACATAAGCCGTATCCGGATCCGGCAGAAATACCATATCGCTCTTCTCAATGGGCGCATACCCATAATTGGAGCCGTCAAAACCGATGCCGTATACAAATGTATCCTCACAAAACCGCTCAACCGGAATCGTGATATGACGCCACCGTCCGTCGATGTCCGTCATCTTGAAATCGATCATACGGATATTCTTCTCTTCACATAGTTTCAGAATTGCTTCACTTCTGTTCATAACCCCCTGCTCCTTTCGAATTATCCCTTTATGTACATCTGTCAAAAGACAATTTATTATAGCATATAAGGGGTCTGCCGCACTATTATTTTTTTCGTTTTCTTTCTGTCATAATCCCATCTTCCCTAAAATCCCGTCCACACTTACCCCCGGATGTGTCAGGTACAGCCGGCAGATCTGTTCCGCCAGTTCCTCACTGATCCCGTTCTTTGCCGCAATCTCTTTTACTGACAGTCTCCTGTCGGTATCCCGCATTACACCCCGGATGATCCGCCCCATATCCAGAGAGAATATCTCCTGTTCCGGCACTGTTTTCTCTGCCTCTGCTGACCAGTCATCCTCCGCCGCCCCTTTCTCCGTCTGCATACATGTGTGCTCCATTCCGTCCGCTTCACTCCTGCTTATGTGTCCCCTGACGGTTCTTCCCTCTCCGGCCGGGTGCGGGATCTCCACCTTTTTTACCTGACAGGAATCGTCATCTCCCACTTCCAGCACAGCAAAAGTAATGGGCTGTGTAAACCGCCTGGGCCCGCAGCTTCCGGGATTCAGATAAAGTCTTCCGTCCTCGTACTTTTCCTCAAATTTGTGGGAATGGCCATAGATGATGATATCCGCATTGCCCGTGTCTTCTTTCTCTTTCGGAATATGTTTTTTGTTATGAACCATGAAAAAACGAATGCCGTAAAGGTTCAGGACAAGGTTCTCCGGCAGATCCTTTGCCCATTCCTTATCATTGTTGCCCCGGACCACATGAACCGGTGCAATCTGTTCAAGTGCATTCAAAATTTTAAGGCTGTTAATGTCCCCGCCATGCAGGATCACATCACAGCCTGTCAAAATCTCTGTCACCTCCGGCCGAAGAAGACCATGGGTATCCGAAATAATTCCTATCTTATGCATCACTTTCTCCATCGGACAGTCAGATATGTCCACCTATCACGAGTTCCTTAAAATTTCATGCTGTTTACGGCATCTTCCATACCTTCACACCTGTCCTGATTAATTTCTCTGATCACTCTGCAAGGATTACCCACCGCCACACAATGCGCAGGAATGTCCTTAGTCACAACACTTCCGGCTCCGATCACTGTTCCATCCCCGATGGTGACGCCCGGCAGAATGATCACCCCTCCACCGATCCAGCACCCATCCCCGATCTTAACCGGAAGGGCATATGTCCTGCAAAAATATTCACCGCTCTCAGGATTCCATCCTGGTGTAAGACGCTCCGCCAGCTCGACCGGATGTGTCGCTGTATAAATCTGCACATTGGATGCGATCAGCACATTGCTCCCGACCTGAATCCTGTTGCAGTCCACAAAAGTACAATTCATGTTAACGGAAACATTGTCACCGATATAAATGTTCCTTCCATAATCACACAAAAAAGGCGTTCCCACCGAAACATTATTTCCCATCCCACCGAACATTTTCCGCAGAATCTCTGTTTTCTCAGGTTTCTGTTCATATGAGAGACTGTTGTATGCCGTCAAAAGCTCTCTTGCCTTTCTCTTAAATTCCAGAAAGATCTCATCATGGCAGTTATAGTTCAAACCAGCCAGACACTTTTCCAGTTCATTCATTATTATATACCGTCCTTTTCGTTTGCATTAATCCCCATGCATATTGCAAGCCTGCTTGATATCCCCCGGGCTGTCCTGGCGGGGCGTGAGATATTTGTTCTGCTTTTCATAGATCAGCCCTCTGTCAAATCAGACAAGTATTGTCAAGCGTATTTGTAAATATTTCACTGTTCGTGCTATATTTTTTTCCAAATCCCAAGATAAGATTTCTGACTTGCCTCTTTACTGCTCAACCCATTTACCCATTTTTCATCCATCAATACACTCTATCATGATTAATCAACATTTTCATAAAGTTCTTTCATTTTCTCTTTAGACACTCTACCCTCACTGCACGTTTCATCAGTATTATATAGAGGCTTTCCCTAAACACCGATAATGCTATTCTTCTAAAGTGCCCTTTAAAAGTGCCACTTGACACTTTAGACCAATATTTAAAGAAATCTATACACCCCACTTAATATTTAATCCTTACTCGTCCTCCAATAAAGGCATATTAATCAATTCCTGCAATTTGTTCTGCAGAACTCTCTTGTCTGGCAATTGGAGCTGATATTCCGCAACCATCATAGGCGATAATGTTCTGCTCATGGCATACTCAACAACCTCATCATCTTTGGCGGCGCATAATATCATCCCAACACTCGGATTCTCATTTTCCTTTTTCTTCTGACGATCAAGTGCTTCCAGATAAAAATCCATTTTCGATATATATTCGGGCTTAAATTTCCCAATCTTCAGTTCAAACGCCACAAGACACTGCAATCCCCGATGAAAGAAAAGCAAATCGATCTTATAGTCTTCACCGCCAACCTGAACTTTGAATTCTTCATCAATAAACGTAAAGTCCTTGCCAACCTCCAGAATAAAGTCCCTCATATTTTTGAGCAGACCTTTTCTCAGATCCGTTTCCCTGAAGTTGGAAGGCAAATTCAGAAATTCTATCACATAGGAATCCAGAAATGGATTTTCTTTCAGTCCTTTTATTGGTTCAGGCAACACTTTTTCCCTGGACAGCATATATCGTTCATAATACCCGCTGTCAATCTGACGAGATAATTCCCGTGCTGAATAATTCTCTTTTGCACAAAGAACCAGATAAAAATGACGTTCCTCAGGTGTTTTTGCTTTTGAAATTATCGCCAGATGGTTGGACCAGCTTATTTGTGTCAACACTGTTGTCACAAATTCATCATCCACATAAGTTTCATAAAATTTCTTCATACGATACAGACCACGCCGGTTAAATCCCTTAATCCCAGGAAATGCATTTTGGATCTCTTCTGCAACTGTATCTATATAGGCATCTCCAAATAATGTTTTTGTGGATTCTGTACTCAGGTATTCTCCTACCTTCCAATACATCTGGATTAGTTCCTCATTAACCTTTTTCAAAGCATTCTGCCTTGATTGGCTAATGATCTGAATAAGATTGCCTGTTATTGAAACTTCATTTCTCATCAAAATCTGCCGCCTTTCAAATTTGTGACAACACTGTTGTCACAAATTTCAATAACCAAGGATATACCATCCTTAAATTCTATATCCTTATTTTGTATTATGCTTTGTCAATCAAAACCATACTTCATTTTAGGTATTCCCAGATAAATACTACCATAATTCGACAGCAAGCTCAATTTAATTTTTCATTATTCACTGTACGATATTCTGTCAACAAAAACTGGGGATGACATTGTATTTCAGCAGCTGTTCATTTCCACTAAAACACTGCATTTGCCGGAAATGTTTACATCTACAGTTCACAACAGATCCGACAAGGGCTTAAAAGTGTAGCCCATCTCTTCCCATCTGCCCAAAAGTTCATCCAGAATTTCTCCGTTGGTTGACGAAGTATTATGCAAAAGTACGATTGCTCCCGGATGTACCCGCGTTGTCAGCTTGTCAAATGCCTCTTTATGGCCGGGCTGGTTGTCCTGATCCCAGTCCACATATGCGAGACTCCAGAATATTGTCTTGTATCCCGATTCACAGGCCATTTTCAGATTATCCACATTGCATTTTCCCTGAGGCGGACGGTAATACGCCGAAAGTTCCTTACCCGTAATTTCATGGAACAGATCCGCCACATCATCCATTTCTTTCTGAAAAGTCTCCCTGTCGGAAATCGTGGGCATATCCAGATGATGGTAGGTATGGTTTCCCACCGTATGACCTTCCTCTACCATACGCTTTACCAGTTCAGGGGCTGTTTCCAGAAAATGCCCCACCACAAAAAAGGTCGCTTTCACATCATGTTTCTCCAAGGCATCCAGAATCGGTTCTGTATTGCCGTTCTCATAGCCGCAGTCAAAGGTAAGATAGATCACCTTTTCACTGTCATCTCCCACATAATAGGCATCATACCATGCCAGATCTTCCGGTTTCGCATTTCCTCCGGGCTGTGTTCCAGCCTCCCCGAAGGAAAGTCCCCAATCCTCCGAAGTCAATTCCAGTTCAAAACCATCAGGAACCTCTTTTATGCCGGTTTTGTCTGAACCATGATCTGATTGTCCGGTTCTGTTCCCGTCAGATTGTATCTCATTCCGTATTTGTATCTTCTCAGAGGTCTGCTGTGTCTCCCTCACTTCATCCTTCAGCCGATTGTCTGCCTTACGTTGTGTTTCGTCCGCCTCAACCCGCTTTTCCAAGACCACATCCACGGCCTTATCCTGCATATCCTCCACCGCCGGTTCTTCCACGCTTTGTAATGTGTTTCCACACCCCGGCAAGATCGCTGTCACGGCAACTATGACCAGGACAGTCAATGCAGTAATCGCCTTCCTTTCACTGTTATTCCTGCCCATACTCTTTTTTCCAATGTTCGTTTTGCTTCTCATGATGTAATTCTCCTGCTTCTGATGTATTTTATCACAGCTTCTTTTATCCTGCCTTCACGATTCCGCCCCGCGAAATCTCTAATCTGTGCGGAAAATGCCCGATTCTGTTTCACGAAATTTCTAAATCCGCGCACCATGTTCCGGCAATTCCGTCCTTTCATTACACCGGCATATAAACACTCTGCTGTATTATGATAAAATACGACTGCATCAGAATTGCATCATATATGCATCAAAGTTGCATCATCCGTTCGTATCAGCCGATTCGAGATACTCTTCCAGACAAATACCTCTCTCGTATATTTCTGCCGCCGCCCCGGTTCCCACATAACGGTAATGCCAGGGTTCGTTGGCCACGCCCGTGATTTCTGTCTTATCGGATGGATACCTGTTGATAAACCCGTACAAATGCGCATGATCTTTTAACCATGCATATACTTCTGTCCTCCCGGAGCGTATTTTGTCTGCGTTGATGTCAACTGCAAGCCCAAGCTCATGTTCGCTGGTGCCGGGAACCGCCACCCACAGTTCTGTCTCCATCTTCGCTTCCTCTGCAGACATTCCATCCGCCTGATACCCCTGTATTCTGTCGTCATAAATTTCTTCCTGTTCCTGTCTTGTCCGATAGCCGCTTCGCACAACAGGATAAATACCCTCTGCCCTTGCATCGTCAAACATCTTCTGCAGATGCGGGTAAATCCGCTTGTCCACCCGTTCTCCGTTAGTCAGTTCAACGATCTCTATGTCCACCCTCTCCGGCAGAGGATTCCATTTATTTACCAGAGTAAGCTTCCATTCCTCCCCGATACTGTCCGTCGTTCTATCCGAATACTCTGATTCGTCCCATGAACTGTCCGATATCCTGCCCGGATACTCTGATTCGTCCCATGAACTGTCCGACACCCCGGAAAGCATTGCTGCGTTACGCTGAACCTGTGCCGTTTCATGGCCCGAATTTCTCCATTCATCCGCCGCATACGCTATCCTGCGCTGAATTGCCCTAAAACCGGCATCTACTGCGCCATCTCTGCTTCCGGAAATCCCGATGCAAAGCATAATGATCAAAATACAGACAAATATGAAGAAATTCAGGAATAATTGTATTCTTTTCTTTCCTCTCCTTTTTCTGCCCCGTCCGCCTCTCTTTTTTGTCCGTGAAATATTCTGATCCATATATCCGCCCTCCAGCTTTGATATCAATATTATATCAACTGAAGACGCGTCGTTTTTAATTATATTCTTACTTATTTCTCAATTCTTTCTTGAGAAAATATTAGGAATTTCTTAATCATGCCATTTATAATCATTATCTATATAAATCCGGTGAATAACCGTGTTGTCGTTCACCTTTTTTCGATCATAATTCTCTCCGCCGTTTTCAGGCAATAACAGGTTCCCTGATAATATCCTGCTTCGTACAGCTTCACCACAATCTCCCGCATCCGCATATCCAGTCTGTGATAGCAGACTATGTTCTCCCATGGAAGTCCTGAGATATATTCCTGCTGGCGTTCGTTCAGCACCTCCACTGCCTCTGCCAGCCTCTCCGGTTCGCTCCGGCTCCACCAGCCGAAATCACAGGAAATGTATACTTCGTTTTCACCGTTCCTTTCACAGAGCTTACCCAGAAAAAGCTTCAAAGCACCATCCTGCGTCTCGTCATAAAATTTTTCTTTAAAGCAGACGGACCGGGCACGATCCCCGCCGGACGCTGCAAGCCGGAAGCTGGTTCTGCCGTACTTATCCCGTTCCATCCTGTATTCCGCTTTCCCTTGTTCTTTGCCGCTGCCCGGCTCTTTTGTAAGTACGACCCCGGTCTCAAGCAGATGTTTCCAGACTGCACCGCGCACACGTTCCGGGGGCGTGGGATATGTCAGTTTCTCGCTGATCTGCTTTACGGTATAGCCTAAATCTGCCAGATGACGGATGGCACCGCCGCTGGCAGCTTCAAAAGCAAAGTCGGATAATGCACTTTTGAAAAAATCCTGTTCTGACATCAGCCTTGCCTTCCTTCGGTAAATGCATTTACCGCCATCCACCAAACAATTTTCCGTCATGTTACGAATATTCTGCCGGGGCAGACCGATATATGCCAACCCGGACTGCAGTTCCGCTGCTGCACCGACACACTTTATTCCACCTGGCCATTCGTCCGGTCACGCATGTATCAGTCCATAGTCGTGCCCACATTTCTGGTTGCGACAATATCCACGCCGGTGCCTGCCACATCGGAAACGATCACATCCCCGACATGAACCGGTGCCTGCACTTCCACGTCCTTGAGTGCCTTAACGCAATCGAAGATTTTTTCTTTCGGGATATCCTGCTTCGTCTTGACGGATACCATATCCGCCGTACCGCCTGTCACCCGTACCGTCGAAGTCACGATTCTGGTCGGATTCGTGACTTCCTTTCGCCCGTAGGCATCTCCCCGCGGGCATGTGTTACCGCTTATACTGACCACTTCATTCCCTTCCATCTCGATGGTAAGGGCACATCCCATGGGGCAGTTGATACATGTTAAATTTCTGGTTTCCATATCGTCCTCATTTCTATGCGCAAAATCTATTCTTCCTCGATCCTGAACGTGACCGCCGCCAGATCCGGATACTGCAGGAACTGTTCCTTCGTCAGCCTCACTTCCTCCATCTCGCCCGGCGCAAACACCTGCTTTTTCCTGTGCACCACTCTCTCATCATCGAAATAGACACTGACAAAACAGTTCTTATACACGCCGCCGACCCGGAAACGCACCGTCAGCTTCTCGTCCATGTGTGAAACGCGGATCGTCGAGGGAACCGTATAGCGGACGCCGGACGTGGCGATCAGCGGGACTGCCGACTCCGCATATGCTATTCCTGATTCCACAGTCTTCTCATCTGTCGGCTTCACTGTACTCTTATCCGCCGCTTCGGATTCCACATCGGCCGCCGCTTTCACATACGCAGCCGCATTCCTGCCGGCCGCCGCGGCTTCCTCCGACACATAATCCACAAGATCATGCACATGAAGCACATTGCCGCAGGCAAAGACGCCGTCCAGATTCGTCTCAAGACTCTCGTTCACACTCGGGCCGGAAGTGACCGGATTGATCGCAACACCCATGCCGCGGGAAAGCTCGTTTTCCGGAATCAATCCTACGGATAATAAAAGCGTGTCGCAGTCATAATATTCTTCCGTTCCCGGAATCGGCTTATTCTTCTCGTCCACCCGGGCCAGTGTCACACCCTCTACCCGTTCTTTTCCTTTAATATCCACCACCGTATGGCTCAGCTTCAGAGGAATGCCGTAGTCGTCCAGACACTGCACGATATTTCTTTTCAATCCACCAGAATAAGGCATTAGTTCCGCCACAACCTTTACTTTAGCGCCCTCAAGCGTCATCCTTCTGGCCATGATCAATCCGATATCGCCGGAACCGAGGATGACCACCTCTCTGCCGGGCATATACCCTTCCATGTTGACCAGTCTCTGCGCGGTACCGGCAGAATAGATTCCCGCCGGACGATAGCCCGGTATGTTGAGCGCGCCTCTGGGTCTCTCCCGGCAGCCCATGGCAAGGATCACCGCCTCCGCGCGGATCACGAACAGACCATCCTCCCGGTTCATCGCCGTCACGGTCTTATCCTGTCCGATCTCCATAACCATCGTATTGAGCTTATATGCAATCTGCAGTTCCTCGACCTGCCTGATAAACCGGTCGGCATACTCCGGTCCCGTCAGTTCCTCCTTAAAAGTATGCAGTCCGAAACCATTGTGAATACACTGATTCAGAATGCCGCCCAGTTCTTTATCCCTCTCCAGGATCAAAATACTTTCTATTCCGCTTTGTCTGGCGGAAACGGCGGCCGCAAGACCTGCCGGACCTCCGCCGATAATTACAATATCATAGTCTTTCATACTGTCCTCGTTTCTACTTTTCCCATCTAATGGCTGCTTCGCAGCCGCTTATTTTTCCTTTGCGTCTGCCATATTATAAGATGTCCTTATTTGTGCCTGCGATCAGTCTGGACGCACCGCCTGCCTTCGTGATGTCAGACATGCTCATGCCACATTCCCGCGAGATGATCTCCATCGTTCTGGGGGCGCAGAAGCCGGACTGACATCTTCCCATACCTGCTCTCGTCCTGCGCTTCACGCCGTCTAAAGACTTCGCGCCAAGGGGTCTTGTGACCGCGTCAATGATCTCTCCCTCGGTGACCATCTCACAGCGGCAGACAATGTTACCGTAAGCAGGAGATTTTTTGATCAGTGCATTTCTCTCCTCCATACTTAAAGTATTCGGATTCAAAATGCCCTGTCTTGTGGAAATGAAATCCGCCTTCTCCTCAAGTCCCATCTTCTCCTTTAATATATCTGCCACCATCTCGCCAATCGCCGGACAGCTCGCGATCCCCGGAGACTCAATGCCCGCACAGTCTATAAAGCCCGGTGCATCCTCCGCCTCGCCAATGATAAAGTCATCCCCGTCCTCATGGGCACGCAGTCCCGCAAAAGAAGTAATGACCTGACGGACGGGAATATTTTTCACACTCATGCCTGCTTTCTCAAGCACCTGCGCCAGACCCTCTGCGGTAGTATTGATGCCTTCTTTATCTTCCACATCAATGGCGGTAGGGCCGATCAGAAGATTGCCGTGAATAGTCGGCGTAACCAGAATGCCCTTGCCCAATTTCCCGGGCAGTGCAAAAACGGTCCTGCCTACATGGGCTCCGGCTTCCTTGTCCAGCAGACAATAATCTCCCCGCCTGGCCGTGATATGAATCTTCTTATCACTGACCATATTGTGAAAGCGGTCCGCATAGACACCCGCCGCATTCACTACGTATCCCGCCCGGAATGTACCGTTATCTGTCTGCAGTTCATAGCCGTCTTCCAACCTGCCAATCCCCGTCACTTCCGTATTAAAATAAAACTCCACACCGTTGGAATAAGCATTTTCCGCCAGCGCGATATTCAGCCCGAAGGGACAGACGATTCCCGCCGTGGGTGCATACAGTGCCGCATACACGTGATCCGTGACATTTGGTTCCATCTGCAGCACTTCTTCCCGGTTCAGAATCCGCAGTTCCTGCACGCCGTTGGCGATCCCTCTGTCATAGAGCGCCTGCAGATTCGGCAGATCGGCTTCGCTCAGGCACAAGACGAGAGAGCCTTTTCTCTCAAAAGGAAAATCCAGTTCCTGCGCCAGTTCTCCCATCCGCTCATTGCCGCGCACGTTCAGCTTCGCCTTGAGCGAACCCGTCACGGCGTCATACCCCGCATGCACGATCGCACTGTTTGCCTTGGAGGTGCCGCAGCACACATCCTCCTCTTTTTCCAGCACACATATCTTCGCCTGATAACGGGACAGTTCACGGGCAATCGCCGCACCGCACACCCCCGCCCCTATTATGATTACGTCATACATATTGACAAAATCTCCCTTCCTATAGTACCGCACAGCGGCATCTTAAATCCATACGGAAAATGCCAGTCTATGGAGCATTCTCTGAAACATTTAATACCTCTCAGTCTGGGTTCTCTGCTGCCTTAGAGTTTCTTAATTTTTTGCCCACCCGTAGGCATACTTCACTGCTTTTTGCCAGCCGCGGATTCTCTCTTCCCTGTCTTCTTCTTTGATTGCCGGCTTAAAAGTCCGGTCGCTGATCCAGTTCTTGATCACATCGTCCTTACTCGCCCAATAGCCTACCGCCAGTCCTGCCAGATAGGCCGCGCCCATGGCCGTCGTCTCCACGCACTGCGGTCTGGTCACCGGCAGATTCACGATGTCCGCCTGCGTCTGCATCAGAAAATCGTTGGCGCTGGCGCCGCCGTCCACCTTAAGGGAAGTGATCTCGATCCCGGAATCCGCCTCCATCGCCGCCAGCACATCGCTTACTTGATAGGCAATCGATTCCAGTGTGGCACGGATAATATGATATTTATTCACGCCGCGGGTGATCCCCACAATCGTCCCTCTGGCATACTGATCCCAGTAAGGCGCTCCCAGACCCGTAAAAGCGGGAACCACATAGCACCCGTTCGTATCCTTCACCTTCTTCGCCATATACTCGGAGTCCATCGCCGAATCAATCAGCCGCATCTCATCCCGAAGCCATTGCACCGCAGCGCCTGCTACGAAAATGGAGCCTTCCAGTGCGTAATTCACCTTGCCGTCCAGTCCCCATGCAATAGTCGTTACCAGACCGTTATCAGAAAATACCGGTTTTTCACCTGTATTCATGAGAAGGAAACATCCTGTCCCGTATGTATTCTTGGCTTCTCCCGCCGTAAAACAGGTCTGCCCGAACAGCGCCGCCTGCTGGTCGCCTGCGGCTCCCGCAATGGGAATCGCACCGCCCAGAAAAGAAGGGTCTGCTTCCCCGTACACGCAGCTGGAAGGCTTCACCTCCGGCAGCATACAGCCAGGAATGTCCAGCTTTGCCAGAATCTCCTCATCCCACTCTAAAGTATTGATATTAAACATCATGGTACGTGACGCGTTAGAATAATCCGTCACATGCACCGCACCTTTCGTCAGTTTCCAGATCAGCCAGGTCTCCACCGTACCAAACAGCAAATCGCCTTTCCTGGCCCGCTCTCTGGCGCCCTCCACATGATCCAGAATCCACTTTACCTTCGTGGCAGAGAAATAAGCGTCGATCACAAGCCCGGTCTTTTGCTTGAATTTTTCTGTCAGCCCCTTCTCCTTTAAGGCGTCACAGTCTTCCGAAGTTCTTCTGCACTGCCATACGATGGCGTGATAAACCGGTTCTCCTGTATGCTTATCCCATATGATGACCGTCTCCCGCTGATTCGTGATACCGATCGCCGCGATCTCCTGTGCTGTGACACCGATCATGTTCATGGCTTCCACTGCAACCCCCAGCTGGCTCGCCCAGATCTCGTCCGCATCGTGCTCCACCCAGCCCGGCTTCGGGAAATACTGCGTAAATTCCCGCTGTGCCACGCTGCACATCTCACCTTTTTCATTAAAAAGAATACACCGGTTGCTGGTCGTCCCCGCATCCAATGCCATAATGTATTTTGCCATTGCCATATCCCCCTGTTCCATTTATTTGCCAGAATTTCTCCCCCTGTTAATCACGCTGTCTGTCTCCACAGCACCGTTACCAGACACCATCCGATCCCTATCATCCCACTGGCCGTATCCCTTCCGTGTTGATTCCATTTTATCAGTAAGAAGCAGTGTCTACAATAGACAAATCATAGCCGTTCAGCCTTACACGATTCTGCGAATAAAACCGCTCTCCATGCGATTTTACGCGTTAAGAATCCACTAACGAAAAATTATACTCTGCTATGAAGAAGACACACGTACTTAACACCCATATATATCCTGTCTGATCATTTTGCGATACAGTATTCTGTATTTTCAGTATTTCACCAAGATTAAGATTGTGAAAACATTCTCTGTATTCGCTGCTGTCAATCTGATAACTCCCATACTGTATTCTCTGTGCCTTACAGATATTATGAAAAATAATCTGTCGAAAAACCTCTCTCATATATTCCCAATACGTTTTTCCGGTATGTACATATCCCAAATCAGTCACTAGCGCCGAGAATTGATATATTGCTGTTTTCAGATTTTTACCTTCCAGTACTGTCTGCAATATATTGCAGATCTGATCTCGCACACTGCTTTCGTCGGAAACATCCAGAATATTTTCAAAACATTTTTTACAGATTGCAGCATCGGTTATTCCGAAATGCTCCCTCAGCAGTTCCTGGATCTTATGCGGAAACTCGACCAACCCGGCTATCACTGTCTCCTCTCTGACCAGTCCCTTATACTGACTGCCCGGCTGTAAAGATACCGGAATTTTTCTCTCTGCATAAGCTTCATCCGGCAGTCCTTTCAGATGCTGATAGGATTCAATCATCGGATAATTCAAATATAACTGCCCCGTATCCGCAGCATCCGTAAAATATTCCTGCATCTCCTGAATCTTCCTCTGTGAAAAATTAGGGTCATGCCGTTCATAGTCAAATACCAGAATGATGTTTACAAAATCTTCTTTATACTGCATTACAGCAGGATTCTGTTTTCTGCTGATAATAAACGGCAGATCTATATCCTCTGCCGTCCAGCCCGTGCCATATTCCTTTACGATATCCTCATACAGCATATATATATTTGTGCCATAGATCCACACATTTTCAAGGTTAATATTGATTTCGGGAAAACATCTGAAAATTAATTCAAATAATTTATTTTTCTCATGATTTCCCTCCACGACCAAAAGGTTCTGACCTTTACTGCGCATACTGCCTGCATAATCACTCATACTTTTCAAACTCTCCGCTGATATACATCTTCTCCAGATTGTGCCCTTCTCTTAACTCTCTCTGTGTTGCATTACACAATGCCGTCAGTTTTCCCTCTGTTGAAAGGATAAACAGGCAGTCCGGCCGCATCAGCCTGTTCGTCATCAGATTTGTATTATGCGTCGTCATGATGATCTGGCATTTCGGATATTTCTTTTTAAAATACCTGATAATATGATCCGCCATCTCATAATGATAAAATGCATCGAACTCATCCAGATACAAAAGTGTAGCGCCGCGTCCTGCCCCAATAACTCTACGGTATAACTCAACCAAAGCCAACGTACCGCTGGATGCATTTTCAAAGAATGGAATCAGCTTATCATGTACAAAATATAGTTCCCGCTGACCGTCTGGTAACTGCTTTAATGCCAATTTACATCCGATCCCCATTGCATTCAGAAATTCCTCGAAATCTTGCATAGCGTTCAAGTCTTTCAAAGACATAAACCATTCACTGTCAATATATCTGGGACTGCGTAACAGACTATGGCTTACAGCCATCATAATCATTCCGCTGACATAATCCGACAATCTCAAAAGCAGAGAATCACTTTTTAATGCAACATTATTAATCATCCATCTGAGCAAAGGCAGTTGATATTCTCTCCTTTGCTCCGCTCCCTCTTGATCCTTGGGCAGAGTTTCCAGATAGCGATTTGCCCCGCTGTCCTCAACCTCTACATATTGCAGGTTATCAAGCTTATAATCACCATGAAAAAAATCACACCGGTAAATCAATCTTTCGTCAATAGTTAATTCCTCTATTTTCAGTCCTAAATTCGCATAACGCTCATATCGGTATAGTATTTCATGCTCCTCGAACTGAAAAGTATAAGAAAAGGCAGCCGAATCCTCCGTTGCATCAGCATTCAAATATGCAGCTTCATCCCTATGCCATATTTCGCCGCAGACAAGATAGTAAATATCCCCCAACGCCCTTCCAAGATTCGTCTTGCCCGTCGCATTTCTTCCATAAATCAGCATCTTGCCGATCACACCGTCCGTAATGCAGTCGCTATTAAACTGATATCCTGCAGTATCCCGAAAATCTATCGTAATATCATCTTTAAAATTTTTGTAATTCCTAAGCGTAAATTTTGTCAACATGCAATTATCCCTCATCTTTCTTTCAACTCACGCATTTGAAAACCAAAACACCACCGGTCTGCCTCATAAAAACATTGCCGCCGGGTATAAAGCTTTCTATTTACAGTATATCCAACAAAATACCATCCCGCAACATTTTTCCGTAAAAAAATTACGGCAGATCAGTCTTCATAAACCAATCTGCCGCTTCCTTTTACATCTCTGTCAATCCATAAATCTCATACATGGAAAGCATATTCTGATAAGTCATCTTGCGCGCCAGCAACTGCTGATAAGTCACCGTTTTAACTTTTCCCTCTGCTTTCATCTTCTCCATCTTGGCCGTGATATCCGCATACTCACTCCGCACTGCCGCAAACATTTTCTCAAACGCTTCCAGTCTTTTTTCGTCCATAACCCATCCTCCATGTTACGCCGTCTTATTACACCCGCTCCCGCACAGTCACCTGCACATTGTCGCCGGGCTGTTTTCCGATGGCGGCACGGATATCCTTGCGGATACCGATGATATAACAGATACTGCCATCCTCATTTTTAAGCCCCATATTTACAACACTTCCGTCATAAGGCGCTCCGTCGAAGGTGACATGTACTTTCACCCTTCCCCTGCCGAATTCCTCTTTGACGTCGTAGGGAAAAATAACATATGCGCCGCCCTTTTGTTCCGCCTCGTAAATTTTCGATTCAAACTCATAAAGATGTGTATTCATTCCTATACCTCTTGCGTGCCCTGACGTGCCTTCTTCTGCTCTGCCCTGCCGGATTTCCACAAAATAACACCGCCAATTCCCAGAAGCGCCGCTCCGGCTGCACACAGTCCGAGCACATCCGCTGTCGACAGCGTATCCTGATACAACACCGGTACGATCTTCTGAAATTTTTCCGGCCAGCAGCTGACCGCCACACTGATGGCATTGTTGACAAAGTGCATCACCATTGCCGGATAGATACTTCCCGTCTTCCAGACGATGAGACACAACAACAGTCCCAGGAATCCGGTAGGCAGAAATTTCACCGCACTCATATGAAAAATGCCGAACAGCACCGCCGTAGCAATGATTGCTGACGGCACACGGTATCTGGCCTGCAGCGAGTGGAGTATCACACCGCGGAACAGCATTTCTTCACAGACCGCGGGAGTGAGAGCAACCACCAGCAGAACTGTCAGCCCGTTACCACTCATAAGATCCGAAAAGGTTGTCTCTACAATTTCCACACTTTCAGGAAAAAGCCTTACCAGCCCCATTGATGCCACGATATTGATACAATAGGCTCCCAACGCAGTCAGTACAGCACCTGGAAAAGCTGTCCACTTCGGCTTCTCAAATCCATAAGTCTGCCTGATATCCCTCTTTGTATAAACCACCAGAGCCAGGGGAATCAGAAGCAGGATCATCTGTGTGCCGAAAAGACCTGCCAGCCCAAATCTGAGTTGCAGCATACTTCCCACATAGAGCATCAGCAAAAAAGTGAGTGCCACTACAAACCACACATCGGATACCGTGGGCACGCCGCCTTTTTTCAAATTTTCTCTCTTTTCAAACAACTGTATCCCGCCTTTTCCATCTGCAAAAAGAATAGCTTCGCTGTCATAGATCTTGCTGAGAAACAGAATTGCAATCATAGCATATGCAATATTGCTCAAAAGTACCAGTGCAATCGCACCATAATCAATTTTAAAGATCAGAATATTTTTAATCAGCAGACAGATATTTGCCACCGGCACCATGGCCATGGTCTGTGTCAGCTCCACATTCGGTATAAAACCGATATAACTTATACACATCACCACAAGCATCAGCGGTGTAATATAATTGTTCGCCTCTTTATAACTTCTGGCAAAAACCGCCACACACATGGTCACTGCGCTGATGAAAAAGGAAAATGCAAACACCGCCAGCACACAGACCAGAATTGCAGGAATAAATTTTGTAAGGTCAAAAGATATCGCATCCGTCTGCATATCCATGATTCCATACATATAAAATGCAATAGCTCCCATGGACAGAAGATTTAACAGCACCGACATCATTCCGATCACTGCCACCGTAATAAATTTCGAAACGATCAACTGGCGGTTTGTCACCGGCAGCGTCAGGACAGTCTCCAGCGTTCCCCTCTCCCGCTCTCCTGCAGTCGTGTCGATGGCCGGATACATGGTTCCCATCAGAAGGCTGATTACCAGCATGAAAGGAAGGATCGAACCCATAATGCTTCCCAGCGACTGCTCACTGCTGGCCGTATCGTTCTTCTCATAACCGATGGGTTCCAGAATGGCGCTTACATCCATTCCTGCCTCCGCAAGCAGTTGTTTGGTCTGATCTTCTTTCAGCGCATCAAAGACATCCATCACCAGATTAGCTGCATAAGAAGAATTGGTCTCTGATGACAGATAATATATTTCATACTGCATCTTCCCGTTCTCCGGCTGACCCGAAACATAGACATCAATCTCTTCCTCATTTAAAGCCGTTTCATAATCTGATACGCTGTCTGGATCCACGATGGTGATCTCATAAGTTTCTTCCGCTTCATCTGTGTCAGATGCCTCTCCGTCTGACGCATCTGCCGCACCCTGTTCTGATGTCTGGGCAGAGGCATCCTCATCCTCTTTAAATTCCATCAGCTTATGTAAAAATACATCTCCGTCCTCAGCATCCGCCACGATCCGGTAATTCTGCTCTTTCATGCTGGATGAGATAAGTGCCACAAGCTGCATCGCACCGAAAAAGATGAGCGGATACAAAATGATGGGAATCACCAGCATCATCAGCACCGTTTTCTTGTCCCTGAAAACGTCCAGCATTTCTTTTTTTACCAATGTTTTTATAATTTGTGAATTTATTTTACTGTTCATCCGGCATTCCCTCCATACGGATCAGCTCTGCAAATACATCCCTCAGGCTGCTCTTTTCTGTCTGCGCCTTCAAATCCGCAGGCGTTCCCTCACTGATGATCTTTCCCTGATGGATCATGATAATCCTGTCACACAGATACTCCGCCTCCTCCATGTAATGAGTGGAATAGAGCACTGTCTTTCCCCGCTCACGCTCACCCTTCATAAAGTCGATGATCGCTGCGCTGCTGATAATATCCAGCCCCAGTGTGGGCTCGTCAAAAATATACACCTGCGGATCATGTACCAGACATCTGGCAATGGATGCCCGCTGTGTCTGCCCGGTAGACAGCTTCTCAATACGGTTATCCAGAAAAGAATCCATAGAAAGGATCTCACTGATCTTCGCAATCCTTTTCTGCGTATCCTCCTCCGATATGCCGTAAAGCACTCCCAGCATCTGCAAAAGCTCTCTTGCCGAAAGCCTGCCGTAAAGTCTGGTATTATTGGACAGATACCCGATATGCCTTTTTACCTCAAGGTCATCCGTGATCTCCTCGTCATTGATCCTGATGCTGACCATGCCGCTTGTAGGCTTCATCAGCTTGGACATCATACGCAGCAATGTAGTCTTGCCTGCGCCGTTCGGTCCAAGAATACCGACGATCTCTCCCGCGTTCACTGACAGCGATATGCCGTCCACCGCGTTGATCTCACTCTTCTTGCCTTTCTTCTCATTCCTGGTAAATGTCTTTACCAGATTGTTCGCTGTGATCATATTTTCCTCCCTTCAAAGCGCCACAGATTCTCACGATACTTTTGTTCTTCTGAGAACTTGTTTTGTCTTTGTTCTATATTATAAAAATGAAACATTTTTAAACATATCAATGTTCTTCTTCGTCCGACTCTTCATCCTTTTCAAACCGTTCCTGTCTTTTCCGAAAGATCAATGCTGCCGCAGACAGCAGGAGCATACAAGTCACTCCCATGTAGATCCCTCCCCGGACGGTCTTCTGAAAAGAAACTATTCCATCCTGCTGATCATGATACTCGATCAGAAACTGGAAAAAACCACCCACAACTGCAGCAATCACGCCCGCACAGAGGTTTACCTTCCATGTAGGTTCAAAATGTCTGTCCCATATGTCATTCTTTATGCTCCCAATCACAAGATAAGCCGACAGACACATAAATACAATAAACTCGCCTGCAACCCGGTACATACTCCCCCGCCCGTAATAAACAGCCTGCCCGGCGATTGTCACTGCCAGTCCAAAATAGGCCAGCCAGAATCCGTTGTGCTCGATCTGCAGCATTCTCTGCTCCTGCATCTCATCCAGTATGTTTTTTCTCTTCTTCATGATCGCTTTCTCTCTCCTTCCTCTATGGAATCATTCTCATCCTCCCAAAACAGTTCATCCAGACTCTTCCCCAGCACACGACAGATCGCCCGGCACAATTTGATCGTTGGATTATATTCCCCCTGTTCGATGGCATTCATGGTCTGTCTGGATATGCCCACGGCCTCTGCCAGCGCTTTCTGTGTCATATCTTTCTGCGCCCGCGCCACTTTGATCGCTATATTTCTTGCCATCCGGTCATCTCTCCTTCCCTCCAAAAGTTCTGTATATTTGAGTCGCAGCCTGCCTTCTTCTCCCGGACTGCCTTTTGCTTTCCGTTTACCCTTTCATCCTGTTCCGGATTGCCATTTGTCCTCTTACCTCTTACCTCTTACCTCTTACCTCTTACCTCTTACCTCTTACCTCTTACCTCTTACCTCTTACCTCTTACCTCTTA
>ERZ808035.476-NODE-476-length-35038-cov-8.620692_pt1 | contig 35038 bp, 33 predicted proteins | sample MGYA00380189_ERZ808035 | MGnify/ENA primary metagenome ERZ808035 (study PRJEB31490, sample SAMN06133407) | mouse gut metagenome | isolation source: M5_1 | host: mice | place: China: Chengdu | collected 2015-05 ...
GCATTTGCCCAGCCCACAATGGCTGCCATATTCACCCCGCGGCGTCAGCCGCAGAAAAAGCCCCGCCCGCCAGGGCGGATACTCAGCCTCTTGCTAAATTATCTGCATTACAGAATATCCGCAATTATCTGGTTTTAAGATACATATACTCGGCATGGGTGATGTACTTGAAAACCGGAATTTTGAAATACGGACGGATTCGCGATCTGCGCAACGACCGCGGTCTGACTCAGGAACAGATCGCAAAGATACTGAATGTTAAGCAGAATACCTATTGCCAATATGAAATTGGCGTTGTCAACTATCCTCTGGATGTTGTGGTCAAGCTGGCGGAATACTACAACGTCAGCATAGACTACCTGGTGGGCCTCACCGATGAACCCACCCCCTATCCCAGGAAGCGGAGGCAGTTGTGAGAGCCCCGAATTGGCTGCTGAACCTGCTCTTTCCGCCCAAGTGTCCCTTTTGCGAAAGGGTTCTGGACAGGCCCGGCATCTGCCCGGCATGTCAGCGCGCCCTCCCCTGGACAGAGGAGGGTGACAGCCTGTGGGAGCTTTCCGGCAGGCTGCGCTGCACTGCGCCCCTGTGGTACGAGGGGGCGGCCAGAGAGGGGATCCTGCGGTTTAAATTCCAGGGTGCGGCCGGCGCGGCAGACCCCCTGGGCGGGCTGATTGCCCAGTGCGCCGCGGAGCGGCTCTCCGGGGAGTTTGACACGGTGTCCTGGGTGCCGGTGAGCGGGAGGCGGCTGCGGCAGCGGGGCTATGACCAGGCGGAGCTGCTGGCACGGAGCGCCTGCCTCCGCTGGAGCACGCGCCCGGTGCGGCTTTTATACAAGACGAAGGATACCCCCGCCCAGTCCGGCCTGGCGGGGACTGCGGCCAGGCGGGAAAACGCGGCGGGCGCATACCGGGCGGCGGGGCCGGAGAGCGTCCGGGGCCGCCGGATTTTGCTGGTGGACGACATCTGCACCACCGGCGCCACCCTGACCGAGTGCGCGGGGGTACTGCTGTCCGCCGGGGCGTCGGAGGTGGTGTGTGCGGTTGCGGCCCGCACCCCTCCGGGGCGGATTTGAGAAAAACGTTTACAATTTAGGAGAAGAATGGGGTTGCAATCGACAGAAAGTGCCAGTATAATAAAACTTGTACTGTGATTGTTTGCGGAAAAACCGTTTATAATAAGACAGAAAGAGCATGAGGTGAGGTAGATCCATGGGAAAAGATATTGGTATTGACCTGGGAACCGCTTCGGTTTTGGTATATGTCAAGGGCAAGGGAATTGTTTTGAACGAACCCTCGGTGGTGGCCCTGGATAAAAACACCGGAAAACTCCTGAAGGTCGGGGCGGAAGCGCAGGCCATGCTGGGCCGGACCCCCGGCAACATCGTGGCCATCCGGCCTCTGCGGGAGGGTGTTATCTCCGACTACGACATGACGGAGCGGATGCTCCGGGAGTTTATCCACAAGGTGGCGGGCGTGTCCTTTTTCCGGCCCCGGGTGCTGATCTGCATTCCCTCCGGCATCACGGAGGTTGAAGAGCGCGCCGTGGTGGATGCGGGCATCCAGGCCGGCGCCCGGAAGGTGTATCTCATCGAAGAGCCGGTGGCGGCCGCCATCGGCGCGGGTATCGACATCACCCAGCCCGACGGCCACATGGTGGTGGACATCGGCGGCGGCACGGCGGATATCGCCGTCATCTCCCTCTCCGGCGTGGTGGAGTCCGCCTCCATCAAAATCGCCGGCGACCAGCTCAACGAGGCCGTGGTGAAGTATATGCGCCGCAAGCACAACCTGCTGGTGGGCGAGCGCACCGCCGAGGAGATGAAAAAGCAGATCGGCTGTGTGTTCCCCAAGGATGAAGAGGAGACCATGGACGTGAAGGGCCGGTGCCTTCTCACCGGCCTTCCCAGGGTTGTCACCGTCAGCTCCACGGAGATGATGGACGCCTTTGAGGAGCCGGTGGAGCGCATCATGGAGGCCATCCACTCCGTACTGGAGAGGACGCCGCCGGAGCTGGTGGCGGACATCTCCACCAACGGCATTGTCATGACCGGCGGCGGCAGCCTGGTCTCCGGTTTTGACCAGCTGGTCAGCGCCCGCACCGGTATTCACGCCGTCATTGCGGACGAGGCCATCAGCTGTGTGGCCCTGGGTACGGGCAAGAGCCTGGCGGATCTGAACTCCCTCCAGGATGGCACCATGAACATCTCCCGCCGCAGGCAGATGAACTGACAAAGGGAAAAGGAGAAGGCAGGGCCTTCTCCTTTTTGATAAGGGGCGGAGGCCGGCCCCGGACCTGCCGCCGGGCGGCACAGTTTACAGAGAAGACAGGTGACTTATGCAGACCTTTAAACCAGTGACAAAGCAGGACGCACCCAGGCTGCGGCGGTATTATCAAAATTGCAGCTACGGCCTGTGCGAATACTCTGTGGGCACCAAGCTCATGTGGCGCAGGACCCTCCATCCCGCCTGGGCGGAGATCGCCGGGTGCCTGGTGATCCGCAATACCATCGACGGGCAGACCGCCTTTGACTATCCGGTTCCCGGCCCCGAGGGAGACGAGGACGCGGCTTTGGCCGCCATTGAGTCCTACTGCCTGGAGGCGGGCGTGTGCCCGGTGATCTCCGTGGTGCCGGAGTGCAAGGCGGCCCGGCTTCTGGCCCGGTACCCCTATGTGCGGGTCAGCAATATCCGTACCTGGCGGGACTACGTATACTACCGGGAGGATCTCCAGTTCTTTACCGGGCGGCGGTACTCCGGCCAGCGCAACCACATCAAGAAGTTCCGCACCCAGTGGCCGGAGGCCTTCTTCCGCCCTCTGACGGCGGCGGACGGGGATGTAATCGACCGCTTCTGGGAGGACTATGAGGCGGAGTTTCCCAAGGGGGACAACGCCAAGGCCCGGGACGAGCTGGCCCTGGCCAGGAAGATGCTGAAAATGGCAGGCAGACCCTTTTTTATCGCCGGAGGGATGTTTGACGGGGACAAGCTTATTGCGCTGTCCCTGGCGGAGCTGTGCGGAGATACCCTCATCATCCACATTGAGAAGGCGCTGTACTCCTATACCGGGGTGTACCCTGCGCTGGTGCAGGCCTTTGCGGGGGCCTTCGGCGGGGACTGCCAGTGGATCAACCGGGAGGACGACGCCGCCGACCGGGGCCTCCGGACCTCCAAACTGCAGTACGGCCCTGCCAAACTCTCCCCCAAATACCGCTTTGAGCCCCAGAACGAGCTCCTAAGCCATGTGAGGGCCATACCGGAGCTGAGGACGGAGCGGCTGACCCTCTCTGCCCTGACGGAGGCGGACATCCCCGCCTACAACGCCCTGGTGCTGGACAGGGAGCGGAACCGCTGGTGGGGCTATGACGATGTGGAGGGACTTGGCGGCCCGGTGGAGGAGCAGAGCTTCTTCAATGTGGCCCGCCGGGATTTTGAAAACCGCCTGGCGGTAAACTTTGCCGTCCGTCTGGATGGAAAGCTGATCGGAGAGGCGGTGCTCTACCGCTTTGACTACCAGGGCGGTGCGGAGCTGGGCTGCCGTATTGACAGAGCGTACGACGGCTGCGGCTACGGCACGGAGGCTTTCGCGGCAGTGGCGGACTGGGCGCTGTACAAGGTTCACCTGAACCGGGTGGCGGCAAAGTGCTTCAAAGAGAATCAGGCCTCCTACAGGATGCTGTCCTCCTGTATGCGCCGGAGCGGAGAGGACGACACGTTCTTCTACTTTGAAAAACCCGTATAACGGTATCCCGGTGTGCGGAGAAAGGGCCGGGGGACGCATAAGCGTCCCCCGGCCCTTTGCGGTTTGGGGCTTCCGGCCTCAGATCAGAGCGGCGGCCATCCAGATCAGGCCGATGCCTGCCGCCCCCATCAGGGCGTACAGCGCCGGGCTCAGATCCCGCCAGGCCCGGCTCAGCCGTCCGTGGCTGCCTCCGGCGTAATTCCGGGCCACCCGTTTGGCCTCCTCCACCAGCTCCCGGGAGGTGACGCCCTCGCCGGCGGCGTCGTTCCGCACAATAAAAATCGCCTGTTCAAAAAAACGCTGGTCCGGAGAATCCACGACCACGACCCGTCTGGAAATACCTTTCACCATGCTGCTCCATGCCTCCGACAAACAAGTTGATACTTCCATTTTTCCGCAGACAGGGGAATTTTATACTGCCCCTATGCTTTTTTTGCCGTCCCGGTTTTGGGCCGGTACAGCACCTGCACGCCGCAGTCGTCCTGGAGCCGCTCGCGGCGGATACTCTCGGACAGAATCATCCCCGCCAGCGCCTGGGGATCCTCGCCCTCCCAGCCGGCCAGCAGATCCTGGAGCCATTCGTCCCGGCACGGGTCCGCCACGCCGTCACTGATCATCACTGCAAAGCTGCCGGGCTCCAGATTGACCCGGGTCACATCCGGAGCCGCCGGAGCCCCGCGGAGGCCGGCGGGCAGGGCGCTGCCGGTGATGCGCCGGACGATGCCCCCCTTTTTCAGGTAGCTGGGCGCCGCGCCGAATTTATAGAAAGAGGTCTCCCCCGTAGAGGGGCTGCTGATGCACAGGTCGATGGTGGTGAAACTGCCGGTCTCCGCACCCCGGAGGGCCATGGCGGAGTTCAGCGTTTTCAGCGCTGCCTCCGGCTCCACGCCAGCCTCCAGAAATTGGCGCAGCAGGCGGCAGATGAGGGCGGACTCCTTGCGGGCGGCCTCGCCGCTGCCCATGCCGTCCGCCAGCAGGAGGCACCACAGGCCGTCCTCCCGCTGGAAGGAGACCACGGTGTCTCCGCAGACCGTCTCCCCCTCCCGGGGCCGCAGCACGGCGCCGACCTGACAGGGGAGGGAGTCCCCCGCCGCAGCCACCGCCTCCCCCAGGCCGGCGGCAGTGGCGGTGAGCAGCTCGGAAAGCTGGGCATACTGCCCCTTGGCACTGCGGCGGGTCTCCTCCAGCTGCCGCCGGTACTGCCGCCGCAAAAGAAAGGCGGACAGCTCTCCGTTGATGGCAGTCAAAAAATCAGGCAGATGGATGCAGCGGTCGGCAAAATAGGAGGGGAAGTCCTTGGGCATGGCCCGGCCCCGCTCCAGCAGGAAGGGCGTGGCGTCGTTAAAGGCGTTGAAAGTGCCGGTGTACTCCCTCTGCCAGCACAGGTCGCACAGGGCGCAGCCCCGGCAGACCTTCTCCGCAGCCCGGTCAAAGACGATGGCGGGGTTTTCATCGGTGGAGGGAGGTGTGCGGCCCATGCTGTCGTAGAGATCCCGCAGGGCCGCCGCCGCCCGGGTGAGCTGTTCTTTCAGCCGCCCTCCGGCGGCGGTGTTTTCGGCAGTCTCAGCCCGCCTGACCCGTTTCCCGCCGAAAAGACGCCCCGGCAGCAGCAGGAACAGGGCGGTGCCAATGGATAATTCCAGCAGCAGCGGCCCCGCCAGGGGGGAGCGGGCCGGCAGCAGGGCGGCCAGAGCCGCCGCGAAGAACGCCAGGCCCGCCGCCGCCCGTTGGCCGGTGGAACGGCTTCCGGCCAACAGCCCCGCAAGGCCGTAGACCGAGGCGAACAGGCCGCCCTCCGTTCCGGCGCAGAGATCCGCCGTGAGGCCGGCCGCCAGGCCCGCAGCGGCGCCGGCTGCCGCGCCCCGCTCATAGGCGGTGTAGGCCAGCAGCAGGCAGAGCAGTGTCCGCCCCACGGAGACGCCGGATATCTCCAGGTCGCTGACGGCCACCAGAAGCGCCGCCGCCAGGAACAGAATACCCTCCGGCGCCGGCCGTTCCCCTGCGGGGCGCAGCAGAAGGCGGAAAAACCAGGCGGATATGCCGGTCAGCAGGGTGGCGGCTATGTAGGGCGGCAGATGCTCTGCGGGGGAGAGGGATTGGATGACGTAGATCCCGCCCACCGCCGCGCAGAGGGCGGAGGCCGTCAGCGGCATGAAGAGGGGGCGTCTCCAGAGGGAGGTTCCCCGGAAGGAGGCGGATGCTGTGAGAATCAGAATGCCGACCGCCAGAAAGGGCAGGGCGTCCCCAAAGTCCAAAAACAGTGCGGCGCCCACACCGGCGCCGGCCAGCGCCGCCGCTCCGTTTCCGCCGGGGCCTGCCGCTGCGATACAGCCCAGGGCAAAGGGGGCGTGGCCCCCGGGCGTCTGGCTGGCGGTCAAAGCCGCCGCCAAAAAGAAGTGAATGCCCCAGGAAAGCAGGCGTGCCGACTGCTGCCGCTCCAGAGTAATTTGACCATACCGCACAGCTTGTCCCTCCCAAAACCATGGTTTTTCACCATTTTATCCCGGAGGAGATAAAAATCCCGTCGGGAAAAGCGGACGGGGGATTTCCCGTTGGGAGGGGGGACAGGGGTGCGGGGCGGCGGGGCGCCGATTTTCTCCATAGACATTTACCCCGCCCCATGATATGATACCATCAACTCATTGAGTAGGGAGGCGCTTCCACATGCGCATTGGAACCGTGGATATCCCCTCGCGGCTGGCTCTGGCGCCCATGGCGGGGGTGACGGATGCGGCCTTCCGCCAGATCTGCGCGGAGCAGGGGGCGGGCTATACGGTTACGGAGCTGATTTCCTCCAAGGCCCTGTGCTATCACGATAAAAAGACCTTTGCCCTGCTGCGGCAGTTTCCCAATGAGCATCCGGCGGCCGTGCAGATCTTCGGCAGCGACCCGGTGTGTATGGCGGAGGCGGCGCAGATCGCGCTGGAGGCCTCCGGGACGGATATTATCGACATCAATATGGGCTGCCCCATGGGAAAGATCGTCAACAACGGGGACGGCGCGGCGCTGATGCGAGACCCGGAGAAGGCCGCCCGCATTGTAGAGGCCGTGGTCCGGGCGGTACCCGTGCCCGTCACCGCCAAGTTCCGCCGGGGATGGGATATGGGCAGCTGCAACTGTGTGGAGTTCGCCGGGATTCTGGAGCAGGCGGGCGTCTCTGCCGTGGCCGTCCACGGGCGCACCCGCGCCCAGGTCTACGGCGGCCAGGCGGACTGGAACTGTATCCGCCAGGTGAAGGAGGCCGTCTCCGTGCCCGTCTTTGCCAACGGCGACATCTGGGAGCCGGAGGACGCCGTCCGGATTCTGCGGCACACCGGGGCAGATGGGGCCATGATTGGGCGGGGCTGTTTTGGGAATCCCTGGATATTCCGCCGGGCCGCCGCCGCGCTGGAGGGCAGGCCTGTTCCGCCGCTGCCGCCTCTGGCGGAGCGGTGCGACACCGCCGTGCGTCAGATTGAGCTGTCGGCCGCGGCCAGGGGTGAGCGGGTGGCGGTGCTGGAGGCCCGCCGCCACTACTGCTGGTATCTCAAGGGTGTGCCGCACTCCGCCTTTTACAAAGAGCAGATCGTGCGGATGAACACACTGGAGGATGTGTACCGTGTGACAAGGGGGATCAAACGGGATTTGATATGAACGCTTTACAGGAACGAAAGTGGGTGGAGTCCGCCGGCCAGGGGGACCAGGATGCCTTTGAACAGCTGGTGAGGGCCTATGAGAAGCGGATTTTTGCACTGACAATGCGGATGTGCGGAAACCCGGAGGACGCCGCGGAAGCCGCGCAGGAGGCGTTTTTGGCGGCCTGGCAGGGCCTGCGGTTTTTCCGGGGGGACGCCAGCTTTTCCACCTGGCTGTATCGCCTTGCGTCCAATGCCTGTGTGGATCTGCTGCGGCGGGAGGGCCGCCACCGCTCCGCCGCGGGGCCGTCCCTGGACGATGAGGAGCTGAATTTGGACGTGGCGGATACCGCCCCCTCGCCCCAGGAGGCGGCGGAGCGGGCCGAGCTGCGGCGGCAGATCGAGGCGGGGCTGGCGGAGCTGTCCCCGGAGTACAGGCAGGTGCTGGTGCTGCGTGAGATGCACCAGCTCAGCTATGATGAGATTGCGGACACGCTCTGCCTGGATGTCGGGACGGTGAAGTCCCGCATCAGCCGGGGGCGGAAGCGCCTGCGAAAATTCCTGTTGGAGAGCGGGAACTTTTACGGCGGGCCTGCGTCTAAAGAAGCAGAGAGGGAGGGCTGCCAATGAAATACTGTGAGGAATACGCGGCCCTGCTGGATCAGTATGTGGACGGAGAGCTCTCCGGTGCCGGGGCCGGCCGGATCCGAGAGCATTTGGAGGGCTGCCCCGGATGCAGGGCCTATGTGGACGGGGCGCTTGCCATGCGCGCCGCCTTCCCCGATGTGGAGGAGACGGAGGTGCCGGAGGGCTTTGCCGAGGGGGTTATGGCCGCCGTTCGGAGGCTGGAGCCCTCTCGGGGAGCGGGAGCCGCGCCCGGAAAGCGGCGGCCCTATTGGAAGAAGATCCTGCTGCCCCTGGCGGCCTGTTTTGCCATTGTATTGCTGATACGGCACGGGCCCTTCCGGGGTGGGGCCGCCAGCGGCGGAAATGCCCGGGCGGATACCCCGGCTGACGCCGTGGCTGCCGCCAATGACAACGGCGCTGTCGGATACGGGCTGACCAATGCCGGCCCGGAGGAGGGGGCGGCTCCCCGCATGTATGAGACCGGGGCGGCTCCCGCGCCCCGGGCCGCCCCGGATGACCCCTCCGCCTCCTGTGAGGCCGCTCCGGAGCTGCAGGATGGCATGGAACCGGCGGCGATCACGGGGGATCAGCCCTCCGCCGCGGCGCCCCGGGCAATCCGCCTGAGGGCGGATCAGGCGGGGGATCTGCTGGAGGAGCTGCCCTGTACCACCGGGGAGGACGGTACCCGCTGCTATCAGATCTCCGCCGCGGAATTTGACGCCCTGCTGGATGCCCTGGAAGAGCGGGATATTGTGCCGGAGCAGTGGGCCCCGGGGCCTGAGGCGGAAGCGCTCCCCGGGGGATACGACCTGGTATATGTGGCTGAGGAGTGAACGGCGAAGAGGGAACTGCGGTTTTTTTGCAGTTCCCTCTTCCATTTTTGAAAATGCTGTGGTATGATAATCCGCGACAGGTGCCATCTCCCTGTCCAAGCGCCCGGTTTGGGCGTTCGTTCGGTGAACCGGATGGGTCATCGTTCTCTAAACAAAAAAATGGAGGCTGCCCGGGGCCTTACCACGGGTATTTTGCTGCGCCTGGCGTTTCAAGGGCCTCCAGACTGTTGTCAGGAGGTATTTTTTATGTCCGCTTCCCGTTTTTCCGTCCGCCGGCTCACGCTGGCCGCTGTCATTGCCGCCGCCTATGCGGGGCTGACGCTGCTGCTGCCCATCCCCCAGTATGGCCCCGTCCAGCTCCGGGTGGCGGAGGCCATGACACTGCTGCCCTTTCTGTTCCCGGAGGCTATCCCCGGCCTGGCAGTGGGGTGTTTTCTCGCCAATCTGCTGGGCTCCCCCTATGTGCTGGACTGGGTATTCGGCACGTTTGCCACGCTGCTGGGGGCCTGTTTGACTGCGAAAATGCCGAATCGCTATTTGGCAGCCCTGCCGCCGGTGATCTGCAACGCCGTAATCGTAGGGGCGGAGATCGCCTATTTCTCCACCCTGGACGGCGTGGCCTTTCTCCCCGCCTTTGCCATGAACGCCGCCACTGTGGGGGCGGGAGAGGCGCTGGTCTGCTTTGTGCTGGGCCCGCTGCTGCTGCGGGCTCTGGGGCAGGTTCCCGCCCTGCGGGGACGGGGCTGAGACCTTATCAATGTATCGACGAAACAAGGGCACGCCCCGCTTCCAGCGGGGCGTGCCCTCAGTCTACCAAAAAAATCCGGGCGGCGAGGTTTTCTTTGACTCTCCGACGCGGCGGCCCTCAGGCCGCCGCACACACCCAATTCCGTCCCTCCCGCTCTCATCTGCCGCGCAGCCAGAAGGCCGTCCACAGCGCCCCGTATATCACCGGCTGGTGCAGCAGGTAGACCGGCAGGGCGTGCTGCCCCAAGGCGCTCAGACCGGGGATCCGGCTCCCTCCCGCAGGAATCCGCCGCCGTTCCCGCCACAGCCGGTTCAGAAAATACCCCGCCGAAAACAGGAAAAACCAGGGCAGCAGGGAGAAGTAGTCCGTGGAATAAAACCCGGTTGGAGGAAACCCCAGAAAAGCCGTGGCCAAATCCCGATACAGCCAAGAGGGAAGCCGGGCCAGCCGCAGGCTCTCAAAGCCCAGCCAGCCGCCGTTCACATCCCGGAGAAGCAGAAACAGCAGCGCACTTCCGGCAAGCCCCGCCCGGGCCGGCAGCCCTTTCAGCGCCCGATCCAGGGGGATCATCAGCAGCATACAGGTTCCAAGCAGGGTCAGCACCCCGAATACAACCCGGTTCTGCGGTATCAGCAGCAGCGTTGCCGCCGTTATCAGAACACCGCCCCCAAAGACCTCCAGCCCCCGCCGAAGGGGGCGGCTCCCCAGGGGCCAGCAGAAGCCGGAGAGGAGGATAAATGTCCAGCAGATACTCTGCTGCCAGACGTAGGCCCCCGCCGAGCGGTACCAGTCCCAGTCCGCGCCGAAGATCCAGACCATATCCCAGCAGGCGTGGTAGGCGATCATGCTCACCAGCGTCAGCCCCCGCAGGTTGTCCAGCGCCGCCCAGCGCCGCACATCCCGCTTCTTCCCCGTATATCGCGTCACAGCCGCCCCTCCTCTCTATCGGAAATTTCACATGGAAAAAGGGCGTGTGCCGCCCTTTTTCACAAAACACGCCGCAGGGCCTGCGGCACACCCTGAGAAGTGCCGGCGGGCGGGGCATTCTGCCGCCGGACGAAACCGATTTTCCGCAGAAATGCTCCGCGTATCTCCGGGAGATCGGCAGGGTATGGCGGCAGCCCCGTCAGGCGGCGCCTTGGGAGATGTTTTGCAGGCGTTTAAAACTCCGCGTTGCCCACCGTGCGGGGGTGGGGCAGCACGTCCCGGATGTTGCTGATGCCCGTCAGGTACATCACCATCCGCTCAAAGCCCAGGCCGAAGCCCGCGTGCCGGCAGGAGCCATAGCGCCGCAGGTCACAGTACCACCAGTAGTCCTCCGGCTTCATGCCCAGCTCTTTGATGCGGCCCTCCAGAATGTCCAGCCGCTCCTCCCTCTGGCTGCCGCCGATGATCTCACCGATGCCGGGCACCAGGCAGTCCGCGGCGGCCACGGTCTTTCCGTCGTCGTTCAGGCGCATGTAAAACGCCTTGATCTCCTTGGGATAGTCGGTAACAAATACCGGGCGCTTATATACCTGCTCGGTGAGGTAGCGCTCGTGCTCCGTCTGGAGATCGCATCCCCAGTAGGCCTTGTACTCGAACCTGTCGTTGTTCTTCTCCAGAATCTCCACGGCCTCGGTGTAGCTCACCCGGCCAAAGTCGGAAGAGGCCACGTGCTCCAGCCGTTCTATGAGCCCCTTGTCCACGAAGCTGTTGAAAAAGGCCATCTCGTCGGGGCAGCGCTCCATGGTGCGCCGGATGATGAACTTGATCATGTCCTCAGCCACATCCATGTCGCCCTTGAGGTCGGTGAAGGCCATCTCCGGCTCGATCATCCAGAATTCGGCGGCGTGGCGCTGGGTGTTGGAATTCTCCGCCCGGAAGGTGGGGCCGAAGGTGTACACGTCGCCGAAGGCCATGGCGAAGTTCTCCGCGTTCAGCTGGCCGGAGACGGTGAGGCTGGCGGGTTTTCCAAAGAAATCCCGGGAGAAGTCCACCTGCCCGTCCTCCGTCAGAGGCGGATTTTTCGGATCCAGCGTGGTGACACGGAACATCTCGCCGGCGCCCTCGCAGTCGCTGGCGGTGATGATGGGGGTGTGGACATAGACAAAGCCCCGGCTCTGGAAGAACTCGTGGATGGCAAAGGCCGCCGCGCTCCGCACCCGGAAGGCCGCGGAGAACAGGTTGGTCCTGGGCCGCAGGTGCTGGATGGTTCGCAGGAACTCCACGCCGTGGCGCTTTTTCTGGAGGGGATACTCCGGGGCGGAGGCGCCCTCCACCTCAATTTTCGCCGCTTTCAGCTCCAGGGGCTGCTTGGCCTCGGGGGTCAGCGCCACCGTACCTGTGACAACCAGGGCAGCGCCCACATTCTGGGCGGTAATCTCCTTATAATTTTCCAGGGCAGCGGACTCCATGACCACCTGGAGATTTCTAAAGCAGGAGCCGTCGTTCAGTTCGATAAAGCCAAAGCCCTTCAGGTCCCGGATGGTGCGGACCCAGCCGCCCACGGTGACGGTCTGCCCCGACAGGGCCTCGCCGTCGGCAAAAACCGCTGCAATTTTCGTATAGCTCATAGATATTCACCCATTTCATATTTTTGGCCGGAAACACCGTATTGCAGTTTGAGATTGTATCACGCTTTCCCTCATTTTACAAGAGGGGGATTTGGCCGGTTTTTCTCCGCCGGCTGTGTCCCGCGGCACGCACGGCCCCAATTTGACAGAAAGGCCCCTCTGTGTTAGAATTTGGGCCGAAGCTGGAATTTGCGCTGCGGAGCAGGAGGATTACTATGCAAATTGAATACTTAAAGGATGATGGCGCCGGCATTGCAGTCATTTCCAGTGACGAAAAAGTTGTGGTTGACACACAGTCCGCCCTGGATATGGCGCTGAGCGCAAAATACGAGACGGGCGCCGACAGGATTGCCATTGCCAAAGACCTGGTATGCGAGGACTTTTTCATCCTCAGTACGGGCGTTGCCGGAGAAATTCTCCAAAAATTTATAAACTACCGCATTAAGCTTGCGGTCTACGGCGACTATTCCCGTTACACCAGCAAACCGCTGAGGGATTTTATCTATGAATCCAACCGCGGAAAGGACTTCTTCTTCGTATCGTCGAAAGAAGAGGCGATACGGAAACTGACACAATCGGAATAAAAGCAGCATGCAGATTCCAGCGTATCGCGGGGGGAATCCCTTTTCGGGGGTTCCCCCCTCTCTTCCCGTCAAATGAATCCTTCGGTTTTTTGACACTCTGAGGCGGCCGTCCCGCACGGGACGGCCGCCCTCTTTCACTCCCGATCCACAAATCCACAGGGACTATCTGATATAATAGACCCAATTCTCCTTCCGCGCCGGTGCACTTGGGTACTCTCCATCCACGTAGCCCAGGGCGCAGTGACCGATGCCCTCATACGCTTCCGTGATGCCCAGAGAGCGCAGGAGGGCGGTCCCCTCCTCCGTCTCAAACTCCTCCCTGGCCCGGTGGATCCAGCAGCTGCCGATTCCCAGCGCATGGGCGGCCAGCATCAGGTTTCCCATCACCAGGCTTCCGTCGTACACCCGGTGGGGCGAGTCCCTTTTCGCCAGGACAATCAGGATCACCGGGGCGCCGTAGAAGGGGTCGAAGCCCGCCTTCCAGCCGCCGAGCCGGCAGTTGGCGGCGGCAATTTTGTCCCGGACCTCCTTATTTGTCACCTGGATGATGATGGGAGACTGCTTCCCCATACCGCTGGCGGCGTAGGTGCCCGCCTCGATGATCCGGTCCAGGATGTCCTGGGACACCATGTCCGGCTTGAACTTTCGGATGCTTCTTCTGGTTTTGATCTTCTCCAGCACATCACTCATTTTGGTCACTCCTCCTCTTTCAAATCAGTCGATTTTTGTGACGGTGCAGGCCCCGCGGGTCTCCACCGCCCGCCGCAGTATCTCGTCGGGCACGTCCCGGTCCAGAAAGACCTCCGCAAACGTCTCCCGAAACGCCGTGCCCGTCACCCCCGGAAGGGCCTCCAGAGCGGCGGCGGCGCGCTTTCGGCACTTCTCACAGCCGATGCCGTCAATGTACAGCGCCTTGTAGTCCAGCCGCTCAATTTTGAAGATCACGGGCCGGGTGCCGTCGGAGCAGCAGGCGATCATCACCCGTTCATCCCTCATCCACCCCCGCATAACGCTGCCGCCCTGGAGGGCCGCATAGATATACCGGCTGATGGCGTCCCACGCCTCGGAGCAGTGGGGGACGCCGGGGCCTCCCGCGGTTCCGTCCGCCCTGTCCGCCCCGTCTGTCAGGGTTCCCGCCCCCATGTGCCAGAAATCGTCCGCCTGGCCGTAGCGCTCAAAGACATAGGTATCTCCCACGTGATAGCAGGGACATGCCCCCGCTTCCGGATCGGCGCAGTACTGCGCCTGAAGGTCCGGATACAGCTTTTTGTCAATGACTGTTACTTTACATTTGTACTGCATAGGCTTGCCTCCCGGAAATACGGATTTTGTCCCACTCTACCACAGAGCGGCCGAGAGTGCAAGGCCGGCAGGGGTGATCTTACCGGATCACATTCCAGTAGAGCCACAGCCCCGCAGGAATCACAATCTGCAAAATCAAAATGGCGGGAACGCCGAAGCGGAAGGCCCTGTGCAGGGTCTTGTGATGAAAGGCCCGCATTCCCAGAAGCGCCCCCACGCTGCCCCCCAGGGCCGCCAGCAGGAAGAGGGTCTTTTCCGGCACCCGCCGGGTGCTCTCATGGGTCTCCTTCCGTTTGGCCTTCCACTTGTCCAGGCCGAAGACGAAAAACGTCACCAGGTTGACGGCAGCCAGCCACAGGGCCAGCAGCCCCCAGGGGGAGCCGACCACCGCCCAGATGAAGTCGTTGCGCTCCTCCGGCAGATACACGAACTTGAGCATAACACGCCATCTCCTCTCTTCTCTCTCAGCGGCAGGTATCCTGATACTCCGACGGGGACATGCCCACCAGCTTTTTAAAGGTGGCGGAGAAATAGGTGATATCCCGGTAGCCCACCTGTTCCGCCACCTCGTACACCTTCACGCGGCAATCCCGCAGCAGCTCCATGGCCCTGTGGACACGGTAGCGGGTCAGATAGTTCAGGAGGGTATAGTCCGTCTCCTTTTTAAAGGTGTGGCTCAGATGTCCCTCGCTGAGCCCCAGATGCTGGGCAATGGTTCCAATGCTGATATTCGGATCGTTGTAGTGGGCCCCGATGTACTCCATGGCCTCCAGCACATATTTGCTCTTATCGCCCTTTTTCAGTCCCGGGAGCAGCTGTTCCGCCTCCCGGCCTGCGGCGGCGGGCTCCGTCCGCCGCCGCAGGGCTGCCACCGCCCGCTCCAGGTCCCCGTCGTGGAAGGGCTTGAGCAGAAAGTCCACTGCCCCCAGGCGCAGGGCGCTCTGGGCGTTGGTAAAGCTGTCGTATGCGGTGAGGATGATGACATAGGCGTTGTTTCCCCGCTCCCGCAGCCGCCGCAGCATCTCAATGCCGTCCATCTGGGGCATTTTCAGATCGGTGATGATGAGGGACGGGTTCAGCCGCTCCACCGCCTCCAATGCCTCCAGGCCGTTGGAGGCCTCCCCCACCACCACGCAGTCCAGCGCCGCCCAGTCCACCGCCAGGACGATGCCCTTGCGGATCATCTCCTCATCCTCCACTACCAGCACCTTCAGCATGGCTCCTCCTCCCCTCTGCAAACCGGCAGCACCGCCGTCACCGCGGCCCCGCCCTCAGTGCTGTTCTCCAGAAACAGCCCGCAACCGTCACCGTAGTACTTCGTCAGAATTGTATTCACGTTGTAAAGGCCCAGGTGCTTCCCGGCAGGGCCCTCGCCCCGGTAGCGCCCCACCGCCAACTCCGGCGGCAGGCCGGCGCCGTTGTCCCGGACGGTGATGCGCAGCATCCCCGCCTCCTCCCGTACCGTTACCGCCACCGCGCCGTTCTCCACCCCCTCCAGGCCGTGGAGGATGGCGTTTTCCACCAGGGGCTGGAGGATCATCTTGGGAACCAGGCAGTCCTCCAGGGCCTCCGGCAGATCCACAGTGCACGCAAACGCCTCCGACATGCGGATTCTCTGAATCTCAATATACCGCCCTAAGATCTCCATCTCCCGCCGCAGGGTGGCAAATTCCTCCGGCGAGATGCAAAAGCGGAGGATATCCGCCAGGTTTGTGGACATCTCCGCCACCTGGGGGACCTTGTTGATCTTGCTGATCCACTTCATGGTGTCCAGCGTGTTGCAGAGAAAATGGGGGTTCAGCTGGGCCTGGAGCATCCGGATCTGGGCCTGGTTCAGCTCCCGCTGGTTCTCCACCAGGGCCTCCTGATTGCGCTTGAGGGCCTCCACCATGTTGTTGAACCGCCGGGCCAGCTCCCCCAGCTCGTCCTCCCGCTCCGGGGGGACATAGACGTCCAGATTGTTGTGCTCCACCTCGCCGATGCCCCGGTGAAGCCTCTGGATGGGCCGGAACATCTGCCGGCTGAGGGTCAGGCTCATGAAGATGGACAGAGCCACGCACACCACCGCGCAGCCCAGGCTCACGGTGTGCAGCAGGCGGATCGTCTCCCCCGTGAACACCTGGGGCCGCTGGAGCACCAGGCACAATCCGCTGCGCTCATGGCGGGAGACCGCATACAAAAACTCCTCCCCGGAGCCGGAGAGCTCCTGTCCCGCCAAAAGGCGCCCCCGCAGCCGGGGAGCCAGCTCGTCCGCCAGGGAGGGCTGGGCACAGTACACCGGCCGCCAGTAGGGGCTGAGCAGGATCAGCTCGTTTTGGGCGCCGTATTTCCCCTCCAGCAGCTGACGGAAATGGGTGTGGTACATGCTGATCAAAAGGTATCCCGTCGGCCGGCCGGCGGCGTCGGTGAGCAGCACCGCCCCCTGGAGCAGGGGGCGCGCCGTGTCCGTCACATCCTCACAGGCCGCAAAACGCAGGGACTCCCCTCTCTCCGCCGCGGCATACAGCACTCCCCAGCCGGGGGAGAGCCTCTCCTCTGCCGGGGCCTGCCGGGTGGAATATCGCCACCGCCCCTCAAGGTCGTAGAGGTCGAACACCGCATAGCTCCGGGCCTGCCCCGTGACGCTGAACAGCTCACGGTTGACCAGCGTATCCTCCTCCCCATCCCCGGCCAGGGCACCTGCGAGGACGGAATTTCCCTGGAGCCGGCCGGCGGTCTGTACAAAGGCGTCAAATGCCGTGTCCAGGGCACGGGAGGCCGCGTCCAGGTGCTCCGCCATCTCCCGTTCCGCATCCCGGGTCTGCCGCAGGCGGAAAATCTGGAGCATCATGGCCGAGCACACCAGCAGGGGGATCAGCGAGGCCGCCAGAAAGCCCGCGGACAGCCGCCGGCGGAAAGAGGGCGTCCGGCTCATGGCTCCCCCTCCTCTCCCTGGTAGAAGGCCCAGCTCATCAGCAGGGCATCCCTGTGCTCACTGGCCCAGGCCACATCGTAGTCCGCCATGGGGATGTCCGCAAGGGGCGTCATTCCCGGGGCCGGCTCCACATCCTCCCGGACGGAGCGGCGGTAAAACTGCTCCGTCAGCAGCCGCTGCACCCCTTCGCTGACGGTAAAATCCAAAAAGAGCCTGGCGTTTTCCTGGTGTGGGCCGCCCCGGATTATGGCGCTGGCGTCCGGCACACAGCTGCTGCCGTCCTCCGGATAGACCAGGGCCACGTTGTCCCCGGCGGCAATGCGCTTCAGGGCCGTCTCCTCCAGCGTCACGCCCACCAGGGCCGTGCCCCCGGCCACGGAGCGGAGCACATCGCCGGAGCCGTCCAGCTGCCGCCCGTCCAGATTCTCCGCAAAGCGCCGCAGCGTCTCGTCGTCCTCCCCGTCCACCGCCCGCAGCAGCGTCACCAGGGCGGTAAAGCTGGAGCCGGAGACCGCCGGATCGGCAAAGGCAATCTGCCCCCGCAGCCGGGGATCCATCAAATCTCTCCACCCCGTCACCTGGCCGGAGCGCACCAATTTGGTGTTGTAAACCAATACCACCGGCAGGGCGGAGAAGGGCGTCCACATCTGGTCCGGATCCCGGAAGCGCTCCTGAATCTCCTCCCCCTGACCGCAGGCATAGGGTGCAAAGCAGTCACGATAGGACTCCAGGCTCTCCACGCCGCCGCCGAACATCACGTCCGCCGCCGGGTTGTCCGCCTCCTCCCGAATGCGCTCCAAAAGCTCGTTGGTCCCCCCGGCCACCACGTCCACCCAGATGCCGGTGCGCTGCTCGAACTCCTGGACGATGGGCCAGTAGACCTCCTCCTTGTGGGCGGTGTAGATCACCAGCCGCGCCTCCTCCGGCGGGGCGTAGGCGGCGGTCTCCGGCGGTTCGGTTCCGCAGCCGGACAGTATCAGCATGGCCGCCAGCAGAAGCGGCAGACAGTTTCTCTTCACGGTGTTCTCCCTTCAAAGCAGCCCGCGGCCAATTGCGCATGGGGGATTTATCCATAGTATATCACATCTGTCCGGGAATTTTCATCCAAATCCGACAAAAATATCAGAAGAAAACAAAAAAACGCAGATTTGTCCCCTGTTCTTTTTTTCCATTGTCTCATAGAATAAAATTAACAACCGGCGGAATTTGGAAGCGCCGTGTTTTGTTCAAAACACCGAAGGAGGAACCGAAATGAAAAGAATCTCTGCACTGCTTCTGACCCTGGTCATGCTGTTCACCCTGACTGCCTGCGGCGGCGGCAGCAATCCCCCCGCCCAGGAGAATACGCCTCCCGCTCAGACGGACGGCGGCGACAAGCAGGACACGCCCGCCCCCGCTCCCGCGGACGACGCCAACCTCACCGAGACCCAGAAGATCATCAAAGAGGCCGAGGGTATGTCCCTGGAGGACCTGGCCAAGAAGGCCATTGAGGAGTCCAACGGCAAGATGTTCTACGGCGTGGGCAACTCCAGCCGCGGCAAGAGCGCCCTGCCCCTGTTCATCGAGTACTTACAGACCATCGACTCCGGCTACAACATGGAGTTTGAGTGGCAGCAGCCCAAGAACAACAAGATCTTCGACCAGCTCACCGCCGACTCCCTGAAGGACACCGGCACCTTTGCCATGACGCTGATCCAGGACGGCAACCAGATCGAGAGCAAGATGGTCCAGACCGGCATTCTGGACACCTTCATCCCCAAGGAGTGGGCCGAGGCCAACGGCACCACCGCCGACGCCTATGACGGATATCTGGCCCTCCAGACCCTGAACAAGGTCTTCATGTACAACAACACCGGCTCCAAGACCTACGACAACTGCTGGGACTTCGTGGCCGAGGGCGAGCACGGACTGTACATGGACATCGACTCCGAGATCGTGGGCAAGAACTTCCTGTACATGCTCACCGAGGACACCTACGCCGGCTGGCTGAAGGACGCCTTCAACGCCCTGAGCGCCGACGAGCAGGCCTACTTCCAGCCCACCATCAAGGCCATGGAGTCCGAGGCCGCCGACCTGGGTCTGGGCGCCGACGGCGCGTATGCCCTGGCGTGGATCAAGCTGTGGGTGGAGAGCTACAACGCCCAGACCGACGACGGCCCCATCTGCAACACCCTGGTTGACAAGTCCGCCACCGACCAGTTCGGCCTGCTGGTGTACTCCAAGCTCCGCTCCGTGGAGGAGTCCAGCTCCGTGTCCGTCAACAACATCAACGTGGCGGCCTATGACGACGGCTACACCGGCATCGGCGGCTACGGCTACTGCCACTACCTCTTCGTCACCGACAACTCCCCCCTGCCCTGGACCGCCTGCGCCTTCATCGCCTACATGACCGAGACCGTGGACGGCTTCTCCGCCTGGGGCAAGGACATGGGCGGCTACTCCTCCAACCCCACCGTGGCTGAGGGCACCGAGGCCCAGTACGGTCACTCCAAGGGCGGCATGGCCGAGGACGGCACCACCGTGGAGTTCGAGGCCAAGAACGACCGGGGCTACGACTGGTGGACCACCGACGGCAAGCTGGTACTGGAGGATCCCGCCTACTGCGCCGACGTGGCCTTCACCGTGGGCAGCTGGGTGGAGATGCTGACCAAGTACAGCGCGGGCTGACGTCGGAGGAAATTCCGCTCCGCTGCGCCTCAGCCTGACGGCTAAGGCTCCGCTCGCTCCATTCCCTCCTCCTCTCCCCACCGGACCCGCTGCGCTGGGCTCCGGCGGGGACCCCAGGGGGGACGGACCAAGCACATCCTTTACTCTGTACATAACCGATCAGGTCCGGGGGGCGCGGACGCGCGCCCCGGACCTCTCCATTCTCATTTGAAAGGACGGATTCCCATGGGCAGAGCAGTCATTTTCGACATGGGCGGCATCCTGCTGGACTTTCCCATGCTGGAGCTCACCGCCGCCTGGTCCGACACGGCGGAGGACGCCCGCCTTTTAGATCAGGCCATCTTCAAAAGTCCGGAGTGGGTGGCCCTGGACCGGGGCACAGCCACGGAGGAACAGGTCCTTGCCGCCGCCCGGGAATGCCTGCCCGCCCGCCTTCACGAGCCGGCGGCCCAGGTCATTGCGCACTGGGACGACTTTCTCTTTCCCAAGCCCGAGATGAATGTCCTGGCCCGGGAGCTGGACGCCCGGGGCGTGCCGCTGTACCTGCTGTCCAACACCTCCGCCCGGTTTTACCGTTTCCGGGATAAAATTGAGGTCTGGCCCCTGCTGCGGGGAGCCCTGCTCTCCTTTGAGGAGAAGCTCCTCAAGCCCGACCCGGAGCTGTACCGCCGCCTGTTCTCCCGGTTCGGCCTGGCCCCCGGGGACTGCTTTTTCATCGACGACCTGCACCTGAACGTGGAGGCTGCCCGCTGGTGCGGGATGGAGGCCTTCCACTATCAAAACGACATCTCCCGGCTCCGCGCCGCACTGCGTGAGGCCGGTATCCCCGCCGCCGCGGAAAGTTAGGAGGAGAGCTTTTATGAATCAGCCCACGACCCTCCAGGCGAGCAAGTCCACCATCTTTTTCAACAAGGTCAAGACCTTTTTCTCCAAGCCCCACAACGTGATTCTGGTGCTGATGGGCATCGTGCTGACAGTGACCACCGTGGCCCCCATCATCGCCATCGTGGAGGACACCTTCAAAATTCACCCCGGCACCATCGACGCCCACCTCACCGGCCAGGCCGCCGGGTACACGGTGGTGAACTACGTGGACCTCTTCACCAGCCGCCTGGCCCGGACCAACCTCTGGACCCCCCTGCTGAACACCGTGCTGCTGGCGGTGGGGACCTGCGTGGTGTCCATCTTATTTGGCGGCGTGTTCGCCTTTCTCATCACCCGCACCAACCTGGCCTGGCGGAAGTACCTCAGCTCCATCTTCATCTTCCCCTACATCATGCCCCAGTGGACGCTGGCGGTGGTGTGGCAGAACATGTTCAACTCCAACGCCGTCACCGGCACCTCCAACGGACTGCTGGCGGCCACGCTGGGGGTGAATATGCCCCTGTGGTGGTGCCAGGGCCTGTTCCCGAGCCTTGTGGTGCTGGGGCTCCACTACGCCCCCTTTGCCTATATCCTCATCGGCGGCATCTTCCGCAACATGGACGCCAACCTGGAGGAGGCCGCCACCATCCTGGACACCCCCAAGTGGAAGATCATGTGCAAGGTGACGCTGCCCATGGTGAAGCCCGCCATTCTCTCCACCATCCTGCTGGTGTTCGGCAGCTCCATGGGCTCCTACCCGGTGCCCCACTACCTGGGGCTCACCACCCTCTCCACCAAGTACGTCTCCATGAACTCCAAGTACACCGGAGAGGCCAGCATCCTGGCCATCATCATGATGTTCTTCGGCGTGGCCATCATGCTCTTAAACCAGCTCTCCCTCACCAGCCGTAAGAGCTACACCACCGTCACCGGCAAATCCGGCCAGATCTCCAAGATCAACCTGGGCCGGGCGGGGAAGTACGTCATCGCCCTGGCGCTGGTGGTCGTCACCTTCTTCACCAGCATCTTCCCCATCGTCTCCTTCGCCTTTGAGACGTTCCTGCCCAACCCGGGGGACTACTCCTTCCTCTACACCGGCGACGCCGACAACCTCACCACCAAGTGGTGGGTGACGGACGAGAACGTCTCCGAGAACGGCATGTACGGGCAAAAGGGCATATTGCACAACGAGACCATCTGGCGGGCCTTCAAGGGCACCATCTGGGTCAGCGTCTGCTGCGCGCTGCTGGCCGGCACCATCGGCACCCTCATCGGCTACGCCGTGTCCAAAAACCGGCGAAGTAAATGGGCCAATTACGTCAACAGCGTGGCATTCCTGCCGTACCTGATGCCCTCCATCGCCGTGGGCGTGGCCTTCTTCATCCTGTTTTCCAACCAGTATGTGAACCTCTTCAACACCTACACCCTGCTGATTATCACCGGCACCATCAAGTACATCCCCTTCGCCAGCCGGAGCTCCCTGAACTCCATGCTCCAGCTCTCCGGCGAGATTGAGGAGGCGGCCATCATCCAGGACATCCCCTGGATCAAACGGATGACCCGCATCATCATCCCCATTCAGAAGTCGTCCATCATCAGCGGCTACCTGCTGCCCTTTATGACGTGCCTGAGAGAGCTGAGCCTCTTCATGCTGCTGTGCACCCAGGGCTTCATCCTCTCCACCACCCTGGATTACTTCGACGAGATGGGCCTGTACGCCTTCTCCAGCGGCATCAACCTGATTTTGATCGTCACCATCCTGGTGTGCAACACGCTGGTCAACAAGGTCACCGGAGCCAGCCTCGATAAAGGAATTGGAGGTTAAATTATGCCTGAAATCAGATTGGAACACGTGACAAAGCGGTGGGGCAAGTTCTACGCCGTGGACGATTTGAACCTGGTCATCGCCGACAACTCCTTCGTCACTCTGCTGGGGCCCTCCGGCTGCGGCAAAACCACCACTCTGCGGATGATCGCCGGGCTGGAGACCCCCACCAGCGGCCGCATCACCATCGGCGACAAGGTGGTGTTTGACAGTGCGCTGGGCATCAACGTCCCGGCCAACAAGCGCAAGGTGGGCTTCCTCTTCCAGAACTACGCCCTGTGGCCCAACATGACCGTCTACGAGAACATTGCCTTCGGTCTCTCCAACATCAAAGAGCCCCTGTCCAAGGTGGATTTTGAGGCCAGAAACAGCGCCCGCCTGGCGGAGATCCTTGAAAATCCCGGCGAGGTGGTGAAGGTCCTGGAGGACTGCCGGGACAAGACCGGGAAGATCGACGAGAAGAAGGCCTGGATCAAGCTGATCGACGCCTTCACCATCTCCCTCTACACCGCCAAAAAGCTCTTCGGCTACCACCTGGAGAGCGGAAAGGACGTCTCCGCCGAGGCCGCCGCCCTGCGGGACAAGGCGGAGGCCGCGAAGAAGTCCCAGGGCCTCAACGGGAACTTTGAGGCCGTTCAGAACGGGCAGGTCATACTGGAGCCCCGGAAGCTGACGAAAGAGGAGATCGATCTCTCTGTCCGCCGGGTGTCCCGCATTGTAAAAATCGGCATGTTTATGGACCGCTACCCGGCGGAGCTGTCCGGCGGACAGCAGCAGCGGGTGGCCATCGCCCGGACCCTGGCTCCGGAGCCCTCGGTGCTGTTCATGGACGAGCCTCTCTCCAACCTGGACGCGAAGCTCCGGCTGGAGATGCGCTACGAGCTGCAGCGGCTCCACGTGGAGACCGGCTCCACCTTCGTCTACGTCACCCACGACCAGATGGAGGCCATGACCCTGGCCACCCAGATCTGCCTGATCAACAACGGCGTGCTTCAGCAGTACGACGCGCCGCTGACCGTCTACAACCGGCCCAATAACCTCTTTGTGGCGGACTTCGTGGGCAACCCCTCCATCAACTTCGTGGAGGCCAAGGGGACGCAGCGGCCCGACGGCGCCGTGGAGCTCACCGTCTTCGGCGATATGAAAGCCGTCTTCAAGCCCTCCCAGCCCCTGGATCTTCCCGGCTGGTTCCGCACCCGGGACGAGCAGAACGCCCTGGCCGCGGAGGAACACAGGAAGAAGTCCGCGGAGAAGGGCTTTGTGGAGAAGGGCAACAAGGACGAGACCTTCCGCTACCACATCGCAAAGGTCGAGGAGGAGGACCTGTCCCTCCAGGAGGAGCCCGTGCTCACCGACGAGGACCTGGTGCTGGGTATCCGCCCGGAGTTCATCGACATTGTGGACGGCGGCGCCCTCTCCGGCGAGATCTACGGCGCCATGCCCACCGGCATGGAGTCCACCATCAAGGTGCGCATCGGGGACTTCCTGCTCACCGGCGTGGTGTTCGGCAGCACGCTCTTCACCATCGGCGCCCGGGTCCATGTGGACATCTCCGGGGAGAATATCATGCTCTTTGACCGCAGGAGCGGCAAATGTGTGGCATTCGGCAGCCTGGAGTGCTGAAAAGTCCCGGGGCGGACATGCGGGGCGCGGAGGATCTCTCCTCCGCGCCCCGCCTTTCCCCGGAGGGCAAAGCGGCGTGAAAAATCCCCGTCTGCCGCTTGCATTTCCCACGGAAGGTGCTACAATAAAAACCGGAAACGTGATCATTTTTCAACCGGAAAATTTCATTCAGAGAGGGTGACTTTGAAAACATGGAATGGACGATGACGGCCAACGCGCCGGGGCAGATCTGCCTGATGCAGGGCAACGAGGCCATTGTCCGCGGCGCGGTGGAGGCCGGAATCAACTTCGCCGCCTCGTATCCCGGCTCCCCGTCCTCCCAGGTGCTGGGGATGCTGGGCAAAATCGCCAAGGAGCGGAACTTTTACGCAGAGTGGTCCACCAATGAGGTCTGCGCGCTGGAGGCGTGCATCGGCGCGTCCCTGGCGGGGGCGCGGGCCCTGTGCGTCGTAAAGCAGAACGGGCTTCTCTGCACGGCGGACTCCCTGCACTGCGGCGCCCAGCACGGCGTCAAGGGCGGGCTTGTGATTGTTACCTCGGACGATCCCAGCGCCCACTCCAGCACCAACGAATTCGACTCCCGCTGGCAGGCGGAGTCCGCCAGCGTTGCTCTGCTGGAGCCCACCACCATGCAGGAGACCAAGGACATTATCCCCTATGCCTTCGAGCTCTCGGAGCGCATTGGCCAGATGGTGATTGTCCGTCTCACCACCCGGGTCTGCCACGGGCGGGGCGGTGTGAAACTGGGCGAGCTGCCGGAAAAACCCCACCCCATCCAGCGGGTGCGGGAGTGGGACCGGCTGGTGTGCGTGTCCTACCTCCACACGCCTATGCTGGAGCGGCTGGAGGCGCTGCGGAGCGAGTTTGAAAACTGTGCCTACAACCACTATGCCGGCCCCGAGAACGCGGAGAAGCTGATCGTCGCCGGCGGCACCGGGCGGCTCTACGCGCAGGAGGCCATGCATCGGCTCGGCGTGGAGAACCGGGCAGGCCTGCTGACTCTGGGGACCCTCTGGCCCCTGCCGGAAGCCTACATACTGAATTATCTCAAGGCCGCCAAAGAGGTGCTGATTCTGGAGGAGGTGGACCCCTTCCTGGAGGAGCACCTGGAGGCTTTGGCGGGCAAGCACCGGCTGGCGCTGGCCTTCCGGGGCCGCGAGGACGGCGCCCTGCCCAAGATCGGCGAGCTGGATCCTGACAACGTCTCCGCCGCCATCGCCGCCTTCACCGGGGCGGCCCTGCCGGAGAAGAAGCTCGCCTCCCATCTGGAGCTGCCCCAGCGGGACATGACCTTCTGCGCCGGGTGCCCCCACCGGGCCACCTTCCACATCCTCAAGCGGGTGCTGCGCCAGGAGAAGAACCCCGGCGTGGTCATCGGCGATATCGGGTGCTATATCATGTCCGGCCAGTTTGCCGGGCAGTACGCCTTCCAGGCCTGCAACTGCATGGGCTCCGGCATCAACCTGGCGGAGGCCCTGGGCCAGCTGACCCGCTACGGCCTGGACCAGAAGGTGGTCACTGTCTGCGGCGACTCCACCTTTTTCCATACCATCATGCCCGGCGTGATCAACGCCGTGTACCACAAGGCCAATATGCTGCTGATGGTGCTGGACAACTCCGCCACCGCCATGACCGGCTTCCAGCCCCACCCCGGCACCGGCCTCACCGCCATGGGTGACGCAGCCGAGCCCATGAACATCCAGAAAATTCTGGAGGCTATGGGCTGCAAGGTGGAGGTGGCCGACCCCTTCGACGTGGCCGAGACAGAAAAAACCCTAAAGCGGCTTTTGCAGGAGGAGGGCATGAACGTCCTCATCATGCGCCAGCCCTGCGCCACCCTGACGGCCAAGAAGCAGAAGAAGCCCGTCCGGGTCTGGGTGGATCAGGACGTGTGCCTGGGCGACGGCTGCGGGTGCGACAAGTACTGCTCCCGGGTCTGGGGCTGCCCGGGCAACACCTGGGATTTCAAAAACGGCAAGGCCCGGATCGACCCCGTGACCTGTGTGGGCTGCGGCGTGTGCGCCAAGTTCTGCCCCAGCGGGGCCATCCATGTGGAAAGGGGTGAGGAAGCGTGACGGAACTGAGATTTGATCCTCTGAACATCGTGGTCTGCGGCATCGGCGGACAGGGCAACGTACTGGCCGCCGAGGTGCTGGGCAGCGCCATGTGCGACCGGGGCTTCCGGGTGGCCGTGGGAGAGACCTACGGCGCGTCCCAGCGGGGCGGCTCCGTCATGAGCCATGTGCGGGTATCCAACAAAATGGACCCCAGCGTGCTGATCCCCTCCGGCGAGGCCCACATCATCATCGGCTTTGAGCCCCTGGAGACACTGCGGATGGTCCGCAAGTACGCCGGGAAGGACACCACCGTGGTCTACGACTCCCGGCCGGTGTACCCCCTGGGCGTCCTCCAGGGCATCCAGCAGTACCCGGCGGTGGAGGACATCGCCGCCGAGATCAGGGAGCTGACGGCCATGGCCGTGGCCGTCCCCGCCGCCGACATCGCCATGGAGGCCGGAGATTCCAAGGCCGCCAACATCGCGCTGCTGGGGGCGTTCAGCCAGCTGCCCGGCGCCCCGCTGAGCCGGGAGGACCTGGAGAAGATTCTGGCCCAGCGGTTCAAGGGCCATGTGCTGGAGGTCAACCGGCGGGCCTTTGCCATGGGCTGTGAGGCCGCGGGAAAGGAGGCGGAGTGATGGATACCATCCAGGTACATTTCAGCGACTTTGTAAAGCACAGGGACCTGACCCTGGCCCTGCCCCGGGACACCCGCTTCTCCGCCCTGACGCCGCTGCTGTACGAAAAGGGTTTTCTGACGCCCCAGAAACCGGGCTATCGATATCTCTATCAGGACCACCTGTGCGGTGAGAATCACCTGCTGGAGGACTACCTCCCGGCAGAGGCCGACGCTATGGAACTGGAGATTTTCCGGTATCCGCAGATCATGGTATAAGGAGGGGACGGCAATGCTAAGTACGATTGCGCTGGACACCCAGGTCATCAAGCCGGGCCTCTGCACCGGCTGCGGCGCCTGCCAGGGGATGTGCCCCTACTGGGACTCCGTGGACGGGCGGACCATCTGTTACTTTGACTGTGAGCGGCGGGACGGCCGCTGCCAGCGGTTCTGTCCCCGGATGCCCACGGACCTGGACGCACTGCGCAGGCAGTTCTTCCCCGAGGAGACCATTCTCCCCGAGATCGGCCCCTTCCGGGGGCTGTACCTGACCCGGGCCGCCGACGAATCCATCCGGGCCCGCGCCCAGCACGGCGGCACCATGACGGCCCTGGTGGAACTGGCGCTGAAAGAGGGCTTTATTGACGCGGCAGTGCTGACCCGCTCCCGGGGCGGGCTGAATCCGGAGGGAACGCTGGCCGTCACGCCGGAGGAGGTCCGCTCCTGCTCCGGCAGCAGCTTCCAGGTGCCCCCCACTCTGGCGGTGCTGAACAGGGCGCTGAAGGAGGACAAATACCGCTCCATCGGCGTGGTGGGCACCCCCTGCAAGACCCTGGCCGTCTACAAGATGAAGGGCAACCCCCTGCCGGACAACGACAACCACGCGGGAAACATCGGCATGGTCTTCGGCCTCTTCTGCGGCTGGGGCCTGGACTGGGAGGGCATGGAGGCTCTGGCGGCCAAACACGCCGGCCCGGAGAAGGTCAGCCACACGGACATCCCCCCCAGCAAGTACCACAGTCTGGAGCTGCGGACGGACGAGAAGACCGTCTCCGTCAACCTGGACGAGGTGACGCCTCTGGTACGCCCCGGCTGCCGGGCCTGTACGGACATGACGGCGGAGTTTGCCGATCTCTCCATCGGCGGCGCCCGCAGTGCCGACGGCTGGGACGTGGACAAGGGCTGGAACCAGCTGATTGTCCGGTCCGAAAAGGGCGAGGCCCTGTTGAAGCTCGCCCGGGAGAAGGGCGTGCTGGAGTTCAAGGAGGTTCCGGAGACGGGGCTTGACAAGCTCAAGGGCGCCTCCATGGGCAAGCGCCGCAACGGGGAGAAGTACCTCTCGGAGCTTGGAAAATAACCAAAACCCAATCATAAAGGACGCCCCGCCGGATTTCCCGGCGGGGCGTCCTTGTTCCTTCCTGTTTGGGAGGGATTATTTCAGCACGGAGGCGGCGATGGCGTCCGCCAGGGCGTCGATCTCAGACTCGTTGTCCGCCTTCAGGGAGGAGGTGACGGTCATCTCCTCATCCAGAATCTCCATGTGCTTGAGCTGCTCAATCTCCTCCCGCATCAGCGCGCCGGACCGGGGGGCCCAGGAGCCGCTGCCCATGATGGCCACGGTGCGGTTCTGGAGGTTCAGGGCCCTCATGTCTGTGAGGAAGTTGTGCATGGGCGGGAAGATCCCCAGGTTGTAGGTGACGGAGGCCAGCACCAGGTGGCTGTACTTGAAGAGGTCGGAGATCAGGTAGCTGACATGGGTGCTGGATACGTCGTAGAGACGGGTGTTGGTGACGCCCCGGGCCGTCAGCTTGGCGGCCAGCACCTCGGCGGCGGCCTCGGTGTTGCCGTACATGGAGGCGTAGACGATCATGACGCCCTTCTCCTCCGGCTCGTAGGTGGCCCAGTGGGTGTACTTATCGATGATGTAGCCCAGGTCCTTGCGCCAGACGGGACCGTGGAGGGGGCAGAGCATCTTGATGTTGTCCAGGCCCACGATGGAGGCCGCCTTGTTCAGCAGGGCCACCACCTGGGGGCCGTACTTGCCCACAATGTTGGTGTAGTACCGGCGGGCGTCGTCAATCCACTCGCCGTCAAAGTCCACCTCGTCGGCAAAGAGCTTGCCGTCCAGGGAGCGGAAAGAGCCGAAGGCGTCGGCGGAGAAGAGGACGCCGTTGGTGGTGTCGAAAGACACCATGGCCTCCGGCCAGTGGACCATGGGGGCGTAGACAAAGGCGATGGTATGCTTGCCGAAGCACTTGCTGTCGCCCTCCTTCACCTCCTCCACGGCGCTGGGATCCAGGGCAAAGCCGAACTGATTGAGGAGCGTCACGGCCTTGGGCGTGGTGATGATCTTCACCTCAGGCCAGCGCAGGAGGATCTCCTCAATGGAGGCGGCATGATCCGGCTCCACGTGGTTGATGACCAGGTAGTCCAGGGGACGGCCATTGAGCACGGCCTTGACATTGGTGATAAACTGGCGGCCGACGGCCCAGTCGGCGGTGTCGAAGAGGACGGTCTTCTCGTCCAGCAGGACATAGGCGTTGTAGCTCACGCCGTGGTACAGGGGGTGGATGTTCTCAAACAGGGCCAGCCGGTGCTCGTCCGCGCCTACCCAGTAGAGATCGTCGGTGACTTGACGGAAATTATGCATATGAGTTGCCTCCTTTGTTGTTTTGGCTCTATCCGTTTATGGGGATGCTCCGGGTCCGGCAGCGCCCGCCGGACCTCCGTCACCCGGGACGGGCGCCCCGGGTCCCGCCGTCTGTGTCAAGAGGCGGCGGAAAATCTCTGCGCATTACACTTCAATCTCAATAAACGCATCCACGGTCTCGCCGCAGTGGGGGCAGGTCCAGCCCTCAGGCAGTTCCTTGAAGGCGGTGCCGGGCTTCACGTCGTTCTCCGGGTCGCCCGCCAGCACGTCGTACTCGTAGCCGCAGCCGTTGCAGATGTAGAGCTTGCGGGGCGGCGTCACCTTCTTGGCCGCCTGGCGCTTCATCTTTACCATGGGCGGCGCGGGCAGTTTGTCTCCGGTGTCCAGGGCGGCGGTGAGCAGCGGCAGGATCTCCATCACGTCGCCGACAATGCCATAGTCACAGTTCTTGAAGATCTTGGCGTTGGGGTTGTTGTTGATGGCCACAATGCAGGCCGCGTCCTTGATGCCCTTGAGGTGCTGAATGGCTCCGGAGATGCCGCAGGCGATATAGAGATTGCCCTTAAACTTCTGGCCGCTCATGCCCACATAGCGATTCAGCGGCACGTATTTCAGCGTCTCCGCCACAGGGCGGCTGGAGCCGACGGCGGCGCCGGCGGCCTTGGCCAGATCCTCGATGAGCCGCATATTCTTCTTCTCGCCGATGCCCTGGCCTGCTGAGACCACCCGCTCGGCCTGGGTGATGGGGGTGTCCATGGGGATGCCCACGGTGAAGTCGTGGCCGTCCTTCTTGAGGTTGGCAACCAATGTCTCCACCTTCTCCTGGGCGGTGCCGTCCTTCAGGATCATCCGCTTGCGGGCGCCGGTCTCGGGGCCCCGGGGTCCGGAGGCGGCGGCGGAGGAGGTGTCCTTGGCGGCCTTGCCCAGGATGTGGGAGGCGATGACCACCCGCTGAATCTCGTTGGTGCCCTCATAGATGGTGGTGATCTTGGCGTCGCGGTAGAACCGCTCCACCTCCATGCCCTTGAGGTAGCCGCAGCCGCCGAAGATCTGCAGGGCGTCGTTAGTGACCTCCAGGGCGATGTCGGAGGCGTACTGCTTGGCCATGGCAGACTCCATGCCGTAGGGCACATGGGCCTGCTTCAGCTCGGCGGCGGAGTACACCAGGAACCGGGCGCAGCGAAGCTTTGTGGCCATATCCGCAATTTTAAAGGCGATATTCTGCTGCTGGCAGATGGGCTTGCCGAACTGGACGCGCTCCTTGGAGTACTCCACGGCCGCCTCAAAGGCCCCCTGGGCGATGCCCAGGGCCTGGGCCGCGATGCCGATGCGCCCACCGTCCAGGGTGGCCATGGCGATCTTGAAGCCCTGTCCCTCCTTGCCCAGCAGGTTCTCCTTGGGGATTTTCACGTTGTTGAAGTTCAGCTGGCAGGTGGCGGAGGAGCGGATGCCCATCTTGTCGTAGTGCTCCTCAAAGGTGAAGCCCTCCCAGCCCTTCTCCACAATAAAGGCGGAAATGCCCCTTGTGCCGATGCCGGGTGTGGTGACGGCGAACACCACATAGGTGCTGGCCTCGCCGCCGTTGGTGATGAAGATCTTCTCGCCGTTGAGGAGGTAGTGGTCCCCCATGTCCTCGGCGGTGGTCTCGGTGCCGCCGGCGTCGGACCCGGCGTTGGGCTCCGTCAGCCCGAAGGCCCCCAGCTTCCTGCCGGAGCACAGATCCGGCAGATACTTCTTCTTCTGCGCCTCATTGCCAAAGGCATAGATGGGATAGGTGCCCAGCGACGTATGAGCCGACAGAATCACGCCGGCCCCGCCGTCCACCCGGGCCAGCTCCTCCACGGCGATGGCGTAGCTCAGCGCATCGGACCCGGCCCCGCCGTACTCGGTCTCATAGGGCAGGCCCATCAGCCCCAGCTCGCCCATTTTCTTCACCGCGTCTGTGGGGAACCGGTTCTCCTTGTCCAGCATAAAGGCGATGGGCTTGATCTCCGCCTCGGCAAACTCCCGGACCTTGGCCCGGAATTCCTCGTGTGCCTGTGTGGTTTGGTATTGCATATGTGTTGCCTCCTCCTTGTAAAATTTTTATTTCCTTATGACATCCGCATCCTCTGTGCCCGAACGCCGGCAAAGCCGCCCGGATCTGCCGGCACCCCATTCCTGCCGCCTTTATGCGGGGTCTCCGGCAGGCGCGCAACCCGTCCAGGCGCCATATTCCGCACACCGGACAGATTTCAGAACAACTCGCTGAGGGGCGTCCTTCTCAGCTCCGCATTCAAAATCTCCTGGATACGGCACAGCTCCCTGCATGTTCCACAGTCCCCGTCCGGGTGATTCTCACAGCGGTAGTCCGCCGCCTGGCAGCGGTTGAGCAGCGGCTCTTTCCCGAATACACAGAACAGGTCGTAAAGGCTCAGCTCACTGAGGGGCCGTTTCAGCCGGTATCCCCCGGCTATCCCCCGGCGGCTCTCCACAATCCCGGCGGCGGTCAGGCGCTTTAAAATTTTCAGCGTCACCGCCTTCTGCATCCGCTCCCGCTCCGCAATCCCGGCGGCCGTCTCCAGCCGCTCCCGGCGGCCCAGCGCCCGGATGACCCGCATCGCATAGTCCATCTCCCGTGTGACCAGCAAGGGAATCGCCCCTCCCTCTAGGCCTTGTTTAAAAAATGTCGAAACGCCGTCTTGCGGCATCTCTTTTCGCCAGGGCTGCGTTGATTTCCCTTAAAATCCGTCAGGATTCCTGCGGGAAATCGCCTTGCCTGGCAAAAAAATCTGCCGCAATCCAGCATTCCGCCAATTTTCAAACAAGGCCTAATACAGTACAATTTTAGTCCATTATACATTGTTTTGGCATAATGTCAATCATTTCCGCTGTTACTTTTTCCGTTTTGTAAATAACTCACAATTTTCATTTCAAAAGAATACGAATCCGATAAAAGCCGGCCGTCGGTATACAACCTCTCTCCCAGCAAATACTATCGCCGGCACATATGAAAATCAAACGGATATCTTCACATGTGCCGGCGGCGGCCGCACACGAACCGGGCCCCTGCCATTTTGGAGCCCGCCGTCCGACATTGAGAAAACTGTATTTGCCATACCGCCGTAAAGGAGGCGATGAATGTGGAGCGCCGTACAGAGGACAAGCCCATGGAAAAGGCCAGGGACATGTCCCATTTTACCGCAGCGAAAACCGACCCCCAGGGCAGCTGGACCGGCCGGCCCCTGGATCCCAATGAAATCCCGGTACAGGATGCGGACGACCTGTGACAGGGACTGAGAGCCTGTCACACATCCCGGGGAACGCCGTTTGGCAGGGGATTTTGCCGCCGGGCAAAGCCGCTCTCCCAGATATCCCGTGTATTTTGGGAAAAGGGTGGCATACGGCGGCAAAGCCCCGCCCGGGCCGCGTTCAACGGCTGTGAATACTGGTTTTAATTCCCCCGTCCGCCCTGCCCCCTCCGAAACGTCCGCCTCTATTTTTCCGGCTCACGTCTTCATCAGACGGCCATAATCCGCCGGGGCACGTCCCGTTCCGGCCCATGGCGCCTGACAGGACGCCTCTCCGCGGGAATCAAGACGGCTTTTTCAAAGGATTACCTCCCGGACAGTCTATGTGCCGTCCCGGGCAGATATGAAAGATCAGCAGCCGGGACGAACTATATGGGGAGATTCCACAAAGGTACGTCCCATTATTTTACAGAAAAAGCAGGGAAAAAGGTTGACCTTTTGTTGCTTTTTGACATCCGAATGGTATAATGGAAGGCAATGACTATCCATCAGCCGGCAAGGGGCCGCATGGTCTCTCAGCCGAAAATGCCCGCCGGCAGGCGTGCTGCCCCCTGTCGTTTGATGAATGAAAAGGAGAGTATACTTATGCCCCCCTCTGATTCCCGTCTGCTGTTCCAATTCCGCGGCACACCGCCCCTGGGCGCCTCCGTCTCCCTGGCTCTTCAGCACCTGGTTGCCATGATTGTGGGGTGCGTCACGCCGCCCATCATCATCGCCGGAGCCATCGGCCTCAGCCAGGCGGACAGGGTTTTGCTGATCCAGGCATCCCTGGTCATGTCCGCCGTGTCCACGCTGCTGCAGCTCTTTCCCATCGGCGGGCGGTTCGGCTCCGGCCTGCCGGTGATTTTGGGCGTCAGCTTCGCATATCTTCCCAGTATGCAGGCCATTGCCGCCGCGGGAGGCGGCGTGTCCGCCATCGCAGGAGCCATGCTGGTGGGCGGCGCCATCGCCATTGTGGTGGGGCTGTTTGTCAAAAAGATCCGCCTGCTGTTCCCCCCGGTGATCACCGGGACGGTGGTGTTCACCATCGGCCTGTCCCTCTATCCCACCGCCATCAACTACATGGCCGGCGGCACCGGGAATACATACGAGTCCGTTATGGCCCGCGGCCTGCCGGAGGCCATGGTATACGGCTCCTGGCAGAACTGGCTCATCGCCGTTTTAACCCTGGCGGCGGTGATGATCCTGAACAACAAGGGCAGGGGCGTGTGTAAGCTGGCCTCCATCCTGCTGGGCATGGTCTTCGGCTATGTGGTGGCCCTGTGCTTCGGCATGGTCAGCTTTGCCGACGTGGGGGACGCCGCCTGGTTCTCCCTGCCCCGTTTCCTGCACTTCGGCATCAGCTTTGACGTGCCCTCCTGCGTGGCCCTGGGGCTTCTCTTCGCCATCAACTCCATCCAGGCCATCGGCGACTTCACCGCTACCACCGTGGGCGGCATGGACCGGAATCCCACGGACCGGGAGCTCCAGGGCGGCATCATCGCCTACGGCGCATCCAACATCCTGGCGGCCCTCTTCGGCGGCCTGCCCACGGCCACCTATTCCCAGAATGTGGGCATCGTCACCACCAACAAGGTGGTCAACCGGACTGTGTTTGCCCTGACAGGCGCGTTTTTGCTGCTGGCCGGCGTGTCCCCCAAGTTCGCGGCAGTGCTGACCACCATCCCACAGTGCGTGCTGGGGGGCGCCACCATCACCGTGTTCTCCACCATCGCCATGACGGGGATGCGGCTCATCGCCTCCCAGGATCTGACGGCCCGGAACACCACCATCGTGGGCCTCTCCGCCGCCCTGGGCGTGGGCATCTCCCAGGCCAGCGCCTCTTTGAGCCAGTTCCCGGACAGCTTCACCATGATTTTCGGCAAATCCCCGGTGGTCATCGCCACACTGATGGCGGTGGTCCTGAACCTGATTTTGCCCAGGGAGGAGAAGTGAGGGGATGAACGGCCTCTGGCTGCTGGCCCCCTTCCTGCTGGTCCGGTTCGGCCCTCTTTTGAGCCGGGAGGCCGCGGGCCGGGCGGCCCGCTTTGCCCCCATGGAGGGCGGGGAGCGGGTGGCCTACTGGGTCTACCAGCTCTCCACCGGGGCGCTGTTTTTGTGCCTGCCCTTTCTCCGCGTCGGGCGGGCGCCGGCGCTCCCTTTTTGGGCCGGGGTCGCCTGCTATCTCTCCGGTCTGGCGCTGTGCGCCGCCTCCACGGCCGCCTTCTCCGCCCCCGCGGACAGCGGGCTGCGCACCGGCGGGGTCTACCGCCTCTCCCGCAACCCCATGTATGTATCCTATTTTCTGTGTTTTGCGGGGATGGCCCTTCTGACCCGGTCGGCGGCGCTCCTGGGCATTGCGCTGGTGTTCCAGATCTCCGGCCACTGGATCATTCTGGCGGAGGAGCGGTGGTGCGCGGAGACCTTCGGGGAGGATTACCGGCGGTACGCGGAGCGGGTCCGGCGCTATCTCTGATACTAATTTCAAATAAAACGATTTCGTTTTATTTGAAATGGAAACGCATGTTGCGTTTCCGTTTTGCGACATCCTG
>ERZ808035.477-NODE-477-length-35033-cov-6.345091_pt1 | contig 35033 bp, 34 predicted proteins | sample MGYA00380189_ERZ808035 | MGnify/ENA primary metagenome ERZ808035 (study PRJEB31490, sample SAMN06133407) | mouse gut metagenome | isolation source: M5_1 | host: mice | place: China: Chengdu | collected 2015-05 ...
TTTCTCGCTGCTTCACGAAGGAAAATGAGATTTTCTTAATATTCCGTTCAAAAAGCAGCAATTTTGTGACATGGATGTCACCAAAAGCCCGCAATGAGCCTGGATGGCGAATCGCGGGCGGTTGCGTCTCCCTGCAGCCACTTTGCCGGAATATTTAGAAAATCCATTTTCCGAAGTCAGCACGAGAAAATATCCCCCGGCACTCCTTCCCCCGGCCTTTCCTTGGTCTGCCCTTGTTCTTTCCCAAACGGACACGCCCCCCATCTTAACAACTACGTAAATTAGGAGAACAAAACATATGAAAACAATAAAACCTATAAAAATATCGCTTCTTTTTTTATCTGCCTTTACCTTGTTTATACTCTTTTTCTGCGGCTGTGCTTCCAAATCTTCGCCGGCTCCTGTTGATGAATCCAATATTGATGAATGCCAGGTCGTTATTCCGGGTATATCCAGGGAATACAGGCTTTTATTTCTTACAGACAGTCATATGGTTCTTCCTGAAACCGAAGGGCCTCAGGAAATCATTGATTATTCCGACCAGCGTCTTTCCCAGTTTACAGGGGAAACCGGTATTGTTTCTTCCGATCAGTTTTTATCCTGGATATCTTCTTCTGGCGAATGGGAACTGGATGCCCTGCTTCTTGGCGGGGATATTATCGATTCCCCTTCTCCTGCTAATATCAGTTATTTAAAAGATTCCCTGAAACAGCTGGAGATCCCCTATATTTATACTTTGGGCAACCATGACTGGACTTATCCCTGGGAATACATGACGGAAAAGGGGAGAGAAGAATATCTTGCCCTGCTGTCGCCCTATATGGTTTCCGCAGAAAACGAATTTTCCGGGAATACCGCTTTTCATACATTGGAACTTGATGATTTTATTATCGCGGCGATTAATAACAGCGATAACCAGATTCCGCCGGAAGCTTTGGAAGAATATAAGAAAATCGCAGAAAAAGGCAAACCGATTCTCCTTTTGCTCCATGTACCTTTTTATACGCAGCCCCTTCTCGATAAAACTTCCTCCGTCTGGCAAAACAGTGTAGTGCTGGGAGGCGGTGTTCATGGGGGAATTTATCCTAACGATGTTTCGGCAGAATTTATCGGATTAATTACCTCCAAGGACAGCCCTGTGGCAGCAGTGCTTGCCGGACATGTCCATCTTTCCGATATATCCTATATCCAGGGAGAAAAAGAAATTCTGCAAATAACCGGCGATGCCGGATTTAAAGGAAAAGGCACAATAATTCATATTACTCCATAAAACATTTACGTACCAATTTCGACATTTAATCATAAGATATAACAAATGAATGATAAAGGATTTTGTTATGTACTTGTTTTTTGGTATTTTTTTCCTTGTACTTCTTTTCTTCTTCTGCCTGAACTATTGGAGACGGAAAAAAATCATTAAAAAAATCTGTTGTATGTCTACGAAGGAAAAATGCTGTCTGCTGGACGAACTTTTAGAACCTTTTGGTTTCTGCTATGTTCCTTCACAGGATATTTTTACTTCCCGAATCGATGCCATGCAGCGGGAGTTCGGTTATTGCGCTTTATACGACAAGGCCGCGCTTTCTTTTCATATGGTTTTTGATTGCCTTCCCGTTTATTTTAATTACAATGGCAGAACCTGGCTGGTAGAACTCTGGAAAGGCCAGTATGGCATCAATACCGGCGGAGAAATAGGAATCTATTACGCGGATAGAATTATACCGGAATCCAAATGGGAAAATACGATTTTCCAATGCGTGGAAGATGAAGACATGGTCGGACTTTCCTTTAACCTTTTCAGAAAAGGCATGGGAATCGCCGACGTAGGGGGACGGCACTGGTGGCTGACCGCTTTCTCCGTAGGAAGGTTCTCCAATCCCCAAGACCTGTATATGCGGGCCAGTGTTACCTTCCCTCATCATGAAATGGCAGAAGCTTTTGCAGAAGGGCTTGTGCGCTCCGGTTATTGTCCTGACGACATCGGTATCTGCCACCATACCGTCACTTTCTCTTTTGCCAGATCATTTGTAAGAAACGGCTGTCTGCGTCGTTTGCATATCCGCCTGGCACAGTGCTCCAACCGCTTCTGGTGTAAGGTATATCTATCTGTTACCAGACCGTTTTGCCTTTCTTTAGATAAAATCTTATATCTGTACTATTATCTTCCTTTTATATTCCGAAAAACACTCCGTATTAAGAAATATAAAAAAATAAAACGAAAAAGAAGGTAAAGAGATGAGTTATTATTCACGTCTTTCCAAATCTTTTGAGGGAGCTTTAAGGCTCCCTCTAACAGAACGTTCCAAATATGTTTTTATTAGCGACTGCCATCGCGGTGTAGGGAATTCAAACGATAATTTTTTAAAAAACCAGAATTTATACTATGCCGCATTGCAGCATTATTATAGATTGGGATATACCTATATCGAATTGGGCGATGGGGATGAACTGTGGGAAAACCGCAGTATGAAACAGATCATGGAAGCCCACGGCAACGTATTTCTTCTCCTTTCCCGTTTTCATGAACAGCATCGCCTTTATATGCTCTACGGCAATCACGATATGGTAAAAAAGAACAGCCGGTATACGGAAAAACATTGCAGAAGCTGCGGCTGCGTCCTGGATCATACTTTTTATCAGGAACAGGAGATTTCTATCCCTAATATACCCTTTTATTCCGGCATCATACTGGAAACCAATTTCTCCATGGATGTTTACCTCACCCATGGACATCAAACGGATCTGTTTAATTCTTCCCTGTGGAGGTTATCCCGTTTTCTTGTCCGTTACTTATGGAAACCTCTGGAGCATTTCGGCGTTCTCGATCCTACCAGCGCAGCTAAAAATTATACGAGAAAACACAAAGCGGAACAACGTCTCCATCATTGGGCCGAACAGGAGAATCATATCCTGATCACCGGACATACACACCGCCCTGCTCTTTCACAGGAAGACCGCTTTTATTATAACAGCGGCAGTTGTGTTCATCCCCGCTGTATTACCTGTCTTGAAATCGAACACAGATGCATACGCCTGGTAAAATGGACGCTTGCCACAAAACCGGATATGACTTTATATGTATCGAGGGAAGTCATTGCCGGCCCGCTACCGCTGAACCGGCAATATTGATATTCTTTATTATTCGATTTCTACCAATTTATTCCACTCGTTTTCCAAGAGCCATTCTCTCATTTGCTCTGAGTTCAAAGAGACGGTTTTAATTATCTTTTTTACAGACTCTATATCGTTTCCAGGTATAACCAATAACACCTGCTCGTCCCACCCTTTTTCTCCATTAATAATGAAAGGATCCATACTAATGCCGCATACTATAAATTGAAAATCTTCTGATACAACAATGATTTTACCAAGGATTTGATCTCCTTTTGTTTCTATACATCCAAAACCTTTTCCATGAAATTCCGTATAAAAACCTATATGTTCATCTCTGTAATCCGTATTTCCAAAAATACTATATCCATTAATTAATATATCTCCTTGTGCTGCTTCACGGTGATTTTTAAAAATATAATGCAATTTTTTCCCTTTAATTTCTACATCAACCATTTTCCATTCCTTACCTTCAGGATTCCGTATGATGCATCCTGTCGTTATAAAACTTATTTCTTCCTCAAGCGGATTATTGTAATAATAAATTCCATACTGCAGCACCAAAAGTATTAAGATAATTCCTATTGTGAATATTATAATAAAAAAACTCTTTTTCATTTTTATATTAAAATCTCCTACTATAATTATTCCTCATATTTTATTGTCTGAAGAATATTGGTATTACATTTTAAAACATGAAATAGCACATTATTACCACAAAGATTTGCACTATAAATTTTTTATAGAAATAATAAATTCATTTACAAAATATTCGAGGAAAAAATTAATGAAATTTAAAAAAATTATGCTATTAATAATTGCATCACTAAATATTATTTTTTATGATATAGCAGTTAATGCATCTGAAATACACATTTCAAATACTTATTATGACAATACTATTGAAATTCAACCAAAAGCTGATATTATTGGTTGGAGATACAAAACAATAGACAACAAACTATATCGACGGCAATATAATTTAATTATACAAAGCAAATGTGGATTGGAAATTGGGAATTACTTTAATACTTCAAAAAGTTCCTCCGCCTAGTGATATCTAATTGTCAGAAAAACATAGCTACAGAATTAATTCAGTTTTCATTTTCTGTAGCTATGTTCTTTTGATTATCTCCTATACAAAACAAAAGCCTCATATGGTTCCAATGTTACCATTTTACCTTTATAAGCGTTCTCTCTGTTGGATATAATACAATCCGCCCCGACAAATTCTTCCGGCACCGTAAACTCCACTTCTTTATCCGAAAAACTACAAACTGCCAACAGTTTTTCCCCTTCCAAAACCCTTGTATAGACGAAGAGTTCCTCACTGTCCTCCAATAAAAGTTCATATTTTCCATATACGATAACGGGATATTGTTTCCGCAGCCCGATCAGTTTCTTATAATAATGGAAAACAGAATTCTTATCCTCCGTTTCCGTCCGGGCATTTATCTCTTTATAATTGGGATTTACTCCAATCCAAGGCGTCCCTTTGCTGAATCCGGCATTCTCCGTATCATCCCACTGCATCGGCGTTCTGGCATTATCCCTGCTCTTCGCCGTCAGGCATGGCCAGAACGCTTCATGGGATACATGGCCGCTTTCGCACCATTCCCTGTACGCATTCACGCTCTCTATATCGCGGAAATCCTGCATGCTCCGAAAAGGGTAATTCGTCATGCCAAGCTCTTCCCCCTGGTAAATATAAGGAGTCCCCTGCATCATATGCAGACAGGTTGCCAGCATCTTCGCCGATACTTCCCTATACTCCGGCCTGTCATCTCCGAAGCGGGAAACCGCCCTTGGCTGGTCATGGTTATCCCAGAATAAGCTGTTCCATGCTTTTTCGTACAATTCGGTCTGCCAGCGCGACATAATTTTCTTTAACACGGGAAGAGGAACTTTTTCATCCGTCCACTTTCCATATTTTCCATCGCTTTCCACATGCTCAAACTGAAATACCATATTCAGTTCCCTGGTATCCTCGCCCGCATATTGTTTTGCCAGCTCCGTCGTCACTCCTGCCGTTTCCCCTACCGTCATAATATCGTATTTTGACAATACTTTCTCATTCATCTCCTGCAAATAATCATGAACATTCGGCCCGTTCACACAGTAAGGATTGGCATTCCCATAGAAGCCCTGCACTTCCCCGTCCGGCATTTCTTTTGTTTTGGATATCATGCTGATAACATCCATACGAAATCCGTCGATCCCCTTTTCGCACCACCATGTCATCATATCAAATACTTCCCGGCGCACTTTTGGATTATCCCAGTTTAAATCCGGCTGTTTTTTTGAAAACATGTGAAGATAATACATCTTTGTCTCCTCATCATATTCCCATGCAGAACCGCCAAAGCAGGCGCCCCAGTTATTAGGCGCTGTCCCGTCCTCTTTTCCTTCCCGCCAGATATAATAATCCCTATAAGGATTTTCCTTTGATTTCCTGCTTTCCACAAACCATCTATGCTCATCGGAAGTATGATTTACTACAAGATCCATAACGATACGGATATTCCTTTTATGGGCTTCTGCCAACATCTCGTCAAAATCTTCCATCGTACCGAATTCATCCATGATCGCCTGATAATCGCTGATATCATATCCGTTATCATCGTTAGGCGATTGATAAACCGGAGAAAGCCAGATAACATCGATCCCCAGATATTTTAAATAATCCAGTCTGCCCGTAATCCCTTTCAGATCTCCGATCCCGTCCCCGTTGCTGTCCATAAAGCTGCGGGGATAGATCTGATAAATTACCGCCTCTTTCCACCATTTTTTAACCATAATCATACCTCCGGTCATTGATATTTTTCATATATGACTTATTATAGTGAATTTGTTTCAAATATCCTACGTTTTTATGATTAAAAAGTACATTATTTTGACTTTTTTTACCTGAAAAATCAAATCATTGCCACTCAAACCGTCTCCATTTTCTCAAAATTCACCGTAGCAATCGCCATCATTCCTGCCGTCATAAAAACGACTACTCCTGCCAGTGTAATCAATCCTATTTCCATCGAAATAAGACCACCGATCACAGCTCCGACTGCTCCTATACCAATGACAATTCCCTCAAAAAACACTCTCGCGTATTGTTTTCCTGCCAGTCCCAGAATATTTCCCAAAAACGCTTCTACCATAATATCCGCATAAAGCTTGCACGCCTGAATACATACATAAGCCAGAATAACCAGCAAAATTTGTAAAAAAGGAATTCCAAATACAATTCCTGACGGCAGAGCGATCAGGCATCCGTCAATCACCGACCTTATATGCTCTATTAACGTAGAATACCATAGCTTGCACAAAGCCGTATCGGGAATCAGATAAGTGTATGGTTTTTTTAATTCCTTCCCCCATTTTCCCTGATAACCAGAAAAAATAAACGTAAGATAAGCCATTACCCCTAAGATAACAAAAACTTCATATCCACCAAAACCATGATTCCTATAGCCGATTACTGCCAAGCCAATGCCCACCAAAAGGCAGATCAACGTATAAAAGCCGAAAATAAAAAACCGATTCTTTTTATACTCCAATAACTGCCTGTAAAAAATAGCTTTCGCATATTTTCCTTTATAAGCAACGGTAGCCTTCCCGTATTTTTTCTTCCATCCTACAATCGCTATCTCTCCGGCCTTCCCTTTTTTTCTCGCTGCTTCATAATCTTCTGAAAACTTAATCGCATCTTCACAAAACTCGCCGGTGCATTTCATACGATATGCCATAAAAAACAATAGAATAACAGAAATAAAATACAATATGGAACAAATAATATTCACCGTATCCGGCCCTATGAATAACAGATGGAGAAAAGCAATATTCCATCCCACTACGGGAACCATCTGAATCGCAGGACTATGGAGATAATTCACCACTGGCCCAAAACCGATTCCTTCCTTCAGATATATTCCGACACCGATCAAAATGAAAATACCAACCAACAGATACATAGCAATTTGCACCGCAAACATCTGCTTTTTATCCAATTTTTCGTTCCCATAACATAAAATCATGATAGAGCCTTCCAGAATATTTTCCACAATAAAAGAAAATGCGAAATATACCGCCATTTTCCATATCGGTATATCGAACCATAATATACTGGCAACGACTACAATTATATTCAATATCAACGTCACTATCATATTTTTTATATGGGCATACAACAAAATCTTCTTAGGGCTGACGGGCGAAGAAAAAAGAAAATGAATATCCGGTTCACGAAAAACAAGCCCTTTCCGTTTACTATAAGAAATCATATTAGAAGGAATAAAAATAAAAACAATTACCGTCAGTATCGCCGTAAGAACAGAGCCCCCTTCCACTTCAAACAATTCAAAAAAAACAGGGAAAGAGCGGAAAATAAAGTAAAAATAAAGAATAACAAAAGCAGCATAAATATATGTCACCGGTTTTTTTAACGCTATTTTCACACGATTTTTAAAAGTTTTTCTATAAAGATAAAATATCATACTCATTTTTCTTCTTCCTTCTCATTATCCGTCACATGGAAAAACAGTTCTTCCAAATCTTCTTCTTTCACATCGCTTTTTTTATAAGAAGCAATGATATGCCCCTTATCCATTACAAACATAACATCCCAAAGATCCTTCACCATTTCCAGCATATGCGTACTGATCAATATTGTCGTTCCCATTTCCTTCAACTCCATGACCACCTGCTTCAGCTCCTTAATAGCGGCTGGATCCAGCCCGACCATAGGTTCATCCAGCAAAATAACTTTCGGACGGATAATTAAGGCACAGCAAATACTCACCTTCTGCATCATTCCCTTGGAAAGTTCACTGCCAAGCTTATCCTGCTTATCCGTCAGTTCAAATCTTTCAAAAAGCTTTTGGATATCTTCTTCACTTACCGGAACATGATAAGCGTTAATAATAAATTCTATATGTTCTTTTACTGTAAGAGCTTCATACATTGCGGGAAGTTCCGGTACATAAGCAAAAATTTTTTTTGCTTCCAGGCTTTTTGCTTCCATACCCCGGATCAAAATTTTCCCCTTATAACGCAAAAGCCCGGCAATACTCTTGATAACCGTGGATTTACCCGCTCCGTTCGGCCCAAGGAGTATTCCTATCTCTCCATCTTCAACGGTAAAGTTTACATCATTCGCCGCCTTATATTTTCCATATGTTTTCGTTAAATTAAGAATTTCCAACATCGGTCAGCACTCCCTTTCTCATAAATTCTTATAAAACCGCGACAGAAAATTTGATTCCTGTCGCGGTTTTGCTATATCTTTATTATATCATTTTTCAAAAGTAAGTCAACAAGGCCTATATGCTTTCAAATATCCCCTTAATTCCATTTCTATTTCATGAAAAGCCATACCTGAAGCTTGTTTTAATTCCGAAAGCGTATAACCATCATATTTTTTCGTTTCCGAGAAACTTTCTGCCTGATTTTTTCCATCCTCCGGTTCTTTTACATTCGTCCCCTCCGCATGGATTTCCTCTTGATCCGTTTCCGTCCCTTCAAAAATATTTTCCTGATCCTGCACTTGATCCGCTGCCGTTTCTCCCAATTCCTCTGCCGCCGATTCGTTCTGCTCCGCTTTCTTTCTCTCTTCTTCCGCGAGTTCTTCTTCGGTAGGAAGATTTTTATACCTGCCGGAATTGACGAATTTAACATATTCCTTCTCAATTCCCATCACTCTTCTGAGAATTTTCTCCATCAATCCTAATTTTTTGCCTTTGGGAATATTCGGATTATTCATCACCGACTTAGCTTCTGCCAGAAAGCTGCTCATTTTATTCATCTTCAGCTTTTCCACATCTTCCTTTGTCTTACACGATTTCATCTGCCTTTTATAAGCTTCCCGTTCGTTTTTAATCTCCACATATTCTTTGTACTTTTCCGGACAATTTCTTTGCAGATAAGTGATTTCTTCCGGCGTAAGCGTCCCTCCTGCTTTTAACTTCGCATCGATATCCGACATCTGTCTGCCTTCCCGCATCCTCTCTATATCTTCCTTATATTGCTGAATCTGCCTTTCCTGAGGACTCATTTCCGCTTTCAATGCTTTTCCGCCGTTTTTCTTCTTTTGCTGCCATTTATTGTCCATTTCCGCCATTTTTACAGTATTGCGGATCGAACCGACTATCGGTAACATCATATCTTCTAACCTCCTTGTTCTCCCGCTGCAAATCCGTTTGCAACCCCGCATTATATATAATATTTATCTTATATATTTATATCGGCAGAATATTAAGAATTATCACCCCTTATATCAGGTATTATCGCACAATTTTGTAAATACAAATTCTTCTATAAAACGTCTGCTCTCTTCCTTATCCATATGCGCGATATTGGCCACGGGTTTTGATGTATTTTCCAGAGAGGCCGTCGCAATAATAAAATCATATCTGCTCTCTTCACAAAAAGAAAGCTGTTGTGAAGAACAAATATCCACCACCTTAATCTCAGGAAGATTTTGCTGTATATCATGATACATTTCCATCTGCGTCAAAATTCCTGAATTGGAAACGATCAAAGCCCTTTTTTTCTGTGTAATACGTTCCATGGACAATCCAAAATGGAAAGTAATGGATATCAATTCCTTCTGATCAGGGGCTACCTGGCCGAATTGCTGGTAAAGATTTGTATTTTTACATATACTGGAATAGATATCTTCATAATTATCAGGCAAAATAGGAAAAGAATGCTCATGGGAACCGAGATTTTCTTTCAGCCGGTAAATAGCGCTTCTTAAATGGTAGACAAGGCCAAAAAACAACATCTTGTCCCCTGCAAAATTACTTCCCAGCTCGGCATCTATAGCTTCTGTTAAATGCATAGCCAGCATTTCAATATTTTCAGGCATCCGATATTCTCCGTCAGGCTGATCCAAAAATGTATTATAACTCATTAAATGAATACAGATATAAATACATTCCGATTCCGGCAGTTTAATCGAAAACATGGATTCCAGACGTTTTGCAATAAATAATGCCGTATTCATCTCCAACTGTGGAAATTCTTCATTTGGCGGAAGAAATTCTTTCTTTACCTCACATCCATGCCGCAGCCGGAATACGCTGATTGTCATATGGGTAACTAAAGCGGTGAAAAAATCGCTTCCCATAAAAAAATCAAATTCTTTTTCCGCGTCTTCTATGATTGCGCAAATATTAATTATATCCTTTTTATCATAGACTTCCTCCAGTTTTTGCAGATTTTCCTTTGAAAGGCGTGAAATTTGCTTTGATTCATAGACCACCGACTTATTTTTCAATTCTTTTAAGTCAAAAAAGCCTGCAATAGCCGCGCGCCTGGAAATTTCATCCCCAGCTATGCCTATTCCCCGGCGCTGTGTCTTAAACAATTTTAACTTATATTGGGAAAGCCAGTTTTCCACCCAATCCAAATCCGACAAAATGACAAAACGGCTCACATAAAACTGATCCGCAAGAAATTGGATCGTTAGTTCTTCTTTTGAAAATACAAGGCTTCTGAGAATCTCTATACGGCGCTCCACACTTCCTTCCAGCATGGTGAAATATCGGCTCTTTATTAGAGATGCCAATTTCTGGCGTTCAGAAAAATCTACGGAAAGCCGGATTCCATAGCCTTGTTTTTTAATAATTCTCACATCCGGGAGATCATGTTCCAAAAGCCAGGAATCCGCCTTATTCAAGTAATTTTGTACTGACCGTTTTGAAATATTCAATACTTGTGACAAATCATCCAAAGTTACAAACCCATCGCTGTCATTTTTCAAAAGCGTTTCTAATATTTTTTGCAAATTTTCTTCGGAATGCCGCATTTTTCCACTCTCCTACCAATACGGGTCAAGCCCCTGTAACAGAAAAATAAAGTACCTTTCCCCAATCCTCCCCTTTAATCGCTTTCTTTACCGCTGCGCACGCTGCGTCTGCACATGCAGCGTCTGCACACGCAGCGTCCGCATTTCCTTCGGAATTCATGCTCTCTGCTTCAAATTCCAAGCCGATTCCTTTTTTTCCGATAAAAGTAAATTTGATCCCGTCTAACTCGGAACCATCCAGCAATTCCTTGATTTCATTATTTTTTAATGGTGTCTGTATCGTAATCCTCATAACTACAACTCCTTTTTTCTATCTACTGTTATTGTTTTTACAGCCATATCAAATCCCGTATAACATTCTTTATTTGTAAAAATCGTTAAACAACATATAAGAAAGGGAAAACCTTGAAACAAATACAGGGACAGCATTTTTAAAAAGCTTCTGACACATAAAAGCAATGCATGAACCGGCCATTTTCTTTCCGCATTCCGGGATGTTATTTTCAGTCTGCACACTAATTTCCCAATCGTAGAACCCCCAAAAATAAATTGGGATAAAACTTCATAAAAAAAGCTAATTGCCAGCATAATACTATATGCCCGGTTAAAAGTGGAAAATACCGCCCCGGTTAATGCAGCATCCTGCCCTCCCGCCAATTCCGCAGCATCCATCGCTTTTTTTACACTAAAAAAATCCGGTTCTCCAAAAAAACGGAAAGCAATAAATGACAATATCAATACCATAAACGCATCTATGAAAAAAGCGGCCAGACGCCGGCTTCTCATACCGGATGGCGCATACGCTGTTTCAAGGCCCATAAATCCCATAATTTCCTCCTGATTACCGGGTATATACGGACGGCATAAAGTTCCTGCCGTCCATCCCGGCTTTTATTCTATATAAAGTTTTGACACGACGTTTGCTGATCTTCTTCTATTCTGCCGCTGCTATCTCCGCTTCCTGCTCCATTTTATAATTTGTCTTATCCCATGCACGGATAAAAGGAAGCCAGATAAAGAAAGCTACTACGAAAGATACAATTTGCGCTACTACTCCCATTAAACTTCCGGTCATCAGAAAACCACTGATGAATACCGGTGTCGTCCAAGGCACCATATAATTACAAAGCGGGAACAAACCAATAGCAGTGCCAAAATATTGAACCGTCATAACTGCAACGGGTGTTAAAATAAAAGGTATCATCAAAATAGGATTCAATACAATAGGAAGCCCAAATGTAACCGGCTCATTGATATTGAACAAACCAGGCCCAATACCTAATTTTCCTACCTGTTTTAATAATTTGGATTTTGCAAAAACAAGCATATATACGACTACCGGAAGAGTACAACCGGAACCGCCGATCCATACACCGTTCTCATAAAACGGCTGGGTTACTATGTGTCCTGCTGCATTCGCTATATTTTCCTGGAGATTCATAACCCACATAGGCTCGAAAATAGGGAAAATAATGATGGAAGAACCATGAAGGCCGAGAGCCCAGAGGATATGTTCCACGATACATCCAAGCACCGTTCCTATATATGAAGTCCCTGCACCGCGCAGCGGTGTGGAAATCACTACCGAAACAAATTCAGGAAAACTTCCCCACGGAGTCACCGCAAACAGGAAATGAAGCACGGTAAACAGAAGAATAATTACCACGCCGGGCAATAAAGCGGTAAACTGCCGGGAAACTGCCCCAGGCACCGACGCCGGAAGTTTAATCGTAAACTTTTTCTGCACCAGAAGACGGTAAATCTCTCCGCTTGCCAAAGCCACCAAAAGAGCAGTAAATAAAAACTCTGCAGTAAATGTACCAGTCAGCCAGGCTTCTACCGTTCCGTCCGCTGTTTCAAATGCCGATACTACATTGATTGTAAAAAATGCGGATAATGAAATAATTCCCGCAGGAGTTCCGTCGATTCCATAACTGGAAACCAAAGAACTGCATACCCCAAAACAAGCTACAATCGCCACAATCCCATAAGTTGCATTCATAATAATGCCTTCAAACGCCAGCCAGTCTTCGCCAAATGTTCTGGCCATAAAATCAAGATACGGCTGAAAAGGAAATTCAGCGATAATCATAGCAAAGGCGCCTAAAATTAAAAGCGGCATTACCATAACGATACCATCGCGCATCGCGATCAGATGACGCTGGCTGCCGATCCGGGCAGCTACCGGTAAAAATTTTTCTTCAATAAAATTACTTTTTGATTTATTCTGTTCGGATTTTGCCATTTGAACCCTCCTCAATATCATTTTTATCTTAAGTTTCCATTATTTCTTTTTATTGTACAAATCCATTGCGTCCCTCAGAATATTATCCGCTTTCAGCAACGCATAATCGCTCATATTCATCGCTTCAATTACCGGTATTTTATCCCCGAACTGATCCTTGAATTTATTTACCAGATATCTGACTTGCGGACCTAATAATAAAATGTCCGTCTGATTCACCGATAAAGCAACCTTATCAAAAGGCACCGCATCCACTTCCGCGTCTATATTTTTCTTTTTTGCTTCCTCTTTGATTTTTTCCACCAATAAGCTCGTGGACATACCAAGGTTACATGCCAGCAATATTTTCATTCTTTTTCCCTTCCTTTCATAACCAATTCATACAGATCCGTGAACTCGATAGCCAAATCACGCAACAGTTGGGCGGAACAGAGATGATCCTGCGCATGTACCATGAGAAGCGTCGTTTCCCTCGAATTTCCCGTCATTTCATCACGGATTAACTGAGTCTGAATCTCATGAGTCTTTTCCATAGAAGCGGATGCTTTTTCAATAAAGTCCCTGGCTGCCTGAAAATCTCCTTTTTTTGCCGCTATAATCGCTTCCATGGAATCACTTTTTGAATCTCCGGCTCCCGCAATTAAAGACATTGCTAACTCCATTGTTTCCAAATAAAATCACCTCTCTCCGAATTTTTCTGCAAATAATTTTTCCATAGCAGCAGCGGCGGCCTCTTCGTCCGGTCCTTCTATTTCCACCGTCACGACATCACCGTGTTTTGCATTGGCCATCATTACCCCTGTCACGTTTTTTAAATCAAAACTTTGCCCGTTTTTCTTTACATGTACGCTGCTTTGAAATTCTCCTGCAGCCCGGGTAATACGGCACGCCACTCTTGAATGAAAACCGAGTTCATTCAATACTTCAAGTTCTCTCACAATCATTTGGTCTTCTCCTCTCTCATAAATTTTATTACCTCCTTATCGGAAGAAAAATGCAAAACCTGTTTTACCAATTCCCTGCACTTCTCAAAGGAACAACAGCTAATGGCCCTTCTTACCCTCGGAATGGAAGGTATGCTTACGCTCAAATTATCTATTTCCATCCCTACCCATAAAGGAATCAATTCTTCCACTTCTCCTGCCTGCCCGCATATATCTACTTCAATTTCATTTTCATGGGCACATCGGCTAATATGATCTATCATGCGCAGCAATGCCGGATGATAATAAGAATTCAACGAAGCTACCTTTTCATTATTTCTATCAGCCGCAAATAAATATTGCGTCAAATCATTGGTTCCGATACTGAAAAAGTCCACAACTTTTGCAAAACGATCCGCCATAACGGCTGCAGAAGGAGTTTCTACCATCATTCCTACGGCCACGTCTCCATGTTTTATTCCGGCCATGTCCAACTCTTGTTTTACTTCATCGATCATATCCCTGGTTCTTTTTATTTCCGACAGGTCAGAAACCATTGGAATCATCATTTTCACTGTTCCACATACTCCAGCCCTTAAAATTGCCGATAATTGAGATTTGAAAATTTCAGGATGATCCAAACAATAACGTATAGCCCGATAACCTAAAAACGGATTATCTTCCGCAGGAATGTTCAAATAAGAAATATGTTTATCCCCGCCTACATCCAAAGTCCTTATAATTAACGGATCTTTTTCCAATTCTTTTGCTATTTTGGAATATATCTGATATTGCGTCTCTTCATCAGGAGCTTTGTTCCTTTCCATATAGAGCATCTCCGTACGCATCAGGCCTACTCCTTCACCCCCCTGATTTTTCAACTCTTCTATTTCCGTCTCCGAGGAAATATTGGCGTATACTTTCATATCCTTTCCATCTTTTGTCTTAGTCTCCCGATGTTTAAACCGCTCCAGATCAGCTTTTTCTTCATCCATTTTTTCGCAGTAATCCAAATATTTCTTCAACGCCTCTTTATCCGGCCGGATTATCACTTCCCCGTCGATACAATCCAATAAAACTTTTTCCCCCTTTTTCATCTTTTCAAGTGCGCCTTTTACTCCGATCATACAAGGAATATTCATCGATCTTGCAAGAATCACGCAGTGGGAAGACAAACCTCCTTTTTCTAAGATAATGCCCTTTAATCTTTTTTTCCCCAATTCCACGACCTGGGAAGGAGTCAAGTCTTCAGCGGCTACGACCCATGAACCGTCTTCCATATCGTGTTCCATACCTCCGGATAGTACATTCAGCAATCTTCTTTCCAAATCCGTAATATCCGCCGTTCTTTCGTTTAAATACGGATTATCCAATGCGGCTAATTCTGACCGGTAACTTTCCGACCGGCTTACAATGGCATATTCACAGTTTACTTTTTGCGCCTTCACTATTTCTCTTATCGCGCCGAAATAATTATCGTCTTCCAAAAGAAGGAGCTGAAAATCTAAAATTTCCGCACTTTCTTTATCCGTTTCATTTTGTAATTTCTCGATCAAACGAGTCAGGGATTCCATACATCCTTTCTTCGCCTCGTCTAATTTTTTAAGTTCCACCTCCACATCTTCCATTTTCTGCGCTCGTATATCCCCTTTTATTTCACAAACAGGATACACATCCGCCATTGCCATACCTTTTACCGCTATTGTTCCCTTCATGGTATTCCTCCATATATTTTGCTGATCAAAATGACATATTTTTTTCAGAAATATGAACTTGATTTTAGTATATCATATACAAAAAATCACTGTAAATATTGTAAAAATATGTTTATTTTCCACATTAAAATGGAAATATGGCAATTATTTTATTTATTTACTATATTTAGAAAAAAATAAGCATAAAAATAACTAAAGAAATACCAAATACAAGAGTATTTCTTCAAATCGTTGCAAATTCGACAATTAAAGCTGTTTTTTATTGAAAAGGCGAATGGCAATCAACACCCCCAAAATGGATAAGGCAATGGAAATAACAGCAGGTATCATAAATTCTGCCGGAACAGCTTCGCCGGAAATCAAATCTATATTTTTTGAAGTTAAAATGAGCGGATTGAATTTCGCAATCGGTTCTATCATTCCGAGCAAGGATATTATGGCGACAATGCCGCCTGTAAAGAGTATGCTTGTGAAAGTCTGTCTGAATATCACGCACCCAATCATTAAAATACTCAAGTATAGAAAGCCGATTATCCAAAGGGAAACTGCCGCAAAAGCAACATTTGAAAGGTGGTTATCATTCCATAAAAGGGCTGTATAACCGTATGCCGCAGCATATCCAATCCAATAACTGATTGTCATAAGCGCGGCGGCTACCGTATATTTTGCAAGAATAACAGCTTTACGGGATAATCCCTTCGTAACCATTAAAACTAAGGTTCCTTTGGAATATTCATTTGACAGACAACTTCCAAACAAAATGATAAATGCACTGAAACCAACGCCGGAAATGTTCTTGTAAAATTGTTTCCATGCGTCCAAAGCGACTGGTTCAGAGGTCATTTCCATATCTGCGGCTAAAGCCGATAATATTTCCGGCGTAAACTTTGCGAGAAACGCACTCATTATACCGAAAATCAGAAAGACTGCGAACAGAATAAGGAAACGATAGTTCTTCATATTTTCCGTAAATTCTTTTTTTATAAAAGCAATATATCCACTCATTTCACTACCTCCAAAAACAGACTTTCAAGGGACGGCTCCATAAGTTCTATTTTTACGGGACAAATCCCTGTTTCCGCAAGTTCGCGAAACAATAATTTTTGCACACTTACCATATCTCGGCTATGCAAAATAAGTTCCCTTTTATTTTCTTCGGAATGAAGCAGCATTGGCTCTATGGATTTTTGTTTTTTGAAAAGCCGTAAATCTTGATCCGCCGAAAATTCTAAAAGCAAGCTGTCATGTCCATGTAAAGCCTTAATTTCTGCAAGTGTTCCAGTAACAGCGATTTTTCCCTCATTCAAAAAGGCTGCATGGTCGCAAACGCGCTCTACATCAGAAAGAATATGCGTGGAAAATAACACCGTTGTCGTTCCGCTGATTTCATAAAGAATATCCAAAATCTCTTTTCTTCCTACGGGGTCAAGCGCGCTTGTCGGTTCATCACAAATCAGTAATTTGGGCTGTGTGAGCAATGCCTGTGCAATTCCTAATCGTTGTTTCATACCGCGAGAAAATCCGCCGATTTGCTTTGTTGCACTGTTTAGCCCGACAAGGGAAAGGAGTTCATCACTTCTTTTTGAAATTTCGGTTTTTGATAGACCAATGACTTCTCCGCATAACTTTAGATACTGTATCGGCGTCATATAGTTATAAAATTCTGGAACGTCCGGCAAATATCCAATATATTGATTTGTCCTTGTCTGTCCAAAACAAACAGGCTCATTGCAGACATGGATTTCTCCCTTGTCGGGCTGTAATAATCCCAACACCATTTTCATAGTCGTTGTTTTGCCAGCACCATTTTTTCCTATGAAGCCAAAGATACTTCTCTCTGGAACAGACAGATTAAGATTGTCAATGATTTTCTGCTTTCCAAAACTTTTTGATAAATTTTGTATTGTGAGGACGTTCATTCGTTCTCCCCCTTTCCAAAGACAAAATAAATAATCGGTCCAAAGAGCAAAAGGACTACAACAGTTACAAGCCACATGGTTTTGTTTCCAAAGCGATAGCGTGGGTGTCGTAGAATGTGTCTTACTGCTGCTACTGCAAGAGCAATGTCTATTAGCAGAACGGGAACAAGTAATGGCAGAATTTCAAATAATGTGTTCAATATTTTTACCTCCTATTTTATCGTTTCAATAATATTATCATAATGATAATATAAAGTCAATAAAAACCGTCCCTCTGATTTGGGACGGTCATTTTATCTATCTGTATTTTCTGCCGGAGATACGATTATGCCTATCGTCCGCAGCTTGCGTTCCGAGTTTGGTTCATTGCTTTTTGCTGCGCTGATTATTTGAGAAATATTTGTTATAAGAGAAGTCAATTCATCATCAGAAAGATATAGTGGGGAAAGTGAAAATCCCGTCATATCTTTTTTGATATTGATATTCGGAGAGTGGCAATATTTCTGAAACTGTTTTGCAAACCCAATGAAATATTGCATGAAATACTGCATATAAAGTTCGCCGGAATTTTTCTCGACGATTGTTTCTATATCGCTGCTGAGGTTATGTGCCAGCGAATAAGTTTTTTCTACCGTACCGCGCACCTGTGTTTCTTCCACCACCTGTAAAATACCATCGCTTAACATTTTTTTGAGATGCCGGTATAAGGTAGCTTGGGGAATGTCGGTATAAATATCGGCTAACTGTTTCGCAGTTGCTTTCCCCTGTGAATGTATTTCAAGCAGTAATTTACATTTCACCGGATTTGTAATGCACTCCATAAGCCTATCTGTCATCTTTCACCCTCCTGCGTTAATATATGAAAATATTATCATTTTGATACTAAAAAGTCAATCGACACTTTGATATAGCTCAATTAAAAATGAAGAACAGGCGTTGATTGAAGAAAAAATGCGGCAAATACCGACGCTCAATCTCTCCGCCTACGCTCGAAAGCAAGCAAAACGCCGGATAGAAGAACTTAACCGATTATTCAAGCCTATTTACGAGGACAACGCCAATGGGAAACTATCTGACAGCAGATTTCAAATGCTCTCCGACGATTACGAGCAGGAAGAACTGCGGGAAAAGCTGTTGCGATTGAATGAAGAAATTAACGAACAGGAAGAACAAACAAAGAACATTAACAGATTCATCAGCAAAGTACAGAAATTTGTTACAATGTAAGTGAAGGAGGTCAAAGAATATGTAAGAACAAAAATACTACATAGCGGTTGATGAATATGAGCGCAAAATTATTATCAAAGTCGCTCACGCACCAATTAAAAAATTCAAGGTTAAAATTATAGAATTTTAGGACTATGGGACAGACAATATTTGAACAGATGGACGGTATATACACACGGATTGGAGATTATCTCGTCCCCGATTTGCAACTGCCCGAAAACGAAGCAAATTCCATTGGAATATGAGGGCAGGGAATTTAATGCTCCCTGCCCTCACTTATCACTTTTTGTTTGCCCAAAAAGTAAGATACATTTGAGCAACCAAGGATAATTACTTTCCATTAACCGGCTTATATTGCTTTTTATTTGACTCGGTTTCTTTTAAGCATTGTATATTCTTGTTGTCCGCAGATACTAAAATTGTAATAATCGCTACAGAAAAAGAAATTAGTATTGGAATGAGGAATTTAATAAAGACCTATTTGTCCCTTTGATAGTGATTTTCTTGATTTTTCCTGTTTTGCTTTCGTCAACCTTTGCTTTGGTTTCCACTTCAGAAACGATGCCTTCGTTTCTGAGAGCTTCGGATAGTATCGTTCCATCAAAATCAAACTTATTGGCAAGATAATAAATATCGTAATAGTCTTTCATGCGGCTGGAAAACTCCATCAGACTGAGGATTGCATCAATTTTCTCAGCAATGGTCGTTTCAATGGAATAAGTATTGATTGTCGGCGCAACAAAATCATCAAGCTGAGTGGGGATTTTTCTTTTTTCCTGCTTTGGCACAATGATATCGCCAACACCAAAATCAATGCCAAAGGGTGTGCGAGTATTTTTAATACGAGCGACCATTGAAGCACCTATACCGGCATATTTCTTCGCAACAGCAATAGGCGCAATATCTTTTATCTCAAAGGTCACAAAATCATTACCAGTTTGAACTGCAATAATTTCCCCAAGTATGCCCTTTAACTGTTCCGGTGTATTTGGTATTTTCCGAAGCAAAAAATCTACATCAACCGTTACTCGGCTATCAAAGTCAGTAAGAGAATAGAGGAACAAGCCTCCTTTTAACACAAGGTTTTCAGCATACTTGGACTTTTCCAAACGCCGCAAAAATTCCTCTTGGCAAAAAAGCTGTAAACAGAGTTGATAACTTCTTCCACTTTCAGCAGCTTTATTCTTAAGTCGCTCCAGCACGGACGCAGCTATATCAGCCATTAAGCAGCACCTCCATTACATTCATAACCTTTGTATAAAGCTTCATTTCCTTTGCGTATTTAGACAAATTTGCAAGATTCTTTTTTTCGTCAGCAGCATAGGCATTGACAGCCTTATTAAAAATTTCGTTATCAAGTTTTGTGCGGTACTTAAAGCAATCGCATATTGTTCGCTCACGGTCATACAAAGGCAATATTACACCGTTAAAATTGCTTGTGGACTTACCTATATCTAAAAATCCCTTTTGAATATAGTAAGCCTTTATCGGAAATTCTTTAATGTTTTTTACGGCACGGTACGCTGTTCTCGGCACAGCAATCGACCATTCACGAGGAGAAAAATCACTATATCCATAGTGAAACAAAGCGGACTCAACACAAATAATTCCCTGCGGAAGAAGCTCCCGTATGAGCTGTTCTTCTGTAATACTTTTGCTTTGGGGAAGCTGATAAAATCCTCTACGAATTCTTTCGATGACTCCTTCTTTACAAAAAGCCGCTACCTCATATTTATTTATCCCGTTAGCAACAAAATCTGAAGTTTTTGCAATGCCGCCGTTATTTTCAATTACCGTTTTTAAAATTTCTTTTTTACTCAAGCAGACACCAACTTTCCGCATGCAAAAATTAAATAATGTACGCAATTATTATAGCATGCAGATTCGGAAATCGCAACAACTATATACAGACATTATTCTAAACTTGTATGCTAAAAGTAATTGGCATATTAATTAAATTCCAGCATTTGAAAACCAAAATAGAATAGTATTCACCACTCTCCGAAAAAATATACCAAAATTTTTGTAAATGTAGGTTTGCCAAACATATATTGTAATCCTACACTTTAAAATATCACGCAAATCTGTTTTATATTGATTATAGACAATATTTCGCATGTTTCCGTTTCTCTGTTGAGAAACTCCAACATACTCAACAGGGTCTATCCGACCCACAAAAGGATACGGTGTAACCCATTTACTAAGTCACACCGTACCCTACATAAAAAACTTCCTTATCTGGCGTTATCTAACCGGAACCCTTTTTTATAAACTACTTTATGAATAACATATTCTATGATTCTACCGCATCTTCTATCGTTAAATATTTTAATTTTCCCTTTTGATCGGTGACGGTATAACTTTCCATTATATTTTCAATATACTCCAATACTCTTTCGCTGGATATTGTATTGGAGATATTTTCGTCATCCGCTTCATCATAGTAACGCTTTACAAATTCTACCACATAATATTGATTACTATCCGCATCTTTAAGAACTGCGAGATCCCCTTCCTCTCTTCCATCTTCATACAGCCAGTCAGCCATAACCGAAGGAATGCTGGAATGATATGCCCCTTCTCTCAAAGAAGCATCTGTCTCTCCATCCTCATACATCGCTTTATTTTCTTCGGAAGCATTTTCCAGGCAAAGTTCTTGAAACCCTTTCCCTTCTTCCCGCGCTTTTTTCATAGCATCCGCTTTTTTTCTGGCATCTTCCATGGCTTTCTCTACATCTTCTTGCGAAGCTACATCTTCTTCCGAAGCTTCATCTTCTTGCAAAGCTTCATCTTCCGTTTCCGCTGCAAAAGCAAAACTATGGTAATCCACTCTGTCGTAATTCAACACATTCTCCGCATAATAATCTTTGATTTCCTGCTCTTCCGGCGCATTTTGTTCGATCAGATACTCATAATATTTTCCTGCCAGCAATCCTTCCTTTGCGAAAGACTCCAGATTTTTCTCCGTGGCATATTCTCCATAAGATAATTTATAATAATTATTAACTGTTGTTCCTGCCGCTTCCGCATTCACTTCCACTTCATTTAAAATAGCCGCATAATCTTCCGTATCATCATAAACAAAATTATTTGCCGCCGCATCATCTGCCAGAGCCTTTGTCTGTCTGATCTGCTCTACCGCAAGCTGTTCGAACAAATCCTTATATGTCATCTCTCCGCTGTACTGCTGGTCTTCCAAATCCTGCGTCGCATCCACTCCCATATAAGAAAGTAAAGAACCATAAGTCATCATATAATTGTTCTTCATCAAATAATAATAATAATCAAATTCCAGTTTTGTCACGGAATGACTGCCGATAGTTATATAAGCATCGCTGATCGCCGCTTTTTTACGTAAAGCGGAAGCCGCAACGGAGCCGACAATCGCCGCTGCGATAAGAAAACATGCTGCAATAACTCCAATGCGCATCAGCTTTGCATCCCGCTTATCCTTTTCTTCCCGTTTCTTTCTCTCTTCTATTTTTCTTTCATATTTTGTCTGGATTTTCTGTCCATTGTTTTCCTGCGTTTTATTTTCTTTCGCCATGAAATCGTATTCCTCCTGTTATCTATACTTTTCAAAAGTATGTCATAAATCTAAAAATCTATCGTTTTTTATTTTAACACAGATAAAGGAGGAATACAAAAAAACTTTCATTATTTTATTGCAGACGCTGCAACGGCACCATCTTTTAACGCTTCTCCTTCTTCGCTTCCATCCGTCGTAATATTAATATTCCTGTTTACCTTCGCATCATAAGTTCCAGCTTTTACAATGTCTGCAAGATCAATGCCGACTGTTTCTTTCATCGTTTCAAAAAGCTTCGCCATTACCGCCGGCACGTTATCGGCTACAGAACTGACCCCGTTCGTCTGCCCGTCCCCTCCGATAATCGTAATCTTATCGATCTGTGTCAAAGGTTCCGCAATCTTGCCGGCAATATCAGGAAGTACTTTTATCAGCATTTCAGCCATTGCCGCATTGTTATATTTCTGATATGCCTCCGCTTTTTTCTCCATAGCCTCTGCCTCTGCCAGACCTTTCGCACGAATAGCCTCTGCCTCCGCTTCACCGACCATACGAATTCCGGCCGCTTCCTGCTCTTTAGAGAATTTCTGAGCTTCCGCTTTCGCCTTCATAGCGTCCGCTTCTCTTTCCTGCTCGAACTTCTCGGCTTCTGCCTTTCTCTGCCTTTCGTACAATTCCGCATCCGACTGCTGCTGACGCGCAAATTTATCCGCTTCCGCCCTCTTGCGTACTTCCGCATCCAGCGCTTTTTCTCTTACTTCCGCCTCTTTCTGCTTCAAAGTTACTTCTTTTTCCTGTTTTGCGATGCTTGCTTCCGCAGTCGCTATTTCTATTGTTTTCCTCTGTTCCTGCTCCTGAATCCGATAAGCCGCATCCGCTTCCGCCTTCTTCGTATCTTCCATCTTCTTCAGTTCGGATTTCTGAAGGGAAAGTTCATTATTTTTCTTAGCGATCTCTCTTTCCGCATTAATACGCGCGTCGTTTGCCTGACGATCCGCATCGGCCTTCGCCACGGCGATCTCTTTTTCAGCTTCTGCCTTCGCAATAGCCGCTTTTTTCTTAATCTGGGAAATATTATCAATACCTAAATCGTCGATCACACCGTTGCTGTCCGCAAAATTCTGCACATTAAAACTAACGATATCAAGGCCCATAGCCGCCAGATCCGGCTCCGCATTCTCTTTTACCAAATTAGCGAATTTCTGCCTGTCACTGACCATTTCTTCCAGCCTCATCCGGCCTACGATCTCTCTCATATTGCCTTCCAGCACTTCCCTGGCGATCCCGGCTATGTACTGCGTATTCTGATTTAAAAAGTTTTCCGCAGCCAAAGCGAGCCTTTGCGGTTCGCTGCTTATTTTTACATTGACCGCCGCGTCTACCTGGATATTAATATAGTCCGCCGTGGGAACTGCATTGGATGTTTTAACATCGATAGCAATCAACTTCAGGCTCAGTTTATCCATACGTTCAAAAAACGGAATCTTTACGCTGGCCTTTCCTATAATAATTTTTTTCCGAAGGCCGGAAATAATAAATGCCGTATCCGGCGGCGCCTTTTTATACCCCGTCACAAGAATAACAGCAACTAAAACGACTACAACTAAAATAATTAAGAACCCAAATAAATTCATTCCATACCCTCCATTCTCTCTTTTTGTCTATAATATTACGCATTTTTTCTTTTAATGTCAATTTAATCGGAATATATATTGACAATTTCCAAAAAATAGTAGTAAATAAAAATAAAAACATCTATCAGGAGACTATTCTTATGAACCAGACAATCCGGCAATTATATGACAGAAAATCCGTCCGCGTTTTTACCGATGAACCGATCACCGATGATGAAAAACAAATGATACTTACATCGGCCCTTCAGGCTCCCACCGCAGGAAACATGACCCTATATTCCATTCTCGATATCCAGGAACAGAGTTTGAAAGACGAATTAGCAAAAAGATGCGATCATCAGCCTTTTATCGCTAAAGCTCCCCTTGTACTTATTTTTTTAGTAGATTTTCAAAAATGGTACGATATTTTTAACGCTTATTGTAAAGAATCTCCTAAAATAGAAGAAGCGGATCTTTTCCTGGCCTCACAGGATTGCGTGATTGCTGCGCAAAATGCCGTTGTTGCGGCACAGTCCATGGGGATCGGTTCCTGTTATATCGGCGATATTATGGAAAATTTTGAAATTAACCGGGAGCTGCTCCATCTTCCCAAATACGCCCTTCCTTATTCCATGGTTGTTTTCGGAAAACCTACGCAACAGCAGAAAGACAGGATCAAACCAAAGCGTTTTGAATTACAAGATATTGTCCATACGAATACTTATCATCAGAAAACCATAGAAGAGACAATATGCATGTTCGAAAAACAATCGGAAAAAACAGGAAAAGAATTTGCCGAATATATTAAAGCATTTGCCAATAGAAAATTTTATGTGGATTTCAGAAAAGAAATGAACCGTTCCGCAAAAGCCATGCTGAAACAATGGACGGATTGATCAAAATACGGTTATTACCGGATAGCTTTTATATCTCCGGTAATAACCGTATTTTTTAAACTTCATATATATTTTATCTTAACTCTTTACTGCCTCCACAAGCAGTTTTACACACAAATCGATACCGAGCCTTCCGCTGTCCATATACAACTCATAAAATGCAGGATTTCCCCATTCCCAGTTCGTAACCGCATTATAGAAACCGCTTCTTCTCTTATCATTCTTTTTCAAGGCGTTTTCCACTTCCGATTCTTTAATTCCTTCTCTTTCTATTGCCCGCTTTTTTCTCTTTTCATTATCCGAATGAATAAATACCCGTAAGCTGTCGGCTTTATCTCTGAGAATATAACCGGATGCCCTTCCAACGATCACGCATTTCCCTTCTTCAGCCACTTCTTCAATAATCCGTTTTTCTTCAAGAAATAACTTATCCGCTAGCGATAACTCCCTGCTGTTGGAAACCCCGCCTAAAGGAGTTTTGGAAAGATTGAAAAGAAATCCTCCAGGGCTTCTTTCTTCCAGCCCTTCAATTTGTACGGAAGGTATCTTAAGATTTTTTGCCGCTTCCATAAGAATATTTCTGTCATATAACTTATATCCAAGCGCTTCTGCCAATTTTCTGCCTATTTCGTTTCCACCGCTGGCATATTGGCGTTCAATCGTTACAATTTGATACATATATACTCCTCCCTTCCATTCTTATTACCTATTGAAAAATTCACTCATTTACTTCTTATCTTTATTATATACACTCTTTTTAGATCTCTCAATCATTTTTTCAGAATATTTTATTTATATTTTCTATTTTTTATGCCATACCAATTTTTTTATCATCCTTCGCATACAACAACTTCAAAATAATAGGCGTAGCAATAGAAGAAACAATAATCAATAAAATAACAGAAGTAAAATATACCGGTGTAAGCAGCCCGACGGACAATCCTTTCTGGGAAACGATTAGGGCTACTTCCCCTCTCGTCATCATTCCCACACCGATTTTCAAAGAATCCGACATATTAAACTTACAAATCCGCGCCATCAGGCTGCAGCCCACTATTTTTGAAATTAATCCCACCGCTACAAATGCAATGGAAAATATTAAAATACTGGCATTCAGACTTTCTAAGTTTGTCTTTAAACCGATGCTGGCAAAAAATACGGGGCCAAATAATATGTAGGAATTGGTATCCATCTTGCTTGCTATGTATTCGGAATCCCTTATGGAGCAAAGGATAATACCTGCCACATAGGCTCCCGTAATATCCGCGATTCCAAAATATTTTTCCGCAATATAAGCCATTGCAAGACATAAAGCAAGGCCGGCGATCGGAATACGCCTTGTATGGGGATATTTGTTATCCACAAATTTAAATATCTTAAAGCAGACAAATCCGACAACGATGGCAAATATAAAGAATAAAACCGTATTAACTACAACGGATGCCGGATTGGAATCCGGACTTTTGAATCCCATGACAAATGTAAGTACAATAATACCAATTACATCATCAATAATCGCCGCGCTTAAAATCGTTGTTCCAACTTTTCCCTTTAGTTTTCCCATTTCTTTTAGCGCTTCTACCGTGATACTTACGGAAGTCGCCGTCAATATCGTACCGACAAATACCGCTTTATAGAATCCTTCCGACCCCCATGGAGCAACTCCATAAAAACCCATATAAAGCAAAGCACCCAGTATAAGGGGAATAAATACACCTGCACAGGCAATTAAAGCTGCAATAGGACCCGTTTTCATAAGATCTTTCAAATCTGTTTCAAGCCCTGCGGAAAACATAAGAATAATGACACCGATCTCCGCCATTTCGATCAAAAAATCCGACTGGTTTACCAACCCTAAAATACTCGGCCCTATAATAAGTCCGGCAATAATCTCCCCTACTACCTGCGGTGCTTTACATTTTCTTGCTAAAATTCCAAAAAATTTTGCCGCTATTATAATAATAGCAAGATCTTTAAATACATCATACGCTTCCATAATATTACTCCTCGTTACCTCATTATAAATATTATAAGATTATAAATTCAGATTTTTAAATAAATCCCCCAAAGAAGTACCAATCTTTTCATTAGAACTATACTTTGAAGTTTCTACTTTTTCTACTTCATCCACTTCCGAATTTTCTTCCACCGCTTTCATACTAAGACTAATTTTTCCATTATTCGTATTTAAGATCTTAACTTTTACCTTATCTCCCGTATTCAGAACTTCCGAAGGCTTCTTTATCCTTCTCTGGCTGATCTGCGATATATGAACCAATCCGCTCAATCCATCAGAAAGAGCTATAAAGGCACCATAAGGCATTAAAGATTCCACGGTTCCTTCCATAATCGTTCCCGGTGCCAGCATGGATATTTTATGATGGATCTCTTCCTCCGCCTTTTTCTTTTCTACCGCCTTTGCCGACATTACCAGCTTTTTCTTGCTCTCATCCACGGTAATTACCTTAACGGACAATTTTTTATTCACCCATTCTTCGAGATTTTCTACATAATTAAGGGAAAGGTGGGAAGCAGGAATAAATCCACGGATGCCTTCCGCATAAGCAATCACTCCTCCGTTCACCACTTCACTTACTTTTACCTCAATTTCTTTTTCTTCTTCCATATATTGATTCAAGATATCCCATGAAAGAACTTCTTTTGCTTCTTTACAGGATAATTGGATATTTCCTGAACCGTCATCCGTTTTTACAACAGTTGCTTTTATGGTATCCCCGATTTTTACTTCATCCAATATATTATATTTCGGATCATTGCTCATATCTTCCGCCTTAATAATACCTTGGGCATAATAATTGAAATCAAGGATCACTTCTTCTTCATTCACGGATATAACTGTCCCGGAAATAATATCTCCCTCCCCAATCTTCTTAAAAGATGCCTCCAGTTCTTTGCTGTAATCTTCCATTGTTTCCTGTTTCATTTCTTCTGACATAGTTTTCTCCTCCATTGATAGATTTTGTATTATTTTATAAATAAATTTATTTCACAACCATTACACAAACCGAACGCGGAGCCATACGTATTCTTCCCTCTTCCAGAAAAGGCATCCTTTCCCCTTTTTTCGGAATCGAATCCGATAAATACTTATTCCCGGTATCTGCCGCAACATACCATCCCATACCGCAAGTTATCGGAGGAAGGCAAAATTCCTGTTCTTCCCAAAATACATTAACAGCGAGACAGACAATATCATCCCTCGTATTATTATCATTTCTCCCCGCATAAATAATACGGAGTATCTTACAGTAATCGTCTGCTTCCATCACTTGTATTTCAGGAAAACCTAAAGAACAATGTCCGGTATCTTTTCTTACAATATCGTGTTCTTTTCGGAATCCTATCATATATCGGAAAAATTCAAATATATCTTTATTTTTTTCGAGCAATTTCCAATCCAGCCATGATATTTCATTATCCTGGCAATAAGCGTTATTATTTCCGAATTGGGTATTACAAAATTCGTCTCCCGCCAGAAACATAGGAATACCCCTGCTCATCATGAGTACTGCCGCCGCATTTTTTACAAGCTTCCGCCGGAGATTTAAAACTTCCTCATTATCCGTATCCCCTTCCACACCGCAATTCCAGCTGCGGTTATCGTTGCTTCCATCGGTATTGTTCCATCCGTTGTCTTCATTGTGTTTCCAATTATAAGAATAAAGATCCCACAAAGTAAATCCGTCATGACAGGTAATAAAATTGACCGATGCATTATTTCCCCGGTATTCGGGATCATATAAATCTTTGGAACCCGTAATTCTTCTTGCAGCCAGCCCTGACATGCCATATTCGCCCTTTAAGAAATCACGTATTTCATCCCTGTATCTTCCGTTCCACTCCGACCACCGGTTCCATGCCGGAAAACTTCCGACCTGATAAAGACCGCCCGCGTCCCATGCTTCCGCAATCAATTTTACATTCCCAAGAATCGGATCAAAAGCAAGACTTTTTAATAACGGAGGATTATTCATCGGAGATCCGTCCTCATTCCGCCCGAGAATAGTAGCAAGATCAAACCGGAAACCATCGATACGATAAACTGTCGTCCAATAACGGAGACATTCCATAATCATCTGCTGTACAATAGGATGATTGCAATTTAACGTATTTCCACATCCACTGAAATTATAATAACTTCCGTCCGGCGTCAGCATATAATAAATATTATTATCAAACCCTTTAAAAGAGAAACAAGAACCCATCTCATTTCCTTCCGCCGTATGATTAAATACTACATCAAGAAAACATTCGATTCCATTTCTATGCAGTTCTTTAATCAATTCCTTTAACTCGGTTCCTTCATGATTATATTCCGCCTTCGCCGTATAACTTGTATTCGGGGCAAAAAAGCTGACCGTATTATATCCCCAGTAGTCCAATAATTGCTTACCATTTACTTCCCTGTAATCTTTCATTTCATCGAATTCGAAAACAGGCATCAATTCTACGGCATTTATGCCGAGATCCTTCAGATATTTTATTTTTTCCTGAAGTCCCCGGAAAGTTCCCGGATATCTTACGCCGGAAGATTCATGCTGCGTAAAACCTCTTACATGCATTTCATAAATAACAAGATCTTCCATAGGGATCAAAAGCTGGTTCATTCCAAGCCAGTCAAAATCTTCCTTAACTACTCTCGCTTTATAACTAACCCCTTCTTTTTTCTTAACGCCCCATATTCTCTGTCCGCTCACCGCTTTCGCATAAATATCCAAAAGATAATTATTCTTATTAAATAACAATCCTTTTTTCATATCATAAGGGCCGTCGATCCTATATGCATATTCAAAATCTTCTATATTCAATCCAAAGACGATCATGGAATATACTTTCCCTATCCTGTAATTTTCCGGAAAAGGAATGACCGCATAAGGTTCATCTTCCATTCTGCGAAAAAGAAGAAGTTCACAGCCTGTTGCATGATAAGAATGAACTGTAAAATTAACGCCGCAGGGAATTGCCGTAGCTCCGTTCACTTCATATATTCCCGGACGGACTTCAAAACCGGATATTTTATCCATAGGAATCATATGAATGCTTCTCATGGGAGAAATTACTTTATTATCATCTCCTGAATCTGCCTGAATTTCTCTTTTTTCTATTAAATCTTCTTTCATATTTAACCTCATTTCTCTCTTCATATAATAAAAAGCCTATATATAATTTATTACAATCATATACAGGCTTTCCGTACAAAATATTAATATGCCTTGATAAAATCTTTTACTTCATCTTTTGTCGGCATAACGCGCAGCGCTCCTTTTTTCGTTGTAATGAGGGAAGCCGCCGCATTGGCAAATGTCAGCATTTTTTCCAATTTTTCCTGATCCATATTATCCAGGCCGTATTTTAATATAAAATTCAGACAGCAGCCTCCGAAAGTATCGCCAGCTCCTGTTGTTTCTATCGTATTTTTCTGGACAAACGCAGGTTTCTCCACTCTGAGATCTTTATAATAAGCGCGGCTCCCATCTTTTCCCATAGATAATACGATTAATTTTATACTATATTTGTCCTGTAATTTTTTAATACCTTTATCAAAATCTTTTTCTCCTGTAAACCATTGTATTTCATTATCCGATATTTTCAAAATATCGCATTGGCTCAGTCCGTATTCTACCTGTTTTTTCGCATCATTCAGCGATTCCCAGAGAGGCGGGCGCAGATTAGGATCAAAAGAAATCAAAGCCCCGCTTTCTTTTGCCTTTTTTATCGCTTTCTTTGTCGCTTTCCTGACTCCTTTATGTGTCATGGACAAAGTGCCAAAATGAAAAATTTTACAATTCTTTATAAGACTATTGTTAATATCTCCTTCTTCTAACATCATATCCGCTCCCGGATTGCGGTAAAAAGAAAAATCCCTGTCGCCGCCTTTTAATGTTTGTACAAAGGCGAGGGTAGTCCTCACTTTTTTATCCATAACAAGACCGGACGTATCGATTCCGACTTCTTTTAAAACTTCTTTCAACTTTGTACCAAATATATCTTTCCCCACTTTTCCGATAAAAGCCGTTTTGTTTCCCAATTTTTGAAGCATCGCAAGCACATTACAAGGCGCTCCCCCGGGATTCGCTTCAAATATCGTGTTTCCCTGCCCGCTGATTCCGTTGTCCGTAAAATCAATCAATAACTCGCCCAAAGCCACTACATCATATTTTTTCTTCATACCTTCCCTCCTTGTTTATCATTCATAAATGTCATTACTTTCACTTATTTTATTATATAACAATTCAGACCATTTTTCAGAAAAAAATAATTTTCCCATAATATGCGCAGAACACGCAAAGCAATAGTACTCCATGAATACGCGACAATTTCTTCTTCCAAAATACAAACAAAAATAAAAGTATGGAAGTGCTGATACATACAATACTATCAAAATTAAAAGAATAATTATAAGGCACATCCGTAATCAGCGACGTAGTTCCTATAACGAATAATACATTAAAAATATTGCTTCCCACTATATTTCCAACGGCAATATCCGCTTTTTTCTTCATGGCGGCAGTTATGGAAGTAATCAATTCCGGAAGCGATGTGCCAAACGCCACTATGGTAAGGCCGATCAGCCTTTCATTCATTCCGAAAATTCTTGCCAGCGATGTCGCCGCATCCACAGCTATATTGCTTCCCGACACAATGGCGATAATTCCTATGATTAATAGAATGAGAAGCATAAATATATTATCATTTACCTTTATTTCCGTTTCTTCAATTCCTACGCTTATTTTTCCCTTCTTTGCCATCACGATCAGATAGACAAAATACACGATCATAAACATCCACAAAATGATTCCGTCTACTCTCCCAAGATGGCCCTTCCAGTAACCGATTCCCGCTAATAAACAGGTAATAACAATCATAAAAGGAATTTCATATTTTATGGTTGATATTTGTACCGGTATCGCTACAATAACGGAAGTTATTCCAAGAATCAGCAATACATTTAATATATTGCTGCCAAGGATATTTCCAATAGCGATTGCGGCGCTATTATTTTCAGCCGTATTTTTCAGCGCTGCGGATATACTGACCGCAGCTTCCGGCGCACTGGTTCCCATAGCCACTATCGTAAGTCCGATAATCAACTGAGGAATACCAAATCTGTCCGCAATTTTTGATGCCCCTCCTACAAACCAGTCCGCGCCTTTTACCAATAACAAAAATCCAATGACCAATAATCCAAACTGAATTATTATTTCCATAAAAAGTCCATCATTCATCATCATCTTCCTTTGGAAGAGTTACTTCCTCATCGTTTGGCAGCACGGGATGTTTTTCACTTTCCGGTATATCCTCCAGCGCATCCTCAAAATTTTCAAACTCATGATCGCCATCGGATACTTTTTCCCTTACTTTTGCAATCTTCGCTACTTTGGAGCCTTCATCGAGATTGATCAGTTTTACTCCTGATGTAATTCTTCCAAGAGTGGATATATCGTCCATTCTTAACTGTATGATCGTCCCCATGGTAGTGATCATCATAATTTCATGATCATCATTTACCGCTTTCACTCCGACTACATATCCTGTCTTTTCTACGATCTTATAACATTTCACACCTTTGCCGCCGCGTTTTTGAACGCTGAATTCATCCAGATAAGTTCTTTTTCCCATACCGTTTTCCGATACGATTAAAAGAGAATCACCCTGATGGTCTAACTGCATACCGACAACTTCATCCCTGTCCGAAAGATTCATACCGATCACTCCCATGGAAGCTCTTCCGGTAGCTCTTACATCCGTTTCCATAAACCTGATACACATGCCCTGCCGTGTAACAAGGAATATTTCTGTATTTTCATCGGTTATTTTTACTTCTATTAATTCATCGTCCTCCCGCAGATTAATTGCGGCAAGCCCGTTTTTCCTTACATTGGAATATTCCATAATATGAGTCTTTTTTACGATTCCTTTTTTCGTAGCCATAAAAAGATTCTTATTATTTTCATAATCTTTAATAGGTATAATTGCTGAAATCTTTTCTCCTGGATTCAGCTGAAGAAGGTTAATAATAGCGGTTCCTCTCGCCGTCCTTCCTGCCTCCGGTATTTCATAAGCCTTTAATCTGTATACCCTTCCAAAATTAGTAAAAAACATAATATAATGATGGGTAGTCGTCATAAGCAGATCTTCGATATAATCTTCATCGATAGTCTGCATTCCTTTAATTCCTTTTCCCCCTCTGTTCTGGCTTTTGAAATTGTCAATCGTCATTCTTTTAATATACCCAAGACTCGTCATGGCAATTATCGTATTATCTTTTGGTATCAGATCTTCCATGGAAATATCATAAGCATCAAAGCCTATCGCGCTTTTTCTTTCATCTCCATATTTTTCAGATATGATTGTAATTTCATCTCTTATAACGCCAAGCAATAATTTCCTGTCCGCCAAAATGGCTTTTAATTCCGCTATTTTAGCAAGAAGTTCCTTATGTTCGTTCTCAATCTTATCTCTTTCCAAACCAGTAAGAGTACGGAGTCTCATATCAACAATAGCCTGAGCCTGTACTTCGCTGAATTGAAAACGTTCGATCAGCCTTTCTTTTGCTTTTTGTACATTTTCGCTGCTTCTTATAATCTGTATCACTTCGTCGATATGATCGAGAGCGATCAGCAGCCCTTGTAAAATATGATCTCTTTCTTCCGCTTTATTCAAATCATATTTCGTTCTTCTCGTTACCACCTCTTCCTGATGGGCAAGATAATGGGTGAGCATATCGAGAATATTCATAACTTTCGGCTGATTATTCACAAGAGCAAGCATAATAATCCCGAAAGTATCCTGCATCTGAGTATGTTTGTAAAGCTGGTTCATAATAACATTGGCATTGGCATCCCGCCTTAACTCAATGACAACTCTCATGCCTTCCCTGTCGGATTCATCCCTCAAATCAGTGATTCCATCTATTTTTCTAAGCTTCACTAACTCTGCTATTTTTTGTATCAAATTGGCTTTATTCACCATATAGGGAAGTTCCGTTACTATAATACGGCTTTTTCCATTTGGCAGCGTTTCTATATCCGTTACGGCCCTTACTCTTACTTTTCCTCTTCCGGTCCGATATGCCTCTTCGCTTCCCCTCGTTCCTAATATAACTCCACCGGTTGGAAAATCAGGAGCTTTTACAATGGAAAGTATTTCTTCTATCTCGGTATCCCTGTCTTCTTCTACCCTGTTATCTATAATTTTTACAACAGCGCCTATTACTTCCTTCAGATTATGAGGAGGAATATTAGTAGCCATTCCTACTGCAATCCCTGTCGTTCCATTTACGAGAAGGTTCGGAAAACGGCTTGGAAGAACGGAAGGCTCTTTTTCCGTTTCATCAAAGTTCGGTACAAAATCTACCGTATCTTTATTGATATCGGCAAGCATTTCCATCGATATCTTAGAAAGCCTGGCTTCCGTATAACGCATGGCAGCCGCGCCGTCACCATCTACCGATCCGAAATTTCCATGGCCATCTACCAGTGGATAATGGGTAGACCAGGGCTGCGCCATATTGACCAAGGCCCCATATATGGAACTATCTCCATGAGGATGATATTTACCCATGGTATCGCCGACAATACGCGCACATTTCCTATGCGGTTTATCGGGGCCGTTATTTAATTCTATCATCGAATACAGGACTCTTCTTTGTACGGGCTTCAATCCGTCCCTTACATCAGGCAGCGCCCGGGAAGCGATAACGCTCATAGCGTAATCGATATAAGAATTTTCCATTGTTTTCTTCAAATCCACATCATGAATTTTATCAAAGATATTATCTTCCATTCTTTTCCTCATTTCTGCGCTGTCAAATATCAAGATTTTTTACAAATCTGGCATTTTCTTCTATAAATTCCCGCCTTGGTTCTACTTTATCCCCCATCAAAGTAGTAAAAGTTAAATCGATTTCAGACTCCGCTTCCTCATCCATCGTTACCCTTAGAAGGACACGCCTTTCAGGATCCATCGTCGTTTCCCAAAGCTGCTCCGCATCCATCTCCCCAAGTCCCTTGTATCTTTGCAGCGTAAA
>ERZ808035.481-NODE-481-length-34839-cov-5.921610_pt1 | contig 34839 bp, 31 predicted proteins | sample MGYA00380189_ERZ808035 | MGnify/ENA primary metagenome ERZ808035 (study PRJEB31490, sample SAMN06133407) | mouse gut metagenome | isolation source: M5_1 | host: mice | place: China: Chengdu | collected 2015-05 ...
TTTTTAACCGCAATCCTGGCAATAGATGCCATAAAAACAGAAAAGCCCGGAAAACCGGACTTTTCATGTTGTTTATCTTATGAGGGGGGAGATAGTGAGTGTTTTTTGTTGCTTAGCCGTAGGCCTTGTAGCAACTTTTTCAACTATCTTGTCTATACTATAAAATATAAATGTGTTCAAAGTGTGTTTGAAATATATAAAAAAAATAAACTTTATAAAATACTTTTAAAGCTTTTCACGATCAGTACGGAAATGACAGGATTAAGTTGAAAAATATAAGCTTACATGCTATTCTTTTCTAAAATCTTAGTATGAAGTGTGAGAGGTGTGAGAAGTACTTCTAAAAGCTCACGCCAAAGGGCGTTTCGCTAAGAAGTACTAAATCTCACACTGACTAGCGTTTTCCTATGAATGGAGGCGGCATTGTGAAAAAGATTTGAATTACAGTAGCAGGATTAAGGATTAGATCATTGCGGGAAGGATAAATTTGCCGAATATTCTGATCAGATCTTCCGTAAAAATCTTTTTTGTGCCATGGAACCAAGACCGTAACATCATGGCGGGGGAGCCGCTATGATGTTATGGGCTTGGTGGAATGTTTGGCACAGTTAGATTTTTACGGAAGATCTGATCAGAATATTCTCACAACTCACCTCCCCCCGCAACCCTCATCCAACGATCCCACCCAATCCCCGCAGAAATGGAGTAAAAAAAATGATCAAAAAACTAAAACAATTATTAGAAAAAATAGAATACCAATGCATTGCAGGTTCCATGGATGTCTGCGTAGATGCGGTAGTATATGATTCGAGGAAGATAACAAAGGGATGTTTGTTCCTCTGTATCGCCGGAGCCAATGCGGACGGCCATGATTTTGCCCTGGATGCGGTGGAAAAGGGGGCGAGAGTCCTTGTAATGGAAAAAGATATCCCGATGGAAGGCGCGGAGGATGTGACGGTAATCCGTGTGAAGGATACGCGCTATGCCATGGCATATATCGCGGCGGCCTGGTTTGAAAATCCGGCGGAAAAAATGAAAGTGATCGGGATAACGGGAACGAAGGGAAAGACGACCACTACTTACCTGGTCAAATCCATTTTGGAAAATTCGGGGCATAAGGTAGGGCTGATCGGGACGATAGAGGTGATTATCGGGGAAAAACGGATTCATGCGGTGAATACCACCCCAGAATCTTATCTTTTGCAGGAGTATCTTTACCAGATGGCGCAGGAAGGCTGCGATGCAGTAGTGATGGAGGTTTCTTCCCAAGGACTGAAACTTCACAGGACACAGGGAGTTTTGTTTGATATCGGTATTTTTACCAATATTGAACCGGATCATATCGGACCGAACGAGCATGCGGATTTTGATGAGTATTTAAAATGCAAGGGGTTATTGTTCCGGCAGTGCAGAATTGGTATTGTGAATCGGGACGACGCGCATTTTGAGAAAGTGATCGAAGGGCATACTTGCGGGATAGAAACTTACGGATTCAGTGAAGGGGCCGACTTGAGGGCGGAAAATCTGCAGCTTGTCAAAAAGCCGGGAGAACTGGGCGTGCTTTTTGATGTAAAGGGGCTGATGGATTTTTCGGTGGAGGTCACTACGCCCGGAAGGTTCAGCGTGTATAATGCCCTGACAGCCATTGCGATATGCCGCCATTTCGGGGTGGAGACGGAACAGATAAAAAAAGCCTTTTCGGAAGCAAAGGTCAAAGGCCGGATCGAAATGGTAAAGGTATCCGATGACTTTACGCTGATGATCGATTATGCCCATAATGCGATGAGCCTGGAAAGTCTGTTGGGTACGCTGAAAGAATACGAGCCGCACCGCCTGGTCTGCCTTTTTGGCTGCGGGGGGAACCGTTCCAGGCTGCGGAGGTATGAGATGGGGGAAGTCAGCGGAAAGCTGGCCGACCTGACGATCATTACTTCGGATAACCCCAGATTTGAAGAGCCACAGGCGATTATCGAAGATATTAAGACCGGCATCGGAAAGACAGGGGGAAAATATGTGGAGATCTGTGACCGCAAAGAAGCGATTGCCTATGCGATCGATCACGGAGAGCCGGGGGATATTATAGTTCTCGCCGGGAAGGGCCATGAAGATTATCAGGAGATCAAAGGAGTCAAATATCCGATGGATGAAAGAGACCTGATCCGGGATATCTTAAAGGAGCGGGGATGGAAAGAAAATATGCGGACATTATTATAGATATTTCCCATGAAAAACTGGATAAGACATTCCAGTATGTGATTCCGGAACGGCTATGGGAAGCGGTGGAGATTGGAAGCTGCGTCTCCGTGCCTTTTGGAAAGGGGAACCGGCTCAGAAAAGGATATGTGGCGTCTATCGGCGAACAGGCATCCTATGAGCCGGGAAGGCTGAAAGAAATAGCGGATGTGGAAAAAAATTCCATAGGAGCCGAAGAACGCTATATCGCTTTGGCGGCATGGATGAAAGAACAATATGGTTCCACACTGATCGCCGCTTTGAAAACGGTTCTTCCCATCAAGCAGAAAGTAAGAAAGCTGGAAAGAAAGAGCTGTAAACTTCTGCTGGATGTCGAAGAGGCAAAACAACTGCTGCAAAGCTGCGAAAAGAAAAAGCAGACGGCGAAGACAAGACTGTTAAAGGAGCTGATACAGGCGGGGGAACTGCCTATGCCATGGATTACCGGAAAGCTCCATATATCCTCCCAGACAATAAAAAGCCTGGAGAGACAGGCAGCGGTGGAGATTCTTTCGGAAAGCAGCTATCGGAACCCCGTAAAAATAGAAAATAACGCTTCGGACGCCCGGATGGAAGCGTATAGGAAGAAAAAATGCCTGAACGAAGAACAGAGGGCGGCAGCGGACGGAATTCTGGCGGATTTTGACGCGGGCAGGAAAGATACTTCGCTGATCCACGGAATTACAGGAAGCGGAAAAACGGAAGTATATCTGGAGATTATTGAGGGAATGATAAAAAGAGGAAAACAGGCGATCGTGCTGATTCCGGAAATTGCCCTGACTTATCAAACGCTGCTGCGCTTTTATGTACGCTTTGGCGACAGAGTGTCGGTGATGAACTCCACGCTGTCCCAGGGGGAAAAATATGATCAGTGCGAGAGGGCGAAAAAAGGGGAAATAGATGTTATGATCGGCCCAAGATCCGCGCTGTTTACCCCGTTTTCCAGGCTTGGAGCAATTATTATTGATGAAGAGCATGAGGGTACATATAAAAGCGAGTCCATGCCGAAATACCACGCAAGGGAGACGGCGGAAAAAATAGCGTCCATGCAGGGCGCGGTGGTGGTACTCGGTTCCGCGACCCCCTCCCTGGAAGCATATTACAGAGCAAAAACCGGTAAATACAGGCTTTATGAGCTAAAACAAAGGCAGCCTGGAAAGGAATTGCCGTCGGTTCGGACGATAGATTTGAGGGAAGAGCTGAGACAGGGAAACCGTTCGATTTTCAGCAGAAAGCTGCGGGAACTGCTGGAGGAAAGGCTGGCAAAGGGGGAACAGAGCATCCTGTTTTTGAACCGGAGGGGATATGCCGGATTTGTCTCCTGCCGTTCGTGCGGATATGTGATGAAATGCCCTCATTGTGATGTGTCTCTTTCGGAACATGCGGGCGGGAAGCTGGTATGCCATTACTGCGGTTACACCAGGCCGGGAGCCGGAAGCTGCCCGGAATGCGGTTCCAAATATATTCTTGGTTTCCGTGCGGGAACGCAGCAGATCGAAGAGGCGGTTCACAGAGAGTTCCCGGGGGCAAGGGTTCTTCGGATGGATGCGGACAGCACACGGACAAAAGACAGCTATGAAGAAATATTGAACGGTTTTGCCAATGGGGAGGCGGATATTCTTCTTGGTACCCAGATGATCGTAAAGGGTCATGATTTCCCGGACGTTACGTTGGTCGGGATATTGGCTGCGGATCTCTCCCTTCATGTGAACGATTACCGGGCAGGTGAGCGGACGTTCCAGCTTCTGACCCAGGCGGCGGGAAGGGCCGGCAGGGGAAAAAGGCCCGGAGAAGTCGTGATACAGACTTATGATCCGGGGCATTATAGCATTGTGCATGCGGCCAATCAGGATTATCAGGGATTTTATGAAGAGGAAATGATGTACCGGGAGATGCTTTTATACCCGCCGGCGGCGCACATGCTTGCGATTCTTGTATCTTCGCCCGCGGAGAAAGAGGGAATGGAGCTGGCGGCAAAGATTGGAAAATTGTTAAAAGAAAACGGGGAAGATATCCACGGAGATCCTCTTCGGGTGATTGGGCCGGCGGCGGCTTCCATAGGGAAGATACAGGATGTTTACCGTTTTATGGTTTATATAAAACATATGGACAAAAGAAAACTGATAGAGGCAAAAAATGCCATAGAGGCATTTTTGGAGGAGCGGCAGGAAAAAGGAAAAACGGGAAAAGAGACCGTTCAGTTTGACTTCGACCCCCTTCGCTCCTATTAATAAGTAAAAGGTTAAGAAAGGACAGAATCGAAATGGCAATCAGAAACATAAGAGAAATTGGCGATGCGGTATTAAATAAGAAATGCAAGGAAGTAAAGGAAGTTACGCCCCGGGTGAAGGAGTTGATTGAGGATATGCTCGAAACAATGTATGAAGCATGCGGCGTCGGGCTGGCGGCTCCCCAGGTGGGCATTTTAAAACGGATCGTGGTGATCGACGTGACGGGAGAGAATCCGTATGTGATGATCAATCCAAGAATACTGGAAATGAGCGGGGAACAGACCGGCCATGAAGGCTGCCTGAGCGTGCCGGGGAAATCAGGAATTGTTACCAGACCCAATTATGTAAAAGCGGTGGCTTATAATGAAAATATGGAATTGTATGAAATAGAGGGAACCGAATTGCTGGCAAGGGCGATCTGCCATGAATTGGATCATCTGGAAGGAAATCTTTACGTAGATAAAGTGGAAGGCCCGCTGATGAATCTGGAAGATTTAGAGGATGATGATGAAATGGAAAGTTAGTGTAGAAAGGCAAGGTTGTTGATATGAAATTGATATTTATGGGAACGCCGGATTTTGCAGTGGGAGCGCTGGAGGCTATCGTGGCGGCCGGGCATGAGGTGGCGGCTGTGGTAACACAGCCGGATAAGCCGAAGGGAAGAGGAAAAGAAATGCAGATGACGCCGGTAAAAGCGTGCGCTCTGAAACATGGAATTCCGGTGCTTCAGCCTAAAAAGGTGAGAGAACCGGAGGAGATAGAGAAATTGGCACAGTTCGGGGCGGACATTTTCGTGGTGGCTGCTTTCGGACAGATACTGCCGGAGGAGATATTACGGCTTCCCAGGTTCGGATGCGTGAACATCCATGCTTCCCTGCTGCCGAAATACAGAGGGGCTGCGCCGATTCAGTGGGTGATTCTGAACGGGGAGAAGGAGACGGGAATTACGATCATGCAAATGGACCGGGGACTGGATACCGGGGACATGTTATTGAAAAGAGTAGTGCCTATTGAAGAAAAGGAAACCGGGGAATCTTTGCACGATAAACTGTGCCAGGCGGGAGCGGAACTGATCGTGGAAGCTTTGCCGAAGATCGAAAGAGGGGAACTGGTGCCGGAGAAGCAAAAGGAGGAAGAGGCCAGTTACGTAGGAACGTTAAAAAAATCCCTGGGCAGAATCGACTGGACAGGGGATGCGTGTTCGATCGACAGGCTGGTGCGGGGACTAAATTCCTGGCCCAGTGCGTATACTTATTATCATAAGAAAAATTTGAAAATCTGGGAAAGCGAACCCGTAAAGGATCATTCCTGCGAAGAAAAGTGGGAGGCAGGATGCGTGGAAAGAGTGGAGAAGGACGCTTTTTATGTAAGAACGGGCGACGGGCTTTTGAAAGTGACGCAGGTGCAGCTGGAAGGAAAAAGGAGAATGCCGGTAAAGGATTTTCTCCTGGGATATCCTTTGGAAGAAGGGCTTGCGCTTGGAGAATAGAAAGGGATTGGTATTGTTATGTATGGATATTATGGTTATTATTTTGACCCCACATATTTTCTCGTATTATTGGGAGCAATTTTGTGTATGGCGGCCAGCAGCAGCCTGAACAGCACATACGGAAAATATGCGAAGGTGCGCAGTATGAGCGGAATAACAGGAGCGGAAGCGGCAGCCAGAATCTTAAGTTATTCGGGGATTCATGATGTAAGAATCGAGCATACCGGCGGGAGGCTGACGGATCATTACGATCCGAAAAACAAGGTGCTGCGTCTTTCCGACAGCACATATCAGTCCAGTTCGATAGCGGCGATCGGCGTAGCGGCACACGAGTGCGGACATGCCGTACAGCATCAGAAGGGATATGCCCCCCTGAAGATCAGAAGCGCTTTGGTACCGGCGGCCAATATCGGTTCCAGGATAGGGATACCTCTGATTTTGCTGGGCATATTGCTGGGGCTTAGCGACACGCTGGTACAGGTAGGGATATGGGTTTTTTCCCTGTCGGTTCTGTTTCAGATCGTTACGCTGCCTGTGGAATTCAATGCTTCTTCCAGAGCTTTAGCCATGTTGCAGGATTATGGCATTACCGGAGGAGAGGAAACGGGGTATTGCAGGAAAGTGCTTCGGGCGGCGGCGCTTACGTATGTGGCGGGAGCGGCGGCCTCGATTTTGCAGCTGCTGCGGCTGGTGCTTTTATTTGGAAACAGGAGAAACGACGATTAGCGTGAGAAAAACATTAAGAAACACTAAGGCTACAAGGGACGCAGCCTAAGAGTTTCTTAATGTTTGGAAGAATGCCCAAAATACGGGCATTCTTCTCGTTGATGGTTTGTGCCGCCTGGCGGCATCATGGAGGTTGGGATGAACATAAGGGAATTGGTTCTGGATATGTTGTTGGAGATGGAAAGGGAGCGGGTTTACAGCAATATTTTAATCCGAAGGGTGTTGGATAAATATGATGACCTGCCGGGGAAAGATAAGGCGTTTATCAAGCGAGTGACGGAAGGGACGCTGGAGAGGCGGATACAGATCGATTATATTATGGATCAGTTTTCGAAAACGCCGTCAGGGAAAATGAAACCTTTGATACGTAATTTGCTAAGGATGAGCGTATATCAGATTCTTTTTATGGATGCAGTTCCCGATTCGGCGGCATGCAATGAGGCGGTAAAGCTGGCGGCGAAGAGGAAGTTCCAATCGCTGAAGGGGTTTGTCAACGGAGTATTGCGCAATATTGCCAGGGAAAAAGATATGATCCTGTCCGCAGGAGGGAAAGAAGGATTTTATCCGGACAAGGAAAAAGAACCTCTCGCCTATTTGTCGGTTTTTTATTCCATGCCGGAATATTTTATTGTGATGTGGCTGGAGGAATATGGAATGGAGCGGACGGAGAAGATGCTTCAGGCCATGTTGGAAGTTCGGCCCGTTACGATCCGAATCAGGGAATCGCTGACGGAAAAAGAAAAGGAAGCCCTTCTGCTGGATATGGAGAAGGCCGGGATCGGGGCGGAGCAGCATCCATATCTGCCTTATGCCTATATGCTGGAACACGCGGAGGGTGTCAGGAATATTCCCGGATTTGACGAAGGGTTATTTGCGGTACAAGATGTCAGTTCCATGATAAGTGTCGAGTGTGCGGGAATAGAAAAAGGAAGTTTTGTTGTGGATGTCTGTGCCGCGCCGGGAGGAAAGAGCGCCCACGGGGCGGAAAAAACGGGGGAAAAAGGAAGAGTGCTGGCCAGGGATATTTCGGAGGAGAAAGTGGACATGATCCGGGAGAATGCCGAAAGGTTGCGTTTGGAGAATATAGAGGCGGAGGTTTTCGATGCTACGGAATACGATGCGGAACTGGACGGGAAAGCGGATGTTGTCCTGGCGGATGTTCCCTGTTCCGGTTTGGGGATACTTGGAAGGAAACGTGATATTAAATACCATATGACCCGGGAAACGCTGGCGGAACTGCCCGGAATACAAAGAAAAATACTGGAGAAGGCGCAGCGGTATGTAAAACCGGGAGGAATACTGGTTTACAGCACATGCACCATACGAAGGGAAGAGAACGAAGAAAATGTCAGGTGGTTTTTGGAGAAATTTCCGTTTCAGGGAGAGGATATAAGCAGAAACGTTGCCCATATCCCGCAGGCCGGTACGGCGGCGGACGGATATTTGCAGCTGCTTCCCGGGATACATAGCACGGACGGTTTTTTCATCGCGGTGTTCCGCAGGAAAGGAAATATGTGTTAAGATGAAAGATACAAAAGCAGATATCAAGTCGATGGATTTGGAAGAGTTGAAAAGAGAAATGGGGGCGGCGGGAGAAAAAGCTTTCCGGGCAAAGCAGCTCTATGAATGGATGCACCAAAAACTGGCGAGGGATTTTGATGAAATGAGCAACATTCCAAAGGCACTGCGGGAAAGATGCCGGAAGGACTATTCTTTTACCGCCCTGGAGCCGGTACGGATACAGGAATCAGCGGTGGACGGAACAAAGAAATTTTTGTTTCGGCTGTCGGATGGGAATACGGTGGAAAGCGTATGGATGAAATATAAGCATGGCAATTCGGTCTGTATTTCTTCCCAGGTGGGCTGTCGGATGGGATGCCGTTTCTGCGCCTCCACGCTGGATGGCCTGATCCGGCCGCTGCTGCCTTCGGAAATGCTCGACCAGGTCTATGCGGTTACGCTTCTGACAAAAGAGAGAGTTTCCAATGTGGTTGTAATGGGAATGGGGGAACCTTTGGACAATTATGACCATTTGCTAAAATTTATCCGGCTTTTAACGGATGAAAACGGGCTGCATATCAGCCAGCGGAATGTGACGGTATCTACCTGCGGTTTAGTTCCGCAGATGAGGCAGCTGGCGGAAGAGGAGCTTCAGATTACACTGGCCCTTTCTTTACATGGGGCAAACGATAAAAAAAGGCGCGAATTGATGCCCATAGCGAAAAAATACAGGCTGGATGAATTGATGGATGCCAGTGCATACTATTTTGAAAGAACGGGCAGACGTATTAGTTTTGAATATAGTTTGATCGACGGCGTCAATGACTCGCCAATGGATGCGCAGGAGTTGGCGGAACTGGTGAGGGGAATGAACTGCCATGTGAATTTGATTCCGGTAAATCCTGTAAAAGAGAGGGATTTTGCGCCGGGTTCCCCACAAAAAGCGATTGCATTTAAAAATAAGCTTGAAAAAAATGGAATAAATGTTACTATAAGAAGGGAAATGGGGAGAGATATCGACGGAGCATGCGGTCAGCTTAGACGCCGGGAGCTTCATCGGTAATGCAGGAGGTTTCGTTGTGTTAAAGACATTTTCCATTACGGATATCGGAAAAAGGAGAAAACTGAATCAGGATTATGTGTTCGTATCGGATAAGCCTTTGGGCAACCTTCCGAATTTATTTATTGTGGCTGACGGAATGGGCGGGCATAATGCGGGGGATTATGCGTCCAAATGCGCGGTGGAGACGATAAAGGAAGAGATCGGCCGATCCCTGGAAAAGAATCCGGTGAAAATATTGGGAAAGGCGATCGAAGCCGCTAACAGCTATGTCCGGCAAAAGGCAATGGAAGAGGCGGACTTAAGGGGCATGGGTACTACATTGGTGGCGGCCACCTGTTTACAAGGCAGATACTTACAGGTTGCTAATGTAGGTGACAGCAGACTGTATGTGATTAATGACGAGAAGATAGAGCAGATCACAAGGGATCATTCCCTTGTAGAAGAAATGGTGCGCAGAGGCGGCATTGACAGGGAGGCGGCAAGAGTTCACCCGGATAAAAACATCATCACCAGGGCGATCGGCGCGGAAGACGTTGTGGTGGCTGATTTTTTTGATGTGGAACTAAAGCCGGGCGATACCGTACTTATGTGTTCCGACGGCCTGACGAATATGCTCGAGGACGGAGAAATCCATATGATAGTGAGCAGTCAGGAAAGCGTGGAGGAAAAAGCGGAGGAATTGGTGAAGGCAGCCAATCATAACGGCGGCAGAGATAATATTGCAGTGATTCTTATTGAGCCGTTTGTAAACGAGGTGGAAAATGATTAAAATTGGAATGATGATTGGAAACCGGTATGAAATACTGGAAAAAATTGGAACCGGTGGAATGTCGGACGTATATAAATCGAAGGATCACAAGTTGAACCGATACGTGGCGGTCAAAGTGTTGAAACAGGAATTTTCGGAAAATGCGAATTTCGTTTCCAAATTTCAGGTGGAGGCACAGGCGGCGGCAGGATTGGCACATCCTAATGTGGTAAATGTCTATGACGTAGGCGAAGAAAACGATGTTTATTATATTGTCATGGAATTGGTGGAAGGCATTACTTTGAAGAAGTATATTGAAAAAAAGGCCAGGCTTTCCGTTAAAGAGGCGATCAGCATCGCGATCCAGGTTTCCATGGGCATTGAGGCTGCCCACAACAACCATATTATACACAGGGATATCAAACCGCAGAATATAATTATTTCCAAGGAGGGCAAGGTCAAGGTAACGGATTTCGGCATTGCGAAGGCGGCGACCAGCAATACGATCACTTCAAATGTCATGGGATCCGTGCATTATACATCTCCCGAACAGGCGAGGGGAGGCTATAGCGACGAAAAAAGCGACATTTATTCCCTTGGTATTACCATGTTCGAAATGCTTACGGGAAGAGTGCCGTTTAACGGGGAAACGACGGTGGCGATCGCCATTAAACATATTCAGGAGCAGCTCCCGTCTCCGAGGGAATACATCCCGGAGATTCCTGTCAGCGTGGAGCGGATCGTGGTTAAGTGCTGCCAGAAAAGTCCTGACAGGCGGTACCAGACGATGGCGGATCTGGTAGCGGATCTGAAACAGTCGTTGATCAATCCCGATGAGGACTTTGTAAAGCTGGTCAATCCGGACGAAGAGGCTTCTACCCGGATGATTACCGATAAAGACATGGTTCAGATTAAAAGGCAGTCCGACCGAAGGGATTCCATGGATGAGGCCCTTCGTCTGAAAAAGGATGTCCGCCGGAAATATCAGGAAGAGGAAGAGGACGACGAAGAGGACATCATAGAAGAAGTGGAAGAAGAGGACATCGAGGAAGATATCGACGAGGAAGAAGAAGAGTACGATTCCAAAATGGAACGTATTACCACCATTTTAGCTGTGATAGCGGCTTTGCTGATTGGGTGTATCGTGCTTTTCCTCGTAGGAAAAACATTGGGCATACTGCCTTTTGGGGGAGAAACAGGGGAAGAGGAGACTACGGAAGAGGATTCAGGGCAGGTGGAGATGCCAAAAGTGGTAGGAAGGCAGCTGGAAGAGGTAAAGACGGAATTGATGGGCCTTGGGCTGATGCCGGAGATTACCTATAAAGAAACGGACGAATATGAGGCCGGCCTGATTCTGGAATGCAATATAGGAATCGGCCAGATGGTGGATTCCAAAACGGATATCGTATTGACGGTCAGTGCGGGGGCCAGCGGAGTAGAAGTGCCAAAGGTAACGGGAGTGTCTACGGCGCAGGGGGTGTCCGAGCTGGAACAGAAAGGGTTCGTTGTAAATCGCACGGAGAGCTATGATGCGGAGGTGCCAAAAGGAAATATCATTTCACAGACTCCGGAAGGGGGAACCAAGGCTCCCAGCGGATCGGCGGTAACAATTAAAATCAGTCTGGGAGCGGAAGATACGAAAGTGAGGGTTCCCAACCTGATCGCCATATCCGAGATGGACGCGATGGCTTCCATAACGGAAAGCGGGCTGGTAGTAGGCAGCGTTACGGAAGTGAATAACGAAGATCCCGCTTTAAACGGACTTGTCTGCTATCAAAGTTATTCGGTAGGTTCTTATGTGGAACCGGGAACGGCTATTGACCTGCAAGTGAGCATAGGGCCGAAACAGGCGACTTACAGTTTTACCGGAAGCATCGAAGCTCCTTCTGCGGCGGAAGACCCGGAATACAGGGATGGATTGGATGTTACGGTGACGATCGATACGGAAGACGGAGTGCAGCTTTTGAATACGAATACGGCTTCTTTTCCGATCTCGGTGAATTATACGGGAATCCGTTCCGCGACAGGGACAGTGACATTTACCTACACGGTAACGACGGATGCCGTGACGGATACGAATCCGGAAACAGGAGAAGTGACGACGACGGAAGGAACATCCGTGCAAAAGACGATAGCCAGGGAACTGCAGTTTACCCCTGAGACATAAAGAGCGGAGAATATGCAGGGAAAGATCATTAAAGGGATCGCAGGATTTTATTATGTGTATGCGGAAGACGACGGAAGGGTATACGAATGCAAGGCAAAGGGGATTTTCCGCAAAGAAAATAAAAAACCGCTGGTCGGTGATAATGTATGCATGGAAGTGCTGGATCAGGAGGGGAGAACCGGAAATATTGTCCGCATTCTTCCGAGAAAGAATGAACTGGTACGTCCGGCGGTGGCGAACATCGACCAGGCGCTTGTTATATTTGCGATAGTGAAACCGGAACCAAATTATAACCTGTTGGACCGGTTTCTTATTATGATGGAACAGCAGGGGCTTTCCAGTATTCTTTGCTTTAATAAAAAGGATATTGCTTCGGAGGAAGAACAGAAAGCGCTGCGGGAAGCTTATGGTTTCTGTGGCAGCAGGATTTTGTTTTCCAGCGCTTCCAGAGGGGATGGCATGGAAGAGCTGGAAGAAGTGTTGAAAGGGAAGACGACGGCGGTCGCGGGCCCCAGCGGGGCAGGAAAATCTTCCATCATTAACCGCCTGAATCCCGACGCAGGGATGGAGACCGGAGAGATCAGCAAGAAAATCGGGCGGGGGAAGCATACGACGAGACATTCGGAAATCATTGCTTTACAGAAAAATACTTTTATTATGGACACGCCAGGATTTACTTCTCTCGGCCTGTTCGGTTTGGATAAGGAGGACTTGCAAGGATATTATCCTGAATTCGTCCGCTATTCGGAGTATTGCCGCTTCTCAGGATGTTCTCACCTGAACGAACCGGACTGTGGGGTCAAAGAAGCTTTGGCGGAAGGAAAGATCAGCGGCGTCAGGTATGGAAATTACAAAGAGCTGTATGAAGAATTAAAGGAACGCAGGAAATATGAAAGAAAGAGACGCGAGAATGTGTGAAACAAGGAAGCGCCGGCACAAGGAACCGGCGGAAAACGAAAAGGAACCCCTTATCGTTTTCTGCCAATATAACGGCAAACTTTTTTCTTATATTGCAGATACTCATTTCCAAATGTGGCAAGCAAAAAATCTTCCTCAACATTGACAATCTGCAAATGGTACATGATGATCGCAAAGACAGTCAGGCCGCACAAAATCCAGTTGAAAAACATGAATAATGTTCCAATATACAAAAGGTCAAAACCCAAAAAAGCGGGGTTGCGGCTTATTTGATAAATACCGTTTGTTACAAGTTCAGTTTGATCGGTTTTGGAAACTCCGGCCCGCCAACTGTCACGCATAGTCCATACTGCAATAATAAATACAATCGTTCCCGCAATGGCCACCGCGGCGCCCATAACTCGGACAATAGTAAGTCCTTGGCTTGTCCCAGTGAAGATACTGATAAGTCCTGCTGTAAAAACAAGAACAGCCGCAATCTTCATTGTGACTTCCACGAATTTTGCAAAACCGGTTTTGTCCTTTCCAATTTGGTCTGTCTGTATTCCTTTTCGTTTCTGATGAAACATTTTTACATAATAGCAACCATAGAAAGCTATAAGGCTCGCTATGGAAATTAGTTTAAATTCCATTTTCTCCCTCCAAATACCGATTTGCTTATCTTATTAGAAAATTCAAAACCCGTTCATTAAAATCTTTTGCTTCTTCATATAATCCATGACCAAGACCATGATAAATAAACAACTCGCTCTGATTAATGTTTTCAGCGATTGCAGAAGCCGCAGTTGTTCCAACGATTTTATCGCAATCCCCGCCAATCACTAATGCAGGGCATACTATTTTGTTTAATTCCGCATAAGAATTGTGGCTGATGCAAGAAGCTGCCTGGATGAGAAAGCGCTGAAAGCTCTTTGGCTTTCCGATTCTTCCAATGAACGGATAAATTCTCCGATACTTTTTCAAATATTTTTCTGAATATGATTTTTCTGCTGTATCTATTATTAAATCCTTATAATTTCCCTGCATTGCCATTTCAATCCAAACGCCAACTACTTTTTTGATGAGTTCATTGGGTTTTGCACTTGTTACCGCCAGGATGAGTTTGTTGACCAAATCGGGATAATCAATCGTAAGATATTGCGCTATCATACCGCCCTGGGATATGCCTAAAATATCTGCTTTTGAAATACCAAGAACGGCCATAGCTTCTGCATGGTCTTTGGCCATTTCCCTTGTAGAATATCCCTCCTGCAAATGATTTTTCCGGCTGAAAACGTACACGGTAAATTCTTTGGCATATATCCTATACATGATGGAAAAAACAAGAGCCATTCCCTTTACCGTAGACAGTCCATCTCCCAATCCGGGCAGCATAATAAGATTTTTATCTCCATTTCCAAAAGATATATAATCCATTTCAGAATTTCCGACACGGACACTTCCATTATGGGCATGGTAAAACATAGCAGTCTCCTTTATTTTACGATTTTTATTCATAAGTGAAATGACTGATTGGGCGCAATAGCGTTGATTTTATAAGAAGTCTTCGGAACAAAAAACAGGAGGAAGATAGTTCACTATGTTTTATCTTTGTCGAAATGAGAAAAGATAGTGCGCAAAACATTGATCGCCATCTGTTTACGTTCCAATGGCTGGCAGTCGGTAATCTGAAGGAATTGATTTATGATATTGGCGTTACTGTCTCTTACGGAATCGGACAGCATGTAATCGACGGACACGCCAAGCCTGTTGACAAGCTTCACAAGCGTATCTAATGTGAGGCTCCGTTCGCCCCGTTCGATAGCTCCCATATAAGTATCCGATATATCAATATCTTCTGCCAGCTGTGCCTGTGTGAGATTTAACCTCTGACGCTCTTCACGGATTCTTTTTCCCAATCTCTTATAGTCCATATGATCACCTCACTGTTTATTTTAGAATGGCACCATGATAGATTGAAACATCTATAAGGGGTATTAGTATTGACAGAATGGGGTATGTGTAATAATATAAGAAAAGAAATTACAAAAAGAACGTAGTTCAGAGAAAGGATGAAGTGTATGCCCAGGATTGTAAAATATGATATTTTGAGAGTTGTCGCCTGTTTTTCCATCGTCCTGCTGCATGTATCGGCCAGTTATTGGAGCGTAGTGGATGTCCGGGGCGGGGAATTTTTGGTTATGACGGTTTATAATAGCTTAACCCGTTTTGCGGTGCCTGTTTTCTTCATGTTGAGCGGACTTTTTCTGGTTGCGCCTGAACGGGAAAATGTGGCAGTAGGAAAGCGGGTTTTAAGGCTTGTGATGTTATTTTATGTCTGGTCGGCATTTTATGCCTTTCAGGGAATCGCGGTGGATACGCTGAAAGGCGCATTTTCAATGGAAGTATTCAGAGCGGCGGTAGAGCGTTTTATCTTCGGCCATATCCATATGTGGTTTCTTCAGATTTTGTGCGGATTTTATTTGTTGATTCCGATCGCAAGGAAGATAAGCGCAAAAAGGGAAACATTGCGGTATTACCTGCTTCTGTGGATTGTCTTCCGGTTCCTGGTACCGACCTTAACGGAAGCTTTAGGCCTGGCCACACTCCAGGCACGGATTGACAGCCTGGGGCTCGATATGCTGGTTGGAAATTTTGGTTACTTTTTGTTAGGATATTATCTGAACACAACAAATATCAGGAAAGAAGTCAGGTGGTGTATTTATGCAATGGGGATTGGCGCATGGATTCTCACCCCATTTCTTACAGTCGGGAGCTGCATAAAGTCCGGCACCTATGTGGAAAAATGGTTCAGTCCGGGATCATTGAATATTCTGGTCATGACCATTGCCGTCTTTGTCTTCTTTCAGTATGGTAAGGCATTTGAGCAGGTAAAAAGGGCGGATATATGGGGAAAGCTGTCCCGCTATACATTTTTTGTATACATGTTCCACATGTTCGTGCTGGAAAAGCTGAATCTGGTGGGGATCACAACGGTTTCATATCCGGCGGTTATTTCCATACCTGTCATGACGGTATTTATTTTCATAGTCAGCCTGTTCGGTGCATTTGTAGCTGACCATATACCATTTGTGAGAAAAATAGTGATGTTGGCAAACAGTTAGCAGCTTGTTATACAAGGTAAAGAAAAAGAGTGTCAATACAAGGGGGGTGCCGCACTAATTTTGCTTAGTGCGGCACCCCCTTTCTGCGTATCTTACGATTTTGATGAGGTCAGCAGAATCGTAGATATTGGAGGAGTTACTGAAATCGTTTTGGAAGGTGCTTATGCGAAGCGCTTGCATTTCGCAAGCGAAATGGATATACTAAAGAGAAAGGAGGCGATTGTTATGGCACGAACATCAAATGTATTTGCACGAGTAGAACCTGAAATCAAAGAGCAGGCGGAACAGGTGCTTGAACGTTTGGGAATCCCAATGTCCAATGCAGTGAGTATGTTTTTAAGACAGGTGGTGTTGCAGAGAGGTATTCCGTTTGAAATGAAGCTTCCGCAGACAGAACTGCTGAATTACAGCTCTCTTACCAAAGAACAGTTTGATGCGGAAATGGAAAAAGGCATGGTTGATGTTAAAGCGGGCAGGGTTTATTCGGCAGATACCATTGAAGCGGAAATGAGGAGAGATTTTGGCGTATGAGCTGGAATATTGTATATACAGCGCAGGCAAGACAAGACTTGCGAGATATTTATGAATATATGGCATTAGAGCTGCTTGCGCCGGAAACAGCAATCGGGCAAACTCGGCGGATTATGAAAACGATTCGTTCCCTTGGAGAAATGCCCATGCGTCAGCAACTTTATGGAGAAGAACCGTGGCATAGTCGGGGAATCCGCTTTTTGCCTGTAGATAATTATCTGATATTCTATCTGCCGGAAGAACCTCAGAATACAGTAAATATTGTTCGAATTATGTATGGAGGCAGGGATGTACGCAGACAGTTAAGCGAAACGGTTTTATAATTTTCTGATTGAGTGTAATCTACGGGAATTCATAGTAGTAAATTCTTTATATCCTATGAGAAATACGCCTGTTATTTGATTGTACAAAACGGAGACCCAAGAAAAGAAGTGCGTACAGTTATTGAGAAAATTGGAGGAACGATGCTGGCAGATTTGTCAATATCTGAAAAAAGTATCCAAGAGATTGAAAGCGAGCAGATGGTGAGGCTATTTCATTCTTGTCATATTGTAATGATGTATCGGTGGATGACATTGTAAACAGTATTAACAGATTTCATGATGTCAATGTAAAAACGAGTGAAGTAAGAAATGACATGGAAGTGCTTATGCCGAGGGCTTATGGAAATATTGATGAAACGATACTTAAACTTCTTTCACCCTCTATTTCATTGAGAAAAGTAAATATTGATTTGGAGGATTATTCCTGTTATGTTTTTCCTGCACTTAGGGCATTGGAGGGATACATAAAATACTTATTTAGTTTAAAAGGAATAACAATTGGGTATACTTTTTATAAAATATTCAAGGATGATGTCTTAACACCTCAAATTGCAACTCAGATTGGAGGTGGAACATTCCAAAATGAACTGGAAAGATTATATGTTTATTTTAAGGGGAATAGGCATGTTGTCTTTCACACGCAGCAAATTTTAATAGGAACCAAGTTGATTGAAGATAAGCATGAGCCATATGATTTCCTTATTATTGCAACATCGTATGAAAACCCGTTAAATTCTATTAAGGAAATAGGAGAAGAAATACAGGTACGGAAAGTAAATTTACTTTTTGATTTGACATTGATAAATGGGACAAATAAAAACAGATATATTAAGTGCGAATATGATGCTGACACAAATGATTTGCCGCCATGTTCAATAGTGGAAGGTGTAGACGATGATATAAAGAAAGTCAGTCAAAGCTATTTTTCTCAGAATGAAGAAGTAGTTAGAAAAAGTGTAATTCCAAATTCATTAAAGTATTTATTGAAAGTGGGTATGGTTTAACATGGAAGGAGGAAAAGGGTGGTATTTTGATATTCTTTTCTTGATAGAAATGTAACAAAGAGATACTCCAAAAGCGGCATAGCAGTGGCAAATTGTTTTGCATATTAAATTGAATAGAGTATGAACTAAAGGACATTTCATCTTGTGCTAGGTGGATGTCTTTTTTGTGCAAATTTTTTGAAGGAGGAAGGTAACATATGAAACTGAATGAAATGGAAAAACAGCTATTGTACCAGACGGAAGGAAGTGAATGGCATGTCGTCCCGCATGAGCTGTCTATGGCTTCGAGGTATGCATAGAAATCCTCTAATTTACTTTTGAGCCTTGATATGCTATACTGACATAGGTGTTAAGGCTCTTTTTTGAAAGGAGCTTTTACTATGGAAAAAGACTTAAAAGGAAAGGAACTGGGCGTTGGAATAAGCCAAAAGCCTGACGGGTTCTATGTTGGTAGATTCACAGTATCAGGACGAGCATAGTAATCTGAATTTTCCAGAAGAAATGACGGTAAAGGCATGGTAAAATCTGATATCGGGAAGCCTACGCAGAAGAATTTTGAAGTCAAAGTAATTCCAATGGAATGGTCAGAGTATGTTTTCCTGTGTAGAAAAGGAACGCCGGTCAAAACAGCACGTATGATACCATGCTGTTTAAACAGTGTGACAAGATAGGGGTTCCAAGATTTTCTATGCATGTATTGAGGCATACATTCGCTGCCAGATGTATTGAGGGTGGAATGAAGCCGAAAACATTGCAGACGATACTTGGACATTCAAATATCGGCTTCACAATGAATCTGTATGCGCATACAACAGAGGATGAAAAACATAAAGAAATTGAAATGATTGCAGCGTCTCTTAAGGTAGTTTAAAAAAATTGGTACGTAAATTGGTACATAACCAAAGCCTTGAAAGGCGAAACCCCTGTAAAATCAAGGTTTTCAAGGAGGTATATAGAAAAATGAAACTAGGAATCGTAGGACTGCCCAATGTGGGCAAAAGCACTTTATTTAATTCATTGACAAAGGCGGGAGCCGAATCCGCCAACTACCCGTTTTGCACGATTGATCCCAATGTCGGGATCGTAGCCGTGCCGGATGAGCGGTTGAAGCTTTTAGGGGATATGTATCAGTCGAAAAAGGTTACGCCGGCGGTGATTGAATTTGTGGACATTGCCGGACTGGTAAAGGGTGCCTCCAAAGGGGAGGGGCTCGGAAACCAGTTTTTGAGCAATATTCGGGAGGTAGATGCGATTGTCCATGTAGTGCGTTGCTTTGAAGATTCCAATGTGGTCCATGTGGACGGCAGCGTGAATCCTTTGAGAGATATCGAGACGATCAATCTGGAACTTATTTTTTCTGATCTGGAAATTCTGGAGCGGAGGATTGCAAAGGTGGGAAAAGGAGCCAGAATGGATAAGGGACTTGCGAAAGAGCAAGGACTTTTGGAAAGGCTCAAAGCGCATCTGGAAGAAGGAAAGCTGGCTCTTACTTTTCAGGCGGAAGATGAGGACGAGCTGTCTCTGCTGGCTTCTTACAATCTTCTGACCGGAAAACCGGTGATTTTTGCCGCGAACGTAGCCGAAGAAGAGCTGGCGGACGACGGAGCGGGCAATGAAGGCGTTGCCAGAGTGCGCGCTTTTGCACAGGAAAGCGGCAGCGAAGTATTCGTGATCTGTGCCCAGATAGAACAGGAGATCGCCGAACTGGATGAGGAAGAAAAGGCGATGTTTCTTGAAGATCTTGGCTTAAAGGAATCCGGGCTGGAAAAACTGATCGAGGCGAGCTACCGCATTTTAGGACTGCATAGCTTTTTGACGGCCGGGGAAGACGAAACGAGGGCTTGGACCATCAAAGTCGGAACGAAAGCGCCGGCAGCGGCCGGCAAAATCCATACGGATTTTGAGAGAGGGTTTATCAAAGCGGAAGTCGTAAACTATAAAGACTTGCTGGAACAGGGTTCTCTGGCGGCGGCCAGGGAGAAAGGACTGGTCGGGATGGAAGGAAAAGAGTATGTAGTAAAAGATGGAGATGTGATTCTTTTCCGGTTTAATGTATAAATCCATATCTCGTATAGCGAACGAATGTTCCTACCATATATAGAAAATGCCGAAAAAATGCACTTTACAAGCTATTGTAAAGTGCATTTTTTATAAATAAATTCCTGAAAATTGCTTGTCAAACGTTCCGTATTAGTATAGAATCTATATAAAAGTGGTGGAAAGTGGTATGAAGTGGAATAAAGTGGGGATAAATTCCAATATTTCCAAATAAAAGATATTCATATCAACAAGTGGCAGCCCACTTTTTTATTATTAGTTTTGGAGGAACCAAAGGTTCTTATAGGACGGCGGGTGAGCTTTATGTTTATGGGAGAGTACAACCATACGATCGATGCAAAAAACCGGCTGATCATCCCTTCCAAGTTCCGGGAAACTCTCGGTGATGAGTTTGTTGTGACAAAGGGGCTGGACGGCTGTTTATTTGTATACGATAACGAGGAATGGGCCTCCTTCGAAGAAAAGCTGCGCAGTCTGCCTCTTACCAATAAAGATGCGAGAACCTTTGTCCGTTTTTTTCTGGCGGGGGCAGCCAGTGTGGAAGTGGACAAGCAGGGAAGGATACTGATCCCCTCGGTATTAAAAGAATTTGCAGGAATTAACAAAGAAGTCGCTCTGATAGGCGTGGCAAGCAGGATTGAAATCTGGAGCAAAGAAAGATGGGAAGGCGAGTCCGCTTATGAAGATATGGAGAGTATCGCAGAACATATGTCTGAGCTGGGACTAGGCATATAAAGCGAACATGCAAGTGAGGGACACGCGGGGGAAGATGAATGGAATTTGAACATTGCTCTGTTCTACTGAAAGAAACAATAGACAATTTAAAGATAAAAGATGACGGAATTTATGTGGACGGTACCCTGGGCGGCGGCGGACATTCTTATGAGATCGCCGGGCGTCTTGGAGAAAACGGAAGGCTGGTCGGCATCGACCAGGACGGAGCGGCAATAGAGGCCGCCGGAAAAAGGCTTTTACCGTTTTCGGACAAGGTGACAATCGTAAGGGACAACTATTGTAATGCAAAACAAGTATTAAAAAGCCTTGGTGTGGAAAAAGTGGACGGTATTCTTCTGGATCTGGGGGTTTCCTCCTACCAGCTGGATACTCTGGAACGGGGATTCTCCTACAAATATGACACCGCGCTCGATATGCGGATGGATACGAGGCAGGAGTTGAACGCCAGAGATATCATAAACGGTTATACGGAAGGAGAACTGTTTCGGATCATAAGGGATTACGGAGAGGATAAGTTTGCAAAAAATATTGCGAAACATATCGTCCGCGCCAGGCAGGAAAAAGAGATCGAGACGACGGGAGAGCTGAATGAGATTATAAAAGCAGCCATTCCGGCAAAAATGCGCCAAACGGGAGGACACCCTTCCAAGAAAACATTTCAGGCAATTCGCATTGCGTGTAACAGGGAGCTGGAAGTATTGAAAGATTCCCTGGATGATCTGACGGACTGTTTGAAGCCCGGCGGACGGCTTTGCATCATTACGTTTCATTCTCTGGAGGACAGGATCGTAAAGACCGCATTCAGAAATTACGAGAACCCGTGTACATGCCCGCCGGATTTTCCGGTATGTGTATGCGGCAGGAGACCTAAGGGAAAAACGGTGACAAGAAAACCGATACTCCCGGCGGAAGAAGAAACGACAGCAAATAAACGCGCAAAAAGTGCAAAATTAAGAGTATTTGAAAAGGAATAGTGTTATGGCGCAGTATAGGGCAAGAGGTGACAACAGAAGACAGCAGACATACACGGGAAGAAACGGCGTTTATGTGCATGGAAATGTCGTAAGGAGACTGGACGAAGAAATATATGCACCCCGGCAGCCCAAGAAACAGCTGAGCAATACGGCGAGGAAAAACAGGGAAAAGGCAAGGCATATGAGTCTTGGATATGTGTTCTTTTTATCCTGTGCGGTTATTGCGGCAGGGTTTATTTTGACAATATATATCGGGCTTCAGTCAGACATTACTAACAGCATTAAAAATATATCCAGGTTGGAGAGCCAGTTAAATTCTTTGAAACTGGATAACGACGAAGAATACAGCAGGATCACGAACAGTGTTGATCTGGATGAGGTAAAACGTGTGGCGATCCAGGAATTAGGGATGAAATATGCGGAAGAAGGACAAATCGTTACCATTACAGGGGGAGGCAGCGATTATATGAGACAGGTGGCGGATATTCCGCAGTAAAGCAGGTGGTATTTTTGAGCAGACAGATGCGAGTGAGAGAGAATAAGACAAAGCGTGGAATTTATAGCAGATTTACGTTAAGGATGCAGAAAAAGCTGGTGGTACTCTTTTTAGCGGTACTGTCAGCTTTCATCGGATTAAGTCTCCAGTTAGTGCGGATTAACAAGGATAACGGGGCAAGATATGAGAAACAGGTGCTTTCCCAACAGGCTTATGACAGCACGACGATTCCTTTCCGGCGGGGAGACATTCTGGACAGCAACGGCACAAAACTTGCAGCCAGTGAAAAGGTCTATAATGTGATTCTGGATGCAAAGGTAATGCTGGATCGGGATGGGAAATACGTAGAACCTACGCTGGAAGCGGTGCAAAGGGAGCTGGGGCTGGATACGGGGATCATTCGTTCCCGGCTGGAATCCCATCCGGGTTCTTCTTATTATGTGCTTGCCAAACAGATGACGTACGAGGAGATAAGAGGGTTTAAGGAACTGCAGGCAGATGAAGAGGCGGGAGCGGACATCAAAGGGATCTGGTTTGAGGAGGAATATAAGAGAATATACCCGAACAACAGGCTGGCCTGTGATGTGATCGGATTTACCAGGAGCGACAATAGCGGGCTGTTTGGCCTTGAACAGTATTATAATGATGTTTTGAGCGGCACTCCCGGAAGGGAATATGGGTATCTGAACGATGACGCGGCGCTGGAAAGAACGACTATTTCAGCCGTGGACGGTAATTCCATTGTCACTACGATAGACGTAAATATCCAAAGGATCGTAGAGAAATATTTAAAAAAGTTCAACGATGAAATGAAGGACAATTACCTGGAAAGAAACGGGAGTAATAATACGGCATGCATTATTATGGAAGTAAATACGGGGAATATTCTCGCTATGGCAAGTTACCCTGATTTTGACCTGAACAACCGCATGAATCCGGAGGATTTGTATGGGATGGCCATGGTGAATGAGGTTGGCAATGTGGTGCCGGGGGAATATATTACTCCAGAAAATTTTAACAATATGGATCATGACTTGCAGATGCAGCAGTTCAATGCGCTGTGGAGAAATTTCTGCATCAACGATACATATGAACCTGGCTCTGTATCCAAACCCTTTACGGTGGCTGCGGCCCTGGACTCAGGAAAGATCACCGGAAACGAATCTTTTGTCTGCAACGGCTATCTGCACGTGGGGGATTACGATATCGACTGCCATAACGAATGGGGCGACGGAGAGCTGACGGTGGCCCAGGGAGTGGAAAGATCCTGCAATGTTGTTATGATGCGCATTGCTGAGATTGTCGGTCGAAGTACATATATCGATTATCAGCATATTTTTAATTTCGGTTTAAAAACAAATATTGATCTTTGGGGAGAATCGAGAACGGCAAGCCTTGTATATAACAAAAATACAATGGGGCCTACGGAGTTGGCGACCAATTCTTTCGGACAGGGCTTTAACGTGACGATGATACAGATGATCACGGGATTCTGCTCTCTGATCAACGGCGGAAATTATTATGAACCCCACGTGGTGAGCAAAATCATCAGTCCGAGCGGGGCGACGGTACAGAATATCGAACCCCGGCTGCTGAAGCAGACGGTATCGGCATCAGTTTCCGAAAAGATAAAGGAATATTGCAATCTGGTAGTGGCGGGGGAAAAAGGCACGGGAAAAACAGCCCGTCCGGCAGGATATATGATCGGCGGCAAAACAGGGACGGCGGAAACCCTTCCCCGTGGCAATAATGAATATGTGGTTTCTTTTATGGGGTATGCGCCGGCGGACGATCCCCAGATAGCTATTTATGTCGTGGTGGACAGGCCCAATATCATCATTCAGGATGATGCTAAGTTTGCGACCGGTATTGTCCGCAATATACTGACGGAAGTGCTTCCCTATATGGGGATTTTCATGACAGAAGAAGTGACGGACAAGGAAAGAGAGGAATTGGAAGCGCTGCAGGAAGAAATTATGTCACCGGTAGCGCCGGAGGACGCAGAGGGAGAGGCAGAAGGAGAAGAAGGCGGAACCGAAACCGGGGAAAACGAGGGCGAAACGGAAACAGGAGAAAACGGCAGCGGAGAAAACGGAACCGGAGAAGGAGAGACCGAAGGCGAAACGGGAGAAGGCGAAGAAGGAGAGGGCGGCGAAAGCGACACCCATTCGGAAGCATGGAAAAGCTTTCCGATCGATCCGGAAACGGGATATGCGAAAGACCCGGAGACGGGCAAACTCGTTGATCCGGAAACAGGTAATGTAGTATTCGGAGGCGGCAGCGCGCCGACCGGTTTGGGCGGCGGCATGTCGGGAGGAGATACGGAAGATAACAGCCCCTTCTAAGACAGGTAAAATAATTATTTCCGGCGCTGAAAAAAAGAATAACCTCATAAATGGGATAATAGATTGTAGTAATCCCTTGTTATGAGGTCATGATAGCGATGAAGAATAAGACTTATATAAGGAAAAAGATCGTGGTGACTTTTTTCCTCTGTGCGACGGCGTTCCTTATGCTGATCGGGCGGCTTGTCTATTTGATGGTGGGCTGTTCCGGGCATTATACGGAGGCGGCAAAGGATCTGCATGAAAGGGAACGATCCATCAAGGCGGCCAGGGGAAGGATCATCGATTCCACCGGGGCGGTACTGGCGGATAATCGGACGGTATGCACTATATCCGTTATCCACAACCAGATCAGCGATCCGCAAAGAGTGGTGGAAGTCCTTTCCAAAGAACTTGAACTGTCGGAAGAATATGTATCACAAAGGGTAGAAAAATATTCTGCCATTGAAAGAATCAAAAGTAATGTAGATAAATCCATAGGGGATAAAATAAGGGAATACGATTTAGACGGGGTAAAAGTGGATGAGGACTACAAACGTTATTATCCTTATGAAACGCTGGCCTCGAAAGTATTGGGCTTTACAGGGGGGGATAACCAGGGCATTATCGGCCTGGAAGTGATCTACGAGGAATATTTAAAGGGAAAAGAGGGAACCATCCTAACAGTGACGGATGCCAAAGGGGTTGAAATTGCAGAAGCAGGAGAGGAAAGGATCGAGCCGGAAAGCGGCAATGATGTATATGTAAGTCTGGATATCAATATCCAAAGCTATGCGACACAGCTCGCCATGCAGGCGATGGAGACAAAACAGGCGGACAGTGTATCCATTCTGGTGATGAATCCGCAGAATGGGGAAATACTGGCCATGGTGAACGTACCGGAGTTCGATCTGAACGATCCTTATACATTGCCCGAGGGAGTCCCGCAGCCGGCCAGCCAGGAGGAAAAACAAAATGCTTTAAATCAAATGTGGAGAAACGGCTGCATCAATGATACCTACGAACCAGGTTCCACTTTTAAGATTATTACGGCAGCGGCAGGGCTGGAGTCGGGAGAGGTGACGGTAAACGACAGTTTCAGCTGCCCGGGGTATATTATGGTGGAGGACAGGAGAATACGCTGCCATAAGATCGGAGGGCACGGAGCAGAAAATTTTGTACAGGGTACGATGAATTCCTGCAATCCCGTTTTTATTACGGTGGGAATGCGGATCGGCGTGGATCGGTATTATGATTACTTCCAAAAATTCGGGCTTCTGACAAAAACGGGCGTGGATCTGCCCGGAGAAGCGGGAACTATTATGCATAAAAAAGAAAATATAGGGGCGGTGGAGCTGGCGACGATATCATTCGGCCAGTCTTTCCAGATCACGCCGATACAGCTGGCGACAACGGCTTCATCCATTGTAAACGGAGGCAACCGGGTAACGCCCCATTTTGGGGTAAAAGTGGTAAATGGAAAAGGAGAAACGGTGGAAAACCTGCAATATCCCGTGAAAAAAGGCGTTGTTTCCGAACAGACTTCCGAAACCATGCGGTATATTCTGGAACAGGTGGTGGAGAACGGCAGCGGGAAAAACGGTTATGTGGAAGGCTACCGGGTAGGCGGCAAGACGGCTACCAGCCAGACGCTTCCCAGGGGAAGCGGCAGGTATATTTCTTCCTTTTTGGGATTTGCTCCGGCAGACGATCCGAAGGTGCTTGCCGTGGCAATCATCAACAATCCCCAGGGCGTTTATTATGGGGGACAGATAGCGGCACCGGTTGTGCGACAGCTTTTTGAAAATATTCTTCCATATTTGGAAGGAATGGATTATAATACATAGGATGTTACAGGACTGCGGAGGCAGAAATGCGGCGATTCCGGTTCGGAAAGGATAGGTTGGAACAGATGAATCATATAGTGATGAATCATTACACAATAATAATGTCCGTAGCGATAGCTTTCTCTATAAGCGTGGTGTTGGGCCCGGTGATTATACCTTTTTTAAAAAGGCTGAAGGTGGGCCAGACCGAAAGGGATGACGGACCTGAAAGCCATTTGAAAAAATCGGGTACGCCCACGATGGGAGGGATATTGATTCTCATAGGTGTAGCCGCGACTTCCGTGGTTTATATGAAAGATTACCCTAAGATTATGCCGATTCTCTTTGTTACTCTTGGATTCGGGCTGATCGGGTTTCTGGACGATTATATCAAGGTGGTATTGCACCGTTCCATGGGACTGCGGGCATGGCAGAAGATGCTTGGCCAGATTATTGTAACGGGAGTATTCGCTTATTATATGGTAAACTATGCCGGAGTATCCTTGGCTATGAAGATACCTTTCTGGCCGGGAAAATATGTGGATTGGGGCATTTTAAACATTCCGGTGTTGTTTTTTGTCGTGATTGCCACCGTGAACGGGGCGAATTTTACGGATGGGCTGGATGGGCTGGCGAGCAGCGTGACGGTGATGATCGCTACCTTTTTTACGGCGGTTGCCATAGGAACCGCCAGCGGGATTGAGCCGATTACGTGTGCGGTAGTAGGAGCGCTTTTGGGTTTCCTGCTCTTTAATGTATATCCGGCCAGAGTGTTTATGGGGGATACGGGATCGCTGGCCCTCGGAGGATTTGTGGCAGCGACGGCATATATGCTTCAGATGCCGTTGTTCATTCCCATTGTGGCCCTTATATATGCGCTGGAAGTAATTTCGGTGATCATACAGGTAGGTTATTTTAAAGTAAGCGGAGGAAAGCGGTTTTTCAAAATGGCGCCGATCCATCATCATTTTGAACTGTGCGGATGGTCAGAAACAAGGGTAGTGGCGGTATTTACGATCATTACGGCAATGCTCTGCCTGGCAGCGCTTTGTCTTGGAATTTAAAAAGGGATGGTTGGCGTTATGGAACTGACGAATAAAAAGGTATTAATAATAGGAACGGGAATCAGCGGAACAGGGGCGGCGAAGCTTCTTTTGGAAGCAGGGGCTATCCCTGTCCTTTATGATGAGAATGAGAACGCAAAACCGGAGGAGATACGGGGCAGACTGCCGGAAGGCGGTAAAGCGGAGATCTTTGTCGGCAGACTGCCGGAAAACATCGTGGAAGAGATCTGCCTGGCGGTTCCAAGCCCGGGAGTGCCGGTAGATACGGAATTTATGGAAGGGCTGGGAAAAAGAGGCATCCCTATATGGGGAGAGCTGGAGCTGGGTTACCGGTATGCGAAGGGCAGACTGGCCGCGATCACGGGAACCAATGGAAAAACGACGACAACCACCCTGGTAGGGCAGATGATGAAGGAATATTATGATTCCGTGTACGTGGTGGGAAACATCGGAACGCCTTATACAGAGATGGCCCTCAATACAACGGAACAAACGGTGACAGTGGCGGAAGTGAGCAGTTTCCAGCTGGAAACAACAGATGCTTTCCGGCCCGATGTATCCGCGATTTTGAATATTACCCCGGATCATTTGAACAGGCACCACAATATGGAAAATTATGTGGCGGTGAAGGAACGGATTGCCGGGAAACAGACGAAAGAAGATGTATGTGTTTTAAACTACGAAGATAAATATACGCGGGAATTCGGCGGAAGATGCCCTGCGCGGGTAATTTTCTTTTCTTCGAAGAGAAAGCTGGAAGAGGGGCTGTATCTGGAAGGAGAGGAAATCTGCATGGCCGTGGACGGAGAGATAAAAAAACTCATGAATATCCATGATATGAAGCTGGTGGGAATGTGCAATGTGGAAAATGTCATGGCGGCTATTGCCATTGCCTTTTCCATGGGTCTGCCGATGGAACATATACTGGATACGGTAAAACGGTTCCGGGCGGTGGAACACCGGATTGAGTTCGTGGCTACGAAAAACGGAGTAGATTACTATAATGATTCCAAAGGGACGAATCCGGACGCTGCGATTCAGGGGATCCGGGCCATGAGCAGACCTACGGTGCTGATCGGCGGCGGTTATGATAAACAAAGCGAGTATGATGAATGGATAGAAGCTTGCAGGGACAAGGTAAAATGCCTGGTGCTGGTAGGACAGACAGCGGAGAAGATAGAGGAATGCGCCAGAAAACACGGTATGGAAAATATCGTCCGTGCGGGCAGTTTCGAGGAGGCTCTCCGTATATGTACGGAAACGGCCCAGAGCGGAGATGCGGTTTTGCTCTCGCCGGCATGTGCCAGCTGGGGGATGTTCCCCAATTATGAAGTGAGGGGAAAAGTATTTAAGGATTATGTGAACAGCCTTTAAACGGGCAGCTCAATGATCCTGCTTTGGAGAGAATGAAAGGAAAAGAAAAATGGCAGGAAGACAGAGAAAGAGGCCGGCGGAAAATTATTTTGATTACAGCCTTTTATTTATTGTTTTGTTTTTGCTGGGGTTTGGTCTGGTGATGATCTATTCCACCAGTTCTTATGAAGCGACCCTGCAAGGGCATGAATCCACTTTTTATTTGAAAAAACAGGTAATGGCTACGATAATCGGTCTGGCAGCTATGATCGTGGTGGCGAATATTCCCTATCATTTTTGGGAGCAGTTTGCCACGATCGCATACATAGGTTCGGCGGTGCTGATCGTGATGGTGCTTGTTCCGCAGCTTCAATATTCCGCAAACGGCGCGACCAGGTGGATCAAGGTCGGCCCTTTGACATTGCAGCCGGCGGAGGTGGCAAAGCTGGGCATGATTCTTTTTTTAGCCAGCCTGGTATGCCGGATGGGAAGGGCGATACGGACGACCAAAGGCTTTTTTATGGTTCTGTTGATACCGGCGCCCATCTGCGTGATGATATGGCGGATTACCAACAATATGAGTTCTGCGATTATTGTATTTGGCATTGCAGCGTTGATGCTGTTTGTAGCTAGTCCAGAATATAAAAAATTTATTATTCTGGCTGCCGGAGGAGCGGCGGTAATCGCGGTAGTGATATTTTTTATTTCCCAGGCCGCTTCTGCGGAAGGCATGGGATTCCGAAGCGAGCGTATCCTGGCGTGGCTGGATCCGGAAGCATATGCCAGCGGAAAGGGATTCCAGACTTTACAGGCATTGTACGCCATTGGTTCCGGCGGTATTCTGGGAAAAGGGCTTGGACAGAGCATGCAGAAGCTGGGTTTCCTGCCGGAAGCGCAGAACGATATGATTTTTTCCATTATTTGTGAAGAACTCGGGCTTTTCGGAGCCATTTCGATTATTCTTATGTTCCTTTTGCTCATATGGCGTTTTATGGTGATTGCCAATAACGCTTCCGACTTGTTCGGCGCGTTGCTTGTGGTGGGCGTGATGGGACATATTGCGATTCAGGTAATCCTGAATATTGCCGTTGTGACCAATACGATACCCAATACGGGTATTTCCCTGCCATTTATCAGTTATGGAGGTTCGGCGGTGCTGTTCCTTATGATTGAGGTCGGGATCGTTCTGAGTGTGGCAAAAGGAATTCGCTTAAAGGACATCTGATAAAAGCAGAAATAGGGGAACCAAAGGGAATGAACCGCATGCTAAGGTTTCAAGATGGACAAGGTACGCGATGGCAGCGATTACCATATATATAAAATAGGTCATCATTTAAAAAAATGGTTTAGAAGGTGAATCATTGGATTCTATTTATATTTATGGCGGGAACTTCCTGAGAGGAGAGACGAAGATACAAGGTTCCAAAAATGCGGTGCTGCCCATTCTTGCCGCTTCTTTGCTGGTGAAGGGAACCTGTGTGATAAAAAATTGTCCGCGCATTGCGGATGTTTATCTGATGCAGAATCTTTTGCAGGAACTGGGGGGCTTTGTATCCTGGGCGGGCAGTACGGTGACGGTAAACGCTTTTCATGTAAACGACAGGCGGATCAGCGGAGAGTCCGTGACCCGCATGCGTTCTTCCGTTATGCTTCTCGGAGCGGCGCTTGGAAGGTTTGGAGAAGTAACGATGGCGTATCCGGGAGGATGTGTGATAGGAAGACGGCCGATCGATATCCATTTGTCCGCCCTTAGGAAAATGGGAGTAGAGATCGAAGAACAGGAGCAGTTTTTTACCGCAAAGGCAAAACGGCTGCAGGGAGCGGAGATCAGGCTGCCATTCCCGAGCGTAGGAGCGACGGAAAATGTTGTTCTTGCGGCAGTGACCGCGGAAGGAACAACAGTGCTGGAAAACGCAGCAAAGGAGCCGGAGATTGAGGCGTTATGTGAATTTTTAGCGGCAGCCGGGGCGGATATCGAAGGAATCGGCAAGGACTGCCTTAGGATCAAAGGCGTGGAAAAACTGCATGAAGCCAAGTATAAAGTGCCGGCGGACCGGATCGTGGCAGGAACATATCTTACGGCGGCTCTGGCGGCCGGAGGAAGCATTTTCCTGGAAAACGCTCCCGCCGGGCAAATGCAGACATTGCTGGCCGTGGCAGAAGAAATGGGAGCTTGTGTAACGGTCAATGACGAAGGCGTCGGCGTGGATGTGATTCATAAATTAAAGGCATGTTCTTATCTGAAAACAGAAGTGCATCCGGGATTTCCCACGGATCTGCAGTCGCCGCTTATGGCGGCCCTGTCCGTAGCCCGGGGGCAAAGCGTCATCGAGGAAAATATATTTGAAAACCGTTTTCGGATTGTAAACGACCTGCTTCGCATGGGCGCAAATATTGAAGTTATTAAAAATAAGGCATACATTAACGGCGTGGAGAGATTAAAGGGCGCGGATGTGGAAGCAGAAGAACTAAGGGGAGGCGCGGCGCTTGTAGTGGCGGGCCTGGCTGCGGAAGGGAAAAGCGTAGTAAGAAACAGGCATTTTATTGAACGTGGATATGAAAATATTTGCAAAGACCTGAGGAATCTGGGAGCGGATATTAACATTATATAATGTGTCCTTTTGGAATGAGGGGCGGATGCAGATATCACATTAAGGTAGAATATATGGACGGCAACGGGAAAAATACGAAACAAAACAGTGGACAGAAAACAAAACAGAGTGCCAGGCGGCGCAATCCTAATTTAAGATTGGTTAAAAACGGAGATAAACCGGTAAAGGAAGAAAATTTATCCAAAGGGGCAAGGGGCTCCTTTGGAGAGAAGGAAGCCGGAGAGACGAAGAAAGCGGCTCAAACCGGAGAAGCGAAGAAAGCGGTTCAAAAAGGAAGAAAAGAGCCGGAGGAAGCGAAGAAGGGCGCGCAGCAGGAAAAGGCAGAGGCAAAACCGGAGAAGAAAGCCGGGGAGAAAAAAGGAACGGAGGAAACAAAGAAATCTATACGTAAGAGAAAGAGGGTTTCCGGGGAAAAGAAGAAAAAAACGGTGGAAGGGCAGAAATCTGCGGAAGGGAAAATAAGAAGAAGCGGAAAGAAAAAAAAGCCGGAGGAAGAAAAGAAGGAAACCGGAGAGAAAGCAGCGCCGGAAGGAAAAATAAAGGGAGCGAAAGGAAAAGCGGAACCGGAAGGCGAGACAAAGAAGGCCCAAGGGAAAGCGGAGCCGGAGGGCGAGGCAAAGAAGGTCAAAGGGAAAGCGGAACCGGGAGGCGGGACGAAGAAAACCAAAGGGAAAGCGGAGCCAGGGCGCGGGACGAAGAAAACCAAAGGGAAAGCGGAACCGGAGAGTGAGGCGAAGAAGACCCAAGGGAAAGCAGAGCCAGAGGGGGAAACGAAAAAGGCCGGCGGAAAAACGGCGCCGGGAGAAAAGAAAGAGGGCGGAGAAAAAGAGAAGCCGGAAGGGGAAAAAAAGAAAACCGGAAAAAAGAGGAAAAAACCGGGGAAGAAAAAAGAGACAACAGAAAAGAAAAAAAGCCTGAAAACGGACAGCAGGAAAAAAGACAGGGATGTCTATCGGGACAAGCCGGAACTGGGAGAATGGTTTATTCAGCATAGAAGCCTGGTGATTATCGGTTTTACGATTTTTGCATGCTGCGCCTTTCTGGCAGGTATTTATTATTACATAACCACCGCGTATAAGGTGACGACGGTATATGTGGACGGCAATGTCCATTATACGAACGAAGAAGTAATGGATATGGTAATGAAAGGAAGGTATGGGAAAAATTCTCTTTATCTTGCTATGAAATACAAAGATAAAGGCGTGGAGGGCATACCCTTTGTCGAGAAAATGGATGTGAATATCCTCACGCCGAACACAATACGGATCAGCGTATATGAAAAAGCGCTGGCGGGGTATGTGGAATATCTTGGAAGATATATGTATTTTGACAGAGACGGAACAGTGGTGGAAAGCTCTTCGGAGAGAACTCGCGGAATTCCGCAGGTTACGGGCCTCCGATTCGACTATGTGGTGGTGAACGAGCCCCTGCCTGTGGAGAACGACGAGATTTTCAAACGGATTTTGGATATTACCCAGCTGTTGAATAAATATGAACTTACGGCGGACAAGATATTTTTTGATTCTTCTTACAACCTGACTTTGTTTTTTGAAGAGGTCAGGGTAACGCTGGGTTCCAGTTCCGAGATCGACCAGAAAATCATAAAATTGAAGAATATTCTTCCAGAATTAGAGGGAAAGAGCGGAACACTGCAAATGGAGAACTATACGGAGGATACCAAAAATATTACATTCCATCAGGAATAAAATACAGATAAAATTCAAACGGAAAAAAAAGCCCACGAAAAAAGCGAAAAATGGGTTGCTAATTTGTTGAAATAATTATATGATAACATGTAGGAGTTTATCAGGGATCGAGTATGCATTCATACTGATTGGAAAAGGGATAATGAAGGAGGTCACACCTTGCTTGAAATTAAGACAAACGAAGCTGAGGCTGCAGCAAAGATTATAGTAGTAGGAGTTGGCGGTGCAGGCAATAATGCTGTTAATAGAATGGTTGACGAAAACATAGACGGAGTGGAATTTATCGGCATTAACACGGACAAGCAGGCCTTGCAGTTATGTAAAGCGCCCAGGCTTCTGCAGATCGGGGAAAAGCTGACAAAGGGCCTGGGAGCCGGCGCGAAGCCGGAGATCGGTGAGAAAGCTGCCGAAGAAAGCAGCGAAGAGATAACGGCGGCGCTGAAAGGATCGGATATGGTTTTTGTTACCTGCGGCATGGGCGGCGGAACCGGAACGGGCGCGGCTCCTGTGGTAGCGAAGATTGCGAAGGATATGGGAATATTGACGGTGGGCGTTGTGACAAAGCCGTTTCGTTTTGAAGCGAAAGCCCGCATGGTAAATGCTTTAAACGGTATAGAAAGAATTAAAGATAATGTGGACACGCTTATTGTAATACCTAACGATAAGCTTTTGGAGATTGTGGACAGGCGGACAACGATGCCGGATGCTTTGAAAAAAGCGGATGAGGTATTGCAACAGGCAGTGCAGGGAATTACGGATCTGATTAACGTACCTGCGATCATCAACCTGGATTTTGCAGATGTGCAGACCGTTATGAAGGATAAAGGCATTGCTCATATCGGTATCGGTTATGGCAAGGGAGACGACAAGGCCAACGAGGCCGTTAAAATGGCTGTGGAAAGTCCTCTTTTGGAGACCACGATATCGGGGGCAACCCATGTCATTATCAACGTATCCGGCGATATTACGCTGGCGGATGCGGCAGATGCGGTGGATTATGTTCAGAACCTTGCCGGCGATGAAGTAAATATCATTTTCGGGGCAATGTATGATGCCAATAAGGCGGATACCTGTACGATCACCGTAATCGCGACAGGACTGGAAGATGCGGCCTCCAAGGCAGCACAGGGATTTCCCGCATACAAGCCTGGATATATTTCTCCTTCGACGCTGCAGGGCAAAACTTCCAGAGGAGCAGGTATGCCCATGCCCGGAACGACAGGACAAGGCTTTGGCATGACCCCGAATAATATGGGAACCGTACCGCTGAAAAATATTCCCGGCATCAACAAGCCTGGGGATATCAGAAGCACGGTGGAAGAAAAAACTTTGAAAATCCCGGATTTCTTGCAAAGGAAGTAGAGGAAGGGGTACATAGTGGATTTTAGAGCTGGCGGTGGCTGGCTCTTTTTTTATGGGTAAGAGGGGGAAAAATCCGATATGGAAATAGAAACTGGCATCTGGCGGCGGGGAGGCTGGGGAGGGGGAAGGGAAAGGGAGCGGCGGGCAGTTGTGTAAACGCTGTTGCACGGGGCATTCCGATGAACCTCTAAAACGAAAAATCGTGTTCAGCAAGGGCTTCCACGATTTTTTTGAGTTTCATCTCCATCGTGCAGAAGACGTTTACACAACTGCCCGCCGCTCCCTTTCCCTTC
>ERZ808035.482-NODE-482-length-34831-cov-3.920671_pt1 | contig 34831 bp, 36 predicted proteins | sample MGYA00380189_ERZ808035 | MGnify/ENA primary metagenome ERZ808035 (study PRJEB31490, sample SAMN06133407) | mouse gut metagenome | isolation source: M5_1 | host: mice | place: China: Chengdu | collected 2015-05 ...
GGGATATAGCTCAGCTGGGAGAGCGCATGACTGGCAGTCATGAGGTCAGGGGTTCGATCCCCCTTATCTCCACCACATGATACAGGGCGGCGGCCTCGGTCGCCGCCCTTTTCTGTATCGGGCCTATAGCATAACGGTCAATGCAGAGGACTCATAATCCTTGGAGTGTAGGTTCGAATCCTACTGGGCCCACCATACGAGACGCAGGCCGCCGGGGCACCCGGCGGCCTGTTTTGTTGCGGCGGACAGACGGCCCTGCCCGTCATGCAGGATGGCGGCGGGCAGAGGCCGGACGGTCCGAAACCGTCCTCTCTGGACCCGCAACCGTCCCCATACCGCCGCTCGGGCAGACGGGGCGCCCGGCTCAGGGCCGGGGCGGGCGTTCCCCTTGACCCATCCGCCCCACCGGGTCAGAGCTCCTGCTCCCACGTGGCTCCGCACTCGATGCAGCGCAGGGTCGTCTTCCCGCGGCCGGCGAGGGCCGCGCTGCCGGCGATGGCCCCGAGGGGGCCGAAAAGGAACCCTGCGGGTGAGGGCCTGCCGGCGGACATGTTCACCTTCGGCCCGGTGAGGGTCTCCAGGTTGGTGCTCCCGCAATCCGGGCACTCGAGTCTCTCGCTCATCGCTCTCCTTCCCATGCTCTCTCCAGCCCGATGCCGTCCAGAGCCCGACGACGCGTAGTCTTCACCGCGCTCTGGAGGTCACTCTGCAAGGCTGCTGAAAACAAGCATACCGCGCACGGGGACAGAGCGGCCCCGTCGGGAACCGTGTCCCGGCGGGGCCGCAGCATCCGCCATCCGTGTCCGGAGTGGCGCCCCTCCCCTAGTCGCAGCCTTCGAACTGCGAGTTGTAGAGCCTGGCGTAGACGCCGCCCTTGGCGAGGAGCTCCTTGTGGGTGCCCTGCTCCACCACGTCGCCGTGCTCCATCACGAGGATGTTGTCGGCGTTGCGGATGGTCGAGAGGCGGTGGGCCACCACGAAGCTCGTGCGGCCGGCCATGAGCCGGTCCATGGCCTCCTGGATGAGCACCTCGGTGCGGGTGTCCACGTTGGAGGTGGCCTCGTCGAGGATGAGGACGGGGCGGTCGGCGAGCACGGCCCGCGCGATGGTCACGAGCTGGCGCTGGCCCTGGGAGAGGTTGGTGCCCTCCTCGTTGACCATGAAGTCGTAGCCGCCGTCCAGCGTGTTGACGAAGTGGTCGCACCGGGCGATGCGCGCGGCCTCCTCCACCTCCTCGTCGGTGGCGTCGAGCCGGCCGAACCGGATGTTCTCACGGATGGTGCCCTTGAAGAGCCAGGAGTCCTGCAGCACCATGGCGAAGTTCCCGCGGAGGTCGGGGCGCGACCAGCGGCGCACGTCGAGGCCGTCGACCCTGACCCCTCCCCCGTCGACGTCGTAGAAGCGCAGCATGAGCTTCATGAGCGTGGACTTGCCGGCGCCGGTGGGTCCCACGATGGCCACGGTCTGCCCCGGCTCTGCCGAGAAGGACAGGCCGCGGATGACGGGCTCGTCCGCCTTGTAGCCGAAGACCACGTCGTCGAACGCCATGGAGCCGTCGCGTGCGGCGGGCTGCTCGGGGTGCTCGGGCTCGGACTCCACGGGAGCGTCGAGGAACTCGAAGACGCGCTCGGCGGCCGCGGCCATGGACTGCAGCATGTTGCCGACGTTGGCCAGCTGCGAGATGGGCTGGGTGAAGTTGCGGACGTACTGCATGAAGGCCTGGATGTCGCCGATGGAGATGGCGCCGGCCGTGGCGAGGCCCGCGCCCACGACCACGACGCCCACGTAGCCCATGTTGGACACCAGGTTCATGAGGGGCTGCATGAGGCCCGAGAGGAACTGGCTGCGCCAGGCGCTGTCGTAGAGGCCGTCGTTGGCGACGTCGAACTCCTCGACGGAGGTCTGGCGGCGGTTGAAGGCCTGGATGACCGTCTGGCCGGCGAAGTCCTCCTCGACGATGCCGTTGACCGCCCCGAGGGTGCGCTGCTGCTGCACGAAGTAGCGCTGGGAGAAGTGCACCACCACGAGGACCACCACGAGGGCGAGGGGCAGGCAGAGGAACGTCACGCCGGCCATGATCGGCGAGATGGAGAGCATCATGGCGGCGACGCCCACGACCTGGGTGACCGAGGTCACCATCTGGGACAGCGACTGGTTGAGCGAGGTGCCCAGCGTGTCGACGTCGTTGGTGATGCGGGAGAGCACGTCGCCCTTGGAGTGGTCGTCGAAGTAGCCGAGGGGCACCTGGGAGATGCGCTCGGCGATGTCGGAGCGCAGGCGGTAGCAGACCTTCTGGGAGACGCCGGTGAGCAGGATGCCCTGGACGGCGGAGCACCCGGCGGAGGCCAGGTAGAGGCCCAGCAGGAAGAGGGCCGTGCGGCCGATCCAGGCGAAGTCGATGCCGCCGGTGCCGCCCACCTTGGCCACGAGGCCCTCGAAGAGCTTCGTCGTGATCTGCCCGAGCACGTCGGGGCCCACGACGTTGAACGCCACCGACGCGACGGCGAAGAGCAGGGCGAGCACGAGCGCGGCGATGTGGGGCCGGGCATAGGACACGAGCCGGCGCAGGGTGCCGCCCAGGTCCTTGGCCTTCTCTCCGGGGCCGCGGTGGCGGCCGGGGCCGCCCATGGGGCCGCGGGGCATGGCGGGGGCGCGGTTATCGGCCATCGTCGGCCACCTCCTCGGGATCGTCGTGGGCGCAGGCGCCGTCGTCCACCAGGCCGTTGGCGCGGGCCTCGGTGAGGTCGAGCTCCTCGTCGGAGAGCTGGCTGCGCGCTATCTCAAGGTACGTGGGACAGGCGGCGAGCAGCTCCTCGTGGGTGCCGCGGCCCACGAGGGTGCCGCGGTCGAGGACGAGGATCTCGTCGGCATGCATGATCGTGGCCACGCGCTGGGCCACGATGACCACCGCGGCCTCGCGCACCTGGGCAGCCAGGGCGTCCCGGAGCCGGGCGTCGGTGGCGTAGTCGAGCGCCGAGAATGAGTCGTCGAACACGAGGACCTCGGGCTTGCGGGCCAGGGCGCGGGCGATGGAGAGGCGCTGGCGCTGGCCGCCCGAGACCGAGGTGCCGCCCTGGGCCACAGGCGTGTCGATGCCCTCGGGCAGCCGGTCGACGAACTCGGCCGACTGCGACACCTCGAGGGCCCAGCGCAGGTCCTCGTCGGTGGCGTCGGGTGCGCCGAAGAGCAGGTTGCTGCGGATGGTGCCGGAGAACAGCAGCCCCTGCTGCGGCACGTAGCCGATGCGGCCGCGGAGGTCGTCGAGGGCCATGTCGCGCACGTCCACGCCGTCGAGCGACACGGTGCCCTCGGTGGCGTCGAAGAACCGCGGCACGAGCTTCACGAGCGTGGTCTTGCCCGAGCCCGTGGAGCCGATGATGGCCGTGGTGTGGCCGGGCTGCGTCCTGAAGCTGACGGAGGCGACCACGGGGTCCGCCGCGTCGGGGTAGCGGAAGGTGACGTCGTCGAAGACGAGCTCGCCGGCGGGCGCCCCCTCGGGCACGGCCACCGGGTCGGCCGGGTCGGAGACCAAGGGGTCGCAGTCGAGCACCTCGTCGATGCGCACGGCCGAGACCTCGGCGCGGGGCAGCATGACGGCCACCATGGCGAGGATCATGAACGCCATGACGATCTGCACGCTGTAGGAGATGAACGCCATCATGGTGCCCACCTGCATGGTGCCGTCGTCCACGGCGAAGCCGCCGAACCAGACGATGGAGAGGGACATGAGGTTCATGAGCAGCATGATCGCCGGCATGAGCAGGCTCATGGAGCGGTTGGTGAACAGCTGGGTGTCCCTGAGCTCGGTGTTGGCCTCGTCGAAGCGCTCGAGCTCGTAGGCCTCGCGCCCGAACGCGCGCACCGGCATGAGGCCGTCGAGCATGTTGCGCGACACCAGGTTGAGGCGGTCGACCAGCGACTGCATGCGGCGGAACTTGGGCATGGTGAAGCCCACGAGCACGCCGACGATGGCCAGAAGCACGAGGAGCGCCACGGCGATGATCCACTCGAGGCCGCTCTTGGTGGCGCACACCTGGACGAAGGCGACGATGCCCATGATGGGCGCCAGGAGGATCATGCGGAGCATCATGACAACGACCATCTGCACCTGCTGCACGTCGTTGGTGCAGCGGGTGATGAGCGACGACGGCGAGAAGCGGTCGACGTCGTAGGGCGTGAGGTCCATGACCTTGGAGAAGAGCCGGTGGCGCAGGTCGCGGGCCACGGACGCCGCGGTGCGGCTGGCGATGAGGCCCACGGCCACGGTGGTGCCGAGCGTGGCCGCGCAGAGGCCGAACATGACGAGCGCTATGCGGCCGAGGTAGGCCGACCGCACCCCCTCGAGGTCGACCCCCTGAGACTCGTAGACGGAGCGTACGTAGTCCACGGCGCGCTGGGACGTCATGGAGCCGGCCATGGCGCCCATGGCGTCGGACATGGCGTCGGCGGCGTCCACGAGCTGCGAGCGGTCCACGAGGCCCGCGTCGTAGAGCGCCCGGACCACGTCCATGGTGAGCTTGCCGTCGGAGGCGGCGAGCGCCCCCTGCACGGCGGCGAGCCTCTCGCGCCCCTGGGGCGTGGCGGCGAGCTTGGCCGCCTGGGGCGACGACCCCATGTCCTCGAACGAGGCCGCCCCCTCCATCTTGGAGGGGTCGATGCCCTGCCCCAGGGAGAGGGCCACGCACTCGGGGAGCGCCATGGCCTCGCCCACCTCGCCGTCGTCGGCCGCCTGGGCCTCCGTGCCGGTGTAGGTGCGGATGCCGTCGGCGTCGGGCTCACCGTAGACGCCCTCCACGAGGGCGGCGTGGGGCTCGGGCATGAACATCTCGAGGTCCGAGAGGTCCCGCTCCGAGATGGTGCGGGGCACGGGCCCCTCGATGCCGCCCTGCTGCACGCCGACGTCGATGATGTCGCTCATGTAGCCGGGAAGCGCCAGCTCCAGGTTGGCCTGGACCACGAGGAGCGCGATGCAGAGGGCCACGGCGAGACCGTGACCCTTGAGGAACCGGAAGACCCTCATGACCCGCACCTCCCCTGCCCCCACTCGGCGTCCTCCAGCACGGAGACGACACGCCCGAGTATGCGCACGAGCTCGCGCGAGTCCTCCTCGCCGAGGGCGTTGAGGAGGTCTGCCGTGCGGCGGGCGAGCGCCTCGTTCATGTGGGCGTCGACCTCGCGGCCCTTCTCGGTGAGGCGCACCTCCACGCGGCGGCGGTCGCCTGCGGAGGGGCCGCGCTCCACGAGGCCCTCGCGCTCGAGCGCCGAGAGGATGTTGGAGACCCGTGCCGGGGTCAGGCCAAGCTGCCGGGCGAAGAGGGACGGGCTGGCGCAGCCGCCCTCGTCGGACAGCACGCCGAGAAGGCCGATGCACCCGCGGCCGGCGTCCTCGAGGCGCAGGCCGTGGCCGTCGAGGTGCGCCACCGGCGGCTTCACGAGCCGCCTCACGGCGAACGCCTCCTCTATGAACTGGCCCGCGAGCTCGCGGATCGCCTCGGGGACCGGTTCCCCGGGCGGCGTGGCGCAGGTACCATGGGGTTCCTCCATGGGCTCCATGGCTCTCCTTTCTGCCGGAAACATTTTCTAGCAGAAATTATTTGCCTCGTGGAACCGACGGTCAAGGAGGAAATGAAGAAACGCACAGACCGTGTACGTTCGTTGCACGTCGGGGGCCCTGTGCTATATTTGGACAGCTGTTGCATGTAGGCGTGCGCAATGGCGCCCGCGTAATGGAGGAAAACAAATGTCGAAGGTCTGCGAAATCTGCGGTAAGCACCCGGTTGCTGGTCACTCCATCAGCCACTCCCACCGCGTCACCAATCGTAAGTTCCGCCCCAACATCCAGCGCGTCACCGTCTTCAAGAACGGTCACAAGCGCAAGATGAACGTCTGCACCCGCTGCCTCAAGAAGGGCAACCTCGCCCGCTCCGCCGCCCAGTAAGGCGCGGGACACCCTACGCGGCGTCGCACGCGATCGGCGACTCGGACCCCCTGGCCCCTCGGAGCCAGGGGGTCTTTTCCTGTCGACACGATGGGCCGTAGGGGCCTGCGGCGCAGTCGCTGGCACTAAAGACCATTCATGCCGGGCAACGAGGGGGCACCGGCACCGGTCACTCGCCCTCCAGCATGTCGAAGCTCACCTTGATCGTCTCCGGGTGCAGCGGGTCGCCCTCCCAGACAGCCATGCACGAGACGTCGTCGAACCTGGCATCGAAGCCCCAGGCGTCTCGACGCCAGAGGGGCTCGAACTCGGGGACGACGTCCGTGGCGACGAGCCAGCCCCAAAGGTCGCAGCAGTCGATGTCCTCGCCGATGAAGTCGTTGCCTTCGGCCGATTCGATGAAGAAGACGGACCCCTGCCTCCAGGCCTCGTCCTCGAGGATCTTGAGGAACCGCAGGAACCGCTCGTCCTCGTTCTTGCCGAATCCCCTGAGCTCGAAGAAGTCCGGGAGCCCATTGGCACCTGACATTCGGCCCCTCTCTTTGGAATGGACCTCCCATAGACCTGATGCCGCTCGTTCTGCCCCGTGTATATATGGGCGGGCGGAACGTGTTGACCATGGTCGTATCGCCTCATCGGCCCCCTACGGGCCTACTTCCCTTGCGAGGCGGTAACGCCATCATCGTCCTCGTCCCTCCGCTTCCCCCTACGGCGCTCGATGGAGTTCCAGATGACGAGAGCCGTGAACATCCCCGCAGCCGACGTGAGGAACCTCACGATGACGCCGACGATCTGGTCGGTCATCCTCCTCACCGCCCCTCGCGGCGGCGTTTGGCCACCTGGCAATGAATGATGGCGTAGGCCACCCCGAACACGACGATGCTGCGGACGATGAAGGCGGGAAGGTCTTCCACAGTCGCTCCTCTCGTTGGTTTGAGAAGGGAGCCTAGCCCATGGGACAGCCTCGGTTATGACGGTGGGCGGCATAGGCAGCGGGTGGCGCCGGACCCACTCGCCACCTAAAGAAAACAGGCCACCGGGTTACCCCGATGACCTGCTGTTTTGCTGGTCGGGTGGACTGGATTCGAACCAGCGACCCCTTGACCCCCAGTCAAGTGCGCTACCAAACTGCGCCACCACCCGTTCTTGCTGCCCGCGGGCAACAGAGAGAACTCTACCACCGTGCCGGGAGCCGTGCAAGCGGAATCGCCAGGTTTCTCGGACATCGGCCGGCGGCGGCCCGCCCCCATACACGAACATCTGTTCTATACTGGGAGCCGAGGAGCGAGGAGGAGCCCATGGACCAGTCTGCCAGAACCTACGCGTGCATAGACCTCAAGAGCTTCTACGCGTCGGTGGAGTGCGTCGACCGCGGCCTCGACCCCATGTCCACGCGCCTCGTGGTGGCGGACCCCTCACGCAGCCGGGGTACCATCTGCCTCGCGGTCTCCCCCGCCCTGCGGGCCCTCGGCATGCCGTCGCGCTGCCGTCTCTTCCAGGTGCCTGCGGCCCTCCACCCCGTCGTGGCGCCGCCGCGCATGGGGCTCTACATAGAGACCGCGGCGGACATCTACGGTATCTACCTGCGCCACATCGCACCGGAGGACATGCACGTCTACTCCGTGGACGAGGTCTTCCTCGACCTCACCCAGTACCTCCCCTACTATGGCGTGAGCGCCCGCGAGCTCGTGCGCGGCCTCATGGACGAGGTGCGGCGCGAGAAGGGCGTCTACGCCTCGGCCGGCATAGGCCCCAACCTCTTCGTGGCCAAGGCCGCCCTCGACGTGGAGGCCAAGCACGACCCCGAGTCCATCGCCGAGCTCGACGAGGGGTCGTTCCGCCAGCACCTGTGGTTCCACCGCCCCATCACCGACATCTGGGGCATAGGGCCCAACATCGCCCGCCGGCTGGCCGCGCGGGACATCCACGACCTCGCGGGCGTCTGCGCGGCGCCGGAGGCGGACCTCTACGGGGAGTTCGGGAAGAACGCCGAGTACCTCATCGACCACGCCTGGGGCCAGGAGCCCGTCACCATGGCCCAGATCAAGGCCCACGTCCCCAGGTCGCGCTCCCTGTGCACGGGTCAGGTGCTGCCGCGACCCTACTCGTTCGCCGAGACGCGCACCGTCCTCCGAGAGATGGCGGGCGACCTCGCCTTGGACCTCGTGGAGAGGGAGCTCTCCTGCGGCAGCCTCTCCCTCTCCGTGGGCTACCAGGAGCCCTACGGGCGCGCCCCGGCCCACCGCGGCCGCCCGGGGTCGCGGGCGGCCGTGTCGCGTCGGCTGGCGCCGCCGGCGTGCACGCCCGAGTCGCTGGTGCCGCTCGCGCTGGAGCTCCACGGCGCCGTCGCCGACCCGGGGCGCGCCGTGCGGCGGCTGTCGCTGTCGGCAGGGCACCTCCGATGCCTGGGCGAGGCCCAGCTGCGGCTGCCCCTCGAGGAGGGAGGGGCGGCCATGGAGCTCTCCCGCACGGTCAACGCCATCCGCCGGCGCTTCGGGGCGAACGCCGTGGTGCCGGGTGCGTCGCTGCGCGGCGAGGCCACGGGGCGCGAGCGGCACTGCCAGATAGGCGGCCACCATGCCTGAGGAAGACGACCGCCGGCGGGCGCAGGTCGCGCGCATCGCGGCCAAGGCGGCCGGCACCCCCCATGTGGCCCGCGACCACGCCGACCGCGCGTCGCAGTTCCTGCCCTTCGCCGCCCTGGCCGGCTACGAGGAGGCCCTGCGGGAGCGGGAGCGCCGTGTGCGCCGGGGCCCGTAAGGGGCGCCGGGGTGACGGCGCGGCCCATCCGGCGCGGGCCCGGGACGCGGACCGCGGCACTCCCCCGGCACAAAAAAGAGGCCTTCGCCTCGGCGAGGGCCTCAAAGCATCGAGATGCTCATGGATTATCACCTGATGGGGACGAAGATTTACTGCTCCTCGATGAGCGCGCGGACGTTCTCGCGGTAGAGCTCGGGAACCTCGGAAAGACGGGTGATGTTGCCTCGGATCATGTCGGCCCAGTACCTGACCATACGACCTCCTCTGTCGTGTCTTCGGGCTGCCTCTTTAGGTGCCCCTTCAAGCGGCTGAATGGTTTACAAAGTGCACCATTCCCGCGTCGGAAGAAGTATAGCCACTGTCCCTCCCTTTAAAACTAAGAAGGGACATATATGTCAGTCATGAGGCGGCCGCGGCCTATGCCGGGAGGGGCCCTCCGAGACGCTCCTTGAACTCGTCGAGCGACACCACGTCCGAACCGTAGCAGCGCCTGAAGTACTCGAGGGCGCCGTCCTCGGAGCCGACGAGGACGCTGCGGCATGCGTCGGCCACCACGAGGGAGTCGTAGCCGAGGAAGTAGGCGTCGGCCAAGGTCTGCAGCACGCAGATGTTGCTGTCGAAGCCTATGGCCACCACCCGGTCGCACCCGAGCTCCCGCAACGTGAGGTCGAGGTCGGTCTGGAAGAAGCCGGAGTAGCGGCGCTTCTCGATGACGAAGTCGCGGTCGCAGGGGCCGAGGCACGCCGCCGGCCGGGCCCCGGCGGAGCCCGCGATGCCGTGCTCGCCCCAGAGCTCCAGCTCGCGGTCGAGGCCGGGCACATGGGCGTCGTCGAGGAAGATCACCGGCATGCCGCAGGCACGGCACGCCTCCACGACCTCGGTGCAGGCGCAGGCGAAGGCGTCGAGGGCCGGGTCGTCCTCGCGGCCCTCCACGGTTGCCTCGAGCACATCGACGACGAGCAGGGCGGTCTTGGCCGGTTCCACAAGCATGGGGGCTCCTCGGACGTAGGTGGCTTTAAGCTATGATAGCCCAGCGTCCCGGGCGCACCCCCCCCCGCCCGCGCACGAGAGACACCCCACGCCAGAGAGAAGGTCCCATGGGTCGCGTCCTGCTCGCCTGCCTCGTCCCGCTCCTGCTCGCCTGCCTGGCGTTCGCCCTGGCCTTCGCCGGTGCGGCCGCGCAGGTGAGCGCCGTGACCACCGTGCTGCTCGTGGCCGCGGGCGCCCTGTTCGCCGCCGCCTGCTTCAAGGCCATCGGCGCCGCGATACACGGGAGCTTCGCCCGCACCCTCGAGGGCCGCGGTGACCGCACGCCCGTCTCCCCCGAGGAGGTCGCCCGCTCCGGGCGCGTCGCCGTCTGCCTCACCGCGGGGGCGCTCGCGTGCCTCGTGGCCGCATTCGTCGCGGGAGGGCCCGTGCTGACCCGCATCCTCGTGGGGATCCTCAGCCTCTAGGGGCCCGACGCGCCGGCGCCTCCGTGGAGCTCGACGCATACGAACTGATATCTCACCGGCGCCAGCGGTTATATAGCTACCGTTTGGACTGGGCGACGGGAGGCGAAATGGGAGAGACGGCGAGCGGCGGCAGAAGACCGGGCAGGGGCGTCTTCGCCCGCGTGGCCCTCATGGTCGCCGGCGTGCTCCTCGTCGGCATGTCGGTCGCCCTCTCCAAGCACGCCCTCACCGGCACCACGCCCATCTCGGTGATCCCCGCCGTGGTCTACGACCTGCTGCAGGACCGGGGCGTCACCGCCGTCACCCTGGGCATGTGCTCCTTCGCCATGAACGTCGTCTGCCTCGTGGTGGAGCTCGTGCTCCTGCGGAGGCGCTTCCCCGTGGCCCAGCTGCTGCAGGTGCCCGTGGTGCTGCTCATGTCGGCCTCGGTCGACGTGTGGATGCTGCTCTTCCAGGCCATCCCCAACGACGTCTACCCCGTGCAGCTGCTCTGCACCGCCGTGTCGGTCGCGGTGCTCGCCCTGGGCGTCTACCTGCAGACAGCCGCCGACGTCCTCATGACGCCGGGCGACGCCCTCGTGTCGGTGATCACACGCCTCACGGGGCGCACCTACCACAAGGTGAAGGTCGCCTTCGACGTCGTCCTCGTGGCCACGGGGGCCGTCCTCTCCCTGCTCTTCTTCGCCGAGCTGCGCGACGTCCGCGAGGGCACCGTCCTGGCGGCCGTGGGCACGGGCGTGGTGGTCGCTCTCTGGGCGAGGGTCTTCGCCCCCGTGGAGCGCAGGATCCCCAACGGGGCGATCCCGGGCATCCCGACGGTGGTGCCGGAGGACATCGACCGGAGCCTGGACGGGGACGGCAACCGCACGATGTGAGCGGGCACGACGCGACCGTGCCCCTACCCCTCGAACTGGCTCCGGTAGAGTTCGGCGTACTCGCCGCCCAGGGCGAGGAGCTCCTCGTGGGTGCCGCGCTCCACGATGGTCCCGTGGCCCATGACGAGGATCTGGTCGGCCGAGCGGACCGTGGACAGGCGGTGCGCCACCACGAGCGACGTGCGCCCCGCCATCATGGCGTCGAAGGCCTCCTGCACGAGGGCCTCGGTGCGGGTGTCGATGGAGCTCGTGGCCTCGTCGAGCAGCAGGATGGGCGGGTCCACGAGCATGACGCGCGCGATGCAGAGGAGCTGCCGCTGCCCCTGGGACAGCCCGGCGCCGCCCTCCCCCACCACGGTGTCGTAGCCCTCGGGCATGGACTCGATGAAATCGGCCGCGAAGGCCCGCTCCGCGGCGGCGCGCACCTCCTCGCGGGTGGCGTCAGGCCGCCCGTAGGCGATGTTGTCGGCCACGGTGCCCTCGAAGAGCCAGGTGTCCTGGAGCACCATGCCGAAGGCCCGGCGCAGGCTCGCCCGCGTGAGCACGCGGGTGTCGCAGCCGTCGACCCGGACGGTGCCGGAGTCGGCGTCGTAGAAGCGCAGCAGCAGGTTGATGAGGGTGGTCTTGCCGCAGCCCGTGGGGCCCACCACGGCCACGCGCTCGCCGGGGTCGGCGTGCCAGGTGAGCCCCTCGAGGAGCGGCCTGCCCGGCTCGTAGCCGAACGACACGTCGAGAAAGCCCATCTCGCCCGTGGGCTCCTCGGGGAGCACGAGGGCGTCTGCGGGGTCGGGCTCCATCTCCGGGGCGTCGATGAGCGAGAAGAGCCGCCGCGCGCTCGCGAAGGCGGTCTGCAGCTGGGTCATCACCCCGGAGATGTCGTTGAAGGGCTTGGTGTACTGGGTGGTGTAGGACAGGAAGCTCTGCACGCCGCCGATGGAGAGCGGGCCCGGGAAACCGGTGAGGCAGGCCCAGCAGCCGATGGCGGCGACCACGGCGTAGACGACGTTGTTGGCGAAGCGCGTGCCGGGGTTGGTGAGCGAGCCTGCGAACTGAGCCCGCTCGCCCACGGTGTAGAGGCGCCCGTTGAGGGCAGCGAAACCCTCCTCGGCCTCCTCGGCGCGGCCGAAGGCCCAGAGGAGCCGCTGGTTGGAGACGTGCTCCTCCACGTAGCCGCCGAGGTCGCCCTGGATCTCCTGCTGGGCGGCGAAGCTCGTGTGCCCAACCTTGGCGATGAAGGCGGCCACGAGCACCGAGACGGGCGTGACCACCACGACGACCACGGCGATGGCGGGCGAGATCCAGAACATGAACGCCAGGGTGCCTGCCACGGCCACCACGCCGCAGAAGAGCTGCTGGACGCCTTGGAGGAGGCCGTCGCCCACGGCGTCGGCGTCGTTGACCACGCGGGACATGAGGTCGCCGTGAGGGTGGTCGTCGATGTAGGAGACCGGCAGCCTGCGGAACTTGCCGTAGGCGGCGTCACGGAGGTCGCGCACGGTCTCGTAGGTGAGGCGGCTCGTGGTGTAGCCCTGGAGCCACTGGAGCAGCGCCACGGCGGCCACCACGCAGGCGAGGCAGCCCATGAGCCACGCGAGGTCGCCCCAGGCGACCTGGCCCGGCCCCACGACGGCGTCGATGGCGAGGCCCACGAGCACCGGCACCGTGAGCGCCAGGCCCTGGGACCCCACGGCCGTGAGGAACGCGGCGGCCACGAGCCCGCGGTGGGGCCGCACGTAGGAGACGATGCGTGCGAGCACCTCGCGCGGGGCGGCGTCCTCCCACCTCATGCCAGCACCTCCTCGCGCTCGAGCTGGGACAGGCACGTCTCGCGGTAGACCGGGCACGTCTCCACGAGCTCGGCATGGGTCCCGAGGCCGGCCACCCGGCCTCGGTCCAGCACGAGGATGCGGTCGGCGTGGCGCACGGAGGCCACGCGCTGCGAGACGACGATGCGCGCCGGGCCGCCCTCCCAGGAGCCGAGGGCGAGGCGGAGCCGGGCGTCGGTGGCGAAGTCCAGGGCCGAGGCGGCGTCGTCCATGACGAGCACCTGCGGCGCCCCCACGAGGGCACGGGCGATGCAGAGGCGCTGGCGCTGGCCGCCGGAGAAGTTCCTGCCGCCGGCCTCCACCGGGGCGTCGAGGCCCTCGGGTCGCCCGCGCACGAAGTCGGCGGCCTGTGCCCGCTCCAGGGCCTCCCAGAGCTCTTCGTCGGTGGCGGAGCCGTCGCGCCACAGGAGGTTGCCCCGGACGGTGCCGGACATGAGCGCCGACTCCTGGGGCACGAACGACACCGCGGGCCGGAGCCCCGCGAAGGGCCACGAGCGCACGTCGGTGCCGAGCACGGAGACCGACCCGGACGACGCGTCGTAGAAGCGCCCGACGAGGTCGGCGAGGGTGGACTTGCCCGAGCCGGTGCCCCCGATGACGCCCAGGACCTCGCCGGGGGCGAGCGTCACCGTGACGCCGTCGAGGGCCGGCCTGGCGGCCCCGGGGTAGGTGAACGACACGTCCTCGAAGGCCACGGCGGGGGCGCCCTCCACGGGCGCGGGGACGGGGCCGCCCGGGTCGCGCACCGCGGGCTCCCAGTCGAGCACCTCGGCCACGCGGCCGGCGGAGGCCTGGGCGCGGGTGAAGATGACCACGAGGTTGGCGATGTAGGCCACGGACACGAGGACCTGGTTCATGTAGCCGATGAGGGCCATGAGCTCGCCCTGCTCGAGGCCGCCGGTGAAGACCTGGCCGGCGCCGAGCCAGAGGATGGCGCACACACCCACGTTGAGGATGAGGAAGGTCGCCGGGTTGAGCAGTGCCGAGAGCCGCCCCGCCGCCACGGCGTCCGAGGCCTGGTCGGCCGCGGCGCGCTCGAATCGCCGTTCCTCGAAGCCCTCGCGGGAGAAGGCGCGCACCACACGCACGCCGGCGAGGGCCTCGCGCACGATGGTGCCGATGCGGTCGAGCTTGGCCTGCATGGAGACGAAGTACGGGATGCTCCGGCGCATGACGAGGTAGAACACCAGCAGCGTGGCCGGAAGGCACAGGCAGAAGACGGAGCCCAGCACGGGGTCGAGCGCAAGGGCGCACACGATGGCGCCCACGGCCAGAACCGGCCAGCGGATGACCTGGCGGATGAGCATGGCCACCGCCACCTGGAGCTGGTTGACGTCGTTGGTGATGCGGGTGATGAGCGAGGGCGTGCCGAAGCGGTCCACGTCGGCGAAGGAGAAGCGGTTGACCGCCGCGAAGAGCTCGCGGCGGATGTCGGTGCCCATGCCCTGGCTCGCCAGCGACGCCATCTTCTGGCACACGAGCGTGAAGGCGAACCCACAGAACGCGAAGGCCACGAGGGCCACGGCCCCGCGGGTCACCACGGAGGCGTCCCCCCGGCGCACGCCCAAGTCGATCATCCAGGCGATGACAAGGGGCGTGAGCAGGTCGAACACCACCTCGAGCGTCTTCATGAGCGGGCCGAGCACCAGCCAGCGCCGGTAGGGGCCGAAGAACCGCCTCGCGAGCTCCGCCATGGCCTACTCCACGCCCAGGCGGTCGGCGAGCTCGAGCCACTCGTCCTCGAGGGACGAGATCTCCTCCCTCGCGGCGTCGAGGCGCCCCTGGAGCGCGCCGAGGGCCTCGTAGTCGCTGCCGTCGGCGGCGGCCATATCCGCCTCGATGGCGGCGGGCTCGTCCCGGAGCCTCTCCAGGCGCCGCGTCACGGAGTCGAACCTCCGCTTGAGGTCGCGGCGCTCGGAGTTGGTCATGCCCCCCGGAGCGCCGGGCGCCTTGGGGGCGGCCTCGGGCCCGGAGGTGTCGAGCTCCCGCGTGCCGGCGTGCGGCAGGGCGAGGAACTGGTCCACGCCGCCGGGCATGTGGCGCAGGGCGCCGTCCACGATGGCGTACTGGTCGTCGGTGACGCGCTCCATGAGGTAGCGGTCATGGGTCACGAGCAGGAGCGTGCCGGGCCACTCGTCGAGGAGCGACTCCATGACGGCGAGCATGTCGGTGTCGAGGTCGTTGCCGGGCTCGTCGAGCACGAGCACGTTGGGCTCCTCGAGCAGCACGCAGAGCAGCGCGAGGCGCCGGCGCTGGCCGCCCGAGAGGTCCTTGAGGCGCGTGAGCGTCTCCTTGGACTCGAAGCCCAGGCTCTCCAGAAGCGACGTCGTCGACTGCTCCTTGCCGCCGATGACGCAGGTGCGGCGGTACTGCCCGAGGAGGTCGGCCACGGTCCAGTCGCCCTTGTCGCCGAAGCCCTCGAGCTGCTGGTCCATGCGGCCGATGCGTACGGACTTGCCGCGCCTCACGGTGCCGGCCAGGGGGCGCAGGTTGCCGAGCACGGTCTCGAGCAGCGTGGTCTTCCCCGCGCCGTTGGCGCCTAGGATGCCGATGCGCTCGCCCGGCCCGATGAGCCAGTCGAGGCCGCTCACCACGGGCGCGGCCCCGGGGTGGCCGGCCGCGACGCCCTCGAGCTCGAAGACCTGCTTGCCGAGGCGCGCCACCGAGAGGCGCTTGAGCTCGAGCTCGTTGCGCAGCGGCGGGTCGTCGGCCACGAGGGCGAGGGCCTCCTTGATGCGGAACCTGGGCTTGGAGGAGCGCGCCTGGGCCCCGCGGGAGAGCCAGACGAGCTCGCGGCGCAGCGTGTTCTGGCGGCGCTCCTCGGCCCGCTGGGCCTGGCGCTCGCGCTCGACGCGCTGCTGGATGTAGGCGGAGTAGCCGCCCTCGAAGGGGTCGATGCGCCCGTCGTGCACCTCCCACATGGAGGTGCAGACCTCGTCGAGGAACCATCGGTCGTGGGTCACGCAGAGGAGCGCCCCCTGCCCCTCGGGCCACCGGTGGCGCAGGTGGTCGGCGAGCCAGCGGATGCCCTCCATGTCGAGGTGGTTGGTGGGCTCGTCCATGAGCAGGACGTCCCAGCGGCCCACGAGCACGCGGGCGAGGTCCACGCGGCGGCGCTGGCCGCCCGAGAGGTGCCCCACCGCGTCGTCGAGCGAGATGCCGCCGAGGAGCGCCCCCGCGATCGAGCGGCAGGCAGGGTCGGAGGCCCACTCGTAACGGGGCACGTCGCCGAAGACGGCCTCGGCAACCGAGGCGCCGTCGTCCAGGGAGTCGGCTTGGCCGAGCATCCCCACGGATATGCCGTTGCGCCACGTCACCCGGCCGGAGTCGGGCTCCAGGGTCTTGTCGATGAGGCGCAGCAGGCTCGACTTGCCGTCGCCGTTGCGGCCCACGATGCCACAGCGGTCGCCGGCGGCCACCGTCGCGGTCTGGTCGACGAGCACGCGCTTTCCGGGCCACTCGAGGCTAACGTCCTCGAGGCCGATGAGGATCTCCAAGGTGTCACGCCTCCTCGGCGGCTGCGCGCAGGACGGAGATCTCCTCGGCGTAGCCGGCCAGGTCGTTGGGGGTCTCCAGGATCATGGGCAGCCCGGCCAGGCGGGGCTCCCGCACGACGGCCTCGAAGAGCCCGAGCCCGATGGTGCCGTGGCCCAGGCGCTCGTGGCGGTCCTTGTGGGATCCCACGGGGTTCTTGGAGTCGTTGAGGTGGAGCGCCATGAGGCGGTCGAGCCCCACCACGGCGTCGAACTCGTCGAGGACCGCGCCGAGGTCGGCCGCGACGTCGTAGCCGCCGTCGGAGACGTGGCAGGTGTCGAGGCACACGCCCACGAGGCCGTCCAGCTCCACGGCGTCGATGATGGCCGCGAGCTCCTCGAAGGAGCGGCCGAGCTCGGAGCCCTTGCCGGCCATGGTCTCGAGGAGCACCTTGGTGCCCTGGCCCTCCCGGAGCACGCCGTTGAGGCCCTCGGCGACGAGCTCGACGCCCCGCTCGACACCCTGCCCCACGTGGGAGCCGGGGTGCAGGTTGTAGAGGCACCCGGGGATGAGCTCGAGGCGCTCGATGTCCTCGGCCATGGTCTGCCGGGTGCGCTCGCGAACCTCGTCCTTGGCCGAGGCGAGGTTGTACACGTACGGGGCGTGGGCCACCAAGGGGCCGAACCCGTTCCCACCCATGATGGCGAGCATGCCGTCCAGGTCGTCGCGGTCGAGGGCCCTCATGGCGCCCCCGCGCGGGGGCCGGGGGAAGAACGCGAAGGTGTCCGCGCCGATCTCGAGGGCCGTGGCCCCCATGGCGCGGTAGCCCTTGGTGGTCGAGAGGTGGCACCCGATGTACGGCATCACGCGGCACCCCCCTCGCGGCCGATGTCCGCCTGCACGCGGTCCCAGATGGCGGAGGCCACCTCGGCCTTGGTCAGGGTGTCGAGCTCCTCGGCGCCGGCGGCGTCCACGAGCCACACGTGGTCGGTGTCGGAGCCGAAGGCGGAGTCGGGCCGGGAGACGTCGTTGGCCACGAGGAGGTCCACGCCCTTGGAGGCGAGCTTGGCCCGGGCGTTTCCGAGGAGGTCGCGGGTCTCGGCGGCGAACCCCGCCACGTAGCCCACCTCCCCGGACGCCGCGAGGTCCGCCAGGATGTCGGCCGTCTCCACGAGCCCCACGGAGCCGAGGCGCCCCTCCGACTTCTTGAGCTTGTGGTCCGCGGGGGCGGCAGGGGTGTAGTCGGCCACGGCGGCCGCGCACACGGCGACGTCGGCCCACGGGGCCCGCGCCATGACGGCGTCGTGCATGTCGGCGGCGGAGACCACGTCCACGCGGTCTACGCCCGCAGGGCAGGGAAGCGACGTGGGGCCGGAGACCAGGCATACCTCGGCGCCGCGGCGCGCGGCCTCGGCCGCGACGGCGTAGCCCATCTTGCCGGACGAGGCGTTGGCGATGTAGCGCACGGGGTCGATGGCCTCGTGGGTGGGCCCGGCGGTGACGAGCACGCGGGTCCCGGCGAGGGGCTCCTCGCCGAGCCCGAGGACCGCCGCCACGACGTCGTCCACGGGGGCGAGCTTGCCCTCCCCCACGTCGCCGCAGGCCAGGCGCCCGGAGACCGGCATCACCATCCCCACGCCGCGGGAGCGCAGCGTGGCGACGTTGGCCTGGGTGGCCGGGTTCTGCCACATGTGCACGTTCATGGCAGGGGCGACGAGCACGGGGGCGGTGGTGGCCAGGGCGGCCGAGGTGAGGCAGTCGTCCGCTATGCCGCAGGCGAGCTTGGCCAGGACATCGGCCGTGCAGGGGCACACGAGGAAGGCGTCCGCCCACTCGCCGAGGTCGATGTGCGGGATGGGAGAGGGCGGCCAGTCGAAGACGTCCGTGGCCACGGGCACGGAGGTGAGCCCCTCGAAGGTGGCGGGCCCCACGAAGCGCGTGGCGGCGTCGGTCATGGTCACCCGCACCTCGCAGCCGGCCCTCTGCAGGCCGCGGCACACCTCGGCGGCCTTGTATGCGGCTATGCAGCCGGTAACGCCAAGAACAACGTTCATAGGTTGGAACCTCGCGGGTCAGGAGAAGTCGGTGATCAGGATGCGGTGGCAGTAGGGGCACTCGTCCACCGGCTGGGCGCGGCGCTTGAGGTCGGAGTACTGCGACGGCTGCAGCGTGACGCGGCAGGCCGAGGGCTTGTTGCCGTCCAGGGTCTCCACGGCCACGGTGCCGAAGCGCTTGCGCGCGTTGATGTAGCGGAGCTGCAGCTCGGGCGCCAGCGAGCCGGCAAGCGACTCGCGCTCGCGGGTCAGGGCCTCCTGCCGGTCGCGCAGGGCGAGCAGGGCCTCCTTGGCGGAGGCGGCGAGCGACGCCGTCTCGGTGTCCAGGCGCGCCTGGAGGCCGCGGGCGTTCTTCTCGGCACGCTCGGCGGTGATGAGGCGCTCGGTCACGGCGTCCGACTCGAAGTCGATGCGCTCGAGCTTCTTCGCGATCGTGGTGAGGCGCGCCTCGAGGTCCGCCGCGGCGCGGTAGTCGGAACCGCCGTCCTGGGAGGCCGAGATCTCGTCGAGCTGGCGCTCGCAGTCGCGGCGCCGGTGCCCGAGGTCGTTGAGCTCGATCTCGAGGTCCTTGCGCTGGCCCACGATCTTGGTGAGCTCGCCGTCGACCTTCTTGCGGGCGGCCTTGGCGGCCTCGATCTTGGCCCGCTGGGGCAGCTCCCTGCCCTCCTTGGAGATGCGGAGGAGCTCGAGGTCGATCTCTTGGAGGCGTCGCAGGGCGTCGGCGTCGGTCATGGGCAGTCCCCTCGGATTCTCGGCCCCGGGAAGCGGGGCGGCGTTCATCGGCCTATGGAACGTGGGTCGAGGCAGATGCGCCAGTGTGCCTGCTCCGCCAGGGTCACCACGGGCACCGAGTCCTGGCGCTCGGCGACACTGGCTGCCAGCAGGCGGGCGTAGGGCAGCTCCGACACGTCGTGCCCCAACAGTATAACCGCGCATCCCGCCTCCACGGCGGCCAGCGCGCGATGGTAGCCGAGCTCGCCGGTGACCACGGCCTGGCAGCCCCGGGCCACGGCGGTCTCCCAGAGGTCGCCGAGGGAGCCCGAGCAGAACCCCACCCGCGCGCAGTGCGCGTCGGGGTCGCCGTAGAGCGTGGGCGGGCAGCCGTAGGCCTCGCCGAAGCACTCCGCGAGCTCCGCCGCCGTGCGGCCCTCCCCGTCGAGCACGGCGCCGAAGCCGTCGGGCTCCTCCAGGCGCCCGAGCGCGTGCAGGTTGGTGAGGCGCGTGGGCACCGCCAGGGCGGCCGCCGATCGGTCGAGGTTGGTGTGCATGGCGATGAGCGAGACGCCCAGGCGCGCGGCCTCCCACACGAGGCTGCCGCCGAGCGACGAGGTGGCGACGGACGGCGTGACGGTGCCCGGGGCCTCGAGGAAGGCCGGGTGGTGGGTCACGAGCACGTTGCAGCCCTGGGCCGCGGCGCGCGCCACGGTGTCGGGAAGCGGGTCGAGGGCGCAGGCCACGCCGGTGACCTCGGCCGACGGGTCGCCGACGGAGAGCCCCACGCGGTCCCAGGGCTCGGCGAGGTCGCGGGGGAAGGCGTCGAAGAGCATGGCCTGGATGTCTGAGACGAGCATGGTGCCTCCTTGGGTGTCGGGCGGTCTTCAGGCTATGGTGCCGCCGGCGACCACGGTGTCGCCGTCGTAGACGGCGCAGGTCTGGCCCGGCGCGGCGAGGGTCCCGCCGCCCTCGAGCTCCACGTGGGCCTCTCCGGGGGCGGTCACGGTGACGGACGCCGGCTCCGGGCGCCCGCGGTAATGGGTCTGCACGAGGAGGTCGCGCCCCCGGTACCAGGCGGGGTCGTGGCCGAGGACCGCCCCCGTGAGGGGGAACGACGCCCTCAGCGGCCGCACCCCGGTGCCCACGCGCACCTGCCGCGTGGCCGGGTCGACCGACGAGACGAACCACGGCCCCCCGCCGGTACGGATGCCCAGCCCCTTGCGCTGGCCCACGGTGAAGCCGGCGATGCCGCCGTGGCGGCCGAGGACGCGGCCCCCCTCGTCCACGATGTCGCCGGGCTCGAAGGCGTCGGGGCGCCGCTCCCGCAGGAACGCGCGGTAGTCGCCGCCGGGGGCGAAGCACACCCCCATGGAGTCGGGGGCGTCAGCCGCGGCCATCGAGGCGGCGCGGGCCTCGGCCCTGACCTCGGCCTTGGTGGCTGCGGACAGGGGCGCCAGAAGCCGTGCCACCTGCTCCGGGGAGAGCTCGCAGAGATAATAGCTCTGGTCCTTGGAGCGGTCCTCGGCCCGGGCCACGCGCGCGGCCCCGTCCGGGTCCTCCACGATACGCACGTAGTGGCCCGTGGCCACACGGTCGCAGCCCAGGGAGTCGGCGAGGTCGAGGAGCGCGGCCACCTTCACGGAGCGGTTGCAGGCCACGCAGGGGCTCGGCGTGAGCCCCGCCGCGTAGGCCTCGGCGAAGGGGGCGCACACGCGGCGCTCGAACGCGTCGGAGACGTCCACGGCGTGATGCTCCACGCCGAGCGAGGCGCAGAGGTCCCGGGCGCGGGCGAGGGCGTCGTCGGGGGGCACGGGCGTGTCCCCGCACGCCATGACGAGCGTGGCGGCCACGACCTCGTGGCCCTGTCCCAGCAGCCGGGCCACGGTGGCGGAGGAGTCCACCCCTCCGGACAGACCCACGAGCACCCTCACGATGCCACCCCTTCCCACGAGTGCGGCCCGATGCGGCGCCGCGCGACGATCGACCCACCCGCAGGACCCTCCACGGGCACGAGCGCACCCGCAGGACCCTCCGCAGGTCCAGAAGGAAAAGGACGCCGCCTGCAGAAGCCCCCACGGGCGGGAAGCCGCCGGAGCCGGCGGCTTCCGCCGCTGCGCGCCCCTACCCTAGCGCCAGCGGTCGACGACGGCGAGGAGCTCGTCGCAGAAGGCGTCGAGGTCCGCCGGGTCCACCCGCTCGTCGAACGAGACGCGCAGCGACCCCAAGGCGAGGTCGCGCGGGATGCCCATGGCCGTGAGCACGTGGCTGGGATCGAGGGAGCCGGAGCTGCAGGCCGAGCCGGCCGAGACCTCGAAACCGGCGGCGTCGAGGGCGAGGATGAGCGTCTCGGACTCCACGCCCTCCACCACCACCGACACGATGCCGGGCAGGCGGTCGTCGCCCACCTCGGCGCCGGCCGTGGGGCGGATGCCCGTGCCCGGCGCGCAGAGGCGCCCGTAGACCCGCCGGGCGAGCGCGGCCACGGCGGGGCGTGTCTCGGGGACGGCGCCGACGCAGAGCTCGGAGACCGCGGCGAGGGCCACGGCACCGGCGACGTCGGGGGTCCCGGGGCGCCTGCCCCCCTCCTGGCCGCCGCCGAACTCCTGGTTGCGGTAGGGCGCGCCCGCGCGCACGGCCAGGGCCGCGGTGCCTTGGGGGGCGCCGATCTTGTGCCCGGCCAGCGAGACGCCGTCCACCGGGGAGAGCTCGAGCGGGATGCGGCCGAACGCCTGGATGGCGTCCACGAACACGAGGGCGCCCGAGGCCTTGGCGGCCTCCGCGACGGCGGCCACGGGCTGCACGACGCCCGTCTCGTTGTTGGCGGCCATGAGGCACACGAGGGCCACGTCGTCGCCGAGAAGCGGGGCCACGCGGTCGGGCCCCACGGCGCCCGAGGCGTCGGGCGCCGCCACGTCCACGGAGAACCCGCGGCCCTTGAGGGGCGACGCGAGGTCGATGACGGAGTCGTGCTCCACGGCGCTCAGCACCACGCGGCGCCGGCCGGGGTCACGCTCCCGGGCGCCCTCGGCGAGGCCGACGACGCCGAGGTTGTTGGCCTCGGTGCCTCCCCCGCAGAACGAGACGTCCATGGGGCGGAACCCGCAGCCCAGGCACGCGGCCATGGTGCGACGCGCGCCCTCGAGGGCGGCCTGGGCCTCGCGGCCCAGGGTGTGGAGCGAGCTCGGGTTCGCGCACGCCCAGGGCTCGGCCTCGTAGGCGGCCCGGGCGGCCACGGCCTCGGGGCGGAGGGGCGCCGAGGCCGCGTAGTCGAGGTAGACGAGGCGACGGTCCATGTCAGGCGCGCCCCGTCCTGCCGAGGGCGCCGGCGCGGCGAAGCGCGTCGACGGCGGCGGCGCGGTCGTCCTTCCCGAACACGGCGCTGCCGGCCACGAGCACGTCGGCCCCGGCCGCCACGACCTCCGCCGCGTTGGCCTCGCCCACGCCGCCGTCGACCTCCACGAGCGGCGCCGCGCCCACCCGCTCGCAGAGAGCACGCAGGTCGCGGAGCTTTGCCAGGGTGGACGGGATGAACGACTGGCCGCCGAAGCCCGGGTCGACGCTCATGACCAGCACCATGTCGAGCTCGCCCAGGAGCGCCTCGAGGGCGCCCACGGGCGTCCCGGGGTTGAGGGCCACGGCCGCCTTGGCGCCGGCGGCGTGGACCTGGGACACGATGCGGTGCGGGTGGCGCGCCACCTCCATGTGGAAGCTCACGACGTCGGCGCCGGCGTCGAGGTAGTGGCCCACGCACTCGTCGGGGTTGGTGACCATGAGGTGGACGTCGGCCACGAGCGCGCCCTGCTCCCTCACCGCGGCCACCATGTTGGGGCCGAAGGTGAGGTTGGGCACGTAGTGGCCGTCCATGACGTCGATGTGGGCCCAGTCGGCCGTCTCGATGGACGCGAGCTCGGAGCGGAGGTCGAGCAGGTCCGCCGAGAGAAGCGACGGGGCGATGAGGACGGGTGCGTCTTCCATGGGTACTCCTCGGCAGTTCGTCATCGGGCGTCGCCTTCCAGGCCGTAGAACTCGTCGTAGGGCATGCGGTCGAGAAGGCGTCGCATCTCACCCTGGAGGGGTGCGTGGTCGTAGAGCACGGCGTGCACGGCGGCCACGATGGGGGCGTCCACGCCGAGCCTCCCGGCCAGCTCGTAGGCGGACCGCGCCGCCACGGCGCCCTCGACCACCATGCGGGTGCGCGCCTGGTACTCGTCCAGGGTCTCCCCCGCCACGAGGGCGGCCCCGAACGTGCGGTTGCGGGAGTGCGGCGACATGCAGGTGGTGGCGAGGTCGCCCATGCCGGCGAGGCCCATGCAGGTCATGGGCTCGGCGCCCATGGCGCATGCCAGGCGGCCGATCTCGGCCAGGCCGCGGGTCATGAGCACGGCGCTCGTGTTGTCGCCGAGCTCGAGGCCGCGGGCGATGCCGCAGGCGATGGCCACCACGTTCTTCACGGCGCCGCAGACCTCGACGCCCACCATGTCGGACGACACGTAGGCCCTGAAGGAGGGCGCTATGAACAGCGACCGGAAGAGGTCGGCCACGGTGTCGGAGGCGGCGGCGACAACGGCGGCGGCCGGCTTGCCCTGGCAGATCTCCTCGGCATGGGTGGGTCCCGAGAGGCACGCCATCCGGCCCGGGCCGCCGCACACGTCGGCCACCACCTGGGTCATGAGCATCATGGTCTCGGGCTCGATGCCCTTGGTGAGCACGCACACCGGGACGTCGTCGCCCAGGAGCGGCGCGAGCCTCTCCGCCGTGGGGCGCATGAAGGCCGAGGGGACCACGACGACCACGGCGTCGGCGCCGTCGAGCGCCTCCCCCATGGAGGTGGTGGCGCGCACGTTGGCCGGCAGCTCGTAGGAGGGAAGGTAGAGCGGGTTCCGGTGCCCCTCGGAGATGCCGCGGGCGACCTCTTCCTCGAGGGCCCAGCCGCAGACCTCGCCGGCGTTCCGGGCGAGGAGCCCGGCAGCGGCCGTGCCCCAGGAGCCCATCCCGACGACGGCGACCTTGTCGCAAACGATGTCGGCCACGTCACTCACCCTTCCCGGTCTCGTCCTCGATGTGTCGGGTCACGGCCTCCTCGTCGCCGAAGAACAGCCCGGTGCCGGGCGCGGGGACCTGGGCGGCGTCCTTCTCGGCCGCCTCCTCGGCGGCCTCCTGCACGCGCTCGACGGACTCGGCGCGCTCCCCGGCATCCACGGCGGCGTCCTCGGCCACCTCCGCGCGCTCGGCGCGCTGCAGGCGGGACGGGGCGTCGTCGGTGCCGGAGGCGGAGACGTCGGCGTGGGCCGCGTCGTCTGCCGCCACGGCCTCGGAGGGGGTGTCGCCCGACCTCATGGAGAAGGTGGACTCGTCGCCGGAGCGCATCTTGGCGATGTTCTGGCGGTGCGCCCACACCACGACCACGGCGACGATGACGAACGGCAGCTCGAAGGCCCAGGAGGAGGGCTGGTAGAGGAAGAACGCGAGGAACGGCAGGGCCACGGCGGCGGCCACGGACCCCAGGCTCACGACCTTGGAGGGCACGGTGCAGAGCGCCCAGACCACGAGCAGGCCGAGGGCGATGGGCCACGAGATGCCGAGGGCCGCGCCGAAGCCCACGGCGATGCCCTTGCCGCCGCGGAAGCGCAGGTACGGCGAGAAGACGTGGCCGCAGACGGCGGCCAGGAACAGGCAGGCGCCGGTCCAGGACCACGCGCCCATGGGCAGCGCCTGGGAGACGTCGCCGCCGAAGCAGAAGAACGCCAGGACCCACGTGCCGAAGAACGTGCACACGAAGCCCTTGGCCACGTCGCAGAGCAGCGTGAGGGCGGCGGCCTTGGGGCCGACCTCGCGCGCCACGTTGGTGGTGCCGATGTTGCCGGAGCCCTTGGTGCGCACGTCGACGCCGTCCGCGTCGCCGAAGATCAGGCCGAAGGGGATCCCGCAGATGCAGTAGGTGGCGAGCATCAGCAGGAGCAGGACGAGCGTTACGGAGGTGCCCATGGCGGTCACGAGTCCTTTCTACGGAAGCGGAGGCGCACCGGGGTGCCCTCCAGGTCGAAGTTCTCCCGGAGCCGGTTCTCGAGGTAACGGCGGAAGTTGTCGTCGACCACCTCGGGGTAGTTGCAGAAGAACGCGAAGACGGGGGGCTTGGTCCCCGTCTGGGTGCCGTACATGATGCGCAGGCGCTTGCGGTCGCGCGACACGGTGTGGCCGGTCTCGCGCAGGCGCTGCAGCAGGTCGTTCAGGGCGGAGGTGGGCACCTGGCGCGAGCGGTTCTCGCAGACCTGTGCCACGAGGGCCCAGATCTTGTCCACGGAGCGGCCGGTAAGGGCGGAGATCCGCAGCCTGGGCGCCCACGGGGCGAAGTCCAGGCGGCGGTCCACCGACATGAGGCACTCCTCGCGCTTGCGGTCGGTGTCGGCGAGGTCCCACTTGTTGAGCAGCACCACGAGGGCGCAGCCGCGCTCGATGGCGAGGCCGGCGATCTTCTGGTCCTGCTCGGTCATGCCCTCGGAGGAGTCCACCACGAGGAGGCAGACGTCGGCCTCGTCGATGGCGCGCAGCCCGCGGACCATGGAGTAGTACTCGATGTCCTCGTGCACCACGGAGCGCTTGCGCATGCCGGCGGTGTCGACGATGCGGAACGGCACGCCGTCGCGCTCCACCACCATGTCCACGGCGTCGCGCGTGGTTCCGGCGACGTCGCTCACGATGGAGCGGGTGCGCCCGGCGATGCGGTTGACGAGCGACGACTTGCCCACGTTGGGGCGGCCGATGATGGCGATGTTGACGGTGCCCTCGGGGTAGACGTCGTCGTGCGCCACCTCCTCGGGGAAGGAGCCCACGAGGTCGTCGAGCAGGTCGCCCGTGCCGGTGCCGTGGAGGGCCGAGAGGGCGCGGGGCTCGTCGAGGCCCAGGGAGTAGAAGTCCCAGAGCGCGGCCTCGTTGGTGGGGTCGTCGACCTTGTTGACGCAGAGGAAGACGGGCTTCTCGCTGCGGCGCAGGATGCGCGCCACGGCCTCGTCCTCCTCGGTGGCGCCGGTGCGGCCGTCCACCACGAACACGACGGCGTCGGCCTCCTCCACCGCGGCCAGGGCCTGCTCGCGGATGCGGCCGGAGAAGGCGTCGTCGGTGCGGCCGGTCTCGATGCCGCCGGTGTCGACGAGCACGAACTCCACGCCGTTCCAGTCGGCCTCGTGGTACGAGCGGTCGCGCGTGACGCCGCGCGACTCGTGGACGATGGCGTCGCGGCCCTGGGCGATGCGGTTCACCAAGGTGGACTTGCCCACGTTGGGGCGGCCCACGACGGCGACGATGGGTTTGGGCATGGATCACTCCTCGGCAGTTCCGACACAACCCCTTGATTATGCTAGTTACCCGTTCAGCAGGTGCCCGTAAACGCCGTCCACAAGGCTCTCCGGCAGCGTCTCGATGAAAAAGGCATCCCCGCCGCGCTCCCCGAGGGCCGCCACGACGTCATCCGCGGCCACGCCGTCGAGGGTCACCGAGTCGAAGTTGAGCATGAGGTCGGGGAGCATCACCACGGTGCGCGACAGGTCTGCCGGCAGCTGCGCGAGGAGGTCCTCGGCCACGATGAGGCCGGTGACGTTGACGTCGCCGCCGAAGTAGTCGTTGCGCACGGCGAAGGCCTCGGCGCGGGGGGCCCAGCCGACCCCCTCGAGGAACCCGCGGTACACGCCCTCGGCCGCCTCCCCGCACACGAGCAGGAGCCGGAGGTCGCCCCCCTCCAGCGCCCCGGCCACCGCGGCCGCCCGCCCCGGCAGCTCCCCCACCACGCGGGAGGTGTCGTCGATGAAGCTCCTGAGCATGCCGATGCCGTCGTAGAACTGCGGGTAGCCGTCGTAGTCCTCGGCGGGGGGCGGGTCCAGGCGCGCGGCCACGTAGAACTCGTCCGAGAGCTGGAACCTCGTGATTCCCAGGGTGGCGCGCGCACGCTCCTGGTAGGGGGCCACGGCCCCCACCACGGCGCGGGCGGCCTCGGGGTCGTCGGAGTAGCTCCTCGTGAAGGGCGAGTTCTTGGTGTAGCCCATGGGCACGATGGCGAGCGAGGTGACGGCCGGGCGCGCCTCCACGTAGTCGAGGGTGCGGAGCAGCTCCTCGCCGTCGTTGAGGCCCGGGCAGAGCACCACCTGGGCGTGGACCTCGATGCCCTCCTCGCACAGACGCTCGAGCACCTCGAGGCCCCGCGCCTCGTTGCGGCCCATCATGGCCCGCCGTGCCTCGTGGGACACGGCGTGGATGCTCACGTTCATCGGCGACAGGCGGTACGAGACGATGCGCTCGAGGTCGTCGTCGCCGACGTTGGTGAGCGTCACGAAGTTGCCTTGGAGGAAGCTCAGGCGGTAGTCGTCGTCGCGCAGGTAGAGCGAGTCGCGCATGCCCTCGGGCAGCATGGACATGAAGCAGAAGACGCAGGCGTTGCGGCAGGTGCGGATACCGTCGAACAGCACGTCGGAGAAGGCGAGGCCCCAGTCCCGGCCGGGCCCGCGCTCGAGGGTGCAGGCATAGGACTCCTCGGAGCCGTCCTGTCCCACCACGGAGACGTCGAGGTCCACGGACGCGCCGTCGGCCTCCCAGCGCCAGGTGATGATGTCGTCCAAGGGCACGCCGTTCACGGCGTCCACGCGCATGCCCGGCTCGAGGCCGGCCTCCCACGCCGGGCTCCCCTCCTCCACGGACGCCACCCAGGCTCCGGTCTGCGGGAGCTTCTGGCGCGCGTAGTCGGCCCGCTGCCGCCGCCCGCTCACCGGCCCTCGCCCACCATGGCCTCGAGGGCGTCCACGACCTCGCGGATCTGCGACGCCGGCGTGGACGCGCCGGCGGTCACGCCCACGGCCCCCGCCCCGGCGAAGAGCGCGGGGTCGAGCTCGGACGCGGACTCCACGTGGCACGTGGGCACGCGCCCGGCGCAGATCTCGGCCAGGCGCGTGGTGTTGGCGGAGTTCTTGCCGCCGATGACCACCATCGCGTCCACGGAGTCGGCCAGGCGCGCGGCCGCCTCCTGGCGCTCGCGGGTCGCCTCGCAGATGGTGTTGTGCACGCGCACCTCGCCGAACCTCGCGAGAAGCTCGGAGACGACCTCGTCGAGCAGGCGCTTCTCCGTGGTGGTCTGCACCACCACGCCCACCCGCCTGGCGTCCGGGAGGGCCCGGGCGTCGGCCGCGGACCCCACCACGTGGGCGCCGGGGGCGTGCCCGAGGATGCCCTCGACCTCCGGGTGGCCCGCCTGGCCCACCACGACCACCTCGTATCCCTCGGCGGCCAGGCGCTGCGCCGCGCGATGCACCTTCTTGACGTAGGGGCAGGTGGCGTCCACGACCTCGAGCCCGGCCGCCTCGGCCTCCTCCGCCACCTCGGGCACGACGCCGTGGCTGCGGAGCACGAGGCGGTGGCCCGCAGGGAGCCCCCGGATCGCGGCATCGTCCACGGCGTCCGCGCCGCGCTCCTCGAGGGAGGCCACGACCTGCGGGTTGTGGATGAGCGGCCCCATGGTGTGCACGGGGGTGCCGCCGGCCGAGAGGACGCCGTCCACGAGGGAGAGGGCGCGCTCCACGCCGAAGCAGGCCCCGGCGTGGTCGGCCACGACGATGGCAGCCACGGCTACCACTCCCCCGGGTGCTCGCGCCGGAGCTCGGCGCGGAGCTCCCAGACGCGGTCCATGGCGCGGCGCTCCATGGCGTCGAGCTGCTCGCGGCGGCCCTTGACGCCCAGGGCGCCGAACCTCAAGGGGCGGCCCACCTTGAAGAACACGCGGGCCGGGCGCGGGATGTGCGCGCCCTCGGGCGTGACGTCGCGGGCGCCCACAACGGCCATGGGCGTTACGTCGGTCTTGGCCATGCGCGCGATGAGGGCGAAGCCGCCGTGGATCTCGGCCGTGGCGTCGTCGTCGCGGATGCGGGTCCCCTCGGGGTAGATGAGCACGGACTCGCCGCGCTGGATGGCGCGCTTGGCGCGGCGCACGGCCTTGAGGTCGGCGGTGCCGCGGTCCACGGGGATGCCCCCCACGCGGGTGAAGACCCAGCGCGCCACGTCGTTGAAGTTGAACTCCTTCTTGAACATGGGGCGGATGCGCAGGCCGTGGCGCCAGAACATGACCACGCAGATCACGGGCTCCACCATGGAGACGTGGTTCATCACCACCACGGTGCCCTTGTCGCGGTGCTCCAGCTCCTCCATGAGGGGCCGGGCGTCCTCGAAGCGCCAGGGCCAGTACAGGCGTGTGAAGCCGTACACGAGGGCGCACGCCGCGGAGTAGACCATGCGGCTGGGCAGCGGGTACTCGGCCATGCCGTGGTCGTAGTAGTCGTCCCACGTGTTGTGGAAGGGCCGCATGGGGGCATCCTTGGCCGCGGCGCCCTTGGCCTTGCCCTTTGGCGCGGGCGCCCCCTTCCCGTCCCCTCCCTTCGGCGCGGGAGCGTCCTCCCCGGTCCCGGCCGCCTTCGTCCGGGCGGCGTCCACGAGTGAGGCGACGGCGTCCACGACCTCCTCGGCCGTCATGGAGGTGGAGTCGAGGCGCACGGCGTCGTCGGCGCAGCGGAGCGCCCCCACGGCGTGGGACTCGTCGCCGGCGTCGCGGGCCAGGATGTCGCGGTGGATGCGCTCGTAGAGGGCCTGGTCGCGGACCTCGGCTCCGGGGGTGCGCGGGTCGGTGCCCTCGCGCTCCATGGTGCGGCGGCGGGCACGGGCCGCGGCGTCGGCGGAGAGGAACACCTTCACGTCGGCGTCCGGGAACACCACGGTGCCCATGTCCCGCCCCTCGGCCACGACGTCCCCCGCGGCCCCCACGGCGCGCTGCTGGGCCACCATGGCCTCGCGCACGGCGGGGACGCCCGAGACGGCGCTCACGTTGGAGTCGACCTCGGCCGTGCGGATGTCGGCCGTGACGTCGCGGCCGTCGAGCAGCACCGTGGGCGCGCCGCCGGGCTCGGAGGCGGGGCCGAAGGCGATGGCGACCGAGCGTGCCAGCTCGCCCAGGGCGTCGGCGTCGGAGGGGTCCACGCCCCGCTCCAGGGCGGCCAGGGTCACGCAGCGGTACATGGCGCCGGTGTCCAGGTAGGTGAGCCCTTCCCGGCGCCCCAGCGCCCGCGCCACGGTGGACTTGCCGGACCCCGCGGGGCCGTCGATGACCACGATCATTGATCCTCCTCCTTCTCCAGGGCGGTGCGCGCCCTGCCGCGGGCCGCGACCTCCTCGGGCGTGAGCCCCATGGCACTGACCATAAGCCTGGACGAGCCGTCGCCCACGAAGATCTGCGACGAGACGTTGCCTATGGCCATATCCCAGAATCTGTCCACTTCCATACCGTAGGCGGCGCCGAGGAGGGCCCTCGTCATGCCGCCGTGGGTGACGCAGGCCACGCGCCCCTCGAAGCCGCGGGCGTCCTTGAGGAAGTCCGCGGCCCTGCCCATGAGGTGCTCGAACGACTCGGCGCCCGGTGCGGGGCGGGAGCGGCCGTCGGGCCCCACGGGCCAGGGGAACTCGAGGCCGCGCTCCCGGCCCTCGGCCGCGGTGAGCCCCTCGAGCGCGCCGAAGTCGATCTCCACGAGGCGCTCCTCCACCTCGGGCTCGATGCCGAGGCAGAGCGCCGCCCCGAAGGCGATGGAGCGGCAACGCACGAGCGGCGACGTGAGGATGCGGTCGGGGCGCCAGTCGACGAGGGCCCGCACGGCCCGGGCGCACTGCAGGGCGCCGCGGTCGGACAGCTCGACGTTGCGCCGGCCCGAGAAGAGGTGGGCGGTGTTGCCCAGGGTCTCGGGGTGGCGCATGAACAGGACCTCGCTCACGGGCGGCCGCCTCTCCCCCTGCGGCGCGCGGCGGCCTCGGCCTTGACCCCGTCGAGCTCCGTGGCCTCCGCGTCCGTGAGGGGGCGCCAGGCGCCCTCGGCGAGGTCGCCCAGGCGCACGGGGCCGAAGCCGTCCCGGTGCAGGCGCGCCACCGGGTGGTCGATGGCCTGGAGCATGCGCTTGACCTGGTGCTTGCGGCCCTCGTGGATGGTGAGGGCCACGACCGACATGCCGTCCGGGACGCCGTCGGGCGCCACGGCCGCCACGCGCGAGGAGCGGGGCGAGAGCACGTGGCCGCGGGCCGGTGCGCAGGGGCCGTCGTCGAGCTCGATGCCGTCGTGGAGGGGCTCCAGCTCGTGGGGGCGCACGACGCCCTCCACGAGGGCCACGTAGTCCTTGGACTTCTCCGCGGACGGGTGCGCGAGCGCCTGCCCGAGGTCGCCGTCGGTGGTGAAGAGGAGCAGCCCTGTGGTGTCGCCGTCGAGGCGGCCCACCGGGAAGAGCCCGGGATGCTCGGCCACCGGCACGAGCTCGGCCACGCAGGGGCGTCCCTGGGGGTCGCGCATGGTGGTGAGGTAGCCCGCCGGCTTGTTGAGCACGATGGTGAAGGGCCCGGCCCCGGGCGAGACCGGCCTGCCGTCCACGCGCACCTCGTCCACGGCGGGGTCCACCTTGCTGCCGAGCTCGGTGACCGTCACGCCGTTCACGGTCACGCGGCCGGCCGTCATGAGGTCCTCGGAGCCGCGGCGGCTCGCCACGCCGGCGCGGGCGAGGAACTTCTGGAGCCGCATGGGCACCACGGAGGGGGTCCCCTCACTCGTCGTCATCGTCGTCCACCTCCAGGAGGTCCAGGTCGATGTCGTCCATAACGTCGCCGGCGCCCTCGGCCACGGCGGTCTCCGCGAGGTCCTCGAGCTCGGCCACGGCCTCCACCTCTGCCGCCATGATCTCCTCGACCCCCTCGTCCCGCGCCTCGCCGTCGCCGGCCTCAGGCGCCTGTGCGCGGCCGCCAAGGCGCTCGATGATGAACCGGCGCGAGGCCTCGTCGGGAGCGAAGTCCTCCAGGGGCGGCAGCGCCTTGATGGACGAGAGGCCGAACCGCTCGAGGAACGCCGTCGTGGTGCCGTAGAGCACGGCGTGGCCGCGGTCCTTGTCACGCCCGGCCTCGCGCACGAGGCCCTTGTCGATGAGGGAGGCGATGACGCCCTCGGAGTTCACGCCCCGCACGGCCTTGACGCCCTCGCGGCTCACGGGCTGGTGGTAGGCGATGACGGCGAGGGTCTCGAGGGCGGCCTGGGAGAGCTTGCGGGTGTCCCAGGAGGCCACGAGGCGCTCCACCTGGTCGTGGTAGGCCGGGTGCGTGAACAGCCGCCAGCCTCCGGCCACCTGCCGAAGCTGTATGCCGCGGTTGGCGTCCTGGTACTCGGCGGAGAGGTCCGCGAGGGCCTCCACCGCCTCGCCCGGGGCGATGCCGAGCACCTTGGCCACGGTGGTGGCGGGCAGCGGGTCGGAGGAGACGAGCAGCAGCGCCTCTATGCAGCCCTTCCGGGAGTCTGCCGGCAGGCGGTCGAGGGTCTCGTTCATAGGTCGTCCTCCATGTCCTCCATGTCCTGGATGTCCGTGGGCTCGTAGGGGCCCGACCCCTCCACGCAGGCGACGTCGATGTCGCCGAAGAGCTCCTTCTGGGAGAGCCGCACCATGCCGCGCTTGAAGAGCTCGAGGATGGCGAGGAAGGTCACCACCACGGTCTCGGGGTCCCGGGAGCCGTCGAGGAGCTCCGAGAACGTGGCGAACCCGCGGGCGCGCACCACGCGGTCCACGCTCGCGGCCGTGAGGGCCACGGGGAGCCGCCTGGGCGCCACATGCTCCGCCTCGAGGAGGAAGCCCTGGCGCCTCGACTCGCAGTCGGCGCAGATGACGGCCAGCCCCCGCAGGGTGACGCCCTTGAGGAAGTCGGGCATGACGCCCAGGAACTCCGGGTCGGGGCCGGCCGTGCGCGGGTGCATGCGCGACTCCGCCTCCATGCGTGCCCCGAGCGCGGCGCCGGCGTTGCGGAACTGCTTGTAGGCCATGAGCCTGGCCACGAGGACGTCGCGGGCCTCGTCCGGGGAGAGGTCGAGCAGGTCGTCCCCGTCCTCCTCGTCGGCGCTGGCGCGGCCGGCACCCTCCTCGGGGACGAGGGAGGCCGCCTTGATGTCGAGCAGCGTGGAGGCCACGAGGACGAAGTCGCTCGCCACGTCGAGGTCCATCTCGCCCATGCGCTCGACCTCGGCCAGGTACTGGTCGGCCACCTCGGCGACGCTGATGGCGCCGATGTCCACCTTCTGGCGGCTCACCAGCGACAGCAGGAGGTCGAAGGGGCCCGAGAACGAGCCGGTCTGCACCCGGAACGACACCTACAGGCCACCTCCCCAGAGCATGACGTCGTAGAGGTTGCCGGCCGTGACGTCGAAGTACGCGCCGAGCGGGTTCACGTGCAGGAAGTCGGGCAGCAGGTAGAGCACGACGATGAGCACGGGCATGGCGTAGCGCTGCACCTGGTAGTAGGCGTCGAGGGTGCGGCCCTTGAGGAAGAAGCCGATGACGTGCGAGCCGTCCAGGGGCGGCAGCGGGATGAGGTTGAAGAAGCAGAGCACGAGGTTGACCCAGACGTAGTCGGCCAGCACCTGCACGAGCACCGGCGCCTGGAGGAGCGCCATGGGCCAGAGGCCCGCCACGGCACGGAAGACGAGCGCGCCCACGGCTGCCTGCACGAGGTTGGAGGCGGGCCCGGAGAGGGCCACGAGCACCTCGTCGCGGCGGCGGTGGCGCAGGCGCCACGGGTTGTAGGGCACCGGCTTGGCGTAGCCGAAGACCGGCCCCCCGAGGAGGACCATGACGAGCGGGAGCACCACCGAGCCGAAGGGGTCGAGGTGCTTGAGGGGGTTGAGCGAAAGGCGCCCCTCCTCCTTGGCCGTGGGGTCCCCGCAGAGGTAGGCCGTGTAGCCGTGGGCCACCTCGTGGAGCGTGGCGGCCCACATGACGATGGCCACGGTGATGACGGCGTCGAGGAGGTACGACAGGACGCCGGCGCCGGTGAGATACATGGCCCTCCCCTCAGCGGACGGCCGACGAGGCCCGCATGAGGCCCCAGTCGAGGACGAACAGGAAGACGGCGACCAGGAAGAAGTCGCCGCGGAATGCGCCGCCGAGCGGCGTGGGGATCACGAGCAGGCCGGACACCGCCGTGGGCACGACGTCGTTGAGCCCCATGACGATGGAGACGAGGCCCAGGTTGGTGGCCGTGCCCAGGCAGAGGACCACCACGAGCGCGGAGAGCACGATGGCGGCGGCTCGGCAGAGGTAGGCGAGCGCGCGGAGGGCGCGGGAGGCGGCGGCGCTAGCCATCGACCTCGGCCTCCTCGATGAGCGTGGAGAGCTCGAGCCACTCCTCCTCCAGGGAGGCGATCCTGGCCTTCAGCTCGTTGTACTCCCTCATGGCCTCCTCGAAGCGCGCGGCGTCGGCGTAGAGCTCCTCCGACGCCATGAGCCCCATGAGCTCGTCGTAGCGCCTGTGGGCCGGGTCGAGCTCCCGCTCCACCTGGCGCAGGCGCTTCTTGGAGCCGGAGAGGCGCCTGTTGCGGGCGTTGCGGGCCTCGGCCTCGGCGCGGCGCACCTTCTCGCGCACCAGCTCGCGCTCGTATTCCGCGTCGCTCACGCGCTCCTCGGCCTGGGCCACCGGGTCGCCCGCCTTCGCGCGACGGGCGCTCATCGCCGCCTTCACCGCGCCGATGACGGCCGGCGCCACCGACACAGCCACAATGCCGAGCACGATCACCTCGAAGTGGTCCTGCACGAACGGCACGCCGCCGAAGAAGTAGCCCACCAGCACGAACAGGCTCACCCACGCGATGCCGCCGATGCAGTTGAACAGGGTGAACTTCCCGAAGTGCATGTGCCCGGTGCCC
>ERZ808035.483-NODE-483-length-34626-cov-5.790587_pt1 | contig 34626 bp, 25 predicted proteins | sample MGYA00380189_ERZ808035 | MGnify/ENA primary metagenome ERZ808035 (study PRJEB31490, sample SAMN06133407) | mouse gut metagenome | isolation source: M5_1 | host: mice | place: China: Chengdu | collected 2015-05 ...
CGTTTATATTTAGATTCGCGATTTGACGCATCGCCTGCGGATAGCTTCTCCAGCTGCAAGACCCCTGTCGAAACCTTGACTGGCCCTTATTTAAATACAGTATACCACTTAATTGTCCCGAATAAAATATCTCCCGGCAAAAAAGTGAATTTTCGTGGCAGATCAGCCCGGCACTACTCCATGAGTAAAATTGCTCTGTTTTCCTTATCCCAGATTCTTGATCTTGAACTCCCTCTCATGCTCTCTGCGCATATCTTTTTTGGCAATGTCCTGCCTCTTGTCGTAAAGCTTTTTACCCTTTGCAAGCCCGATCTCAATCTTCGCCCTGCCGTCTTTAAAATAAACCTGCAGCGGTACAATCGTATAACCCTGTTCCGCCATTTTTCCGGCCAGTTTACTGATCTCAAACTTGTGAAGCAGAAGCTTCCGCACACGCAGCGGATCTTTGTTAAAAATATTTCCTTTTTCATAGGGGCTTACATTCATGCCGTAGACAAAAGCCTCCCCGTTCTCAATCCGCACAAAAGCCTCCTTGATGCTGCATTTTCCCATACGCAGAGATTTGACCTCAGTCCCGTGAAGTTCCAGCCCGGCTTCGTATTTTTCCTCTATAAAATAATCATGATACGCCTTCTTATTATTGGCCACTAATTTCATGGCTTCCTTCGCCATATCCTCACCCTCTTTCCGGCCTGACAGTTACCGGCACATACAGGCGTCCTATCCTGCATGTCCGCAAAAACCCCGGTCTGCCACGTTTCCTGTGACGATTGTTCATTTCCCTCTGCGGCTCACGATTCCACATCCTCCTCAGGAATCATGAAATCAATGGTCTTTGCAAAGAGATCCACACTTTTTACCTGAATCCGGATCCGCTCTCCAAGCTTGTAGGTCTTACCTGTATTCTGCCCCACCATCTCGTAAGTATTTTCATCATAGCAAAAATAGTCCCCCGGCAGCGCAGCTACATGAATCAGCCCCTCCACCGTATTGGGCAGTTCCACATAAATGCCCCACTGGGTAATACCGGAGATCACGCCCTCATATATTTCTCCGATGCGTTCCTCCATATATTCCGCTTTTTTCAGCTTATCGGTCTCACGCTCCGCCTCTTCGGCCCGCCGCTCCATCCTGGAAGAATGTTTGGCTACCTCAGGCAGCCGCTCGTCGTAATGCTCAATGCGTTTTTCCTTCAACCGCCCTCTAAGCTGCTCTTTGATGATTCTATGGATCTGCAGATCCGGGTACCGTCTGATGGGCGATGTAAAATGACAGTAATACTGGCAGGCCAGACCGAAATGCCCTGTGCATTCTACCGTATACTTGGCCTGCTTCATGCTTCGCAGTGTCAGCCGGCTGATCAGCGTTTCTTCCTCCGTATCCGCAATTTTCCCCAGAAGTTTCTGCAGTTCTTTGGGATGGATCTCCTCTCCTGTGAGCTTGATATGATAGCCAAAGTTACGAATAAACGCCGACAGCTTCATGATCTTCTCCGGATCAGGATTCTCATGCGTCCGATAGAGAAAGGGCAGTTCCATCCAGAAAAAGTGCTGTGCCACCGTCTCATTGGCAATCAGCATGAAATCTTCGATCATCTTGGTCGCCGTATTGCGCTCATAGGGTCTGATGTCTGTGGGATGCCCGTTTTCATCCAGAATAATCTTGCTCTCCGCAAAGTCAAAGTCGATTGAACCGCGCTTATGCCGCTTTTTACGAAGAACCGCCGCCAGATGCTCCATCATCTCAAACATGGGCACCAGTTCCTCATACTCCTTCCGTTCCGCCTCGTCCTGGTCTTCCAGAATCTTTTTTACAGCGGTGTATGACATCCTTCTGTTCACACAGATCACCGTCTCCGCGATCTGGTAATCCGTCACTTCTCCCTTTTCATTGATGGTCATCAGGCAGCTCAGCGCCAGCCGTTCCACCCCCTGATTCAGAGAACAGATACCGTTGGACAGTTTGTGAGGCAGCATGGGAATCACCCGGTCTACCAGATATACGCTTGTTCCCCGTTCCAGCGCCTCCCAGTCCAGCGCAGAATTCTCCTGCACATAATTGCTCACATCAGCGATGTGCACGCCCAGATGGTACAATCCTGCCTCATCCTGATAAAGACTGACCGCATCGTCCAGATCCTTGGCATCTTCGCCGTCAATGGTCACCATCTGCAGATCCCGCAGATCCATGCGGCCTTCTTTGTCAGCCTCCTGCACCTCATCGGGAACTCTTCCCGCCTGATTCATGACCTTCTCGCCAAATTCCACAGGCAGATCAAAACCGCGCACAATAGACAGAATATCAACCCCGGGATCATTTATATGTCCCAGAATCTCCACTACCCTGCCTTCCGGTTTATGCCGTTCATCCCCGTAAGATGTGAGTTCCACCACAACTTTATGGCCGGTGACCGCACCTTTGGAGCGTTCCTTCGGCACAAAAATATCCTCGGCGATCTTACCGTTATCCGGCACCACAAAGCCAAAGTTCTGGGACTGCTGATAAGTGCCGACGATCTGCTTCATGCCCCGTTCCAGAATCTTTACGACCTGAGCCTCCTGCCTTACACCTCTCCGTCCCGGCAGCAGCGCCACCTGAACTCTGTCCAGATGAAAAGCGCCGCCAGTCATGTCTTCGGGAATATACAGATCTTCCGTCCGGCCCTCGATCTCCACAAAGCCAAAGCCCTTCGCATGACTGATAAAAGTACCCACCGGCTGATTCGCATCCGGTTTCACGTACTTGCCCTGTTTCGTGACCTGCACCCGGCCTTCCGTCAAAAGCGCCTGCAGAACTTCCCTGAAATCCTCACGCTCTTCCCGTGATACCTGCATGAAAGCTGCCAGTTCTTTCTCCTTCATGGGCACATACATTTCATCGGCCACCAATTCACATATTAAATTTTTGCGCTGCTCGAAACGGCTGCGCTGTTCTGATTGTTCTCTCTTTTCGTGTTCCATGCGTTTCCTTTATATGATTCCAGAATAAATGTGTACTCTAATGCCTTCACATTGTATTATTTTGGTAACAGTTCAGTATCAAAAAAGCACCCTCACTAATGCAAGAGCGCTTTCACATTTAAAATACGTTCAGATTCAGGACAACTACAAGCAGCATAAACCCTATCGCAAGACCTGTCGTGATCTTCACTAATTTACTTTCCATGGAACGTCCTTTGTTCTTGCCCCAGTACGTCTCAGCCGCACCGCTTACCGCTCCAAGACCTGCTGTCTTGCCTTCCTGCATCAGTACCAATATCACAAGCGCTATACAAACTAAAATAAAAATAATCGTCAAAGTAATTCTAAGTGCTCCCATTTCTACACCTCCTAATGTCAAACAAAAATTATTTTACCATATGATCAATAATTGCGCAAGAGGTAAAATGGTTTATTTTTACAACCTGTTTTTACAACTCAAACTGCGCAAACGCATCCTCCGTCCCGCACTGTTCACTATGATACTTCATCAGATACGCCTTCATCTCCGTATGGGATTCCCCCATGTCTTCCATCATGGCCTGAAAATTGTCCTCCCTGACGCCGCCCAGCTTTGTCAGAAACTGATAATACCGAAGATCGTCCCCGTACTCTTCCAGCACCACTTTCCAGGTTTCTTCCGTCTGCTGCCCTTTGACATGGTCCAGCAGATAGGTTTCCAGCTCCGCGCGGACATCCTGATCCAGCCCGTAATCATGCATCAGCCGAAGCAGTGCCGTCCTGACTTTCTCACGCCTGCGCTGTTCCATATAATAGTCCAGATTGTTTTCTTTGCTGCCGTAATCTTCCTCGCCGCACAGAAGCATCCTGGAAAACCCTTCCGCATCACCGGCCCTCATCATTGACTGCATCCTGCTGTCCCAGCGCGCCAGCCATTCATCGGTTCCGGCATTTTCAAAGTCAAAGAGATAAAAAGCATCCAGCCTGCTCATGGAAGCCGCCAGCAGATAAGAAATATCCGTTGTTCTTTTCTCCTGCCCGCCGGCACATTCGTTCACAATCTGTTCCAGCCCGAAACAATCCTTGAAAATCCCCTGTCCGATCTCCATATGATGATATGGCAGAATAATTCTGGTGAGTTTCGCACAATAGGCAAAAGCCCAGTCGTCTATCCGGGTCACCGTCTCCGGAAGCGTGATCTGCCTGAGCATCTTGTTGCTGAGAAATGCTTTTTTGCCGATCACGGTCACGGCATATCCGTCCACCGCATCAGGAATCACAAGTTCCGTATCTTTCCCCCGGTAACCGGATACGGCCGCCCTTTCTGTCTGCCTGTTTATGCTGTATTGTATGGAGCCATGCTCCGTGGTTGATTCTTTATACTGTATACCGGCCTGTCCCATATTACCACAATCCATTTCCACGTATTGTATTTTTCTTTTCTGTTACCGGGAAAGAATCTGCTCTACAACTCTCCCAGGGCCTCAATCTCCGCAAGCAGTCCGTCGCTGCGTTCCGTCAGCATCAGTTCTTCATTATGACGCTGATAGTCTTCACATCCGTACATATTAATGAATTTCGCGCAGTCCGCCTGTACCGTGCACTCAGTCATCAGAAGCAGCATTTCATTGCCGGAACCGAAGGAATCCTCCACGAATTGAAAGAGAAAATGCAGCCTTTCCTTTACCATGCCCGTGTTCTGCTTATACCCGGCCACTTCCGCATCAAAGCGCTCTTTTACCTGCGCGAAAGCTTCCCCACCGCTGTCCGCGTCACTGACCCGCAGCTGCTTTTCACAGTCAGTGAGAAGACTGATAACAGCACGATTCTTTCGCTTGTCCCTTGCCGCCAGCGCTCCGGCTTTCTGCAAAGATTCCATCGCCTTACGCCTGCCTTCGGCCTGCTGCCCCAGAAGCGCCAGCAGTTCCTCTGCACCGCCGCCGGACTCCGCCCTGGCCTTTAATGCCTTCAGGGGATTCATCACTTCGCCGAGAATTTCCGCCGTCAGCATATTTTCCCTGATGTCCTGCCTGATCCGGTCGATGAGCATCCCCATCAGGGACAGACGTTCATCGAAATCGGCCTTTCGCGCCTTGTCCTTCGCCTGTTCACTGACGATGCCTGTCAGAATCTCTTCCACCTTATAGTCATTCTTATATTTCTGATACAGATCATAGTATGCGGTAAACTCTTTCACCACTCTCTCGTTGCGCAGGTACTGTCCCACAAAGGATTCCTCCACGGGAATCTGTTCCTCCTCATACAAAATGAGCATTTCAGAAAGATCTTCCCAGCCTCTGGCTGTAATATAGCTTCTTCCTTTTACCGTAGTCTCTATCTGATAGAAGTCTTCTTTTTTCATATCCAGATAATTCAGGATCGCCGTGTGCACGCCCCGCTCCCCGGCGTATTCTTTCCAGACGGCATAGTCCGCCTCCACTTCGAGAATTTTCAGGCGGTCCATGGTCACCACGTCAAATTCCCGCACAGACTTATTGTATTCCGGCGGGTTACCTGCCGTGACGATGATCCAGCCTTCCGGCACCTGATGCCTGCCGAATACTTTATACTGTAAAAACTGCAGCATAGAAGGCGCCAGTGTCTCCGACACACAGTTGATCTCGTCCAGAAAAAGGATGCCTTCCTTAATGCCGCTTTCAGCCATCACATCATAAATGGATGCAATAATTTCACTCATCGTATATTCCGACACATCGTAGTTTTTTCCCTCATACTCTTTGTGGGTGATAAAAGGAAGCCCCAGCGCGGACTGCCTCGTGTGGTGGGTCATGGAATAAGACACCAGCGCAATTCCCAGTTCCTGGGCGATCTGCTCCATAACCGCCGTCTTGCCGATTCCCGGCGCCCCCAGCAAAAAGATCGGCCGCTGTCTCACAACGGGAATCCGGTACTCCCCTTCCTCGTCTTTTTTCAGATAAATTTTTACGGAGTCTTTAATATAATTCTTTGCTTCTTTGATATTCATGTTACGCCACCTGATTCTCCCGTTTCATTTCTCTTACTTTATGATTCATTTTTCCTGCATTTACGTTGTCAGTTTTCACCCGTCTTTTCCTGCTTTTCCATATCTTTTTCTTCCAGATCCTCTTCTTCCAGGACAACCTTGATGGCCCAGGGCGGCACCTGCGGCACATTGTCATCTTCACGTAAAAACACAAAGGCCACGTCATAATCCGGCATTTTCTCCGGATAGATACCGTAACCGTCGGTAAAATAGATCATGCCTTTCAGATCGTCGAATTCATGCTCCTCCTGCAGTTTCTCCACGTAAGAAAATACCGGCCTGAAATCTGTAGAGCCAAACCCTGTCAGCTTTCCTTTTTCCATAAAAGCATCGAATTCTTCCCGGGTCGTGATCTTCGTGTCCTGTCTGACCTCACTGTCACACTGAATAATGTGCACATTGATCTTGTGGAAAAAATTCTCTCTTCCCTGCATGATATTGTATGTCTTCTGTAAAAAAGCCTGCACCACTTCACCCCGGCAGGAGGCGGAGGTGTCCAGCGCAATCACAAAATCCCTGATCTTGCTGCTGTCCTTATATTCAAGCGGCTCCACCAGCGGCATATTGCCGTAAGTATTCAGTCCGTAGGTATAGTAAATATAATCAAACTCATCGTCATTAACCTGTATTGTTTCCCCCATGACCATGAATTTCCTGAGGAAATCCGTATAATGATACCGTTCTCTGGTAGCCTCCCGCAGATTCTGTTCTATGCTTCCGGCATGATTTTTATCCTTGCTGAAGCTCTTCAAGTCTGCCTTGATGCGCTCGCTGACCTTGCGCCACTCCGCCTGTGACAATTCCAGTTCTTCCCGTCTGTCCCAGTAAATATGCTCATCGTAATGGCACAGCTTATGCCACTCTGCCTTTGCCTTCTCGGAAGGTTCTTCGATCCGAAAATGTCTGTAAAGCTTCTCCGCAGTCAACCCGCCTGCCTGTTTCTCAAGAATTTCCAGCCGGCTTTGCAGCAGGTCATCCGTAGGCAGCGCCGTCAGATGCAGGTTCATATCCAGAATTGTATGCTCCACGGCAATGTCTGTGGCCAGATCCCAGTACTGCCTGTTCATCTTATCGGTCTCAAATCCATGATAAAAGATGCAGTGCAAAAGAGTGTGCAGATACAGTCTCGCCGCATAGCCCCTGGCTTTCTTATACTGTCCCAGCAGCCTCGCCGGGTCATAATAAAGCTTTGCCCCGTCAAACAGATGCGCCCCCGTCTGTTCTCTGCACTCCACTTTCAGCCGGGATAAGGCGACGTCCAGAAAACGCATATTGATCAGGATACCGTCGTGGGCAAGACCCATGATTTCGGCAGCAAGTTTTCGTATATGAAGTTGTCGGTCTGTCCCTTTTTTCTGATCCATCATCATACTCCTGCTTCCCTGCCGTTATATATTGCGTAATAACACATCACCTGGTTCTGCCGCCTCAGCAATCCTGTGTGCATCAGGTTAATAGAAATCAATCCGGCTCACTTATCTTCACCAGCTGATAAAAACCGCACAGACAGAATCTATATACTTTTTCATCAGATATAAAATCATCAGATGTGCCGGATAGAATATGTAAAAAAACCATTTTGCAAAATTTCTGCCCTTTTCGGACCGTCTGCCGTTATAAAATACCAGCACCACCACCGCCGCTGCTATGATACCCCCACCGGCAAACATTGCATGGATAACCGCAGACAGTGTAAATGCACCGCATGACATGGCATACATGGGTATGTTAAGGAGCACAAAAAGGACATAAGCCACGCCGAAACTGAAAGCAGTCTTCCCTGTCCTGCCTCTGCTGTTATAAAAAAGAACCGTGTAGATCGGCGCAAGAAACGCCCAGTCTCCGACACAGGTTACCAGCGTCAAAAGAATACAGAGCAGTGTCCTGAGAAACGGATGCCAGATCCGTTCCATCACCGTCAGGATCAGGAAACAGCACAATAGCGTATAGATCATATTCAGGTTTCCGTAATGAAATGCCAGCGTATAGGGAATCTGCGAGATTACGGCAAACAACAACAGCCTGAACCCGTACTTCATCTTCGAGCGGGTATACGCAAATCCTTCCACCATAAAATAGCACATCACAGGCGCCGTAAAATAACCGATATCCTCAAAAATCTCATACAGCGGCGTCCCGCGGGTGAAAAACACATGTGCAATATGATTGAGCAGCATGGTAAACATCGCCACATACTTTATGGCATCTCTGCTCATTCCTTTTCGCTCTTTTCCCGAAATACCCTGTAACTTTGTCTCTGTCTCCATTTTAATCTCCCCGGCTCCGGCCCGGACATTGAGATAGGCGATCTACACAAAATTCTGCAATCGCCTATCATATTACACTATTTTATCATTCTGGTGTGACTTTAACTGTTCTTTCTCTTTCGCCGGGTTCTGTTTTCTCCCGGATTCCCCCTTTTGTTCCTGCATTCTCCGGGTTATTTTTACTGCACAAAAGGATTGTACTTTTTCTCATGTCCGATCGTCGTAAAATCTCCATGTCCCGGATATACCTTTGTCTCATCGGGCAGTACAAAGAGTCTTTCTTTGACCGATCTGGCCAGTGCGCTCATGCTTCCTGTGGCAAGATCCGTTCTGCCCACCGATTCCATAAAAAGCGTATCCCCGGCGATCAGAATGCCGTCCTCCTCGAAATAATAGCAGCAGCTTCCCGCCGTATGTCCCGGTGTAGCAATCAGTCTGCAGGTTATGTCCGCTATGGTGATTTCTTCCCCGTCCTTCAGATAACGGTCAGGGATCACCGTATACGGCCGCCCCACCTGATCGGACACGTTGGTCACAGCGTCTTCACAAAGATTTTTTTCCTCCTCATAGGCATAGATGGGCGCACCTGACAACTCACGCAGTTTATTGGTTCCCCATATATGATCGAAATGCCCGTGGGTCAGCAGAATCCCCTTGACCTGCAGCCCTTTTTCCTTCAGTGTCTCATAAATGTAATCGCCTTTATCTGCCGGATCGAAGAAAATCACATCCTTCGTGCCTTCTTTATATACAAAATAGCAATTGGTCTGGCAGATTCCCAGCATCAGCCTCCCGATCTTTAACTCACCCATAGTAATAACCATGCCTTTCTCTCAGCCTGCAAACTTTGGGCCGCAGGCACAAAGCTGCCTGTGAAAAATTTATTTTTCACAGTAATCCCCATGCATATCGCAAGCCTGCTTGCGATATTGCTTAAATAGAAAGTTGAAAAATCTTTGATTTTTCAATCTATTCTCCTGTTCTCATATTGAATATCTATCCCCATATACATGCTGCATTCAAGTACCGTCCGGATGTTTTCCGGGCGCCGCTATCCCGTAGTCCGCTCAATATCAATCACACTCTCGATGGTGCGAATCTTATCTATAATGCGCTGCAGTTCCTCTCTGCTGCGAATCTCGAAGCTGACCATGATGGTAGCCGTACCCTGCTTGCTCACTCTGGTATTTAATGACAATATATCTATTTCCTTCTCCGTAAGCGCACGGGAAATATCGGCCAGCAGACCGTTCCTGTTATTTGCATAAATGCTGATCTCCGCAAAATAACTTCCGTCCACCGCTTCCGTCTGCTGCCAGTCTGCATCGATCAGCCTGTTGCGGTCGATCTCCGGAAGGTTCATGATATTGAGACAGTCTGTCCTGTGAATGGAAATTCCCCGGCCTCTTGTGACGAACCCGACGATCTCATCCCCCGGCACAGGACTGCAGCATTTGGAAAAACGCACCGCCACATCGTGTATACCTTTGACAACAATGCCGCTGTTGCCTTTCTGAACCCGGCTTCTGTTGATCAGGGCGCTTTCTTCCACCTCCGCAAGAACCTCTTCGTCCGTCATCTCCCGTCTGTGGTCATTCTCGTACATCTCCTGCATACGGTTGACAATCTGACCTTCCTTAAGGCCGCCGTGCCCGATGGCCGCCAGAACAGAATCCCAGTCCTGAAAACCGTACTTCTTCATGATGCCTTCCTGATATTTCGGAATCAGCACATCTATGGGATTGATCGCTTTCGCCTTACAGTAGCTGGCAATCAATTCTTTACCCTTGACAATATTATCATCTTTCAGTTCATTCTTAAACCACTGGTTGATCTTATTCTTCGCCTGGGTACTCTTGACCACATTCAGCCAGTCACGGCTCGGTCCCTTGGAGTTCTGGGATGTCATGATCTCCACCCGGTCTCCGTTTCTGATCTCATAGTCAATGGTAACCAGTTTTCCGTTGACCCTTGCACCGATCATCCGGTTTCCCACCGCACTGTGAATGCTGTATGCAAAATCAATTGTGGTAGAGCCTGCCGGCAGATTCTTCACGTCGCCGGTAGGTGTGAAACAATATACGCTGTCGGAAAAAAGATTCAGATCGCTCTTCAAAAGCTTCATAAATTCCTTGTTATCCGACATGTCACGCTGCCATTCCAGAATCTGGCGCAGCCATACAAGCTTTTCTTCTTCCTGGGTCTCCACCTTCTTACCGTCAGAAGCCTCTTTGTATTTCCAGTGGGCGGCAATACCATACTCCGCGGCCTTATGCATCTCATAGGTTCTGATCTGTATCTCAAAAGGCTGCCCTGTACTGCCGATCAGCGTAGTGTGCAGGGATTGATACATATTAGCCTTGGGCATGGCGATATAATCCTTGAAACGGCCGGGAATGGGTTTGTACATCTCATGGATCACGCCCAGCGCCGCATAACAATCCTTCACCGAATCTACAATAATACGTACTGCAAACAGATCATAGATCTGATCTATGGTCTTGTTCTGATTTTTCATTTTCTTGTATATGCTGAAAAAATGCTTGATACGCCCGTCGATCTGTGCCCTGATGCCGGCGCCCTCAATGTGTACGCTTACTTCGTCAACGATGGTCTGAATGTACTGTTCACGCACATTCTTACGAATAGCGATTTTATCGACCAGATCATAATAAGCCTCCGGTTCCAGATATTTTAAAGATAAATCATCCAGTTCAACCTTGATTTTCGATATGCCCAGCCTCTGGGCGATGGGAGAATAAATGTCCAGCGTTTCCCTTGCAATCTCCTGCTGTTTCTCCGGCCGCATATGCTGCAGTGTCCTCATATTATGAAGCCTGTCTGCCAGCTTGATCAGTATCACACGGATATCTCTTGCCATGGCGAGAAACATTTTACGCAGGTTCTCCGCCTGCCGTTCCAGTTTCTCTGCATCCCTGTCCCGGTCGGTGTGATTCTCCCCCTGAAAATTCAGTTTTGCCAGCTTCGTGACACCGTCCACCAGAAGGGCCACATCCGCACCGAACTCGTCTCTGATCTGTTCATCAGTCATGATCGTGTCTTCTACCACATCATGCAGAAGCCCGGCCACAATTGTTTCTTTATCCATTTCCAGATCCGCAAGAATAATGGAAACATACAGTGGATGTATGATATAAGGCTCCCCTGACTTTCGTACCTGATCCTTATGAGCATCGTTTGCGATCTGATATGCTTTCTCAATCAGTGAAATATCATCCGAGGGATGATATTTGCGCACACGGCTAATAAGCTCCTTATACAATGTCTCAGGAGTCTGAAACTCTTCAATTGATTCGATTCTTCCGTCATCAATAATGACTTCTCTCTTTTCTTCTGTCATAGACTCACCAGCCGCTCATCTGAATTGTCCTATATCGTTACCGCTCATAGTGTCCGAAAGTGTAACAATATATACCGTTTACTCCTTATTATAATAGCAAATCATAAGCAAGTCAAAATATTCTTGCCCGGATTTATGTAAATTATGCTCACGGGTGCTTCTGCAAGTTCCATAAAGTGCCCTTTCCTGTGAAATGAAATATCCTCCTGCCGCCATATAAAATGAGAAAATCACCCCTCTTTCAGTACCTGCCCATTTCTTTAAACTCTATTGACAATACCACGGTCGTTTATTATAATTGTTGTTATATAACATAAATTATATATAGAGAGGTGTATCAAATGCCGCCAAAAGCAAAAATTACAAAAGATATGATTGTGGACGCTGCTTTCGAGATCGTTCGCAGCGAAGGCGTGGAAAATATCAATGCAAGAACCGTATCGGAAAAGCTGAATTGTTCCACGCAGCCCGTTATGTATCATTTTGCGACGATTGAGGCATTAAAAAAGACGGTCTATGCAAAGGCAGATCGTTATCATTCGGAATATCTGATGCATATTCATAACCCGCAGAAAGGCGTTATGCTGGGGATTGGATTGAATTATATCCGCTTCGCGATTGAAGAATCCCATTTGTTTCGTTTCCTTTTTCAGTCGAATGGTTTCAATGGGACCCCGCTTCCTGAAATGATAGACGCTGCGGAGCTTATGCCTGTTATTCTGGCAATGCAGGAAGCTGTTGGAGGAGGCAGTATAGAGCAGGTAAAAGAAATCTTTCTGACCGTTTTCTTATTTGTCCACGGGTATGCAAGTTTGATTGCGAACAATTCACTGGCGTATGATGAGGATCTTATAGAAGCTCATCTGGAACAGGCTTATCAAGGTGCAATACTGGCCACACAGGAGGATACGAAATGAAAAAATTATATGGAAAAAGTGAAATAACCTTTGCGATCGTCTGGATTGTGATTTACTGTGTTCTGCAATCCCTGGCATATCCGCTGAATGAAAAAATCGGGATTACATATTCTGCAAATGCCATTTTTTGTGTCTTACAGACAGTTATCCTGCTTGCTTTTATTTGGAAGAACAGATTATGGAAACGGTATGGACTATGCAGATCTTCAGCACCTGCCCGTCAATTACTTTACTATGTACCGCTGATCATACTGGCCTCAGAAAATCTCTGGAACGGTTTTGCTGTTAATGATTCATTGGCGGGCACTGCCTGCCGCATTGTCTGTATGCTTTGTGTTGGATTTTTGGAGGAAGTGATTTTCAGAGGCTTTCTTTTTAAGGCAATGGCGAAAGACAATTTACAATCTGCGATTATCGTTTCGAGTGTGACCTTTGGCATAGGGCATTTGCTGAATTTATTCAATGGAAGTGGTATGGATCTGGCAAACATTTTAATGCAGATCGGCTTTGCGGCTGCGGTAGGTTTTCTGTGGGTAACGATATTTTATCGCAGCGGGAGTCTGCTCCCTTGTATAATTACGCACTCTGCGATAAATACCCTCAGTACTTTTGCAAATAAAGCAGGACTTTCTATGGAAAAGTATATAATCCACGTCCTTGTTATGATTGCGCTGACTGTCTCCTATACCGTAATTCTAACAAAGACACTTCCAAAAAACCGGTGTGCAAATGCAGATGACGATGCGGAACAATGATCTGACGGAGATGATTGCAGACGGGTAAGTTTATATCCGCCCGCTTAAAATAACGTTCTACGGCATAACGAACGGGCATACCGCCGTTTAGACGATACGCCCGTTTTGCTTTGTACCTGTTACATCATGCCCATACCCGGACCGCCTGCCGGCATAGCGGGTTCTGCTTCCTTGATATTAGCCACAACAGATTCTGTGGTCAGCAGTGTGGAAGCTACACTGGTTGCATTCTGCAGTGCACTTCTTGTCACCTTGGCAGGATCAAGGATACCTGCGTCTACCATGTTCACATACTCTTCTTTCAGAGCATCAAATCCGATGCCCACCTCAGATTCTTTTACCTTATTGATGATCACGGAGCCTTCCAGGCCGGCATTCGCCGCAATGTGATACAAAGGAGCTTCCAGTGCTTTCAATACGATCTGTGCACCTGTCTTCTCATCACCCTCTAATGTGTCTGCGAGCTTCGTTACTTCCTTGGATGCATGGATATATGCAGAACCACCGCCGGAAATGATGCCTTCTTCCACTGCTGCTCTTGTTGCTGCCAATGCATCCTCAAGACGGAGCTTAGCCTCTTTCATCTCTGTCTCTGTTGCAGCGCCTACGCGGATCACCGCTACACCGCCTGCCAGTTTTGCAAGACGCTCCTGCAGTTTCTCTTTATCAAAATCGGAAGTAGTCTCCTCGATCTGTTTCTTGATCTGGCCGATTCTTGCCTGGATTGCTTCCTTATCGCCCTCACCGTCTACGATCACGGTATTTTCTTTCTGAACCTTAACGGACTTCGCATGGCCTAACTGATCCATCGTAGCATCCTTAAGTTCCAGACCAAGCTCGGAACTGATCACCTGGCCGCCTGTGAGGATCGCAATATCCTCAAGCATTGCTTTTCTTCTGTCGCCGTAGCCGGGAGCTTTCACTGCAACTACATTGAATGTACCGCGCAGCTTGTTGACGATCAATGTTGTGAGCGCCTCGCCTTCCACGTCCTCTGCAATGATCAGCAGCTTAGCGCCGGACTGTACAATCTGCTCTAAGATCGGCAGAATCTCCTGAATATTGGAAATCTTTTTATCTGTGATCAGAATGTACGGATTGTCGAGCACTGCCTCCATCTTATCCATATCCGTAGCCATATATGCGGAGATATAACCTCTGTCGAACTGCATACCTTCTACCAGATCCAGTTCTGTCAGCATGGTCTTGCTCTCTTCGATGGTAATCACGCCATCACCGGACACTTTCTCCATAGCGTCTGCCACTAACTGTCCTACTTCCTCGTCACCTGATGAAACCGCTGCAACTCTGGCGATATGCTCCTTGCCTTTTACTTTGGAGCTCATCTTTGCGATGGCATCCACTGCACAGTCCGTTGCCTTCTTCATACCTTTTCTGAGGATGATCGGGTTAGCGCCTGCTGCCAGATTCTTCATGCCTGCGTTCACCATAGCCTGTGCAAGCACAGTAGCTGTTGTAGTACCGTCACCTGCCACGTCATTGGTCTTGGTTGCAACTTCTTTCACAAGCTGTGCGCCCATGTTCTCGAATGCATCCGCCAGTTCGATCTCTTTTGCAATGGTAACACCGTCATTGGTGATCAGCGGAGCGCCGTATGACTTATCCAGCACTACGTTTCTTCCCTTCGGTCCGAGTGTCACCCTTACGGTATCTGTCAACTGATTTACGCCTGATTCCAAGGCCGCTCTGGCCTCTGCACCATATTTGATTTCCTTTGCCATGATAATTTTCCTCCTGGATTTCTGCTTGTTTCATTTACTGTTATTTCATAGTATTCACGGATCTGCATTCCCTGAATGCAATAATTACGCTGTTTCAGAATGATTTCTCTGATGCTGTTCCTTATTCAATGACAGCAAGAATATCGCTCTGTCTCACGATGATATACTCATCCTCATCCAGCTTCACTTCTGTTCCTGAATATTTGGAATAGATCACCTGATCGCCGGCTTTCACTTCCATCTTTACTTCCTTGCCGTCTACAACGCCGCCGGGGCCGACTGCGATAACCTCTGCCTGCTGCGGTTTCTCTTTACTCTGTCCGGGCAGTACGATACCGGATTTGGTAGTCTCTTCTGCAACCAACTGCTTTAATACAACTCTGTCGCCAAGTGGTGTTAATTTCATCTTTACTCCTCCTTATTGCTGACGCATTTTTACTTTTTTCATCATATTATTAGCACTCTGCATTGTTGAGTGCTAATCACTAAAACATATATTATCTACATATGCATGTGTTTGCAAACCGGTTTATTGTCATTTTACTCATTATATCTCTCATTATCTTATATTTTCTTTTATTTACTCTCTTTATCTCGTTTTCTTCTATATGAAAGGATTTAATTTTTATTTTAGAATTTGGACTTGTGATCCGGCCTTTCCTGACAGCAGATCTGATAATACTCTCCCGGCGTCATCTGAAATTCTTTCTTAAAGGCACGAAAAAAATGATTATATCCTCCGAAACCTGCTTTTGTATAAACGTCGCTGATGGGCATTCCTTCCGCAATGTATCTGGCGCAGAGCGCAAGCTTCGTTTTGATGATATAGCTGTGCACGGTCTGGCCTGTTCCTTTTTTAAATTCCCGCAGGATATGCCGCTGACTGATGTTAAATTCCCGTTCCAGCCGTGCCAGCGGGATTTCTTCCGTAATATGTTCCTTGATGTAGAACATAAGCGAATCTAAGAGCATTTCTTTCATCTCCGGCTCTCTTCTTCCTTCTTTTTCCATCTTCCGGAAAGCCCGCGCAAGAAAGACCGCTATCAGAGAAAGGAGGCTGAATCTGTAGATGGAATTGCCGAGTTCCGGCACATTTTCCTGTTTTGCCAGATCCACAATCAGATTTTTCGTAATCATCATCAGACTGTTTTCGGCGGTAACTGATATACATTCCGAAGGAAGGGCCTCAAAATACTCCTTAAAGTTCATTTCCTCACCGGAAAGTTCTTCTAAGAGCCTGTCGGAAAGCTGAATGGAAAGTAATTCCAGCGGAAAAGTGCCCGATGTACTGCTCAGTACCAGTGAAGTTCCCGGCTTGAGCATCAGAAACTCATGGACGCCGCAGCGGAATTGCTCCTCTTTGTATTTGCATGTAAAACTGCCTGTTTTCGTGAGAATAAACCGGTAATATCCTCCGGAAGATACGGAAACTTTTTCAGAACCTTCACAAATTCTTTCAGAAATGAGATATGCTTTTTTCTCCACGCCTGTCTCCTTTTATGCTGTACTTTCAATTTCCTGCATTATATATTCTATTTGTGTCATGATCAACAGTATCGACGGCATGATGTCGCTTTTTGTCTGCAGGATGTCCGAATATGTATATGAGCCTCCTGATCAATTGTCTATAATCAGTCTTACAAAGGAGGTATTTTATTATGGAAGCAAAAAACCAAAAGAGGGTTGCTCCTCAAAAAGCACTTGTATTTTCTCTGATCTTTACTCTCTTCTTTACCACATTATCCGGTGCCATTCTTCGCGACTTTGGAAATATCAGTATTTCTACCGTAAGCTTAAGTACCCAAAACGGAAACCGGATATCGGCACGGATTTTCAAACCTCACTCCGCTACAGCACAGAATCCGGCCCCCGCAGTGATTCTTACCCATGGGCTGACCGTCAACAAAGAGAGCTATTCCCAGTACGGGCTGGAACTTGCGCGCAGAGGTTTCGTCGTTATCTTGCCCGACATGCTCAATCATGGGGATTCCGACGTCACGGGGCCGGAGGTCTACTTTGCGCCGGCTAAGGTAAATGAAGCATATGGTTCTTATGCGGCAGTGAGATACGCCGGAACTTTGGATTATGTGGACAAGTCACAGATCGGTGTTGCCGGGCATTCCGCAGGCGGACAGGCGGCGAATAACTGCGTCAGAATAGACAACCAGGCAGACAGTCAACTGATTTCCGCGATTTATCTGATCTCTTCTGATCCTGTATTTATGGACGAAACAGGATCCTGGGCCAATATTTATGGTTCCAGAGACTTGGGAGTCTATTATACCGTTTATGATCATGTCTACTTCCGGGGAAGTGATGCCGAAGGACAGCCAATGAATGTACAAGAATGGCTGAGTTCCGACAGCGCCAAATCTCTGTTTGCCTTCGGACAGGCTCCTTCCGCTTTTGAAGGTGACCATGTGGTTCCCGGACACAGTTACGTTGCTGATATAGATGGCGTCAAGGCTTTGCGCCGGGTCAATTCCGCCGAAGAAATTCATGCAAAACCCCAGGGTGGACCCAATGCCCTTGCCGCAGTATGTGACTTTTTCCAGGATTGTTTCAAAGCACCCAATTACATCGTCGGACAGAATCAGCATTTTGTGCTTTTGACCATCAGCAATCTGCTCGGACTCTCAGGCGTTCTTATGTGCTGTGTATTCGTTCTGGGATGTCTTACGCGTATCCGGTTTTTCGCCTGTCTGCAGGAAGGTGAGACGGCAGTGCTGCGACCGGCTCCGAATAAAACCGGCAGACGGTGGTTCTGGGTACTGACAGCCGCGAACTGCGTATTTGCCTTTTTCAGCATCAGCATGATCTTCAGGTTAGGATTCGGCTATTGCTGCTCCACTGTTTTCGCCCAGCAGCCTTCGAATATTTATGCTCTCTGGGCACTGCTTAACGGTACTTTTATGTTGATCACTTCTTTTGTATCTTATGCACTGTACGGAAAAAAGAACGGGGATTCCATGACAAGCTGGGGACTGAAGATTCCGGCCGGAAGACTTTTGAAAAGCATACTGGTTTCTTTGATCGCCTGTACGGCAGTATTCCTGCTGGTGGCGGCTGCAAACAATCTATTTGACGTGGATTACCATTATTATCTGTGGGGGCTCAAAAACATCCCTGTAAAAAATCTGGGTGTGTTCTTTGCCTATCTTCCCGCCTACCTGCTCTTTGGCATTGCCGTATCCATCGCACTCAACAGCGCTTACCACTGTAAGATCGCCAGAGAACCGGAGTGGGTCAATGATCTGTTTTTTGCAGTCATGAATATGCTGCCGGCTCTTGTGATCACCCTGACCGGCTACTATCTCTATGCGAAAAGCGGCGTGAAGCCTTTTGTTTTCGGCTCTACCTATACATATACCTATACAATCAATGCCATCCCGGTATTCCCGGTGGCTGTCATTCTGATCCGCCGGTTGTTTAAACGCTGCAATAACCCGTATATTCCCGGTATCATAGCAGGTATTCTTTTGTGCTGGCTGCAGGTATCCTGTTCCTTCACCTTCCATGCGAATATGTACTATGGACCGATGGCTGCATATCTGCCCTGATAAACTCTACAATTACCCGGCGCACCTAAAAAGACGGAAGCAATGCTGTAACACATTGCTTCCGTCTGTCTGTAATTTATTACTTCACGCCATGCGCAAGACGCTCCCGGTATCCGGGCGCATTCTTGATCTCAAACTTATTGTCAAACATCTCATATTCCGCATCCGGCAGCTTATCCTTCAACTGCTCTTCCACGTTCGTCTTATAGACAAGCCCGCAGGCCACAGAAGGCGCCAGAACAGGATCCTCGTAATCCAGACATGCTTTCTGTACATTGGCACAGAACTGCTCCGCCTCCCCGTCCTCAGCCATGGGGATCAGCGTGATAAACACATCTCCGTCCACACGCCCGATGACGTAATCCGGCTTCGCCTGCTGTTTGAGGATATCGGCAATAATGCGGATCAATCTGTCACTCTCCTCATCACCGAAATGATCATTGGCAAATTTCCAGTCATTGATATTTACATTGACCACCGCCACCGGAACAATCTCGGCACGGTCAATCGTGTGCATACGTTCTTCGAAATAACTCTTGTGATATACACCTGTCAGCACATCTTCCTTCTCACCTCTGGCTGTCTGGACATGCTGCACACCCACCTTTTCTTCCAGTTCATCCATATAAATAGAAGATTCCATATGTAAATATGCCTCTTCTCCCCACTGGGAAAGCATTACGGCAAAACCGTCCAGCATATGCTCCACCGCCTGCCGCTTCTCTTCCGGCACCTGATCCGTCTCCGCATACAGATGCGCGATCGTTCTTCCGCAGACTCTGACTTTACGGCCGGGTTCGCCGACCACATCCGGTGTAAAACCGGCAAAACCGCCCACCGACACCACTTTCTCTCCATGCCGCTCTGTGATCAGAAGCGCCACATCCATCGCCGTGTGGAGCGCCTTACAGTACTCCGTCAGTGTATCAAGCGCATATAAATTATCCATCTTATAATTTCTGATATTCTCTTTGATTCTTTTTTCAAAAGGAACTGCCTTATAGTTCATACTCTGTAATCTCCTGTCCCCGTCTCTTATAATTCAGTATAACTTTTTTATGATGTTTTGTCCAGTAACTGACGCGTTCATTTTCAGACTTCAGACAAGTCATGGAAAGAGATAGGAGGACATCAGTGCGCCGGATGATTCTGCTTTGCCAGAAGCTCATAAAACTCATCTTTCGGCATGGGCTTTGCATAGTAGTAGCCCTGTACCTGATCGCAGCCGATCTTTTGCAGCAGTTCTACCTGTTCTCTTGTCTCCACGCCTTCCGCAAGCAGTCCCAGCCCAAGCTTATCAGACATGGAAACCACCTGCTCCAATATGACTCTCCCCTTATCGGAAACCATCATGTTCTCTATAAATTTCTTATCCAGTTTGATCACGTCAAAAGGTGTTTCCAGAAGAATATTCAGGGAGGAATATCCACTTCCGAAATCGTCCATCAAAAGCGTATAACCTTCGCTTTTTAATTCAAACGCTTTCATGCTGACCTGCCGGTCATCCACCGTCTCTGTGATTTCCAGTTCCAGCAGTTCCCTGGGGATATCCATATCACTGATCAGCCCGTCAAGCACTTTGATACACGCATCATCTGTCAGATGGACTCTGGATACATTTACGGAAACCGGGCAGGGTGCAATCCCCTCATCTTCACACTTCCTGATGAAACGACACGCCTCCTCCCATATATAGTAATCCACTTTTCTGATAAACCCGTTCTCCTCTATGATGGGAATAAACTGATCCGGATAGATCATACCCCGTTCCGGATGCCGCCATCTCACAAGCGCCTCTGCACCGATGATCTCATTTCTTGCTATGCTGTACTTCGGCTGAAGATACATCATAAACTGATGCTCGGTAATCGCCGCCTGCATGTTCTCCTCAATAAATTTCCTGTTATACAGAGATTCCTTAAACTGCTCTTTATAGAAAACAATATTGGTCATGCTGTTTTTCTTTGCGGCTCTTCTCGCCATAGCCGCACGGTCTTCCATCTGACGCAGTTCCATGCTTTTGTCTTCAACTGTATACACACCGTAAAACATCCGGAGTTTCACATCCTTAAAACTTTCCGTCACACCGTCCAGTCTCTGTATAAACTCCACCAGTTCTGCTTCTCTGTCATACTCCATCACAACCATGAACACATCACTGCGCAGATTGACAAAATACTTATTATCTCCGCACATCTCCTGCAGCCGTCCCGCCACAAAATCCAGTATCTCATCACCGAATTTCTCACCGTACAGGTCATTGACAATCTTGAACCTGCTTATGTCAAACTGTATAAACCCTATATTTCTCATGGAAGAAAATATAAGATTAATAACATTTCTTCTGAACTGCCGGATCCTGCCCACCGTCTTGAGCACAATCTGCATCTCATCATTCCTGGGAATATCTTCCAGATTAATACTGCTCTCCGTGATATCCTGAAAATACTCTTTCAGCATATCTTCCAATATTTCAATGCTGATATGGATCGCCTTCGGACACTTCTGCAGGATCAGCCCTTCACTGCGGATCGCCGCTATTCCTTCCGGTTTCGAGATATCCCTTCCAAGAATATCCCGACAATTAACCGCGCCGTCCATGCGTTCTGTAAACAGTCTGATAAATTCCTCTGTTTTCTTATTTCCGTAGACTTCCCGTTCCTGATCCTGTGCATCATAAAATCCCAGCGCCATTCCAATCACCAGCAGTGCAGCCGTGATACAGCCGCAGGTTCCGCCCTGGCGCATCCCGCCTCCGAAACAGGTACTGATCTTGAACGCCGTCTTCAGATCCAGACCGAAATCTTCCGCAAATGCCCCGAACAGTGCCTGGGAACAGTGATATTTCTGGTGTAAAAGCTGTTCTGCCTTTTCTTTATGTGTCATGCTTAATCCTCACTTCCGTTGACCATAACGCGGCCATGCCATCCGCACATCATGGTGCTCTGATACTGCACTATATTCTAGCAAATATCCCTGAAATTGTGAAGTTAAAAAAACTTTAATCGAAACGGACACCATACACGGCAAAACTCACCCCAGTTATGCCAAGACCATAAATTGAAGTGAGTTTCCCGATACAATATATTCAGATATTCCTTAAAAATAACCGTTTAGTCCGCCTGCATGACCTTAACCGTTACAACTTCATAAGGCTTCAAGATTACATCGATCACATTTCCGTCTGCCCCGGCTTCATACTCCGCCTCTTCTAACAGGTTACAGATATATGCCCTGGAAAAATTCGTATTGACTGTCAGCTTCGCCTTCGTATATGCATTTTCTGATTCATAAAGACGAATAACCGTACCTTTTCCGTCCTCTGCCCGCTTGACAGTCTCAATCATTACATTGTCACGATCCACAGACGCAAAGGAATACTCTTTTCCGGCTTCTGTTCCCGTCTGTACTGCAAGCGGCTGATTCAACTTATATGCCTCTGCCACCGTACCTGCCGTGCGCCATCCTTCCGCATGAGGATAAAGAGCGTAGGTAAAGACATGCTCTTCCTGATCCGCCACCGGATTTGGCTCTATTCCGGATTTGACCAGCGTAAGCGCCATATCGGAATCCTTCACGGAATGTCCGTACTTACAGTCATTCAGAAGAGATACGCCGTAATGTCCTTCCGAAAGATCGATCCATTTCTGTCCGCAGCTTTCGAAACGTGCCTCATCCCAGCTTGTATTCTGATGTGTCTTCCTCGTCAGACTGCCAAACTGCACGTCAAACGCCGCCTCATCCGTATGCACCGCCACCGGAAAATGTACTTTCAGCAGAGTCTGGTGCTCCTTCCAGTCCACATGTGTCACAAATTCGATTCTTCGGCTGTGGGCATAAAACAGGATCTTTTGCTTTACCGTAGAATTTGATTCTTTTCTGGTGATCTCAAGGGCTGCCCGCACCGGTCCGAGTTCTGTCCATTCCAGCCGCTCCACGTTCTCCAAATCCCAGGATTTTTCCGTATAATACATATCAATATCCCAGTTATCATAATAAATAGGCTTATCCTCATACATGCGCAGCAGATTTCCGCGTTTCCCGGCCTGTATCACCTCTCTGTCATTTTCCTTGTCATAAAGGCTCGTAAACATCCCCTGTTCATCCAGCTTTACCTTATAAAAAGGCGTCTCAAGTTCGAAGTTCCCCGCCAGAACAAACGGCACCGGTGCATCGGCATCTTCAAAAGCCTTTGCTGCGGTAAACGACTTATATCCTTTGGAGGGCAGCCCGGTTACAAACGCTATGTTTCCATCCTTTGTCTTTTGAACCGGATAGAGCGTCCCGGTATGATCTGTAAGCGCCTCCGCCTCGAAGAAGCCAAGGTTCACAATATCGTCCCTTGTCTTTCCCGCCGTATTAAAGACCGTCACCGCATCGCCCTCACCTGCAGCCGCCTTTTGACGCTCCGCCGTCATCGCCGCAGTCTGCTCTGCAAGCTGCTCATATTCTTTCTTCGTCACCTCATATACTTCGTGAATAGCAGAACCGGGAAGAATATCATGGAACTGATTCAGCAGTACCGTCTTCCACATATCTTCCAGTTCCTTCTCCGGATACGGAATCTTGTCCATCGCCATGACAGATAAAAGCTCAAGATCCATAAGAGCGAATTCCGCTTTACGGTTGGCACGTTTATTCCGCGCCATAGAAGTCAGCGTACCTCTGTGATACTCAAAATAAAGTTCTCCTTCCCAGACCGGAAGTCTCTTATGCCCTCCGACACGTTCCTGCAGTTCGTCAAAATATGTGCGCGCAAAAGCCTGCCGGACTGTGGGGATTCCCTTAATCCCTTTCTCCATGCGGATTGAAGTTTCCAGCATTTCCCTGGTAGGACCGCCGCCTCCGTCACCATAACCGTAAGAAATTAAAATATCATGGTTGATGTTCTTATTCTGATAACGCTGCCAGCCACCCATAATAGCATCCGGGTGGAGCATACCGTTGTATGTGGTAAAATAGTTGCTCACCGGCTGCCCTACGCCCAGCGTCGTGATCAGATGTGTCAACACCTCCGATCCGTCGATTCCCCGCCAGATCATGGTATCATAGGGAACTTTATTGATCTGGTTCCAGGCAAGCTTCGTAGTCATAAAATAATCGATCCCGCATTTTTTCATAATCTGGGGCAGCGCTCCCGAATACCCGAATACATCGGGAAGCCACAGAATCCTGTTATCCACGCCGAACTCTTCTTTGAAAAAGCGTTTGCCGTATATAAACTGACGGACAAGCGACTCTCCGGAAGTCAGATTACAGTCAGCTTCCACCCACATACCGCCTTCCGGCTCCCAGCGCTTCTCGCGGATCCGCTCTTTCACCTTTGCATACAGCTCCGGATAACGCTCCTTGAGGAAAGCATAAAGCTGAGGCTGGCTGGACATAAACTTATACCCCGGATATTCCTCCATCAGCTTTAAGACTGTGGCAAAGCTCCGTCCCACCTTTTCCCTTGTCTGCTCCACCGTCCACCACCATGCCACATCAATATGTGTATGTCCGATGCATGTTGCAATGACATCTCTGTATCCTGCCATGTCCGAATATAATTTGCTGTCAAGATAATCCGATGCCTGCTTTAACGTGCGGTAAAATTCCTCCGAATACGGCGTACGCAGATCCAGAAAATTCACGGCTGAATTCAGGATTTCCTCAATATCCCTGCGGTTCCTGTCGTCTTCCTCCATTCTGGGAAATGCCGCAAGCGGTACCCACAGGTCATAGTACAGCTTTTCAATCTCTGCATCGATCTCCTGCATCTGTGCAACAAGATTAAATTCCGTATGCAGTATTCCTGTGTACGCCTGCAGTTCAATAGTCAGTTCCTCTCCCGCCTTTGCCGCCGGACACAGAAAAACCTCCCGGTGATTCATATCAATCCCCTGTACCGCCTCCCCGTTTACAAACAGAAGAAACTGAGGATTTTTGGCATCATCCCATTCGTCGATCTGGGTGGATACGTGAAACCACATCGGTTTTTGATCCAGACCTTCAGGTACCTGCCATACTGTCTTAAACCAATAATGGCGGTCTTTTCCGTACCAGTGCATGTTCCGGCAGTCAAACGTCTGCCACTGCACCTGATCTGCCTGCGCATCCTCCGGATGTATATAATTTCCTTCCTTATATTCCCATTCCTCAATCGGAAATCTCTGCTTTATCTTAAGCTTTTTCAGTTCTTCACATATTACGCCTACTCTCTTATCTAAAAACCGCATGTCTTCTCTCCTTTCCCATATTTGATCATACTTTGCTCCTGCCCCGTATGCAGTCCGCATACCAGAATACGATCTTCGCAATACGATGCAGATCTCCTTCCCGGTTCAGGCGGCGCCACTGTTTCTTGTAGGCCATAAACCATCGTTCCAGTCTTTCGGCCAGTCGAAAAGCATCTTCCTGCGGTGCTGTGTTCCCGCATTCTTTTGCACACATAAAAACACCCACAGCATTCCACACACTCACCGCCTCGCCTGCCAGATCCAGATCCTCTGTCAGCGGTCTTGCCTCCCCATCCATATGCACTGCTGTCCGTTTTATCTGCTGTATAATACCGCGCAGCTTTTGTTCCGCCCTGTCAGCTGTCGCCGGCTCTTCCAATGCTTCCGGCAAAATCCGTCCGCCTTCCGGCTCGTAATTCAGTACCTTTTTTTCATAATATGTATTTGCCGCCCACCAGTCAAACAGCGAATTTTCCTCAATCTGCGCCATAAGTCCGGCCAGGCTTTCCGAGTGGTCCCCGTATTCCAGGAGCGATATCTGCCTGTTCATCTCATTAAATCCTATCTCCTCATGATTCCAGGAAAAGGCCGCGCCGTATATCATTCCCGGCACTGAAAAGGCCGGAAAATTCACATGCCCGAAATCACCCCAGTCCGTATTCAGAATCCCTTCCGCATGATATTTGCGTGCATACGCACACATTTTTGTAATATTTCGATAGGAATCTTCCAGGCTGTTGATCCATTTGTTCCATCCGCATACACCGGGGCACAGATACTGCTTCGCACCTGCCTGCGCCATGGAGCGGCACTCATCTTCTCTCTGCTCCGGGTCATATCCCCAGGTCAGGCACAGGGTATTTTCCGGCAGCTTCCTGATATAATCAGGATTTCTGCAGATAATATCCCCGAAAAACATAGGCTGCCTGCCATGCTCTGTCAAAAATGTGCAAAGCTCATTCACAAAACGAATATACATTTGAGAAGTACCTTCCCGCTCTGCTGTTTCCTTTGACTTTTCACATCCCAGATCAAAAGTTTCATCTGCACAGATATTAAACTTATCGGAAGAAAAAAGTGCGCCGTATTCACCGATCATTTCCTTAACCAGCGTCAGTGCGCGCTCATCTGTCGCATTCAGCGTATGGCGGTGCATTCTGTCACGGAAGGAAAAAGGCGCCGTCCATGATTCACTGCGCTCACACAGTTCTCCGTAACTTCTTGTGGAAAGCAGCGTATACAGATGTCCGAAGCTTGCCATCGCCGGTATCAGTTCCACATGGCGCTGACGGCAGTATTCATCCAGTTCCAGTATATCTTCCGCCGTCAGCGGCGTCTCATCCCGCCACATTTCACTCAGCCCGCGGAACAGATAGGTATGCTCAACATATAACTGAAACTGATTGATTTTGTACCGGCTGATTGTGTCAACCATTTTCTTCAGTGCCGGCAGCGTCAGCACTCTTCCTCTTGTCTCATCGAAAAAATAGCCACGCTGCATTACATCCGGCCAGTCCTCAATCTTTACGCCGGGAATCATGCCGCCATACTGTGCCGCAATCTGACAAAACGTCTGTACACCGTAAAATACTGCCGCTCCGTCGCCCCCCGCAATCATGATCCCGTCCTTCGTCACATTCAGGCAGTATTCCTGTTCCCTGAGTTCCCGGCTTATTGTAAGATAAATATCTCCGGGTTTGTTCCTGCCCCTGACAAACGCACATTCTATTCCCGTACTTTTCTTCAGGCTGTCCCGCAATGTGACCGCATAAGTGATGCCGTTTTCACAAATCGTCTCATCAATGACAATCACACTCTGGAAACCAAGTTCATAAACCCCTTCTTTTTCCTCCACCTTTTTTGGTCTGGGTAATAATTTCATATTTCTCTCCCTTCGTCTGATCACACCTTGCCCTTCCGCTCCGGTTATGTCACTGCAGTCTCTATTCCATCGCTTCCATCAAACGATCCACCGTCGTAAATGCCAGACCTGTCACCGTATCCGCACATCCGTAATAGATCGCGATTCTTCCTGTTGCTGCATCGGTCAATGCCGCACAGGGGAATACCACATTAGGCACATCACCCACACATTCATACAACTCATGCGGCGCAAGGATATAATTTCTTGTTCTCCTGATCACTTTCCAGGGTTCTTCCAGATCAAGCAGCGCACAGCCGGCACGGTAGACAAATCCATTGCAGGTATTGATCACGCCGTGATAGATCAAAAGCCACCCTTCGTCCGTCTCAACCGGTACGCAGCCGGCACCGATCTTCGTGCACTGCCATGCCGAATAATCACCTTTTACAGCCCCCATAACATAGCGGTGGCAGCCCCAGTATTTCATGTCCGGACTTTCGCTTAAGAAAATATCCCCGAAAGGCGTATGCCCGTTATCGCTGGGGCGGCTCAGCATATAATATTTTCCGCCGATTTTCCTCGGAAACAGAACTCCGTTCCGGTTAAACGGAAGAAAAGCATTTTCCATCTGGTAAAAGGTCTTAAAGTCAAACGTATATCCTACTCCTATCGTCGGAAATTCATGATATCCGTTACACCATGTCAGATAATATCTGTCTTCCAGAAAGCAGACTCTCGGATCATACCTGTAATCTCTTTTCGCAATCTCCGGATGTGCCCCCTGAAACAAAATCGGCTCATCCGAAATCTCCCAATGGATGCCGTCCCTGCTGAACCCTGAAAAGATGTCCATGCTGATGGATCTGCTGTCACACCGGAATACTCCTGCAAACCCGTCTTCATAAGGCACCACCGCACTGTTAAAAATACTGTTTGAATTTTTCGCTGCAAATCTCCCTATAATCGGATTCGCATCATAACGCCATACCGGCATCCTCTCTTCCTTCGCCGGTTCCTGCCACGGCATATTCGGCAGATCCTTTCCGATAATCTTTGCCATACCATATCCTCCTCATACTGTTTTCAGTTATCTTTCTGTTCCGGATCTTTCTTCTGATCCATATCTTCACCGCTCTCTCCCATACGCATCCTGAGTGGTGAAATTCCATAATATTGATGGAAGTGCTGATGGAAATAATTCATATTGGTATAACCCACTTCATTCGCAACCTCCGCTATCTTACTGTCCGTCTCCATAATCCGGCTGCGGGCTGCATACATGCGGTACGCCATCAGATATTCCGAAAACTTCATATTGGTTTCCTTGATAAATATCTGCCCCAGATAAGTAGGATTCATTCGAAAACGGTCTGCAATGCTCTTCAGAGAAATATGTTGTCCGTATTCCATTCCAACAATCATGACAATCTTACGGATGAGCGGGGACAGTTCCTGATAAGGGCGCTTCAGAATCGGATCAGACTCCTCCCCGATTTCCTCAGGAAGTGTCCCGTGCAGCTTTTCCACGATAATCTGCCTGACCCTCTGCAACAGTTTTCCGCCGTCAATAGGCTTTAACAAATAATCCAGTGCCCCGCAGCGCAGCGCCTCACAGGCATATGTAAATTCGTCATACCCGCTCATCATAATATAGTTTGAGCGCACCCCCATCTCACCAAGCCGGCTGATCAGTTCATACCCGTACTCGTTGCCGATGCATACATCCATCAGACAAATATCCGGTTTCCAGTCCACCACATGAGAAATCACCTCAAAACTGCTCTTCGCCGTCCTGATCTGATCAAATCCCAGTGCCTTCCAGTCTAACAATCTGCTGATTCCTTCCAAAATAGCCGATTCGTCATCCACAATCATCAGTGTGTACATCTCTCACCCTTTCCTGCGCCGGCATCTTCATCCCCAGCGGGAAGAAAAATGGAAACGCGAAATCCGCCTTCTGCATTGTTGTCTACATCCATCTTAAATCTGCTGCCATAGAAGTAATTCAGCCGCATATATACATTGCGCAGACCGATATCTCCCTCTGCCTCATCATTTCCCTCCATCATATTGCGCCGGATATCCTTAAGCCTCGACGGTTCCGCGCCGCTTCCGTTATCACTGATAACAATCTCGGCTCCGTCCTCCCTCGCACATCCACTCACGATCAGCAGATTATATTCGTTTTCCTGATGGAATCCGTGGGCAAAAAAGTTTTCCGCCAAAGGCTGCATCCAGAAATTGACTGTAGGAATCCCGCCTATTTTCTCCTCCATCTCCATCCGGTATACAAAACAGTTGCCAAACCGCAGCGACATGATCTTAAGATACATCTCAAGAAAGCTGAACTCTTCTTTTAAAGTAATGGAATCCGACTTTCGGACTCTTACCCGGTACAAAGAACCCAGCATTGAAATAGCGTCTGCCATATCCCTGTCCCCGTGAACCAGTGCTTTTGACTGAAGCATCTCTAACGAATTGTATAAAAAATGCGGATTGATCTGATGCTGCAATGCGCGCATCTGGCTTTCCTGTTCCTTCAGCTTCAGAATGTACTCCGTCTCGATATAGCCTTTCAGCTTCATTCCCACATCTTTCAATGCTTCCGCAATGATATTATATTCGTTTTCCCTGTGCCTTACAGGCAGCGTCAGTTCCTGCATCCGGCTGAAATTACCATGTTCCATGGCAGAGAGCATCTTCATAATCATGGTCAGAAATGCGGCATCTGACCGGACAGCCGCATAGTAACTGGCCAAAACACCCAGCGTTATCAGCACAAAAGCCGCAAGCATCACAATTACCACATAACGGTTGTCCGACAATGTCGTGCTGATATCCTGCATCACAAGAAAAGAATATCCGTTTTCCTCAGAAACCTGTTTGATAAAAAACACCGGCATCCTGTCTTTTGCAAAAATCCATCCCGCCGGCCTCGCTTCATCAGCAAGCTTCACAAGCCATGAACTATACCGTTCTGTCAAACCGTTGTCCAACAGAATACTCCCCTCTTCATCCAGAAGCATCCAACTGGCGGGAACTGAATTTCCCCCGTAAATATCATAACTGTTTACCCAGAAATTCAGCCGGCCCAGAGTCTGTTCCATATGATCGGGATTCCGGATCGGACAGGCTGCCACCATAATATCACCGCCGCATAACGCCATCAGTCCTTTCGGATCCTCTATCCCGTACTCCAGCCTGATATTACCATATTCCAGCCAAAGTGCCTTCGTACCGCTGTTCGAATCCAGTGTGGCTCCTGTGATCTGGTTCTTACGATCCAGGAGCTTTTTCTTGATGTTTGCAGGAAAATATCCGATCTGTGCAGTGCTGCTGAGACTGTTGTGCCTCCGTGCCTGTATATATTCCTCTTCAGTGCGCGCATCAAAAAGCGCCACTGTGTCCTCCATCAGCCTCATATCTTCGTACATCCCGTTTGCATAATCCAGCGTCCGCAGACGGATATCCCCCAGAATCCTCTCTTTTGTCGTAAACACATCCTGGGTCTGTTTCCACAGATCGTTCATCCATGTATTCATCAAAAAAACAAGCACACCGGCAAAAACAATTGTACTTATGAAAGCCGCAAAACCCACGATCTTCAGGAATTTAATCCTGTACATCCTGTATTCGAAAAAAACAGGCCGGTATTTCCTCATCTTTACATCCTCTGCCTTATCATATTTTCATCACTATATGGATTATTATATCGGCTTTGTCCCGCAGGTGCAAGGCTGGTTCTCCGTCTCCTGAATTCCCCAAAAACCCCAGGCAGTACTTCTGCCCGGGGTCCTTAGGCGTTCCTTATCACATATCCTGAAAAACATTTGTCAGATTATGTTACTCTGCCTTTTTATTTGTAAAATTCATCTATCTGCTTCTGTGCTTCCGCAATGATCGTATCAAGTCCTGCCGCCTTTAAATCTTCGATACACTTAGGCACTGCAGTAGCCGGATCGGAAGCTCCCGTCAGCATATCGTATTTATACTTATCCCATGTCGTATTGACATTCGATACCTCGTTCTGAATGTTGGTAACATCAAGCGCGAATCCGAGACATGTGGATGCCGAAGCCTGTTCATTCTGCTGTTTTACTTCTTCCCACTGATTCGGGTCGGAACCTTCCTGATTACTCATGACAAAGAATGTTCCCTGAGTATATGCCGGCCATGTCCAGTCGTCTCTTAATCTCTTTACACTGCCGTCTTCCAGATACTCAAAATGATCACCTTCCACGCCAAATGCACACAAATCACGGAATGTCTGATCTGTATTGATAAGCTGCAATACTTTAAGCGCCTCTTCCTTATAATTGGAATTAACGGAAACAGCGTTCATGGAACCCTGAATGGTCTCTGTTGTATATAAAGGTCCGAATACTTTTACAGCATCATATTTGTCCACGCCCTGCAGTGTCTCCCACTGTACTACCGCGCTCGGCCATCCCTGTGCATTGCCGAAAGCATTACCCTTGCTGTCTTCCGTCACAACGTTTGCATCCGGATTGATAATACCGTCCACATACCATGAATGCAGCAGTTCCAGATTCTTTACAACATCTTCCTGCTCCAGCGTACACACTACCTTACGCTCCGGATCATCTATCCTGACGCCGATGGGCTGAATACCACTCGTCAATCCGTCGTAATCATTGAAAAAGCCATTCCACAGCGCACCCTGATTCAGCATAAGCGGATAGAAAGATTTTCCTTCCCCTTCTTTGATCGTCCGCACAATCGGATCAAGCGTCTGCAGGTCCTTCAGGCTTCCCATATCAATATTGTATTTCTGCACGTACTGGTCATCCAGGTAATAGAATTGTGTCAGGGAAGAATCCTTGTAAGTAGGCACCGCATATACATTTCCGTGAATCTGCACGCCGCTCCAAAGCAGTTCCGGAATGAAACTGTACAGTTCCGGTGTTACATTCTGCACCATGTCACTGATATTTTCAAAAGCTCCCAGGTTTACGAACTTGCTGTAATTTGTATTGTTCGTAAACATGATGTCGAAATACTCTCCGGCATTGACAATCGTATTCATCTTCGTGTCGTAGTCACTCCAGCCGGCAATTTTCACATCCAGCCTCACACCTATTTTTTCTTCACTGTAATCGCTGATCTTCGCAATCGCCTCGTCAAAATCGTCAGCCGGCGTTCCACCTACCGTCCACCATATCAGAGTCGGCACTTCATCTGACGCCTGTTCGGAATCTGCCGCTCCCGCATCATCCGCCGCCGTATCCGCATTGCCGTCTTCGGTGCCGGAATTGGTCTGTGCCGTATCATTTGCCGATACTCCGTCCTTTGAGCCGCCGCAGCCTGTCAATAATCCTGCGGTCATGACAGTCGTCATACCCAATGCAAGTAACTTGTTTAAACTTTTCTTTTTCATAGTAATCCTCCTTCATAATAAAGATTATGGTTCATTTACCACCATCTATATCCTCCGCCGCATTTTATGCGGCAGCCTGATACCGCTTTGTAATCCGGTGTCGTTTCACATTATCCCTTAACTGCTCCCAACGTAAGACCGGATATAAAATATTTCTGGAAAAAGGGATATGCACACGCAATAGGTGCCACAATAATCACCACGATTGCCATACGTGCCGCCTCCTGCGGCATCTGTGCCAGCATCTCCGCCGCACCCAGCCCCATAGTGGCTGCATTCTTCGCCAGCATTTGAATATTTGTCAGGATTGCGTTTAGCAGCGCCTGTAAAGAATAAAGTTTCGCATCCTCTATATAGAGCATGGAATGATACCAGTCATTCCAATAGGAAAAGCAGAGAAACAGTCCGATGGTCGCCAATACCGGTTTGGAAATGGGCAGCACAATTCTGGAAAAAATTGTGAGCTGGCTGGCGCCGTCCATCTTTGCCGATTCAATCAATGATTCCGGCACCGTAGTCGTAAAAAACGTCCTGCAGATTACCACATTGAAAGAAGAAACACACAGCGGCAGTATCAGCGCCCAAACCGAATTTTTCAATCCCAGGAGCTGGCTGATCACATAATATGTAGACACCAGACCGCCGTTAAATACCATCGGAATGAACACTACCATGGTCAAAAATCCGTTTAATTTATATCCCGGACGTGAAAGCACATAACCCATCAGCGTGGTCAGCAGAACACCCAGCGCTGTTCCCACAACTGTGACAAAAAGTGATACACCGAGCGCACGGACAATCATTTTACTCTGGGAGATCAGGAATGTATAACCTTCCAGTGAAAAAATTTTCGGTATAAAGTGATAACCGTATTCCGTAATAGACGTCTCCGCCGAGAAAGAAATCGCCACCACCAGAAGCACCGGTACGATACAGGCCAGCGCCATCAATATAAAAATCAGGTTCAGGACTACATTGGCCGGTTTGGAAATCCGGTTAAAACGGTCAAATCCGGTTAATTCGTTCTTATTCATTTTCTGTATCTGTTTTGCACTATTCATATCTCCCTCCATATCAAAGTAGCCTGTTGTGCCGGCACACCTCTTTCCTCATCGCCGCGCTGCTTTTTTACATGACGAGTCTGCGGTCCAATACAATTTTTGTCTGCTAGATCATGGCACTCTCTTTGTCAAGCTTTCTGACAATGGCATTTGCCGTCAGAATGGTTATGCATCCCGCAACCGACTGAACAAACGCCGCTGCAGCCGACATACCCGTAGTGGACGACCTTAACTGTTTGTATACATAAACATCCAGCGTGTACACTACATCGTAGAGAGAATTCGAGTCTCTGGGCACCTGATAGAACAGACCGAAATCTGAATAAAAAATACGTCCCACACTCATAATGAACATCAGAATAATAACCGTCTTCATCAGGGGCAGTGTTATGTAACGGATCTGCTGCCATATTGTGGCACCGTCAATACCTGCCGCTTCATAATAACTCTTGTCAATCCCCGTAATGGTTGCAAGATATACAACCATCCCGTAACCGACCCCCTTCCAAAGATTCATAAATACAAGAAACGGCGGCCACATCTCCGGCTTCATATACCACTGCTGTCTTTCCATTCCCATAGCTTCCAGCATATTATTTACAAGCCCTTTATCGTAACTTAAGAATGCCCAGACCAGCGCAGTTACAACGACCCATGACAGGAAATATGGCATAAACATCGCTGTCTGATAAACCTTCGTCAGCTTTTTGGAATGAAGCTGTCCGATCGCAATCGCTGCCGCCACCGGCACTACAATGCCCAAGATAATAAATACAATATTGTATGCCAATGTATTTTTGATAATCATCCAGATATCTTTCGTGGAAAACAGAAACTTGAAGTTTTCAAGCCCCACCCATTCACTGGTGAGAAAGCTTTTCAGAAAACCACCGTTAATCTTAAACTTTTTAAAGGCGATTATAATGCCGAACATCGGCATGAAGCAAAACAGAAAATACCAGATTGTAGTCGGCAGCGCCAGCAGAGTCAATTCCGTATCATCCTTGTTCCAGCGCCTCTTTTTGGGTTTTACGTTCTTTTTCTCTTGAGCCATACCTTCTCCTCTCCCTCTCCGTTCCGTTCACCGGAACATCGTATACTGTCATTCCGATTAACAATTTTTCATGTAATTATTATATATTAGACATTTTGCTGATAATATCCATATTTCTTTAGAAAATAGTATAGAAATATTAGTTTCTATTTATAATTTTCATATTAATTATTGTGCATTTTTTATATATTCTCTGTATTTACGCTGTATTCTTGGGCTTTTTGTATAAATATGTATTTTTTTAAAAACTGTCCTTCCGTCCACGAAAGCCCGTGACATCTGCCTGTACCATAAAAAAACTCACCTCAATCTATGAAATGCACATAGTTTGAAGTGAGTTTTTCACTTGATTTATTTTGTCAATACTTTTTCAGAAATAAAATTTCTGTCGGAAAGTTTAAAATGTATTTATAAGGTAAGCGCGAACCTACATAGTAACCAAAAACAACATTTTGACAGGTTTTC